>Ga0075431_100004909_pt1 | contig 13173 bp, 9 predicted proteins | sample RhiMetdeltSRZDD5_FD_75297 | JGI IMG/M metagenome (GOLD analysis project Ga0075431, IMG submission 75297) | Populus rhizosphere microbial communities from Tennessee, USA - Rhizosphere MetaG P. deltoides SRZDD5 | ecosystem: Host-associated > Plants > Roots > Rhizosphere > Soil | place: USA... | reverse complement strand
CCGGGCGGCTTGGTGCGGATGTGCTCCATCGCGTGCCCGATCTCGGCGAGGTCGTCGACGCGTACCGACAACTGCTCGGTGAGGTAGACCCCGTACTGCGCGGCCAGCTCGTCCAGCCGGTCGGTGAGGGTACGCAGCTCCGCCTTCAGGCCGGCGGCCACCTCGCAGACGAGCAGGGCGGCGGTGATGCCGTCCTTGTCCCGCACGTTCTCCGGCGCGACGCAGTAACCGAGCGCCTCCTCGTACCCGTACACGAGGTCATCGCCTGCCCGCACGATCCACTTGAACCCGGTGAGCGTCTCGCCGTACGGGTGGCCGTGCACCGCGCACATCGTCTTCAGCATCGACGAGGACACGATCGTCGTGGCGTACCGGCCACGGATGCCGCGGCGCATCAGGTGATCCGCGAGCAGCACGCCGACCTCGTCCCCGCGCAGCATCCGCCACCCGCGGTGCGGATCCGGTACCGCGACCGCACACCGGTCGGCGTCGGGGTCGTTGGCCAGCGCCAGGTCGGCGCCGGTCGCGGTGGCCAGGGCGATGACGCGGTCCATCGCGCCCGGCTCCTCGGGGTTCGGGAACGTCACGGTCGGGAAGTCGGGGTCCGGTTCGGCCTGCTCCGGTACCGCGGTCGGGACCGGGAACCCGGCCCGCTCGAACGCGCTTGCCAGGACCGCGCCGCCGACCCCGTGCAGAGGCGTGTACGCCACGGCCAGGTCCTTGGGGCAGTCGGGGTCCACAACGGACACTGCCGCGTCCACATAGGACCGTACGATCCGCTCGTCGAGCGGCTCGCCCGGCTCGCCCAGCGGTACGTCGCGCAGGGACGTGACCGCGCGGATCGCGGCTTCGATCTCGGCGTCGGCGGGCGGCACGATCTGGGCTCCCGCGCCGAGTTCGCCACCGACCGACAGCCCCAGGTACACCTTGTACCCGTTGTCCTGCGGCGGGTTGTGGCTGGCGGTCACCATCACGCCCGCCGCGGCGTCGAGAGCCCGCACGGCGTGTGCCAGTACCGGTGTCGGCAGTGGACCGGGCATCAGCAGCGCCGGCCGGCCCGCCCCGGTACAGACGCGGGCGGTCTCTTCGGCGAACGAGCGGGAGCGGTGCCGGGCGTCGTACCCGATGATCATCGGACCTCTCGCCCCGCGGTCGCCGAGCCAGCGGACGAGGCCGGTGGCGGCGGCGCGCACGACGGCGAGGTTCATGCCGTTGGGTCCGGCGCGCAGCGGTCCGCGCAGTCCGGCCGTGCCGAACGTCAGCGGGCCGGCGAAGCGGTCGGCCAGGTCGGCGCGCGCGTCCGGCGCCGGCAGCCGGTCGAGCACCGCCCGCAGCTCCCCCTGGGTAGCCGGATCCGGGTCGTCGGCGATCCACGCCTCCGCCCGATCACGCAGGTAGTCGATCGTGATCGTCTCCGTCGCCGTCATGTTCGTGTTGATAACACAGCCCGTTCAGCTCGCCAGCTGGAACGACCGAATCATCTCCTCGAAGATCACTTTACGCTCGGCGAATTTCGCTGCCGGCACCACCAGGTAGACGTGGTACGCCTTGCCGTTCACCACGGCGATCCGCCAGATGCCGTGCCGCTGGGGTCGGTCCTTGGGGGTGCAGAGGTACTCCAGCTGGGTGGCCGGGTTGCCGGCCAGCAGCTCGTCGGTCAGCCCGATCCGCTCGTACTGCGGAGCGCACGTGCCATTGCTCTTGGTGAATGTGCGCTCGGCCGACTCCAGCGCTCGCCGGGAGTCCTTCTCGTCCGTCACGTTGATGCGGACTCGGCTCTGGTCGTCCGCCGGGTCGACGAAGTCGACGTACGTGCCGGCCTCGACGCGTTTCCAGCCCTGCGGCACGTTGACCACGAGGCCGCGTTCGTTGAACACCTGAACGTCGATCAGCGGCGCCCCGGTCGTGGGAGCCGCCGTCGGCGTCTCCTGGGCCTGGGACGGGCCGGCCACCGGCGCTGCCGGTCGATCGCCGAACCAGTTACCGGCAACGGCGAGCGTCCCCACTAGCAGGGCGGCACAGACACCTGCGGTCACCGCGAGCCGGGTGCCGCGCGGCCACCGCCGGACCGCTGCCACCGCCTCCGCGCCGGCGCGTTTCGTCCCGGCCAACGCCTCCGCCCCGGCCCGCAAGGCCCGCTGGGCGCCGCCCGTCTGCGCGGCGGGCGGGCGGTGGGAGGCCCGCCACATCGCGTCCTGCGGCGGGATCGCGCCGGTCGGATCGGTCTGGTCGAGTTCCGGCGCGGTGCCGGCGAAGGCACGCGGCTCGGGTTCGGCGACCGGGGTGTGCATCTGGGCGATGAGCTCGTCCAGTGGAACGTCCGGGCTGAGCATCGCCCGTCCGCCGATCTGACCGCTCGGCGCCGGCGGTGGCGCCACCGCCGGCCACGACGTGCGTTGCGAGGGCACGACGGCGTACGGGTCGGTGACGTGGTCGCGGGCGCGGCTCGCCAGCGGTCCGGCGATCAGGTCCCGCAGTACCGACCGGGCGCTGCTGACATCCCAGCGGCGGTTCGGATCCTTCTCCAAGAGTCCATAGAGGACACCCGCCAGGGTACCGGCCCGGATCGGCGTGGCCGGCGGCTCCTCGACGACGGCGTGCATCGTCTCGATCGGGTCGCCCCGGTCGAACGGCGGTCGCCCCTCGACGGCCGTATACAGCGTGACGCCGAGCGAGAACAGGTCCGACGGCGGACCGAACGCGCCACCCATCGCCCGCTCCGGTGAGATGAAGTGCGGCGATCCGAGCACCATCCCCGGCGTGGTGAGCTGGACGTCGGTGGGCATCCGGGCCACCCCGAAGTCGGTCAACACGCACCGGCCATCGGCGCAGATCAGTACGTTGGCGGGCTTGACGTCGCGGTGCAGTACGCCACCCGCATGGGCGACCTCGAGCGCACCGAGCAGCGCGATGCCGATCTTCGCAACCGCCCGCGGGGCGAGCGGGCCGTCCTCCAGCACCATGTCCGCGAGGCTGCGCGCGTCCAGCAGCTCCATCACGATCCACGGCCGGCCGCCGTCGGTCACGACGTCGTAGACCTGGACGATGCTCGGGTGGGACAGCGCCGCTGCGGCGCGCCCCTCGCGCAGGGTCCGCTCGTACATCGAGTCCCGGTCGGTCGGCGCCAGACCCGGCGGGCAGACGACCTCCTTCACCGCGACCTCGCGGCGCAGCAGCGTGTCGGAGGCCCGCCAGACGGTACCCATACCGCCGGTCCCGATCGCCGCCCGCAGGGCGTAGCGACCACCGACGACCGTGCCCGGAGCCGCGCGACCGCCAGCCGAACTGGCATTCCACGCGGAAGCTGTCGAAGTCATCAGGTCGTATCCGCCGAGAGGTCGGTCGTGTAGGTCGGGTCCTATCTTGCGGGGTCCTCCGGGGGTCTGCGCAATCCCTCGGTAGCGGCCGCCATCGACCACCTTACGATCTGAGATTGTGGGGGACACACCGGACATGGGCCACAGCAGTGAGTCGGGCTTTCCCGTCAAGTCCGTATATGGACCTGGCGATCTACCGCCTGACCTGCCGGAACGCCTCGGCGAGCCGGGCGAGTACCCGTACACCCGTGGGGTCTACCCCACGATGTACACCACCCGACGGTGGACTATGCGGCAGTATGCCGGTTTCGGCACGGCCGCCGAGTCCAACGCGCGGTACCACCAACTGCTCACCGCGGGCACGACCGGGCTGAGCGTCGCGTTCGACCTGCCCACCCAGATGGGCTATGACTCGGACGAACCGGTGGCCCACGGTGAGGTCGGCAAGGTCGGCGTGGCGATCGACTCGATCGAGGACATGCGCGACCTCTTCCGCGACATCCCGCTGGACCAGGTGTCCACGAGCATGACGATCAACGCGCCGGCATCGCTGCTGCTGTTGCTGTACCAGCTCGTGGCCGAGGAGTCCGGGGTCGACAGCGACAAGCTGAACGGCACGATCCAGAACGACATCCTCAAGGAGTACGTGGCCCGCGGCACGTACATCTTCCCGCCCAAGCCCTCGCTGCGACTGGTGGCCGACACCTTCGCCTACTGCCGCAAGGAGATACCGCGCTGGAACACGATCTCCATCTCCGGCTACCACATGGCGGAGGCAGGCGCGACGCCGGTACAGGAGATCGCGTTCACCCTCGCCAACGGGATCGACTACGTGCGGGCCGCGCTGAACGCCGGTCTCGCGGTCGACGACTTCGCGCCCCGGCTCTCGTTCTTCTTCGTGGCGCGGACGACGCTGCTCGAGGAGGTCGCGAAGTTCCGGGCCGCCCGGCGGATCTGGGCCCGCCTCATGCGCGAGGAGTTCGGCGCGCGCGATCCGCGTTCCTGGATGCTGCGCTTCCACACGCAGACCGCCGGCGTACAGCTGACTGCCCAGCAGCCCGAGGTGAACCTCGTGCGGGTAGCGGTGCAGGCGCTCGGCGCGGTCCTCGGCGGTACCCAGTCGCTGCACACCAACGCGTACGACGAGGCGATCGCGCTGCCCACCGAGAAGGCGGCCCGGCTGGCGTTGCGTACCCAGCAGGTGCTGGCGTACGAGACCGACCTGACGTCCACTGTGGACCCGTTCGCCGGTTCGTACGCCGTCGAGGCGTTGACGGCCACCGTCGAGTCGCAGGTCGAGGAGCTGATGGCACGGGTCGCCGAGTTCGGCTCGGCGGTCGAGGCGATCGAGGCAGGCTTCCAGAAGCGCGAGATCGAGGCGTCGGCGTACCGGACGGCACAGGAGATCGACAGCGGCGAGCGGGTCGTGGTCGGGCTCAACCGGTTCGCGCTGTCGGAGGAGGAGCCGTACGAGCCGCTGCGGGTAGACCCGGCGATCGAGGAGAACCAGGCGTCCCGCCTGGCGAGACTGCGTCGGGAACGTGACAACGCTTCCGTCGAGCGCGCGCTGGCGGCCGTCCGGCGGGCCGCCGAAGCTGAGGACAACGTGCTCTACCCGATGCGGGACGCCCTCCGCGCGAGAGCCACGATCGGTGAGGTTTGCCATGCTCTCCGTGACGTCTGGGGGCTCTACCGCCCGTCCGGGGGGCTTTAGACCTTATTTCGTGCCGACACGCCCGCTAAACCAATCCGCGAGCGGCGTCGGAGTCGTACCAATGAAGATGACGGACGAAGCGTCCGTCGCGCGTTCATAACTAACCGCGACCGTCACCCGTTGTAGGAGGTGTGGGGCAGATGACATCGGTTGAACACCGGCGCATCGGCCCCCCGTCCGGTGAAAATAGCTCCTACCAGGGGTTACGTGACGCAGCGCGACTCGATCATCACCAGAATGATGTTGCGCAGCGTCACCGTTTCGGGTCTAGGCTGTCCGAGTCAATCTCCCCCCACGCAGATCGAGAATGTGACGTGACGAGTGCGTTGACGCTGCCGCAGAGCAGCCCGCTGACATCGTCGTGGCCCGAGACTCCCCCTGGGGCCGACCCGCTGCCCGGTCACCTCGACCGATGGCTCGCAGCGAGGGGCGCCGAACTGGTCGCCGTACGCCGTCACATTCATGCTCATCCGGAACTTTCGCACCAGGAGTTCGAGACCGCCGCGCTGGTCGCCCGCGAACTCGCCGTGGCCGGCCTGAGCCCGCGCTTCCTGCCCAAGGGCAACGGCGTCATCTGCGACGTCGGCAAGGGTGACCGGGTGATCGCGCTCCGGGCAGACCTCGACGCGCTACCGCTGCCGGATACGAAGGACGTGCCATACCGGTCCACTGTGGATGGTGCGGCGCACGCCTGCGGGCACGACGTGCACACGACGATCCTGCTCGGGGTCGGCCTCGCGCTCGCGCAGCTGGACGACCGCAACGAGCTGCCCGGCCGGGTACGGCTGATCTTCCAGCCGGCCGAGGAGCAGATACCGTCGGGCTCGCCCGAGGTGATCGCGGCCGGCGGGCTGAAGGACGTCGCCGCCATCTTCGCGCTGCACTGCGCGCCGCAGTTCCCGGCGGGCCTGGTCGGCGTGCGGTCCGGTGCGTTCACCGCCGCGGCCGACACGGTCGAGGTACGGCTGACCGGGCAGGGTGGCCACACGGCCCGTCCACACCTGACCGCCGACCTCGTCCACGCGCTCGGTCGGGTGATCGTGGACGTTCCGTCGCTGCTCGACCGGCGGGTCGACCCGCGGGCCGGCGTCTCGATGGTGTGGGGCGTGGCGCACGCCGGTGAGGCGTACAACGCGATCCCGATCGAGGGCGTTGTGAAGGGCACCGTGCGGGTGCTCAACCGCGAGGCCTGGCGGGAGGCGCCCGATCTGGTCAGCAAGCTGATCAAGGATGTCGTGGCCGGTACCGGCGCCAAGGTCGACGTGAAGTACACCCGGGGCGTTCCGCCGGTGATCAACGACCGGCTGGCTACCGCGGTCATCGCCGGTGCGGCCGGTGCCGCGCTCGGCCCCGACCGGGTCGTCGAGGCCGAGATCAGCATGGGCGGCGAGGACTTCGCGTTCTACCTCGACCACGTGCCCGGCGCGATGATCCGGCTCGGTACCGGCATTCCCGGCTCCGACGTGCGGATGGACATCCACCAGTCCGGGTTCGACGTCGACGAGCGGGCGATCGGGTACGGCGTCCGCGTCATGGTCCACACCGCCCTCGGAGCCCTGTCAGCCGGCGCGTTCTAGGCCCCCTCACTCGGTTGATCATGAAGTTAGTTGGTGGTTCGACGGCGTGTCGAACCACCAACTTCATGATCAACCGGGCTGGCGCGAGCGTCAGCCGCGCGGGGTGACCGGAGGAGCGGCCGGCAGGTTGACCGCGGGTGGGGCGCCTTGTGGAGTGGCCAGCTGTGGGCGGCGCCGGCGGGCGAACCAGACCAGCACGAAGATCGGCAGGCCGAGGACGACGGCGAACGGCAGCAGGTAGCCGAGCACCACGAGCAGGACGTTCATCGCGCCGAGGAACGCGTGCCAGCCCGCCTCCAGGCCGTCGAGGAAGCTCGGGTCCTTCGGCGCCGGTGTGGTGGGCGCCTCGGCGTCCGGGCCGAGCAGGTGCACGGTCAGCGTCGACAGCGAGGTCAGGTCGGCCAGCCGCCGCTTGCGGGCCTCGAGCGAGGCCAGTTCAGCCTCGCGCTTGGCCAGCTCGGCCTCGATCGACACGATCTCGCCGAGGTTGCGGGCCTGCGCGAGCAGGGCTCGGGTACGCGTCACGCTGGCCTTCTGCGACTCGATCCGGGCGTCGACGTCCACGATCGCCTCGGTGACGTCTTCGGTGCTCGTCGAGCGGGCTTCCTCGGTACCGAGTTTGGCCAGGGCGTCGAGCGTCGAGGTGAACTTCTCCGCCGGTACCCGCAACTGCAGGTGTACCTCGGAGCGGTCGTCGTTGATCGTACGTTTGTCGGAGCCCACGAACCCGCCCGCGGTCTCGGCGACCGTCGTCGCCTGCGTGGCGGCCTGGTCGACCTTCTCGACCCGTACCGTCATGTCCCCGGTGTAGATGATCGAACGCGTGTCGATCCGCTGCGGTGCGGCCGGCGCGCCGCCCGGAGGAGCGCCGCCGGGCTGGGCATTGGCGTCGTACGCCGCCGCCCCTGTCGCCCCCTGGGCCGGCGCCTCGGCGGCGGCGGCCGGAGCCCGCTGGTCGGCGCTTCCGGTACCCGACTCCGAGCTGGCGCTGCATCCGCTGATCGTCAGGGCCACCCCGACGCCGACCACTACCAACATGTTCCGTGTCTTCATGTGAACCTCCCTGAGTCGAGACGCAGCGGTGGGACGTGAAGCGGGGGTGATCCGGTTCCGGCAGACTCTGGGGAAGGACGTCACAGTTGTGTCGCGAAGGAGACTTCCATGCGGCTGACCAAGTACACCCACGCCTGCTTGCGGATCGAGCGGGACGGCGCGGTCCTCGTCATCGACCCCGGCGCCTTCACCGAGCCGGAGGCGCTCGACGGCGTGGACGCCGTACTCATCACGCACGAGCACATGGATCACCTGGATGCCGGCAAGCTGGCCGACGCGCTGAGCAAGCGGCCGTCGGTGACCGTCCATACGCATCCGGACGTAGCCGCCCAGCTCACCGAACTGGCCGGCGCGGTGACCACAGTGGAGTCTGGCGACTCGTTCAGCGCGGCCGGGTTCTCGGTACGGGCGTACGGAGGCTGGCACGCCGTCATCCACCCGTTCGTGCAACGGGTGGTGAACCTCGGGTTCCTCGTGGAGGACTCCGTGTACCACCCGGGGGACTCGTTCGACGTACCGGAGGGCGCGCAGGTGGACACGCTGTTCGTGCCGATAAGTGGACCGTGGCTGAAGCTGTCGGAGTCGGTGGACTTCGTCCGGATGGTGGCGCCGCGGCGGGCGTACGCCCTGCACGACTTCCTGCTCAGCGAAGTCGGGTTGAAGGTGACCGACGCCAACATGAGCAGGCTGTCCGGTTGCGACTACGCGCGCCTCGCGGCCGGTACCACAATCGACGCGGGATAATGAGGCATGGACGGCCTGCCCGCCCAGCTCACCGACCGGCTGTACACCGGATCGCCGGACGGCTTCATCGCGGCCCGGGACGCGGCGGTGGCGGCCGCCAAGGAAGCCGGTGACACCGAGCGCGCCAAGGCGATCGCCAAGCTGCGCAAGCCGACGATCGCCGCGTGGTTGGTGAACCTGCTGGCCATCGAGAAGCCCGAACTCGTCGAGGAGCTGGGTGAGCTGGCGGCCGCCATGCGCTCGGCCCAGCGGGATCTGCGCGGCGCCGAGCTGCGGGAGCTGGCCACCCAGCGGCGGGAAGTGGTCGGGGCGCTGGTGGCGCAGGCGCGCACACTCGCCGTCGCGGCCAACCCGGCATTGAAGCGCGCCAAGCTGCCGCTCGCCGAGGTCGAGGAGACCCTCACCGCCGCGCTGGCCTCACCCGAGGCGGCCGAGTTGGTGAGCTCCGGCCGGCTGGTGAAGACGATCGAGTACTCCGGGATCGGCGAGGTCCCCCGCCCGCAGCTGCGGGTCGTGGCGGACCCGGCTCCGTCCAACGTGGAGCGCCGCTCGGCAGAGGAGGTACCCGAGAAGCGCATCATCGAGCGGGAACTGGCCGCGGCGCGTACCGAGGAAGAGAAGGCGCGGGCGGACCTCGCGCGGGCGGAGGAGGCCGAGCACGACGGCGTCCGCGTCCTCGAAGAAGCAGACGCGGCGCTGGCGGAGGCGCAGCAACTCCGGGCGGCGGCCGACGAGGAACTGAGCCGGCGCAAACTAGCCCGTAAGACCGCCGAAAGGACGGTCAGCACCGCCGTCCGGCGCGTGGGTGCGGCAGAAGCGGTACTGGCCGAGCTCGATGTGACACGCGGCAAGGACCGGCGTACTGGCTGACGCGCGAGCGGCCGCACGACAGAATCTCAAGGGTGACCCCGGAGCAGACCGCGGAGGCCGCGAAGGCGGCCGTGAACAAGCTCGGGGGTGCGTTCGGGACGTGTCCGAAGACGCTGCGCCGGGCGCGGGAGCTGGGTCTGACGGGGTGGGCGTTCCACGTGGCCGGGCGCGGGGGAGCGCTGGGGGACGTGCGGTCCGACACGGTCGCCGCGGCCCTGGGCTTCATCGCGCCGGAGGCGGTGCACGACGGGTGGGAGTCCGCCCGGCGGGTGGCCCGGCCGGACCAGATCGCCGGGTACAGCCTCGACGAGTGCTGTCGTTGGGGCCGGGAGAAGCTCGGTGACATGCCGCGGCTGGCGCGGTTCGTCGACCTGATGGAACGGGTCGTGCTGGCGGCCGACTCGGCGGGTTTGCCGCTGTTCGCGGCGTGGCGGGCGATGCCCGTGCCGGACGACGAACCGGGCTCGCGGGCGGCGGTACTGCTGCACTTGTTGCGGGAGCACCGCGGCGGCGCGCATCTCGTGGCCGTGCGGTGCAGCGGACTCACGCCGCTCGAGGCGATCATCGCGAGTCCGGACGGCGAGGCGGGCGCGATCGCATACGGCTGGCAGCCACCGTATCCGGTGCTCGCTCCGCTGGTCCGCCGGCGGGTGTGGGCGGAGGCGCTGACCGACCGCATGGCCGGCCAGGGGTACCGGGCGCTGTCCGTCGACGAGCGGACCGAGCTGGTGGGACTGCTGAAGTCGGCCGTGGCCACGGTGCGCGAGCCGACCGGCGAGTTCCCGGCCGTGACGGGCTGACCGGGTCAGGGGTTGACGGTCCGCGTCGGGCGCGCTCGCAGCTCGGCGACGTAGTCGTCGGGCGCGCCGGCCTTCTCTGCCGCGTTGGCGATCTCGGACAGGTACCACGACGTGGGCATCCCGCCCTCGTAGCCGGTGAACACGTACACCCACGCGGTCACGTCACCGTCCAATGTGGCGACCCGGACATGCAGCTTGCGGTACGTCTCCGCGGTCACCCCTTCGACCTCGTCCAGCTGGGCGGCGTCCCAGGGATGCACGTCGTAGAGCGCGACGAAGACCCGGTCGCCGGGCGACTCGACGATCGTGGTGACGGCGCCCTCCCAGCCCAGCTCGTCCTCGCCGGCGAAGGTCAGCCGCCAGCCCTCGAGCCACCCGGTGCCGATCATCGGCGAATGCGGACAGTAGGCCCGCATGCGAGCCGGGTCGAGGTTCGAGCCATACGCTGCGTAGAGACGCACGGCGATGACGATAGCCCGGCCGGGGCGTAGTGGAGAATACGACCGAGCGTGTCGGGCGCATTTGGGCAGGGAGAAAAGTTGCGGTGAGACGCATAGTGATCATCGGTGGCGGTCCAGCCGGGTACGAGGCGGCACTGGTCGCCGCCCAACTCGACGCGGACGTCACCGTGATCGAGGCCGAGGGGGCGGGCGGGGCCTGTGTGCTGCACGACTGCGTACCATCCAAGACCTTCATCGCCAGTTCCGACGTGGTGACGGGCTACCGGGATACCGAGGAGTTCGGGGTGCACTCCGGCGGGTTGTCCGCGGTGACGGTCGACGCGCCGGCCGTGCATCGCCGGGTCAAGCGGCTCGCCGCGGCGCAGTCCGGCGACATTCTCGCCAAGTTGATCAAGGCGGGAGTGAACGTCGTCAACGGCACGGCGCGGTTGGGAGAGGATACTCTCGGTCACAACCACCAGGTGGTCGTGACACCGGCTGACAGTGACACTCCGTACAACATCGATGCCTCGACCGTCCTCGTCGCCACCGGCGCGACCCCCCGGGTCCTGCCCGACGCCCGGCCGGACGGCGAGCGGATCCTGGACTGGCGGCAGCTGTACGACCTTCCCGAGCTTCCGGAGCACCTGATCGTCATCGGGTCCGGGGTGACCGGCGCGGAGTTCGCGAGCGCCTACCTGGCCATGGGCGTCACGGTGACGCTAGTGTCCAGCCGCGACCGGGTCATGCCGCACGAGGACCCGGACGCGGCCATGGCCATCGAGTCGGTCTTCCGGGCGCGCGGCATGACGATCCTGGCCAACTCGCGGGCGGGCGCGGTCCGCCGGACCGCGGACGGCGTCGAGGTCGAGCTCACCGACGGGCGGACCGTGGCCGCGTCCCACGCGCTCATCGCGGTCGGCTCGGCGCCGAACACCGCGGGGTTGGGGCTTTCCGAGTACGGCGTTGCCGTTGCCGACAGCGGACACGTGACGGTCGACCGGGTGAGCCGGACGAACGTACCCGGCATCTACGCCGCCGGCGACTGCACCGGCGTTCTGCCGCTGGCGAGCGTCGCCGCGATGCAGGGCCGCATCGCGATGTGGCACTCGATCGGCGAGGCGGTCTCGCCGCTGCGCCTGTCGACCGTGGCCGCGAACGTCTTCACCGATCCCGAGCTGGCTACGGTGGGCATCTCACAGTCCGATGTGGACTCCGGTCGGGTACCGGCCCGGCAGATCATGCTTCCGCTGTCCGGCAACGCCCGAGCGAAGATGGCCGGACTGCGCGACGGGTTCGTCAAGCTGTTCTGCCGCCCCGCCTCCGGCCTGGTCGTCGGCGGTGTCATCGTCGCGCCGAAGGCGAGCGAGCTGATCCTGCCGATCAGTCTCGCCATCGAGAACCACCTCACGGTGGACCAGGTGGCACACACCATCACGATCTACCCCTCGCTGTCCGGCTCGCTCGCCGAGGCGGCCCGCCAGCTCATGCTCCACGAGGCGGGGTAACCGCGGGAAATCACGCGCCCGCGCCGCGGCCGGTGCGCTAGCGTGGCCCGCATGGACAGCGCCTACCTGCGGAGCACGACGACGCCGGGCACACCCCGGCGGCGACGGCGCTGACCTACGTCTGACTTTCGCGAGCCCCGGGGCGACACCGCCTCGGGGCTCGTGTCGCTTCGGGCTTCGTCCAGAGCCTGGAGGCAACGATGATCGACCATCGCAAACTCGGGCGCGAGCTCGAGCTGTTCTGTTCCGATCCGCTCGTCGGCGCCGGCCTGCCGATCTGGCTACCGGCCGGCGCTGCGGCCCGCCACGCGATCGAGAGCTACCTCTACGACCTCGAGCGACGGGCCGGGTACCAGCACGTGTACTCGCCACCGCTCGGCAAGAGCGACCTGTACCGGAAGTCCGGGCACCTCGACCACTTCGCCGAGGACATGTTCCCGACGATGGCGCTGTCCGCCGACGACGAGTTCGTCCTGCGGCCGAGCCTGTGCCCCCACCACGCGCTGGTGTACCGGGCCAGGCAACGGTCGTGGCGCGAGCTGCCGGTACGGGTGGCCGAGCTGGGCGGGATGTACCGGGCCGAACGCTCGGGCGTCCTCGGTGGACTCTCCCGGGTCCGGTCCATCTCGCTCAACGACTCGCACAACTTCTGCGCTCCCGAGCACGCCGTGGACGAGGTGGCCGAGGTACTGAACCTCATGGGCAGGGCGCACGAGGCGCTGGGCGTCCAGATCGACAGCTACCGGCTGTCGCTGCGCGGTCAGGGTGGCAAATACGTCGACGACCCGGAGCTGTGGAGCCGCGCCGAGGGCGTACTGCGGGCGGCCCTCGACGCCGCGGGAGTGTCCTATGTGGAGGTAGCTGGGGAGGCGGCGTTCTACGGACCGAAGATCGACGCGCAGATCGTGGACTCGGCCGGGCGGGAGTCGACCCTGGCCACCGTCCAGGTCGACTTCCACCTCGCGGAGCGGTTCGATCTGTCCTATGTGGACAAAGATGGCCGGCGGGAGCGGCCGGTGGTCGTACACCGCAGTCTCGTGGGCAGCATGGAGCGGCTCTTCGGTCACCTCATCGAGGTCCACAATGGAGCGTTTCCGGCCTGGTACGCCCCCGTGCAGGTCGCCGTCCTCCCCGTGGGTGACGATCAGAT
>Ga0075431_100004906_pt1 | contig 13176 bp, 8 predicted proteins | sample RhiMetdeltSRZDD5_FD_75297 | JGI IMG/M metagenome (GOLD analysis project Ga0075431, IMG submission 75297) | Populus rhizosphere microbial communities from Tennessee, USA - Rhizosphere MetaG P. deltoides SRZDD5 | ecosystem: Host-associated > Plants > Roots > Rhizosphere > Soil | place: USA... | reverse complement strand
CGGTAGAGTGGCGGCGGATTGGGCGCCCGAAAGTTATCGAGGTCGAGGCCTGGCGTGAACGCCGCGACCCGCGACGACCGTTGGTCGTCTGATGAGAAGCCGTGAGCCCCTCGTCATCAGTCCTTGGTCCAGCCCTGGGGACGCTGGGTTAACCTCTCGCCCACGCAAAGTTTGGCCGATCCAATCATCCGGCACCTCGTCCCACCGGACGGCGTGCCTGTCCCGCTTCCCGGCTCGGCCGCGACGGTCGACACCGGAGCGCGGCTCGCTGCTGCGCTGCTTGCCTACATGGCCGCGATTGTCATCGTGGTCACGCTCCTCCCGTTCGAGTTCGCCTACCCGTCGCCACCGCAGGTGCTGCTGAGCGGCGACATCCTCGACATCGTGGCGAACGTCGTGCTGTTCGTACCACTCGGGTTCCTCTACGCGGTTGCTCGCGATGCGTCGGCGGCACGTCCATCCCGGATCTTCCTCGTCGCCATCGTGTGGAGCGCGACCATCGAGCTCGTTCAACTGTTCGAGGTCTCGCGGTACGCCGCATTGTCGGATGTTCTCGCGAACGGCGGCGGCGCGTACCTCGGCGCGATCGCGCACCGTCGCATCGCGCGGGAGTTCTCGATGGATGCGCGCACCGTCGGGAAACTCTCGCTCGAGCTCCCGCTCATGGGGCTCGTATATCTCCTCGTTCCGCTTCTCTGGCTCGACGGGCTCGCGAGTACCGAGCCGGCGACGCGGCTCTGGCCGCTGCTTGCGCTCGGGCTCTTCGGCGCGAGCCTGCTCGCGGCCATTCAGCGCCATCACTTCGGTCCCAACCGGCTTCTGTCGCGTGGCATGATGGCGGTCGCCGCGTGCCTGTGGTTCCTGCTCGGCGCCTTTCCGGGGCTCGCGCCCCAGGCGTCGATCGTGATGGTGGTGATGGTCACTGCCGTGGGTGCGTTCGTCTGGACGCGATCCGCTGACCGCACTGGCGCCCGATCCATCAACCGTCGCTTCGAGTCGAACGCGCTGGCCGAAGCTGCGCCGTTCTATGCGGCGTACCTCGTGCTCCTTGTCGTGCCCGTCACGGGATCGCCGCCCGCGGGGTGGCATCTTAGTGTGGGCTTCGCCGACTCGATGGGCATCTGGGCCGCGGGGGAGATCCTGCACCTGGTCGAGCTGGTCGCGGCGTTCACACTCCTCGGCTACATGCTGGCGGAGTTCCGGGGCCGTCGTGAGCACCGGTTTCGCGCGGGGATCGCTCGCGTCGCGGCGTGGGCTGCTGCGGCGGCGGCCGTGTGCGAGATCCTCGAAGGGTTCCGCCCGGACGGCAGCGCAAGTCTCGCCCGCCTAACGCTGCTCGTCGGCGCCGCGCTGTACGGGGCGTGGCTATACCATCTCCAACGCGCGCACGTCAGGCAAATTCTCGGGCGACTGTAACCGCGAAGAGCTTGAACGGCGCACGGCCCTGACGGCGCAAGCGCCCAAGAGGCGCACGGCCCGAACAACGCAGGACCCCAACGACGCACGACCCAGACTACGCACGACCCAAACGGCAAAGGCGCAGGCCCCAGACGGCGCGACCTGCCAAGGGCGCCAAAACAGCGCGACCCCAGAGGCGTCGACGTCGTCGCTTGCCGCCGTTTCGCGCCGTCTGGGCCGTGCGCGGTTGCCGTTTGGGTCGTGCGTGGTTCGGGTCGTACGTCGTTCGGGCCCCGCGCCGTCAGGGGTCTGCGCCGTTCGGGCCCTGCGCCGTTTTGTTCGCGGTACGGCGGCCAGTTCCAGCTACGGTCACTTTCACGACTCTGACGCCAATGCCCGGTCGCGATACCAGTAGGCCACCGCCAGCAGGTAGAGGCCGGCCAGCAGGTAGCTCCCCACTCGGATCCCGATCGCGAGCGACGACGCTTCGCCGATCGCCTTGAGGGCCGCCAGGATCGCGAGCGCAAGACCAACGTTGCGGAGCGCGCCGATGTTGCGGCGGCGGCCGATGAAGATCGCGGCCACACCCACCGTCGCGTAGTAGAAGATGAGCAGGAACGTGGACATGTCGGACGAGTAGGCGCGCGCGAGCTCGACATGGCCCCAGAGAAACGTCAGCACCGCGCCCGCCAGCCTGAGCGTCGTGCGCGTCTCGAGGCGACCACCCTTTCCATTATCGTATTCGACGCGCGAGGCATTCCACGACACCACGAACCAGGCCGCCGCCATGACGAGCCCCGCCAGTGAGGCCCGAGTCAGGAACGGCGTATAGTCATACGCTATCCGCTCGGAAAGCAGATCGAACGTCCAGGGCGTCGCCACGACGAGATCGAACCCGATCGGCACTCCGATCGCGCGCCGCCGCGCGCGACGCAGCAGCAGCGAGAATGCCGCCGCGTGAGCGAATAGCGCGACGCACGACGCGACCGGGCGGTTCTCGAGGGCGAACAGCAGTGCCGCCGCACTGGTCAGCCCGGCGACCATGGTGTGCGTCCCCCGCACACCCGGCTGCGCTATCGCGGCGAACGCCGCCACCGCCGTCCAGCCGAATGCCACGAGGGCGCGCGCCGACGGCGCATCGCGAACCGACGCCACCGCGACCGCGCCTAACGTGATCGGCAGGACGGCGGCAGTGAAGAGCAGCCACCGGCGGCTCGCCTCCCCCGCCTGCACCACCGCGTACGCGCTCACGGTACCGAGCGAGGCGAGCAGGACCAGATCCGTCGCGGGCGCTCGATCGGGGACCTGCGCGATCAGTGCCCCAGCGAGTGCTACGAGCCCCGAGCGTGCGACGCGGCCACCCCAGGGCCCTCGCGCAAGGAGCAGCGCGGTCCACGCGACGGCGAGCGCGAAAACGGCGGGCAGATCCCGCGCGAGCGTCCCGGCGCCGCTCTCGAGGGATGCCACCGCCGCTGCTGTGTACAACCAGCAGCCGAGTGCGCTCACGGTGGCGGCTGCCCGCCATGCGCGCCCCTTCAACGCCGCGAGCCCAGATGCCAGCACGATGTATCCGTACAGCAGCAGCGCCGGCACGCTCCCGCTCTCGCTCGACGTCACGAACGGTGCGACCAACGCGCCGCCAACGCCGACGCTGAACAGCGACTCCTCGTCCCAGCGCCACGCCAGTGCCGCCAGCGCGACCGACGCCGCCGCGGCGATCGCCAGCGCAACCGGCGACGGGACCAGGCGGAGATACGGACCAGCCCCCCAAGCATCGACATGGACGAGCGCGAGCGCGAGCGCAAGCAACACACTCCCAAACCGCACGGAGCCACGCGCGCGTAGTCGCCATCCCACCCCAGCCAGCGCCCCAGCCGCCAGGGCCCCAAGGAACACGCGCATCCCGGGGCCAATCTTGCCCTGCTGAATCGCCCACCCGAGGAACGCGCCGACGCCGAGGAGGATGGTGAGCGACGCGAGGGCGAGCGTCCCGTATCGGCCGATCAGCGACTCGAAGTCGATGGAGCGGCGACCGGGTCCGGATCTCCGGTCGTATGCGCGCCGCTCCGGTTCAGCCGCCATCGACGCAGACGGACCTGGCGCCGACGGCGTAATCGGCTCGGAGTAGACGCCTCCGCCCAGCGGGATTACCGCTGGAATCTCGGCTTCGGGGGCGATTGCCAACGGATCTGGCACCCGCGTAGGCTCCGTTCGCCCATCGGTCGACGCGCGGTGCGAGGGTCGCCGGTCCGCCTCGAGCCTCTCGACGACCGCGCGAAGTGCACCGACCTCGCGTGCGAGATCGGCGACAATCCGTTCGAGGGTGTCGAGGCGGTCGGTCACGTGGCGGGGATGGGTGTGTGCAAGCTACCCGCGCTCGTCGCGGCGGGCGATGCCCGCAGAGTGACTGAACACAGCCGCACTCCGGGCTGGCGACGAGAACGAGCCGAGTAACGGAGGGCTCGAACGATTCGGCCGATTCGTCTGTCGAACAACGCCCGCCAACCTCATCCCTGAACCGACGGAGAGGCATGGATACGCTGCTTCGCGACGTGCGATACCTGATGCGCTCGCTCCGCACCAGCCCTGGTTTCTCGGCAGTCGTCATTCTCACGGTCGCCGTCGCCGTGGCGGCGAGCACGGCGCTCTTCAGCGTCGTCAATCCCCTGCTCCTCCGCGCGGAACCGTTCGCGGATCCCGGTCGGCTCGTGGCACTCTGGGAATCGCCTCCGCGTCCCGACGGCGGGGCGGCGCCCGGCAAGAACGAGGTGTCACCGGGAACGTTCGGCGACTGGGCGGCCGAAAGCGCGGTGTTCGAGCGGGTCGCCGCAGTCGCGACGTGGCGGCCGAACATGACCGGCGACGGAGAGCCGGTGCGGCTCAACGCCACCGCCGTGTCCCGCGACTTCTTCCAAACGCTCGGCACCCAGCCGCTGCTCGGGCGGGTCTTCGTCCCTGAGGAATCGACGACGGGGAAGAACAACGTCGTCGTGCTCTCCTACGCGTTCTGGCAGGAGCGATTTGGCGGTGACTCGAGCGCCGTCGGCCGCGATCTTTCACTCAACGGGCGTCCGTACACGGTGGTCGGTGCGATGCCCGACCGCTTCCAGCTGCGGTATCCGTTACCGGATGCGTCGGATTTATGGCGCCCCATGGTGATCGAAGGCGCGACCGCGGAGAACCGACGGGCGCATTACCTCTACGTGTTCGGACGATTGCGTCGGGATGTGTCGGTCGAGCGGGCGCAGGTGGCACTTTCGGCGCTCGCCGCGCGCCGCGCCGTCGACTTTCCGGCGACGAACCGCGGCTGGGGCGCTCGCGTGATCCCGCTCCGCGAGGACATTGCGAGCGACGTTCGTCCGCTGCTCGTCATCGGCTCGGCCGCCGTGGCGCTCGTGCTCCTCATCGCGTGCGCGAACGTCGCCAATCTGCTCCTCGCTCGTGGGGCGACTCGCGCCCGGGAGGTCGCGGTGCGCAGCGCGCTCGGGGCCTCGCGGGGGCGGATCGTTCGGCAGCTTGCGACCGAGAGCGTCGCGCTGGCGCTGATGGGAGCGGTGGTGGGGTTGCCGCTTGCGCGAGCGCTCGTCGCCACACTCGTTAGGCTCGGCCCGGTCGCGATCCGCGTCAACGAGGAGATCGCGCTCGATGGCCGAGCCATCGTCTTTGCGGTGCTGCTTGCGGTGGCGACGGGCGTCGTGTTCGGCCTCGCGCCGGCCCTGTTCGCGGCTCGCACGACGGCGGGTGACGCGCTCCGCGAGGGGAGTCGGCGCATATCGAGCGGACCAGGGGGCGCGAGAACGCGGGACGCGCTCGTTGCACTCGAGGTGGCACTGGCGGCGATGCTGCTCATCGGCGCGGGCCTGACGATGCTCAGCTTCGCGAGACTCCTGCGGGTGGATCCCGGCTTCGATGCACGTAACGCGCTCACCTTCGAGCTCGGTCTCCCGGCCGCGACGTATGCGACGCGTGAGCGGGCCGCAGAAGGGCACATGCAGCTGGTCGAGCGGCTCCGTACGCTGCCTGGCGTCGTCGAGGCCGGAGCGTCGACGCACGTGCCGCTAGCCGGCGGAAACATGACGACGACGATCGAGGTAGAAGGGCGCCCGGTCGTTCCGCCCGCACGCCCGCCAGAACTGAATTATCGTCTCACGACGACCGGGTTCACGTCGGCCGTCGGCATGACCATGCGCCGCGGGCGCGCGATCGCGGCGAGCGACGCGTCGGACGACTGGCGCGTGGCGATGATCAGCGAGTCGAGCGCAGGACGGTTGTTCTCTAACGAGGATCCGATCGGACGTCGCATTCGAATCACCGGCGACAGCGGCTGGCTGCACGTCGTCGGCATCGTGAGGGACGTTAGGCACGCGTCGCTCGAGAGCGCGCCGTCGGCGGAGATCTACATCCCGGTGCAACGCGAGCAGGCGAACTACATGCGGTACGTCGTGCGGATCTCCAGGCCGCCGTCGGCAGTGGCGCCGGATGTTCGGCGCGCCGTCCGCGCGTTCGATCCGGCGCTGCCGATCGTCGGGCTCGAGCCCCTCGAGGCGGTCGTGTCACGCGCGAGCGTGCCGCGTCGCTTCTCGATGTTGCTCCTCGGGTCGTTCGCGGTGATCGCGGTCGTGCTCGCGGTGGGCGGTGTGTACGCGATGGTCGCGTACGCGGTCAATCAGCGGACGCGGGAGCTTGCGGTCCGCGTCGCCCTCGGCGCACAGCCGCGAGAGGTCGTGCGGACGGTTCTGGCGCGCGGGCTCGGTGCCGTCGGGGTGGGGCTCCTTGCCGGCGTGGTGCTCGCATTCGGCCTCGGGCGGGCAATGTCGGCGTTGCTCTACGGCGTGAGTGCACACGAGCCCGGGATGTACGTCGCGGCGCCGGTTTTACTCGGCCTCGTTGCAGTGGCGTCGGCGCTTGTACCGGCGCTAAGGGCATCGAGGATCGATCCGATTGCTGCGTTAAGGGAGTCGTGAGTCGGGAGTCGTTAGTCGTTAGGCGTTAGCGAACGACTATCCACTAAAGACTGGCTAATGACTAATGACTATCGACTAACGACTCCCGACTCCCGATTGCGCGGCCGCGATCATGGCACGGAGCGACAAATCGACATCGGCCGTCGCCGTCGCCCAGGACGACACGCTGATTCGCATGGCGGCGCGGCCGTGCCAGACCGTGCCGCCGCACCAGCTCGTGCCGTCGCGCTGGATCGCGTCGATCACCGCGCGCGTCGTCGCATCGTCCCCGAACGACACGAGCACCTGGTTGAGCACGACGTCGTTCAACACCTCGAACCCCGCGGCGCGGAGCCCATCCGCGAAGCGCGAGGCGAGGCGGCAGTTGCTCTCGATGAGATCGGCGAGCCCAGAGCGGCCGAGCGACGCGAGCGCCGCCCAGATCTCGACGCCGCGCGCGCGTCGCGAGAACTCCGGCGTGTAATGCGCGGGCTCGCGTCCGGCGCCCTGCACGAGATACGGGGCATCCATCGCCAGCGCGCCGTGCAAGTGCTTCGGGTCGCGACAGAACGCGACGCCGCTGTCGTACGGCACGTTCAGCCATTTGTGCGCATCCATCGCCCACGAGTCGGCATCCGCGAAACCAGCGAGCAGGTGGGCGCGCGCTGGTGCCGCCGCGGCCCAGAGGCCGAACGCGCCATCGACGTGAACCCATGCCCCCGCGTCGTGCGCTGCAGCCACGATCTCGGGCGCTGGATCGAACGCGCCGGTGTTCACGTTGCCCGCCTGAATACAGCAGATTGTCGAGCCGTCGAGCCGAGGTAGCGCGTCGGCGCGCATGCGACCCTGATCGTCGGCGGGAACGCGAATCACTCGCTTCGCACCGAAACCGAGGATGGAGAGCGCCTTCAGAAGGCTGACGTGCACCTCGTCGCCGACGACGACGGTGATGAGCGGCGCGCCGAACAGCCCGTTCGCCTCGACGTTCCATCCGGCCCGCTCGAGCAGGGCGTGTCGGGCAGCAGCGAGTCCACAGAGATTCGCCATCGTCGCGCCGGTCACGAACGCCGCCCCACACCCCGCTGGGAGTCGCAGCACGTCGATCATCCATCGCATCGCGACAGACTCGATCGCGGTTGCCGCGGGTGACATCGCGGTGAACGCGCCGTTCTGATCCCACGCGCCCGCGAGCCAGTCCGCGGCGAGCGCCGCTGGGAGCGAGCCACCGGTGACGAAGCCAAAGTAGCGCGGACCGGCACTCGCCACCGTTGCGGGCGATGCGATGTGGTGCAGGCGAGCAACCACCGTCAACGGGTCCGCGCCGCCTTCCGCCAGCGGCTCGTCGAGATCGCGAAGCCGGTCAACCGCGTCCGGTGTCGGCGCGACGGAGCGATCCGCGAGCGAGTCGAGGTACTCGGCGGCGAGGGCTGCCGTCGCCGTCAGGAGAGAGAGGCGCGAGCTCGGTGCGAGCGCGGGACGAGAAAGCGCAATGTCGTGTGCCACGGGCGTGAATCCGAGACGGCGCCGCCCCTCGCTACTTGGACCAGACGAGCATCACACCGCAGGCCGCGCCCGAGACGCGGTAGCGCGGCGGAACGCTATTGCCCGTATAGTACTCGACAGCCGCGATGTCCCACGTCGTGATAATGTCGAAGTCGGCGTTGTCGAGCTGAATGTCGTCGAGGAACATCACAACGTAGCACGCCCTGCCCGGCGAGCACGAGCCCAGGTAGGTTCGCGTCCCTCCGGACGGCGTGTTGCTGCCGGCACCCTGCCCGCTGCCGGCGCCGCCGCTTCCCTGCGTCTGACCAGGACCGCCGCCGGTGGTGGCCCCACCACGGCCGCCACTTCCGCCGCCCTGCGCGCCCGCCAGAATCCCCTCGGACGGCGACACGTTTCCACCGCAGGCCCCACGGGTGCTGGAGACGTGCGGGCGGCCATCAGCGTCGTATACCATATGCAGCCCGGGAAAGCGCGTCATCGCCACGACCCCGAACGGGCGGTTCGAGTCGCGCTCGAGATCCTCGGCGGTGAGATACCTTCCGCTGCCGATTCGCCGTCGCAGCTCGAAGTCTCGCAGACGGAGCGGGCTCGCGGCTTTCACCTCGACGGGGTCCAGCGCGAGCACAGCGCGCTCCAGGCGGAAGAGGACGGCCGCGGTGTCGCCGACGAACTGCAGGCTCGTATCCATCGCGGCGTAGCCGAGGAAACGGACGCGGATCCGATGCGTGCCTGACGGGATGCTCCCGACCTTCGCTTCGCCGAGAGCATCCGTGCGCGCGGCACGACCGAGGGCGGGCAGGAGCACTTCCGCGCCCTGTAGCGCTCGCCCCGTCTCATCATCGGCCACATTCACGACGAGAACGGTGGACGGCGTGGCCTGCGCAATGGCGGCTTCCCACGATGGCGTCGTCAGCGCAGGAACGAGGGCAGCGAGGATCGAGAATACGCGCGCCGTGGTGCTCATGGTTCGATGATGTGTCGGTGCGCCGAGAATCGCCAGCGGGCGGCGTTTCGAACCTGAAAACCTCGTCCTGTCACTCGACTGTTGTCATCCCCCATCTGCCCGCACCGGGGGCACCCGACCGCCGTCGGCGGTTCGCTCGGGATGACAAAGCGAGCAGGGGTGACCGCTAGCCGATCAGCCCGTGACGCCGAGCCGGCGCTCGAGCTCCTCGCGGCGCGAGCGGCTGACGCGAAGGCGCGCGCCGCTCTTGAGCTGCACCTCGTAGTCGCCTCCGGCGCCGCGGTGGAAGGTGTCGATGAGGTCGACACGAACGATGATGGAGCGATGGATCCGCAGGAAGCGCTCGGGGTCGAGTCGCTGCTCCAGCGTGTGGATCGCTTCGCGAATGAGGTAGGCCCGTTCGGCGGTATGCAGCTCGACGTAGGGTCCACTCGCCGTGATATACTCGATCTGCGAGACGGGGACGACGCGAACCTTGCCACGCATCTCGACGGCGATGCGCTCGAGGTACGGGGACGTTCCCTGACGAGTGCCTGCCGCGATGTGCGATGTGGCGGCGTCGCCGGCGGGCGGTGGTGAGCCGTTGCCGCGGCTTCCATCGAGAACAGCCAACAGGCGTTCTCGCAGCTCACCCATCTCCTGCAATTCCACCTGGCGGCGGGCGCGACGAAACGCCTGCTCGAAGCGCTCGTCGTCGAACGGTTTCACCAGATAATCGAGGGCCGCGAGGTCGAATGCCTGGAGTGCATAGCGATCGTATGCCGTCACGAAGATTGTCGGCGGCATGTCCTCCGGGCCGATCTCACGAACGACGTCGAGTCCGGTCTTACCGGGCATCTGAACGTCGAGGAAGACGAGATCGGGGCGCAGCGTGCGCACGGCATCGATGGCGGCGTTGCCATTGTCTATCGCCCCGACGATCGTCACGCCCTCCTCGTCGCTGAGGAGATCCTCGAGCCGTTGGCGGGCCAGCGGTTCGTCATCGACGATGAGGACGCGCAGCGGCGCTCGCTCGGACGCGTTAGGCATCAGACCGGCGCCGGGGCCGCTTCGGCGTGGAGATCGGCCGCGGTGTGGTACGGCAGCACCACTTCGGACACCGTGCCCCCATCTGCCGCCGGCCGGAGCGACAACGTCTGTTCCGCGCCATACAGCTGCTCGAGACGAGCGCGCGTCGTCCGCAGGCCAACACCGCCGCTACCCGGACCTCGCGGATGGCTCGCCGGTTCTCCTGCCGTGGACGCCTGCGCATCGATGCCGGGTCCGTTATCGCGCACGGTGATGACGAGGTCGTCGGCCACACGACGAGCTCTGAGCTCGATACGTCCCTCACCGTCGACCTTACTCACCCCGTGCATCACGGCGTTCTCCACGAGCGGCTGCAGCACGAAGCTCGGCACGAGGGCGTCCATGACTTCGTCGTCAGGATCGACGTCCACGGCCAGCTTCCCCTGGAAACGCACCTCCATGATGTCGAGGTAGAGCCGGAGCAGCTCGAGCTCGCGGGAAAGCGGAATCTCCTGCTCGTTCGTGCCCTCGAGCGTTACGCGCAGGAGCTCGCTCAACCGAGCGATCATCCGGCGCACGCCTCGTGGGTCACGCTCCACCAGCGACGAAACCGCGTGGAGAGTATTGAAGAGGAAGTGTGGATTCAGCTGTGCGTTGAGGACGGCCAGCCGCGCTTCGGCGAGCTGGGCGTGAAGCTGCGCGGCCTGCGCCGTGAGTCGCACTGTCTCGTCGTGGCGAGCCCGGTAACGCGCGAAGATGTCCCGCGCGATCCCCGCGGCGAGCACCGCGACGTACACGATGAGGTCGTCGAGGAACCACAGCCGCGTGAGCCCCGTGCGCCAGGTGACGGGCGGCCCCCGTCTCCCACGAGGAGCCATGGGGAAGTCGAAGAGCGCTTCACGAAGGAGGTGCGTTGCGACGTCGACGAACATCGCGGTCACGATGCCCACGCCCATGAAGAGGAGTACTCGCCCGACTCGGTTCCCGCGCGGCTCGAGGCTGACACGGCTGCTGAGCCAGAAGATGAGGACGGTGAGCATCGCCCACAGGTAGGACTCCGCGAACGCGAGCGTGATGGGCGTCGAAGGCGATAGCCGGAGAACAGGGCCTCGGGGATCGATCAGCCGGCTGGCTGCGGTGAGAACGGCCAGCACCGTCCAAAACGCGAAGATGAGCAACAGCTCGGTCCGCTGCAGCGGAAAGCCGCCGCGGTGGCTGTTGCTCGGTTCCTCGTGCCCGGGAGTGCTTGCCGTTCCCACGCTCGCTCCAATCCGTGTCCTCGAATCAAGGATACCCGGGCTCGACCTCGGCCGTCAGACCGGGCAGCACGAACGGCACGCCGCGTATCATGGACTGCACTGCCCTTGTCATTCCGAGCGGAGCGCCGAAGGCGCGCAGTCGAGAACGGTTGTCAGTCCGAGCGGAGGGCCGAAGGGCCGCGGGTGCCGCCGCAGGCGGGCGGATGAGGAATCGCACGGGTCCCCGTAAGAGGCTGGTCTCTGTCGGGACGAGCGCGATTCCTCATCTGCCCACTTCGTGGGCACCCGGCGGGCGCTCCGCGCGCGCTCCGCTCGGAATGACAACTCCCCATTCCCGACAACGTACGTGCCGTTCGTGACAGCCAAGTGCAGTTCGCGAACAACCCCGGCACGGAACCACCGCTAGGCCGTATTCCTCACGACGGGAACAGCAGCATCGCCGTTAGGCGGCGGATCGACGGAGCTGTTCCGACGGCGCGTTCGACGCCGAATGACTCGTGAGGAACCATGACGAAAAAAAAGCGTTTCGCAGTGGGAGCGGTTATCGCCGCCGTTGCCGCCGGCGGGCTCTGGATCTACCGGAACGCCGAGGCTCATGAGGCGCCGGCGTATCGGTTCGCGACCGTGCAGCGCGGTGATCTCGAATCCACCGTGTCCGCCACCGGCGCGCTGAGCGCCGTGACGACGGTTCAAGTCGGCACGCAGGTGTCCGGCCAGGTAGCGCAGATCTACGTCGACTTCAACGACCGCGTGAAGAAGGGTCAGCTCCTGGCGCGCATCGACCCCACGCTCCAACAGCAGACGGTGCTCGACGCCCAGGCCGGGCTCGTCCGCGCGCAGGCGGACCTCGAGCGCAGCCGTGACGAATACGAGCGCCAGAAAACCTTGTACGACGCGAAGGTGCTCACCGCCACCGAGTTCAACACGGCGCAGTACAACTACACGGTCGCCCAGGCGAGCGTGAAGTCCGCGCAGGTGGCGCTCGACCGCGCCCGGAAGAATCTGAGCTACACGGCCATTCACGCGCCAATCGACGGCGTCGTCGTCGAGCGTAACGTGGACGTCGGCCAGACGGTTGCCGCCAGCCTCTCGGCGCCGCAGCTGTTCCTCATCGCGAACGATCTGTCGCAGATGCAGATCCTCGCGTCGGTGGACGAGAGCGACATCGGCCTCATTCACGACGGCCAGCACGTGCGCTTCACGGTGCAGGCATACCCGAGCCAGAGCTTCACCGGCACGGTCCGGCAGGTGCGGCTGCAGTCGGCGACCACGGAGAACGTCGTCAACTACACGGTCGTGGTCTCGGTCGGCAACCCGAAGGGCACGCTGCTGCCGGGCATGACGGCCACCGTGGAGTTCCTCACCGACACGGCGAAGGGCGTGCTCACCGTGCCTAACGCCGCGCTTCGCTTCCGCCCGACGGCCGAGATGCTCGCCGAGACTGGCGTGTCAGGCACCACGAATGGCGCGACCCGGACGGCGGCCGACTCGGCGGCGTTCGCTGCTCGCCGTGACAGCATCCGTCGCGCCCGCGGCGACACCGCCGGCGCCAACGCGACGAACGGCGGCGCGAATCGGGCGTCCGGGGCCGGCGCGAACCAGGCGCGAGGAGGCAATACGAGCCTCGTCGGCGGCAGCACGGGCAGGAGCTTCGCACAACTCTGGTACGTCGACTCGGCCGGGAAGCCAGCGATGACACGCGTGCGCACCGGGCTGAGCGACGGCCAGAATACGCAGGTCACCGGACCGAACGTGCACGAGGGCATGCAGGTGATCGTTGGCACCACCGCCACGACCACCACGGCGCAGCCCACCACCACCAGCCCGTTCCAGCAGCAGCAGCGGCGCGGGCCGGGTGGGCCGGCAGGCCCTGGAGGGTTCTGACGATGCCTAACGTCATCACGAGGGCGCCCGCCATCACCACGCCGGTCATCCGCATCGAGGGCGTGCGCAAGACGTACGCGATGGGGGACAACGTGGTCCACGCGCTCCGTGGCGTGGACCTCACCGCCGAGCGCGGCGAGATGATCGCCATCATGGGCGCGTCGGGGTCGGGCAAATCCACCCTCATGAACATCCTCGGCTGCCTCGACACGCCGAC
>Ga0075431_100004905_pt1 | contig 13176 bp, 8 predicted proteins | sample RhiMetdeltSRZDD5_FD_75297 | JGI IMG/M metagenome (GOLD analysis project Ga0075431, IMG submission 75297) | Populus rhizosphere microbial communities from Tennessee, USA - Rhizosphere MetaG P. deltoides SRZDD5 | ecosystem: Host-associated > Plants > Roots > Rhizosphere > Soil | place: USA... | reverse complement strand
TTCACCTCACGCGGGTAGTACACACTCCGTCGCCGGTGAGCGTCGTGGAAGCGGCTGTCGTCTAGTGTGGGCGAGACCATGCGGACATCGGCACTCGAGCGGTTTCTTCGATACGTCCAAATCGACACGCGTTCCGACGATCGGTCGTCCACTTCGCCAAGCACACCCGGCCAACTCGTGCTGCTGAATCTGCTTCGATCCGAGTTACAGGCCTTGGGCGTCGCGGATGCGAGCGTCAACGAACACGGCGTGCTGATGGCGACCGTGCCGGCGACGACGAGCCGCCCCGGCGTCCCGACCATCGGCTTCATTGCACATGTGGACACGTCGCCCGAGATGCCTGGCGACAACGTCAAACCGATCGTGCATCGCCAGTACGACGGACGTGACCTCGTTCTCCCGGACGACCCTTCGTCCGTGCTGCGACTGGCGGACAACCCGCCGCTCGCCGCCTGCATCGGCGAGGACATCGTCACCGCTTCCGGACTGACGCTGCTCGGCGCGGACGACAAGGCAGGTGTGGCCGAAATCATGGCCGCGGCGGAATACCTGATGGCACATCCGGAAATCGCGCACGGAGTGGTGCGGATTGCGTTTACGCCTGACGAGGAGATCGGACGTGGCACGGTGCACTTCGACGTGACCCATTTCGGTGCCTATTGCGCGTATACGCTGGACGGGAGCAGCCGCGGCGAGCTCGAGGTCGAGAACTTCTCCGCCGACTCGATGACCTTCACGTTCCAGGGGTTCAATACCCATCCGGGTTTCGCGAAGAAGCGCATGGTCAATGCAATCAAGGTCGCTGCCGACTTCCTCACACGACTTCCCTCGGGCGAAGCCCCGGAGACGACGGAGGAGTACGAAGGGTTCGCGCACCCATTCGTCGTAGACGCGCGAGTGGACCGCACGTCGGTGAAGGTGCTCATCCGTGATTTCGATGAGGATCGGCTTCGCGATCGCGAGCGGCGGCTCGACGCGCTGGCGCACGCCACCGTCGCCGATCATCCCGGTTCGGCGGTCACTATCACAGTCGAAGAGCAGTACCGCAATATGCGCGAGGTGCTCCAACGTCATCCGGAGGTCGCGGATCGCGCCCGGCAGGCGATCGAGCGTACGGGGCTCGAGGTACGTCTGAAGCCGATCCGCGGAGGCACCGATGGCGCTTGGCTTTCATTCATGGGCCTTCCGACGCCGAATCTGTTCGCCGGCGAACACAACTTCCACTCGCGGCTGGAGTGGGTGTCCGCGCAGGACATGGACAGGGCCGTCGCGGTGATCGTCGAGCTGTGCAAGGTATGGAATGAATTGACGCATTGACGGATTTACGAATTGACGAATTTAAATGCGTAAAGCCGTAAATCCGTAAATTCGTCAATGCCCTATGGCCGCTTGAGTCGCGGCGGCGGAAGACGATTGAAGTAGAACTCGCGGTACTGGACCGGCTTCCCTTCTGCATCGAGGAACCCGAACGACTGCTGGAAGATGATCGGCGGCGCCTCGTCTCTGGACGCGGTTGCGTCAAGAATGTACAGCCGATTCTCGTGTAGATAGATGCCGACGTACGACCGCGACTCGTCCGAATTGGTCAGCTGCAGCTCATGGCCTGTGACGCGCTCGATGTAATGCCACGCGTCGTAGGTCACCTTGACGCCAGGCTTCTGACGATAAAGCATGGCGGCGTAGTCGATCGACGCCATGATGTCGATCGTCCAATACCCCGGGCCTCCCTGATACGCGATGTGCCCCAGCTCCGAATGAATCCGCTCGGCATCGGAGTAGTCGACAACTGTGAGTGAGTAGCGCGTCCGGCCCTGTTCCCACCTGTAGACACGGCCGGGAAACTTCGCGCCGTACTCGGAGTCCCAGGTGATCGTTTCAACCTTGGGTTCGCCAGGTGCCGGCACCGTGAAACGATCGACTCGATTCTCGTACTCCGTCCAGCCTTGTGCCAGGAGTGGCTGTGCCAGAAGTAGCACGCTCAATGCGGCCATCGAAGAAGTCATTCGCATATCTTGTCCTCGAGTTTCCGCAGTCCCGTACTCGTGTGACTCCTCAGCGCCCACCCGAGTGGGCACGTAACTTACCACAGCCTGCCAGGCGCGACACGCTTCACTTGGGTCCGCCTAAAGGCGGACACTACATGGTCTCTTTGGGTAGCGTATACACATGGAGCTTTTTGCCGACGAATTGTTCAGCGTGCCCAATGCGCGCGTCGTGGCGATCGTCGTCGTCAGACTCGTTACCGCTGCTCTGCTTGGCGGCCTGCTCGGTGCTGAACGGGAAGCTCTGGGGAAAGCGGCGGGCCTCCGGACGCACATGCTGGTCGCCCTTGGCGCGGCGCTGTTTGTCATCGCCCCTGACCAAGCCGGGCTCGCTGCGGGGGACCTCGGCCGGATCATTCAAGGGGTCGCCGCCGGTATCGGGTTCATTGGCGCCGGAACGATCCTGAAGCTGACCGACCGCGAAGAAATCAAAGGGCTTACGACAGCCGCCAGCATATGGCTGACAGCCGCGATTGGGATCGCGGCGGCCGTGAGTCCACTGTGGGTGCCGGTCGTCGGCGCGGCTTGTGCCTGGGTGGTTTTGTCGGTCTTCCTAAACCTCGAAGCCAGAATCAACCGCCGCCGCCGCGAGCCGTAATGGGCTCACGATTTATTCAGTTGAAATTCGTCCCGCCTGGAAACCGCGATATCTCGGCGAGTTCGCCCAGGCTCAACACCTGCCCTGCGAAGGCCTGGCCGTTAATGACCCACGTTGGATAGCTCTGCACGCCGGCCCTATTGCATGACGGTGCCTGCGGGGTATTGGGTCCAGCGGGGCTGCATTCGATGTATGGAAGGCGGCTCGCCGACGCGCCGAAGAGCATCTTCTGTTCCTGACAATGCGGGCACCAGGACGCGCCGTAAAACAACGCTCCTGCTTCGGTGAGGTGCTCGGCCAGTGCTCGAATCTTCGGGTCTTCCGGCCCGGTGGGCTCCGCCTGCGGAGCGACGTAGTTGGCGTGGAGCAGCAGGATGACCACGGCTGCGAGCACGCCACGACCGCCGACCAACCCCAGCCAGGAGCGGTGCGCCGTTTCGGCAGGACGTTGAACCACGACGAGGGCGAGCGTCGCAAGCATGAGTCCGAGCGACGTCAGGCAGTAGGGACACGCCGACTCGAGAATCGTCAAGGACACCACCGTCAGGTAAACACTGTAGGAGGCGCCGAACAATGCGGCCGTCCAGGCATAGGACCACTGCTTGTCGGTCCGCCGGACGAATGCAATCGCCGCGAGGCCGATGTAGGCGAACAGCCCCCAAAGCGCCGTCGGCAGACCGAAAAGGCTTGCCCAGCGACTCGTCAGAACGATGTCGCAACCCCCGCCGGCGGAACATCCCTGCACGGTGCCGCCACTCAACGCAGCCCACGACAAGTACCCTGTCAGTGCGATGCCCAGGCTGCTCACCCCCAGCAGCGGCCAATTGGGCCCTGGCCGGAGTTTTGGTGTATGGGCCGGAGTCCGCACATCTCGTCGAGCTTTCGATCTGTTGCTGGATTTTGCCATTCGCCCAGAATCTTATCCGAATGAATGGGTTACTGACATGAATCGGCACGTGTGGCCTGTCAGTGGACCGCCGATTCCTCCCGCCGACGCCCGCGGGCGCCCTGCACCGCTGGCAACAGATCGGACGCCAGCCGCGATTTCAACACATAGCCGGCCGCGCCCAGCGCCTGTGCGGCCCGCTCGTACGCTTCGTCATCGTGAGCCGTGAGAAAGACAAGCGCTGCGGTCGAACCGGCTTCGCGGAGATGACCTGCCACTTCCAGCCCGGTCATGTCGTGCATCGAAATGTCCAGGACGATGACGTCGGGTCGCAATCTCTCGGCCGCCTTCAGCGCCGCGTGGCCGTCGTGCACTTTCCCCGCAATGACGCAGGGTGGCGCCAACACCTCGCTCGCGCGGTCGAGCATGGCGTCGTTGTCGTCAACGAGTAGCACACGCACCGCTGTTGTATCGCCCCTGATGGGATCGACTGTTGTATCGCTCCTGACGGGATCGAGAGGTACTCTGATCGTGAGCTCCGTCCCGACACCCGGCTTGGACCGAATCTCCAGCGACCCGCCAACTGCGTCCAGGCGTTCGTTCATGCTGATGAGACCGAGCCCTTTTCCCACTGCACCGTCAACATCAAAGCCGACGCCGTCGTCTACGATGCTCAGCGCGAGCACGCCACGCCAGCCAATCAGCTGGACGGATACCTTATGCGCCTTACTGTGCTTGAGCGCGTTCTGCAGTGCTTCTTGAACCACGCGAAACAAGCACAACGTCAGATCGCCCGGCAGGGTTGTCGGGACCCTCTCGTGCGTCAATCGAATGTCGATCTCGTTCCTGGACAGCTCGTCTCGAAGTGCCTCCAGCGCTGGAATCAGACCGAGCACCCGCAGCCTTGCCGGATGTACACGGTGCGACAGATCCTGCACGCTCCTGGCAAGATCCTGCGCGTGACTCAAGGTCTCTTTCACCAGATTGCCGGCTTCGTCGAGCTTGGCTCGACCCAGGAGAGAAAGCTCTATCGTCAGGAGAGCCACTTGCTGGCCGATATCGTCGTGCAGCTCCCGTGCGATGAAGGCACGCTCATCTTCCTGTGCTCTTAACAGACGCGCGCCGAGGTCCCGGTTTCGCTCGTAGCTCCTCCGCAGCTCGCCCTGGCTTCCGCGCAACTCCTCCTCGGCCCTTCGTCGCCGTTGCCGCTGAATCAGCAGCCCGGTGATGAGCACTGACTGCGTGATGAGCAGCGTGAGGGCGGCGAGAATGTAGATCCTGTACCGGTCCCAGACCGTCGGGTCTCGAAACCGTACGATTGTCCCGACAGGAACGCGCGCTTCGTCGATGCGCCACCGCCGAAGCCGGCGCCAGTCGACCATATTGGTATTCAGACTTAGAGCGACCATCGGGATGCTGTCAGCAGGCTCGCCTCGAAGCACGCGCTGTGCGAGTTGGCCGATGTGCTCGATCGCGCGCGCCTGACTGTACAGACTGCCACCCACGATGCCGTGATCCATCGCCGAATCCACCCAGCAGTAGGTCGGAGCGTTGGCCGCTGCGGCAACTCGGTCGAGATACTCCAGCGGATGGAACCTCTGACCGGCGCCGTCCTCACTGACAGAGAGATAGTAGACAGCGGAGTGCTCGGGAAGCCTCGACAAGCGGTCCTCGAGGTCCCTTGTAGGAAGCCCCGACAAGTACGTGAACGTCAATTCGGGCGCAGACGGCTGCGATGCTCGAATCACGTTCTCATACCGCTTCTCGCCCGGGCTCGCCCCCGTCACGACGAAGACCTGTCGGACGTCCGGCTGCAATTGACGAAGGAAAGAGATCGTCGCCGCGAAGTCGCGCTCGTGGATGAGCCCGGTCGAGTTCGGGAGGCGGCCGGTTGCCCTATCGTTCGTCAGGAACACCACAGGTGTATCAGGAAACAGTGTGTCGCGGTGGTCGCTGACGAAATCGATCGCGGCGTTCTGAATCGCGATGATGAGGTCGAATCGCGCGTCCTGGTACTTGAGGCGGAGAAATTCGCGGAAGGCGGGATAGGCACTTCCTGGAAACGTTGAGTCGTCGATGAACTCGGAGTAGTAAACAAGATCCTGTGCGAGACCAGCCTCGAGAGTTCGCGGCAACAGGTTCTCGCCGAGGACCGACAGCCGTGCGTCCGGCCTCGTTGAGTACAGAACGAGCACCTGCTTCGGTTCACTTTGGCCGTACGCGAGACTCGTCCCGGCGATCTGGGCAAGAACGATGGTGGCCGCGAACACCCCCGGCCGGAGCGAGCAGCGCAGCGATAGGCGTAGCACTCTTACCTACCAGTCGAGCGCAGCCGTGATCTTCAACAGACGCGGTGTCAGGACCGTCAGCGGCTGCAGCCACGGCCCGCCCGGCACGAAGGTGTTGTTGTACGTCAGCACGGCGTTCGAGTTGACGATGTTGTAGATATCTATACCGACAGTAGTTCGAAAGCGGCCGGATGTGAAGACTTTTGCGAACCGGAGATCCAGCTGGTTGATGCGATCGCCGTACAACGATCCAGGCTCGACCAGGTTGACGGTGACATTCGCTGCGTTCCCGGACAAATTCCTTCCGAGCGATGGCGCCACGTCTGCATTCGGGGCGGCATAGTTCGCGGCCAGCAGCGCGCCGGGCTTGCTTTGGAACGTCGCCGCGAGCTGAACGTCCAGCCTGGGAACAACGTAGGAGGAGAGACCGCGAAGCTGCGTGAGCACTCCGTAAGCGACGTGACAATAGGGACTGAGAGGAGTCACGGCCGAGCCCGTCAGGCCGGCGCCAAACGCACTCGTACCGGTCGTTGTGGTCGCGAGCTCTGGCAGGCGTGCGCGCACGTCGCAATTGTCTGCGACGGTCTGACCCGTACTCGTGCCGCCGGCGAACGTGAACCTTCCCCCTACCCGCGCCTGGATGGTGACATCGAGGCCATTGAAGTACTGATACCAGCGTCCGTACACCGTCGAGTCGGTGACGAGATTGTTGACCTGCCCGGCCCTGGCAGGGATGACGTCGTAAAGGCCCTCGATGCGGTAACCACCACCGCCCGGCAGCCGGGAATCCAGCGGGGCAAGGATGCTGAACGGAGTCAAGTCGGACGGCTCGAGGGACAAGTTGTCAGCGACTGTGAAGCCGCGGAACGCGCGGCGAGTATACGTAACGTCCACCGAGGACCGTCGTCCGATCTGCTGCTGAATCGACAGGGCGAGATTCCAGTCCGACGGACGAACACCCCAACCCTCGAGTACGTCCGCGTCAAAAGCGTTGGTCAGTACGTTCTTGCCGAAGTTCACATTCGACATTACACCGCACACATCACCGCCACTGGCCTGCAGGTCTTGCGCGCCCGGGTTCAGCAGATCGCAGTCCGGGACGAAGTTGCCATTGGCGTCGGCCCAGGCCCGCGTCACTCCCGCTGTGCCAAACGCCGGTGTCGTCTGCGGCATCCGCAACGTCGGATTGGTGTTGGCGTAGATCCCCGACGTGCCGACGCCTTCGAGGTACCTGCCGATGCTCATTTTGATTGCCGTCCCGCCCGTTCCCGCGACATCGTACGCGACGGCCATTCGTGGCGTGACGTCCTTGTAGCTGTCGACGCCGCGCGTTTCGGGCACGATGATAGCCGTCGGCTGAAATCGCGAAGGTCCTTCCTGCTGCGCCGGAAACCAGCTCCAGGCGCGGTCGAAGCGAACCGCGCCCTGCAGCGTCAACCGACCCAACGTCAATTGCTCCTGCACGAACAACGCCTGCCAGGCGGCGCGTGCGTCGTTGACCCACGGTGAAATCGACTGCGTGAGCTGGTTCGGCACGCCGTTGTCCACGCGGTACGTCACCGAATGATCGTTCGTGAACCACTCGCGGTCGTCGATCATGCGTGTCTGCTGGTACCCCACTTTGAAGCTGTGGGTGCCTGTGATGTGCGACAGCGATCCCTTCCACAGGTATGAACCGGCGTGGGCCACACTGAAGTCCTGCGAGCGGTACGTCAAACCCGGAATGTTCCCGTTCGCGGCGCAGCCGCTCGCACACTGTTCGACCACGCGAACCAAATCTCGCGTGGGATTTGGTTCCCGTTCGAAGTTGCCGACGCCAAAAGAGGTTCCGCCGTAGCCCGCCTCGAGGAGGAGGTGATTTGTAATCGGCGACGACCAGGCTGCCTGGGTTACATCCAGCCGGCGTCCAAGCACGCCGACGGCCTCGGGCGACACCTGTTGCGGCTCTGAGAGGCCGGGCGTAGCGCCCGTACACCTCCGGCACACCGACTGCGCGTCCCAGAATCCACTCACTTTGTGGCGCGGTAACACCTGCCACGTGAGACGGCCACTCATGTTTTCGAAAGTCCTGTCGGAATACGCTTGTCGGGTGACGTCGGGCACGTACCGCCACTGGTTCGGATCGCCGGCGTTGCGGTTGTAATAGACGTTCGTGCTCTTCCTCGTGCTGCCGCCGGTGTGAGCGCTGGCGAAGTACCATAGGCGATCCGTTGCGATCGGACCGCCGAGCGTCCCGGATATGTCGTAGACCTTCGTATATGGAGGCGCCGCGATGACACCGCGTGCGCTCAACTCGTGCGTCACATTATCGGATTGGAGTCGCTCGCCGGTTCCGCTCGCAAACAACGATCCCTGGGTTCTGTTTCCGCCGGACTTCGGAACGATGTTCATGACGAGTCCTGCGGTTTCAGGCTCGCCCAAGCCACCGGAAGTGGTGAGCGTCACTTCCTGCGCCTGGCCCGCGTCCACGTCGTAGATGGTGGCCGAGTTGCCGGCCGGCGGACTCCCGACAGTCAATCCATCAAGCAGGAGCCGCCCTTCCTGCTGGCGTCCGCCGTGAATGGGAAACGACATCGTCGATGGACCCACTACCGTATCGTTGACGTTCGTCACGATGCCCGGCACCAGCACGAGCAGCGCGTTGTAGCTTCGCGCCGTCGGAAGCGCGCGAATGACATCACCGATCAATGTGACCGCGCGCTTCCCGCTTTGTACGTCGATCGCGGACGCTTCGCCGGTGATCACAATCGTCTCGGTGAGCGCGCCGACAGCAAGCTGCGCATCGACGATTGCCGTGAGCGATGCGGTGAGCTCCACACCGGTCAGTTCATAGGGTCTCCAGCCAGGATGCGTGAACCGCACCCGGTAGATCCCCGGTCTCAAATCCTCGATGCGATACCGTCCTGCGCCGTCGGTCATGGTCGTCCGGGTGTTCTCGATCAGCGCATCGCTGGAAGCCTCAACCGCGACGGCGGGCACGGGCGCACCCGACGGGTCGGTCACTAATCCGGCTATTGCCCCCTGCGCGAACGCAGCAGCCGGGATACTGACGAAACAGGCAACAAAACCAAGAGTCTTCATGTCCCGCCGACGTCGAGCGACCATTCTGCATCGAGTGGACGGCGTCGATCAGTTGGAAAACATACTGGCCCGAAAAGTCCGCCAACTGAGGAACTAACACTGTCATCGCCGGGCACTGCCGCACGTCGGAGTCGTGCTGCTATCATCTCGGCGTCGTGCTGCGGCAAAGGGCGGCCGTTTTCCTGATTCTGGTGTTCGTGACGTGCTGTGGCGGCGGCAACGGACCAGCGACGGGGCCAGACTCCGCCCGGTCCGAGCCGATTGTGAACGTCACAGCACGAGGTTTCGAGCCACCCGGCGTTGTTGTTGCTGTCGGCGGCCGCGTCAGGTTCCAGAACTTCGACGACAGGTCGCACTCGATTGCGTCGAATCCCGTCGACACACACACCGACTGTCCAGGCATCAATGAGGTTGGGCTTCTGGTGCCAGGACAAGTGAAAGCCACCGCCGCGTTTCGCGAGCCCAGGACCTGCGGCTATCACGATGAACTGTCCGAGGCGACCCAACTCCTGGCGGGCAGCATAACGATTCGTTGACTTGTAGCAGTGCCTGGACGATTTGTGCCTTGTGACTTGTGCCTTGTGACTTGATCAAGCGCGCCCGGTGTCCTGTGCTGCTTGTGGTCGCAATGTACCCCTTTGCCGTCGTGGGCCTCGGGGCACAGGCCGAACACGTGCATCCGGCCGATTCAGCGACCTGGACGTGGTCGTGGGACGCAAGAGTGTTCGCAGGCTGGAACTATCAACAGCGCAAGTTTCGCGACTTTCAGGAGATCGAGTCGCAGAACTGGTTCATGGGGGCGGGGGAACGCGAAGGCCTCGGCGGACGATTGCTCGTTCACACGATGATTTCCCTTGAACCCTTTACGATTCAGCCGCTTGGGTCTCCACAGGTCTTCCAGACAGGTGAAACCTATCGCCAGGCGCCGCTGATTGACTATCAGCATCCGCACGATCTGTTCATGGGTCTGAGTGTTCGATGGACACGGCCGTTAGCGTCCGGCCGCGTTTTTGCGGAGGCCGCTCCCGTAGGGGCACCAGCAATCGGGCCCGCCGTGTTCATGCACCGGCCTTCCGCCGCTGAAAATCCGTCGGCGCCGCTCGGCCATCATCAGTTCGATGCCACCCACATTACACACGGCGTCGTCACTGCTGGTGTCGAACGATACGGCATCATGCTGGAAGGATCATGGTTTCGTGGCGCCGAGCCCGACGAGAATCGGAAGGACATCGACCTCGGTGCCCTCGATTCGTATTCGGGCCGCCTCTCGTGGAGACGACGTGGGTGGGACGCCCAGTTCAGCGGCGCTCATCTCGAGAACCCCGAATGGATCCATCCTTTCGCGGACGTGACGCGTCTCACTGCGTCTATCGGCTTCACGCGCGCAGACGGGCGGCTCGCCGCGCTGGCCGCGTGGGGTCAGAACCGCGAAATTCATGGAACTCTCGACGCGTACTTGCTCGAGGCGACGCTGCGTCCGCAGACGCAACATACCCTGTACGCGCGAGCCGAGCTGACCACAAAGGACATCCTGAATGCAGGCGGGCGCCATACCGCGGGGGTGCTGCACTTCCACCCGCTTTCGCGGGTCGGCGTATTAACCGGAGGCTACGTCTTCGACGTCGTCCAATCGAGGGCGGGCCTGGTTGGGATTGGAGGCGACGTATCGGTGTATCGAGTCCCATCCAACCTCACAGAAAACTACGGCACGCCTGTCTCGTTCCATTTGTTTCTGCGGTACCGTCCGTTCGCGGAGCCATTGCACGCGGTTCACTGAGGTGAGACGGCTCTGTCTCAACAGCGTTTAACCGCACCGAGCGGGCTTTGTGATAAAACCTGAACCCGGTGAGATCGCAGCGCAGCCTTCGACACGTCGACGCACGAATCATCCCGGAGCAATAGCCGAACTCCATGATTTCAAGGAACGCAATTCGTGCGCTCATCGGTCAGGCTGCCGATGCCGCCTCCCTGGACGTCATTTATCGCACCGCGCTCCGCTGCGTGCGGGAAGGCCTCGACGTCGAGCGCGCGTCGCTTCTCGTACTCGACAGCAAGCGCACGATGCGCTTCGTCGCGTGGTCGGACCTGAGCTCGGGGTATAGGAGCGCCGTCGATGGCCACTCTCCATGGGCGCCAGACGACCCCGCCGCAACACCCTGGCTCGTTCCGGACGTCGAGCGGGAGTCCTCGCTTGCGGCATATCTGCCGGCGCTCAGGCGTGAGGGCATTGGCGCGCTCGCGGGCATTCCGCTGCAGTTTGGGCGGAAGCTGCTCGGAAAGTTCATGCTGTACTACCCCGCCCCACATGCATTCTCGGAGGCAGAGATCGCAACGGCGCAGCAGGTCGCAGATCACGTTGCGTTTGCGCTCGAGCACCATCGGATCGCCTCGGCACTCGACGCGCGGCTGTTCGCGGAAAGGGAACTCCGAAGGCATGCCGAAACTGAGGCAGCGCAGCGGCATGCCAGCGAAAACCGGCTCCATCTGGCGCTCGCTGCCGGCCGCATGGGCACCTGGGAATGGGATATCGCAAGTGGGCGCGTAGACTGGTCGCCGGAGCTGGAGTCCCTTCACGGCCTAGTGCCGGGCACGTTCGGCGGCACCCTGAACGCCTTTCGCCAGGACGTGCATCCCGCGGACGCTGAACGGCTCGAGCGGGCAATCGCCGCCGTACTTGCAGCGCCAGACAGCAACTACGAGATCGAATATCGCATCGTGCGTGCGGACGGTGAATGCCGCTGGCTCGCGGCGAGGGGGCGCGTGGTCGTCGATGGCAACGGTCGGCCGGCACGCATGATAGGCATCTGCCGCGACACCACCGAACGCCAGCGCAAAGAAGAAGCGAGAGCACAACTGGCGGGACAGCTCGAGACGCTGGCCGAGGTCAGCGACCGCCTTGCAGTGGCGCTCGCTCCGAACGAGGCGCTCGAGCAGCTCGCGGTGCATGTTGTGCCTGCCTTCGCCGATTATTGCCTCGCGTACGCTGCCGCTGACGGGTCAATCCGGCCGGTTGGATTCGCGCATGCCGATCCTGCAAGGACGCCGCTGGTCGAGGCTCTGGCTCGCGCCAGCCGTGCGTCCGTTGAGGACGACTCCGGTTGCGGCATGGTGATTCGCCGCGGTCAGCCGTACGTGGCGACTCAGGTTTCGGTCCCTGTGGGCTGGGCACCCGGGCCGGGCGCGCCCTACTACGCGGCGCTCCAGGCGCTCGGGACGCGCTCGATGATGATCGTCCCGCTCAATGCGCGCGGGCGGACGCTCGGGGCGCTCATCCTGGCCGCGACAGACGACTCAGGCCGCCGATTTGGAGCCGAGGACCTGAAGATGGCGATCGAACTGACTCGCCGCGCCGCGCTCCTCATCGACAACGCGCGACTCTACACGGAGGCCAGGTCCGCTATTCGCGCCCGGGACGACATGATCGCCATCGTGTCTCATGATCTCCGTGATCCGCTGCAGACGATCACGGCTGCTGCAGCAACGTTGCGGTTCGAGTCCAGGGACGACGACACGGCGGAAAGCGCCAGACGCATCTCGCTCGCGAGTACGCAAATGCGCCGGCTTGTCCAGGATCTGCTCGATCTGTCTCGGATAGACGCCGGCCAGCTGTCGATCCGTCAGGACAGGATCAGCCTGATGGCTCTTGTGAAGGAGGTTCACACACTGTTCCAGCCACAGGCCGAGGCCAAGGGTGTGCGGCTCGAGTGCGGTGTCGCTGAGGACCTCCCTCCGGTTGCGGGCGACCGACATCGTTTGCTGCAGGTATTACAGAACTTGATCGGCAATGCCCTGAAGTTCGTGCCGGCCGGCGGCGCAGTCACTGTTTCCGCCGAGTGGCAGGGCGACGTCATCCGCCTCAACGTAGCGGATACCGGCGCTGGGATCGCTAGCGACGACCTCACGAAGGTATTCGATCGTTTCTGGCGCGCCGACCGTCGCGACGGAGGCGGGGTCGGCCTCGGCCTGGCGGTCGCCAAAGGCATCGTCGAGGCCCATGGTGGGAGGATCGGCGCCCAGAGTCAGCTTGGCGCCGGCAGCAGCTTCTACTTCACGTTGCCGGTATATGCGATCGACGCGCTTGACTCGCAACACGGTCGAGCGATCGCAGGTGAGCGGGCGTCCTTCCAATAGAGCCGCAGCCACACGCACGATGGATCTCCAGGGGATTCCGAAGTGGTGATTTCGCCCGAGCAAGAGTGGATTGCAGACGCTCTACTTCGTCTCGCCGATCGGACGAACGGTACTGGCGACGCCTACTTTCACGGTCTGGTCAGCGGGCTC
>Ga0075431_100004904_pt1 | contig 13177 bp, 10 predicted proteins | sample RhiMetdeltSRZDD5_FD_75297 | JGI IMG/M metagenome (GOLD analysis project Ga0075431, IMG submission 75297) | Populus rhizosphere microbial communities from Tennessee, USA - Rhizosphere MetaG P. deltoides SRZDD5 | ecosystem: Host-associated > Plants > Roots > Rhizosphere > Soil | place: USA... | reverse complement strand
GGCCAGGTCGCCGAGCGTCACGCCCGCCTCCGCCAGCACCTCGTCGATCCAGCCGATGAGACGCGCCGACGACTCGCGCTGCGCGCCCTCGCGGGCGGCGAGCACGCGGTCGCCGCGCGTGACGGCGACGCTCACCAGTGGCGAGGCGGTGTCGACGGCGAGGAGCGGCGCGGCGGTCACGGCGGCGAGTATACGGACCCGTATACTGCCGGCCGTGCTCCCCAGGCCGGCCGCCCTGACGCCGATGCTGCGCCACTACCTCGAGGTCAAGGCGCAGCATCCCGACGCCCTCCTCTTCTACCGGATGGGGGACTTCTACGAGCTCTTCTTCGAGGACGCGCAGCGCGCGGCGCCGCTGCTCGAGGTGGCGCTGACGGCGCGCGGGCGCGGCACCGAGAACGAGACGCCCATGTGCGGCGTGCCGTACCACGCGCTCGAGACGTACCTCGGCAAGGTGTTGCGTGCCGGGCTCAAGGCGGCGGTGTGCGACCAGATGGAGGATCCCGCCACCGCGAAGGGTCTCGTCCGTCGCGAGGTGACCCGGGTGATCACTCCCGGCACGCTCTCCGAGCCGGGCCTGCTCGACGGCAAGGAAGAAAACCTGCTGGCGAGCGCGCGCTTCCGGGAGGACGGCAGCGGCGCGGTGGCCTTCCTCGAGGTCTCCACCGGTGCCTTCTTCGTCCGCCGCTGCGCCGACGCCGCGGAGGCGCTCGAGGACCTCGAGTTGCTACGCCCGCGCGAGCTGCTCGTCCCCGCCGGCACCGAGCTGCCGCCGCCCATCGCCCGCTGGGTGGAGCGCGGCGGGGTCTGCCGCAGCACCCTCGACGAGGAGAACGTGCCGCTCGGCCGGCGGGCCGCCGAGCTCTTGCAGCGCCAGCTCGGCGTGGCGACGTTGAAGGGGCTCGGGCTCGAGGACGGAGAGGCGGCAGTCGACGCCGCGGCGGCGGCGCTCGCCTACGCGCGCGATACGCAGCGCAGCGACCTCGCCCACGTGCGCGCGCTGGCGGTGCGCGACACCGCCGACGCGCTGCTCCTCGACCCGACGACTCTCGCCAACCTCGAAGTGCTGCGTAGCCTCCGCGAGGGCGGCCGGCGCGGCACGCTGCTCGCGGTGCTCGATCGCACCGTCACTCCCGCGGGTGGCAGGCTCGTCAAGGACTGGCTGCGGCGCCCGCTGCGCGACCCCGATGCCATCCGCGCGCGGCACGAGGCGGTGGGGGAGCTCGTCGCCGAGCCCGCGCGTCGCGAGCGGCTGCGCGATGCCCTCGGCGCCCTCGGCGACCCCGAGCGCTGGGCGGGGCGCGCCGTGCTGGGCACCATGGCCCCGCGCGAGGCGGCCGCGCTCCGTGACGGCCTGGGGCGGGTGCCGGCCGCGCTCGCAGAGCTCGGCACCGCCGCCTCGCCGCTCCTGCGCGAGCTTGCGGCCGCCGATCCGCTCGCGGACCTCCACGCCGAGCTGCACCGCTGCCTGGTGGCGAGCCCACCGGCGTCGCTCAAGGACGGCGGCGTCATCGCCGACGGCCTCGACCCCGAGCTCGACGCGGCGCGCTCGATCGGTCGCGACAGCAAGCGCCACATCCTCGCCGTCGAGGCCCGCGAGCGCCAGCGCACGGGCATCGGCTCGCTGAAGATCCGCTACAACAAAGTGTTCGGCTACTACCTCGAGGTGTCTCGGGCCAACCAGCACCTGGTGCCCGACGACTTCATCCGCCGCCAGACCCTCGCCAACGCCGAGCGCTTCGTCACCCCCGAGGTCAAGGAGCTCGAGGTGGCGATCCTCGGCGCCGAGGAGCGGCAGCTCACGCTCGAAGAGGAGCACTACCGGCGCCTGCTCGCGGCGGTGGCGGCGCGGGCCCCGGAGGTGCGTCGCCTCGCCGAGCTGCTGGCGGCCGCCGACGTGCTCGCCGCCTTCGCCGACGCCGCCTCGCGCCACGGCTACATCCGCCCACGTGTCGGCGAGCCCGGCGGCCCGATCGTCGTGCGCGACGGCCGCCACCCGGTGGTCGAGGCACTGGCCAGCGAGCCGTTCGTGCCCAACGACCTCGAGCTCGACGGCGAGCGCGCGCAGGTCGTGGTGCTCACCGGCCCCAACATGGGGGGCAAGTCGACGTTCCTCCGCCAGGCGGCGCTGATCGTGCTGATGGCGCAGGCGGGGAGCTTCGTGCCTGCTGCCGAGGCCGAGATGGGCGTCGTCGACCGCATCTTTACGCGCGTCGGCGCCAGCGACGACCTGGCGCGCGGCGAGTCGACGTTCATGGTCGAGATGATCGAGACGGCGCGCATCCTCCACCATGCGACGGCGCAGAGCCTGGTGGTGCTCGACGAGGTCGGTCGCGGCACCGCCACCTTCGACGGCCTCTCCCTCGCGTGGGCGATCGCCGAGCACCTGCACGAGACGACGGGCGCGAAGACGCTCTTCGCCACCCACTACCACGAGCTGACCGAGCTCGCCGCGCTGCTGCCGCGGGTCGTCAACCGCACGATGGCGGTCAAGGAGTGGGAGGAGCGGATCGTCTTCCTCCGCCGCGTGGTGGCGGGCAGCGCCGACAAGTCCTACGGCCTGCACGTGGCGCGGCTGGCGGGGCTTCCGGCGCCGGTGGTGGAGCGGGCGGGCGAGGTGCTCGCCAACCTCGAGGCCGGCGAATACGACCTCGCCGGGCGGCCGCGGCTCGCGCGGTCGCGCGGGGGCGGCGCCGGTGCCGACGGGCGCGACGGGCGCGAGGGGGCGCCGTCAGCCGCCGCCATCATGCCGGCCCAGCTCCAGCTCTTCGCCGGCGCGGAGGAGGCCGTGGCGCGGACTCTGCGCGCCGCCGACCTCGACCGGCTGACGCCGCTCGAGGCCCTCAACCTCCTCCACGAGCTGCGCGCGCGCCTCGGCTGAGGTCGCGCGAGGGCTCAGAACGGGATGTCGTCGTCGTCGCCGCCGGCCGCGCCGCCGCCACCACCGCCGTACGACGGCTCGCTCTCGTAGTCAGGCGTCGCCTGCCCACCGCCGCGGTTCCCGCCGCCGCCAGCCGAGCCGAGCATCTGGAAGTTGTCGCAGATGATCTCGGTCTTGTACTTCTTCTCGCCGCTCGTCTTGTCGTCCCAGGAGCGCGTCTGGATGCGCCCCTCGACGAAGATCTGCTTGCCTTTGGTGAGGTACTGCCCGGCGATCTCGGCCTGCTTGCCGAAGCAGACGACGTTGTGCCACTCCGTCGCCTCCTGGCGGTTGCCGTCCCGGTCCTTCCAGCGGCGGCTGGTGGCGACGCTGAAGCTCGCCACCGCCTGGCCGGAGGGGAGCGAGCGGATCTCGGGGTCGCGCCCGAGGTTGCCGACGAGGATCACTTTGTTGACCATGCCGCGGTACGACCTCCTTCTGACGGGCTCCTGGACTGCTGCGGCCGCCGCCGTGGGCGGAGAGACCTCCGGTGGCGAAGAGACCTCCGGTGGTGACGAGGACCGGGTGGGCGAAAGTATCATGGCGCGTCGCCTCCTTTCTTGCACCCGGTATAGACGGAAACCGTGCACCGAACCTTGCGATGAGGCTCGTCATCCAGCGCGTCAGCCGGGCGCGGGTCAGCGTCGGCGGCGAGGAGGTCGCGGCGATCGGCCGGGGCCTCCTCGTCCTCGTCGGCGTCGAGCGCGGCGACGGCTCCGAGCAGGTGGCCGCGGCGGCGCGAAAGCTCGCCGGCCTGCGCGTCTTCGAGGACGACGCCGGCAAGATGAACCTGGCCACGGCGGAGGTCGGGGGCGCCTTCCTCGTCGTCTCCCAGTTCACCCTCGCGGGCTCGCTCGACCGCGGCCGCCGGCCCTCCTTCGACCGCGCGGCGCCTCCCGCGGAGGCCGAGCCTCTCATCGACGCGCTCGTCGGCGCGCTGCGCGGCGAGGGCCTGCGGGTGGAGACCGGCCGCTTCCGCGCGACGATGGCCGTCGAGCTCGTCAACGACGGGCCGGTGACCTTCGTCCTCGAGCTGCCGCCGGAGGCGGCCCCGACCTCAGCGAGCTGATTCCGCGGCCGATGGCGGTGCGATCGGCGGTCCCACCACGAGGCGCCGCTCCGGAGACGGCATGAACGACACGACGAGGATGAGCAGCGCGAGGCCGGCGACGACCTTCCGCTTGCCGTCGAGTCCGATCGTCGGGTCGGCCACGGGCGGATGACCGAGCCCGATCAGCAGGACGATCGCCGCCCAGAGCAGCCAGCCGACCGAGAAGAACGCGCCGAGGGCGATGGCCCCCCAGGCGACGGTCGCGATCGCGCGGTGTCGACCTCCAGCGAGGGCGTAGAGGATGTGACCGCCGTCGAGCTGACCCACGGGAAGCAGGTTGATCGAGGTCGCGAGCAGACCTACCCAGGCGGCGAGCACGAAGGGATGGAGGTAGAGGAAGGTGCCGGGCGGGAGCTCGCCGTGCAGCCACCGGGAGATCCCGGCGATGGCGATGCTGTTGCCAGGGAGAAAGATGGGCACGGACGACGTTCGCACGGGCGGCGAGTGGGCGAGGCCGTAGACGAGGAAGGGAAGCAGCGCCACGAAGCCGGCGATCGGGCCCGCCACCGCCACGTCGAAGAGGCGGCGCTTGTCGGGGAACTGCGAGCGGATCCGGATGAACGCGCCGAGCGTTCCGAGGGCGATGGGGACCGGAATGAAGTAGGGCGGGGTCGACGCGATGCGATAGCGCCGGCAGGTGAGGTAGTGGCCGAGCTCGTGGCAGAGGAGGATGAAGAGGAGGGGCAGCGAATACTGGAGCCCCAACTGCAGCCACTCGGGGCGCGACCAGACGCTGCGCACCACGGTGGGGGAGAGCCACGGGGCGATGCTCTCGTCGACCATCACATCGAGCCGCGAGTAGAGCGTCCAGACGGCTCCGAGCGTCGTCGACGTGAAGAAGGTGGCGACGAAGAGGGCGGCCGCAAGCCCCCATCGTGTCGGCGGTGGTGCGCTCGGCGGCTCGGAGGGGGGCGGCGCTCCGGTTGCAGAGGGCCAGCCCGGCGGAGGGCGCGGATCGGGGAAGGGTTGCATCGACGCGGCGACCTGCGACCGGTCGAGGTGACGCTCAGCCCGCGGTGTCGTCGGATGGCCGGGGGCGTCGTCGCGTGCCGCCGAGGAGCGGCGCGGCCGACGGGGCCACGCAGCGAGCTGTCACAGCGCCTTCAGCTCTTTGCCGGGCTTGAAGCGGACCGTCTTGCCGGGGGAGATCGCCACCTCCACGCCGGTCTTCGGGTTGCGACCGACCCCGCGCTTCCGGTTGCGCACCTGGAAGACGCCGAAGCCGCGCAACTCGATGCGCTTGCCGCCGGTCAACGCGTCTTTGATCGCGTCGAGGATGGTATCCACCGCTTCGGCTGCTTTGATGCGGGGGATGTCACACGAGTCCGCAACGCGGTTGACGATGTCCGCTTTGATCATCGAATGCTTCTCTCCAGGCGGCAAGCGGCGGGCAGTCTAGCAAGGCCCCCCTTGAGCGTCAAACACTTGCGAGCAACCGCAGCCGATATGATCGCCCCCGATGCGAGCCGCGTGGATCGCGGTGGGCACCGAGTTGCTCGGCACCGAGCGTCTCGACACCAACGCCCTGGTGGTCACGGCCCTGCTGCGCCGTTTCGGGGTCGAGCTGCGCCGTAAGGCGGTCGTCGGCGACGCCGAGGAGGACCTCGTGCGCGAGCTCGTGCCGCTGCTCGGCGACTACGAGCTGGTGGTGGTCTGCGGCGGGCTCGGCCCCACCGCCGACGACGTCACCCGCGACGCCGTGGCGCGCGCCTGCGGCCGCTCGATGGTCTTCGAGCCGGCGGTGGTCGCCGACATCGAAGAGAAGTTCCGCCGCATCGGGCGCCGCATGCCCGAGGTGAACACCCGGCAGGCGCACCGGCTCGAGGGCGCCGAGCTGCTCGCCAACGCCCGCGGCACCGCCCCAGGCCAGCGGCTGGAAGAGCGTGGCACGACGATCTTCCTGCTCCCCGGCCCGCCGCGGGAGCTCGAGCCGATGCTCGCCGAGAGCGTCGCGCCCTGGCTCGAGGCGCGGGCGCCGGGCGGCGGCACCGAGAGCGTCGTGCTGAAGGTCGCGTGCATCCCGGAATCCGAGGTGGAGGAGCGCATCGCCCCCTCCTACGCCGAGCTCGGGCGCGAGAACGTGACGGTGCTCGCGAAGCCGGGGGAGATCCGCGTCGAGTTCACCGCCCGCGGCGCCGCCGCCGAGCGCGCGGCCGCGGTGGCTCACGCGCGGCAGATCCTGCGCGGGCTCCTCGGCGAGGCGGTGTTCAGCGAGCAGGACGAAGAGCTCGAAGCGGTGGTGGGTGGGCTGCTGCGCAACGCGGGCGCCACCGTCGCCACGGGCGAGTCGTGTACGGGGGGCCTGGTCGCCTCGCGCCTGACCGCCGTCGCCGGCAGCAGCGACTACGTGCTCGGCGGCGTCGTCGCCTACGCCAACGCGGCGAAAGAGGCGCTGCTCGGCGTGCCGGCGGAGACGCTGCGCGCGCACGGCGCGGTGAGCGAGCCGGTGGCGCGCGCGTTGGCCGAAGGGGCCCGGCGTACGCTCGGCGCCGACTACGGCATCGGCATCACCGGAGTCGCCGGCCCGGGTGGTGGCACCGAGGCGAAACCGGTGGGGACCGTCCACGTCGCCATCGCGGGCCCCGCCACCGACGGCGCGTCGACGGTGACCCACCGCGAGGTGCGCTTCCCGGGCGACCGCGCTCGCGTGCGCTGGCAGACGAGCCAGCTCGCGCTGGAGCTGCTGCGGCGCGAGCTCCTGCGCAGTGAGCTGGCGCGCGCCGAGGCGCGGTCCGGACCCGGACGGGCGGGGGCAGGCCCCGCCTCTACACCGGAGAAGTCGTGACGATCTCTTCCGGTGCGCCTTCCGACTCGGTTGTGGGGGGAGGCCTGCCTCCGCCCGTCGTCACCGCACCGGAGGTGTCGTGACGCTCTCCGGTGCACCCTCCGGCTCGCGTGCAGGGGCGGCGCCTGCCCCCGCCCGTCTTCGCGCCGATGAGGCGGCGACCCTCACCCTCGACGCAGCCTGCCGTCCGGGGCCCTTCCCGTGAGGGGCGAGGAGATCGTCTCCGGCGGCCCGGGTGGAAGCCAGGCGGACGCACCGCCGACGCTCCGCCTCTTCGTCGCCTTCGAGCTCCCCGACGAGGTGCGGGCGGCGATGCGGCGGCGGCTCGGGCGGCTGCGGTCGCTGCTGCCGCAGGCGCGCTGGGTCGACCCCGACCAGGCGCACCTGACTCTCGTCTTCCTCGGGCACCACCCGGAGGAGCGCCTGCCGCCGCTCGCCGATGCGCTGCGCGACGTCTTCGGTCGCTACCCGGCGCTCGCCATGCGGCTCCACGGCGGGGGCACCTTCCCGCAGGGCCGGCCGGCGCGGGTGGCGTGGGTGGGCGTGCGCGGCCCGAGCGAGCTCCAACCCCTGCAACGCGACGTCACGGATGCCGCCGCCGAGGCTCTCGCGTGGGAGCCGGAGAAGCGTCCGTTCCACCCTCACGTGACGCTCACCCGCTGCAACCCGGCATGGCAGCGCTCGCTCGTCGAGCGATTCCACTCCGAGGTGCAGGGAGCGTGGGGCGAGGAGTTCGTCGCCGACGACGGGGTGCTCTACCGCAGCCGCCTCTCGCCGCGCGGCGCGCAGCACGAGATCCTCGAGCGCTTCCCGATGCGTCCGCTCGCGACGGCTCCCGGGGGAGACCAGTGATCCTCTGGATCTGTCTGCTCGTGGGCGCCTACCTGGTGGGCGCCATCCCCTGGAGCTGGCTCATCGTGCGCTGGAAGACGGGCCAGGACGTGCGCCAGGTCGGCAGCGGCAACGTCGGGGCGACCAACGCCATGCGCGCGGCCGGTCGCGCCGCGGGGGCGACGGCGCTCCTTCTCGACGTCGGCAAGGGAGTCGCGGCGGTGCTGGTGGCGCGCGCGCTCGGTGCGCCCCCGCTCGTCGAGTCGTGTGCGGCGACCCTGGCGGTGCTCGGCCACATGTATCCCATCTGGCTGCGCTTCCACGGCGGCGGCAAGGGCGTGGCCACGGCGGCAGGCGCGCTCGGCGCGCTGGCGCCGCTGCCGGCTCTCCTCGCCGCCCTGATCTTCGTCGTGGTCACCGCCGTCAGCCGCTACGTGTCGCTCGGCTCGATCGCCGCGCTCGTCGCCTTCCCGTTCCTCGTGCTCGCGCTCGCCACGCTGGGCGGGTCGCCCCGCGATGTGCCCTTCCTCGTCAGCAGCGCGCTGGTGCCGGCGCTTTCGGTGTGGAAGCATCGCGGCAACATCCGCCGCCTGCTGGCGGGTACCGAACGGCGTCTCGGCAAGCCCCGAGAAGAGAACCAGCCCCGAGAAGAGAACCAGCCCCGAGAACAGGACAAGCCCCGAGACCAGAACGAGCGGCGGGAGGGGAAGGCGTGAAGCGGGTGGCGGTCGTCGGCGCGGGCTCGTTCGGCACCGCCGTGGCGGTGCACGCCGCGCGTGCCGGCTGCGCGGTGACTCTCTGGGCGCGGCGGCCGGAGGCCGCGGCGGACCTCGAGCGGCAGCACCGCAACGAGCGCTACCTCCCCGAGGCCGAGCTGCCCTCCGCCGTCGCGATGACGACGGAGCTCGCCGCCGTCGCCGACGCCGACGTGCTGGTGATGGCGGTGCCCTCCCACGGCTTCCGCGAGGTGCTGCGCGGGGTGCTCGCGTGCTGGCCGCGCGGGCGCGAGCTGCCGGTGGTCTCCGCTACCAAGGGGATCGAGTTCGAGGCGCTGGCGCGCATGAGCGAGGTGTCTGCCGAGGAGTGCGGGCGCGCCGGGATTCCCCTGCGCTTCGCCGTCCTCTCCGGACCTTCCTTCGCGGCCGAGCTCGCGCTCGGCGTGCCGACCGCGGCGGTGATCGCGAGCGCGAACGAGGCCTACGCCCGCAGTCTCCAGGGGACCCTGTCGACGCGCGAGCTGCGCCTCTACACGAGCGCCGACGTCGTCGGCGTCGAGCTCGCGGGCGCCGCCAAGAACGTCATCGCCATAGCCGCCGGCGTGGTGTCCGGGCTCGGCTTCGGCCAGAACACGCTGGCGGCGCTCATCACCCGCGGCCTGCACGAGATCACGCGACTCGGCCTCGCTTACGGCGGCCAGCAGCAGACCTTCTACGGCCTGGCCGGGCTCGGCGACCTCGTGCTCACCTGCACCGGCGACGCGTCGCGCAACCGGCGCGCCGGCCTGGCGCTCGCCGCGGGCCAGCCGGTGGCCGAGCTCGAGCGCGACACCGGCCAGGTCGCCGAGGGTGTCCGCACGTCGCGCGCCATCGCCAGCCTCGCCGAGCGTCTCGAGGTCGAGATGCCGATCTGCGAGCAGATGGTGGCGGTGCTCTACGGCGGCAAGCCGGTGCGCCGCGCGCTCGAGGAGCTCATGCTGCGCGAGCTCAAGTCCGAAGCGACGCTCTGAGGGCGGCCGAGCCGGCGGCGGCCGACAGCTCGGAATAGAGCCGGGCGTAGCCGTCACGCGCTGCCTCGAGGCGGGTGAGGAGCGCCACGAACCCCGGCTCGCCGCGCAGCGACTCGAGCAGCGGATCGGCGGCGAAGAAGGGCCCGCACGGGTAGCCGTCGTCGGCGGCGGCGGTGAGCTCGGCCACCGCGGCGCCGGTCTCGCCGAGCAGGGCGTGGATGCAGGCCAGGTCGTATCGCGCGTGGTGGTAGTGGCCGAAGGCCTCGCGGTTGGCGACGATCCGGCTGCCCTCGTCGCGCGCCGCCGCGAAGTCGCCGCGCGCGGCGGCGAGCAGGCCGCGGATGGCGGCGGCGAGCCCGTGGCGCGGCTCCTCGCCGGCGATCCGGTTCGCCATGGCTTCCGCGTCGGTCCGCAGGCCGAGGCGGAGCTGGCAGAGCGCCGCCTGGTAGATGTCCCAGGGCGCCGAGGTCGCCCGCGCCACGTCGAGCGACGGCGCGAGCGCCGCCGCGAACCGGCCGAGGTGGTACTGGCAGAAGGCGAGCTGGCCGATGCCGGTGTGGAAGCTCGGCGAGAGGGTGACGGTCTTCTCGAGGTGCGCCGCCCCTTCGTCGACGAGGCCGACGTGGTAGAGGACCGTGCCGATGCGCTGGTGCGCCTCGGCGAACCCGGGCCGCGTGAGGAGCGCCGCGTGGAGGTCGCGGATCGCGCCGCCGTGGTCCCAGTTGGCCTGGGGTGTCCAGCGCAGCCGGCCCCGCGCGTAGAGACCCTCGGGCAGCCCCGGATCGAGCCGCAGCGCCTCCTCGCAGGCCGCGGCGCCGCGCGAGTACCAGTCCCCCTCGGGCTGGAAGTTGAAGCCGAGCCGGGTGCACGCGTCCGAGAGCCCGGCCCAGGCGAGGGCGAAGCTCGGGTCGGCGTCGCGCGCGCGCTCGAAGAAGTTGATCGCCGCCACGTTGTCGGCGAGACGGTCGTTCAGCAGCCTCGCCCGGCCCTGCAGGTAGAGGTCGTAGGCGTTGCCGGCCGGCGCCTGTGGCCGCGGCAGCACGCGCGTACCGCCGGGGTCGCCGAGGGCCGCGACGACGCTGCGAGCGACCTCGTCCTGTACGGCGAAGAGGTCGTCGGCGGAGGCGTCGAGCTTGGCGCTCCAGAGCGGGGCGCCGTCGCCGGTCGAGATGAGCTGCACGGTGACCCGCAAACGACCGCCGGCGCGCTGGAAGCTCCCTTCGACCACCGAGTCGACGGCGAGCGTGCGGCCCGCTGCTGCCGCGTCGGTGGTTCCCGGCTGGAAGCGGAGGATGGCCGACGTCGGGCGGACGTTCACGGCCCGCAGGTGGGCGAGCTCGGTGATGGTGGCGTCGGCGAGGCCGAGGCCGAGGTGCTCGCTGCCGCTCTCGCCGCCGAGGTCGCGGAACGGCAGCACCGCCACCGACCGTGGCCGCAACGGGGTGGCGGCGGTGGCCCGCGGTGTGGGGCGGGCGCGCGCCGCCACGTCCCGCAGCCCGACGCGGTCGAGCAGCCGGTCGAAGCGCGGCTCGCCGCGCAGCGGGTCGAGCAGCGGGTCCACGGCGAGATAGGCGAGCGCGTCGCACCGTTCGTCGCCGGAGCGCTCGAGGCTCGTCAGGGCGGCCTCGAACTGCCGCAGGCCGATCTGCACCAGGGCGAAGTGGTAGCCGGGGACCGGCTGCCGTGCGGCGAGCTCCTCGAGCTCGGCGAGGGCACGCGTGGCTCCGGCCGTGTCGCCGAGGCTGCCGAGCGCGAGGCCGACCCAGGCGACGCCCCGCGAGGTGGGGCCGAAGAGCTCGAGGAAGGCGCGCAGTGCGGGGAGCGCCTCCGCCCACCGCCCGCCGCCGGCGAGCGCCAGCCCGATCCAGGAGTGCGCGACGGCGAAGCTCGGCTCGAGCTCGACCAGGCGGCGCGCCGTGCTCGCCGCGACGTCGAACTGTCGCGCGTAAAAGGGCGGCTGCGCGACGTTGGCGTTGACGATCAGCGACAGCGGGTCGAGCTCCCAGGCGCGGCGGGCCTGCTCGACCGCCTCCTCCGGGCGTCCGAGGATCGAGAGCAGGAACGAATACCAGTGCCTCGTGGTGGCCCGTCGCGGGTCGAGCTGGAGTGCCACCTGGAAGTCCCGCTCGGCGCCCTCCCAGTCCCAGTCGTGGTGCGTGCGCACCCAGCCGAGCGCGGCGTGCGGGTCGGCGAGCTCCGGATCGAGCTCGATGGCGCGCAGCGCGGCGGCCTTGGCGCGCGGCATCGCATCGGCGGTGGGCAGCACGTCGTACAAGGAGTGCCCCAGCAGCGCGTAGCTGTCGGCGAGCCCCGCCCACGCCTGGGCGTAGGCCGGGTCGAGCTCGATGGCCTGCTCGAAAGCGCGCGCGCCCGCGCGCAGCCCGCCGGCGTGGCGCTTGTTCCAGAGGTGGCGCCCGCGGAGATAGAGGTGGTACGCGTCGAGGCTCGCCGGCCGCTTCGGCGCGCGGGGAGCGCCCGCGAGCCGCAGGCGAAGCGCCTCGACGACGCGGGCGGCGATCTCCTCCTGCACCTCGAAGACGTCCCCCTGGGCGCGGTCGTAGCGCTCCGACCAGAGGTGGCAGCCGTCGTTGGTGTCGACGAGCTGCACGTTGATGCGCAGGCGGTCGCCGGCGCGCCGTAGGCTCCCCTCGAGCACCGTCTCGACGCGCAGCTCGCGGGCCAGCCTGGCGACGGCGTCGTCCTGCCCCTTGAAGCGGAACGACGAGCTGCGCGCCGCCACGCGCAGACCGTCGAGGCGCGACAGGGCGTGGATGAGCTCCTCGGCGAGACCTTCGCAGAAGTACTCCTGCGTCGGGTCGCCGCTCAGGTTCAAGAAGGGGAGGACGGCGAGCGACCGGGCGCGCGGCGGCAGCGCGCCGGTCTGCCCCGACGCGGGCGCGGCTCCCGCCTCCAGCCCGTCGAGGTCCGCGAGCAGCTCGCCCACCGATCCGTAGCGCTCGGCCGGCTTGCGTGCGAGACAGCGGCGCACGAGGCGCGCGAGCCCCGCAGAGACACCAGCGCCGGTGAGCGGCGGGGGATCTGCCGTGAGCACTGCGCTGATCGTCTCGAGCGGCGTCTCGCCGGCGAAGGCGCGGCGTCCGCTCACCATCTCGTAGAGGACGGCGCCGACGGAGAAGAGGTCCGAGGCCGGGACTGCCGGCTGGCCGCGGAGCTGCTCCGGGGCGGTGTAGCCGACGGTGCCCATGATGGTGCCGGCGCCGGTGAGGCTCTCGTCGCCGGCGAGCGCGGCCCCGAGGCGCTTGGCGAGCCCGAAGTCGAGGATCTTGAGGCGACCGTCGGCGGTCAGGAAGAGGTTCTCGGGCTTCAGGTCGCGGTGGACGATCCCCTTGCGGTGGGCGGCGGCGAGACCGGCAAGCGTCTGGCGCAGGAGCTCCATGGCCTCGACCGGCGGCAGCGGGCCGCGGCGCAGCCGCGCGCGCAGCGTCTCCCCCTCGAGCAGCTCGGTGACGACGAACGGGACGCCGTCCTGGGCGCCGACGTCGTAGACCACCAGCAGGTTGGGGTGGGAGAGGGCGCCGGCGGCGCGCGCCTCCTGGTCGAAGCGGCGCAGCGCCTCGCGCGTGGGCGCGGCGCCACGGATCACCTTGACCGCCACCTCGCGGCCGAGGCGCGGGTCGCGGGCGCGGTAGACCTCGCCCATACCGCCCGCGCCGAGCAGCGCCACCACCTCGTACGGCCCCAGCAGGGCTCCCGGCGGCAGGGCGGAGGCGGGTGCCTGCTCGGGCATGGTGAGCCCCGCCGAGGGCGAGCCTTCGGCGGAGCGCCCTCCTGGCGATCGATGCG
>Ga0075431_100004903_pt1 | contig 13178 bp, 14 predicted proteins | sample RhiMetdeltSRZDD5_FD_75297 | JGI IMG/M metagenome (GOLD analysis project Ga0075431, IMG submission 75297) | Populus rhizosphere microbial communities from Tennessee, USA - Rhizosphere MetaG P. deltoides SRZDD5 | ecosystem: Host-associated > Plants > Roots > Rhizosphere > Soil | place: USA... | reverse complement strand
TATCACGCTCTCCAACATTGTGATGTCATTGTCTATGACGCACTGGTCAATTCGGACATCCTGCGCTGGGCTCGCCGGGGCGCAGCTGTGGAATATGCCGGCAAGCGCGGCGGTAAGCCTTCACCCGATCAGCGCGATATCTCCTTTAGGCTGATCGACCTTGCGCGAGAGGGACATCGCGTCCTGCGGCTCAAGGGTGGCGATCCCTTCATCTTCGGCCGGGGCGGAGAGGAAGCCGGCCAGCTTGCCAAGGCCGGCATTCCTTTCCGCATCGTGCCGGGAATAACCGCCGGCATCGGCGGGTTGGCCTATGCAGGAATCCCTGCGACCCACCGTGACATCAATCACTCGGTTCTTTTTTTGACCGGTCATGATGCCACGGGCGCGATGCCGGCCAATGTCAATTGGAAGGCCGTCGCCAGGGCTTCGCCCGTGATCGTCATGTACATGGCGATGAAGCACCTTCTGCAGATCGCCCATGAATTGCTCGCCAATGGCAGAGATGCAAGGGAACAGGTTTTGATCATCTCCAATGCGACTCTGCCGTCGCAGGAGGTGCATGAGACGGATCTCGCGAGCGTGGAGCATTATCTGCGCACGCACGCGCCCGCCACGCCCGCGCTCGTCGTCGTCGGCAATCTATCGCCCTGGCGCGCGATCCTCGACTGGTACGGCACGTCCCTGCGGGAGAACAAGATTGGCTGATGCTCTGATCCTTGCCGCACCCTCCTCAGGTTCCGGCAAGACGCTCATCACGCTCGCCCTGCTGCGCGCCTTGAAAAATTCTGGGCTGCGCGTCGTCTCGGCAAAGGTCGGACCCGACTATATCGATCCGCGCTTTCACGAGGCCGCGACCGGCCGCCCTTGCGTCAATCTTGATGTCTGGGGCATGCGTCAAGGCCTGATCGACGCGCTGCTCGTCGCCCAACAGGACGATGCCGACCTCGTCATTATCGAGGGGGTCATGGGCCTCTTCGACGGTCCGGAGAAGGGCAAGGGCTCGACGGCCGACCTGGCGAAGACGCTTGGGCTTCCGATTATTCTCGTGGTCGATGCTTCACACCAGTCACAATCGGTGGGCGCCCTCGTTCATGGCTTTGCGACATTCCGGCGAGGCGTGAAAATTTCAGGCGTGATCCTGAACAGGGTGGCAAGCGAGCGCCATCGCAGGATGCTGACCGCTGCAATTCCGAATGACCTTCTCATCGGCTCCGTACCTGGCTTGTCGGGTCTTGAAATCCCCTCCCGTCACCTTGGCTTGAAACAGGCACAGGAGCTGACCGATCTGCAGGCCCTCATTGCCAGCGCAGCCGAGCTCGCCGCCTCCACGATTGATCTCGAGAAACTCAAGTCTCTGGCTCGCCCGCTCACGATAGAACCCAAACTTCCGCAGTTCCTTCCTCCCCTTGGGCAGCGCATCGCCGTAGCCCGGGATGAAGCGTTCGGTTTCGCTTATGAGCATATCCTGGCGGGCTGGCGCGCCTTGGGTGCGGAGCTGCGCTTCTTCTCGCCGCTGGCTGACAAGCCGCCCTCCCCCGATGCCGATGCCGTGTTTCTGCCCGGCGGCTATCCTGAGCTGCATGCAGGAAAGATAAGCGTCAACTCGCATTTTCTCGACGGTCTTGGCCAGGCGGCGGCGCGGGGCGCCCTGATTTATGGTGAGTGCGGCGGCTTCATGGTGCTCGGCCGCTATATCGCCGATGCGAAGGGCAAGGCGCATCCGATGGCGGCGCTTTTGCCGCACGCCACGAGTTTGGCCGAGCGAAAATTGTCTCTGGGCTACCGAATCCTGAAACACAAAGGCCCCCTGCCATTTCCCTCGCGCTTGCGTGGCCACGAGTTCCATTATTCGACACTCGCCGAACCGGTCCGCGGCGATCACCTCTTCACCATGCGCGATGCAACGGGCGAACGCCTCGGTCCTGCCGGTCTCAGAATCGGCCTGATCATGGGCTCCTATGCCCATGTCATCGATAGAGAGAACTGATTTGACCCGCGCCATCATGTTGCAGGGAACGGGTTCGAACGTCGGCAAGTCGCTTATCGTGACCGGTCTTGCTCGCGCATTTGCCAATCGAGGATTGAAGGTGCGCCCTTTCAAGCCACAAAACATGTCCAACAATGCCGCAGTCACCGCGGATGGCGGCGAAATCGGCAGGGCTCAGGCGCTTCAGGCTGTGGCCGCGCGCGTACCCCCGAGCTTACATATGAACCCCGTGCTGCTCAAACCCGAGTCTCCGACGGGCGCCCAGCTCATTGTCAGGGGCGAGCGCCGGGCGAGGCTGCAGGCACGAGATTTCCTTCGGGATCGGCTGGCATACCTGCCAGACATCATGGACAGCTTCCGCGAGCTGTGCCGCGACGCTGATCTGATCGTCGTGGAGGGGGCAGGCTCGCCGGCCGAAATCAATCTCCGCGATGGCGACATCGCCAACATGGGCTTTGCCGAGGCGGCGGACATCGATGCGATTCTCGTGGGCGACGTGCATCGTGGCGGTGTGATCGCCAGCATCGTGGGCACCTACCGCATCCTGCCGCGGGCCGATGCCGCCAGATTGAAGGCGATCATCGTCAACAATTTCCATGGCGATATTTCCCTCTTCGCCGAGGGCCGCAAGACGATCGAGCGGCTGACCCGCAGCCCAGTCCTCGGCGTGATCCCTCATTTCGAGGCAGCCAGGCGCCTTCCCGCCGAGGATGTCCTGGCTCTCGAGGAATCCGTTGAGCAGACGGGAGGCGGGCTCAAGATCGCCGTGTTGCGCCTGCCGCGGATTGCCAATTTCGACGATCTCGATCCCCTGCGGCTCGAGCCAGGCGTCACCCTTCAATTCGTGCAGACGGGGGAACCCGTTCCCGCCGATGCCAGGCTCGTCATTGTTCCAGGCTCGAAATCGACAATTGCCGATCTCGTCTTCCTCAAGATCCAGGGCTGGGATATCGATCTGCGCGCCCATATGCGCCGTGGCGGGCGCGTGCTCGGCATTTGCGGCGGCTACCAAATGCTCGGACGCTTTGTGCATGATCCCGACGGGCTCGAAGGTCCCCCGGGCTCCGCCGAGGGATTGGGGCTGCTCAATGTCGAAACTACCCTCTCCCCGCGCAAAGAGCTGACCGTCCTTGACGCCCGGCACGCGGTCTCCAACACCGAGATCAAGGGCTATGAAATTCATCTCGGCGTCACCACGGGCCCTGATTGCGTCAAACCTTTCGCCTATGTCGCCGGAGCGCCCGAAGGTGCGCGCTCTGCCGATGACAGGGTCGAGGGGACCTATCTCCACGGCTGTTTCAGCAGCGACATGTTCCGCGGGGCCTATCTGCAGCACCTCAGAGACGGCACCGGCGGCGGCATCTCCTATGTTTCCTTAGTCGACGAGACCCTGAATTCCTTAGCGAGCCACCTTGAGCAGAACATCGCTCTGGACAGGGTGTTGGAGCTCGCCAGGCCCGTAAGTTTCTGACCGATGGATTTGTCGGTGACCTTTCTCATCGCCCTCGTGGCGTTGCTTGTCGAGCGGTTCATCGGTTACCCGCGCCAGCTCCTGCAACGGATCGGCCACCCGGTAGAATGGATGGGGAGATTGCTCGCGGCCCTCGACCGATGGCTCAATTCCAGCCATTCGAGCAATGGGCTCGCACGTCTGAAAGGCATTTTGGCCGTTCTCGCCCTCGTTGTCAGCGTTGCGACCATTACAGTGTCATTGGCTCTCGCCTGCCGGAGTTTCGATGGCGGCTGGGTGATTGAATCTCTCTTGGCGGTGCCGTTTCTGGCCCAGGTTGATCTCCGCCGCTATGTCGGGGCGGTGGCCGACGGACTCGATATCGGCCTTGAGGAGGGTCGCGCCGCCGTCAGCCACATCGTCGGTCGCGATCCCTCCGCGCTCGATGAAGTCGGCGTCGCGCGGGCCGCCATCGAAAGCCTGGCGGAGAATACGTCCGACGCCATTGTCGCGCCCTTGTTCTGGCTGGCGCTCTTCGGCCTTCCCGGCATTGCCGTCTACAAGGCCATCAACACGGCCGACAGCATGATCGGCCATCGGAATGAACGCTATCTCCATTTCGGCTGGGCGGCGGCGCGCATCGATGATCTGGTCAATCTCCCCTGCTCCAGGCTCACAGCATTTCTGATTGCAGCGGCGGCATCACTCACGAGCCCTAGCCGCGGCGCCGGCGCTTTCGAAGTGATGATGGGCGATGCCAAGCGCCATTTCTCTCCGAACGCCGGCTGGCCGGAGGCCGCCATGGCAGGAGCCATGGGGGTGAGGCTCGGCGGCCCACGTTACTATCACGGCATCAAGGTCGACCTGAACTGGATTGGACAGGGCCGCGAGGTCTTGACCGCCTCCGATATTCGCGCAGCCCTGAAGCTCCAGGCGAGAACCCTCAATCTTGTAGCCGTTCTTATGGCCATCGGCGTGCTCTTTATCCCTTGAGCTTGAGCGGCAGTCCCGCCACCATGAAAATGACTTCGCTGCATGTCGCCCCCAATTTTTGATTGGCGAGCCCCGCTTCGTCGCGAAACCGCCGCGCCAGCTCATTGTCGGGCACGATTCCGAGCCCTACCTCGTTCGAGACGAGGACGACCCTCGCCTCAAGCTGTGGCAGCATATTGCGGAGTTCATCGACGGGTTCCTGCACCGGCAAACCATTCAGCATTAGATTGCTCACCCACAGGGTGACGCAATCGATCAGAATGAACCGTTCCTCTTTGGCTTCCTCTCTCAGCAGCTGCGGGAGCTTCAGCGGCTCCTCGATTGTTCGCCACAGGTCACCACGCCTTGCGCGATGACGGGCTATACGGTCCCGCATCTCCTCATCTCCGGGCTCGGCCGTAGCGATGTAGATGCGATTTCCGTCATGCGACTTCGCGAGGGCCTCCGCATATTGGCTCTTGCCGGACCGGGCTCCGCCGAGCACCAGACAATGGCGGCTCATGTGCGGACGGGCGGAAATCGGGCGATGAAATGTCCGCGCATGACACCTGGCCAGTCGCGAAAGGCAACAATGCCCGTCTCGCTCCTGCCGTGGAGGTCGAACCAGTCGATGATGGCCTCGGCCGCCTCGGAAGCAGGTCGAAAATCCCCGGCCAGATAAGAGAATTTCTGATCATCGCGGAAAAGGACGTTGCAGTGTCTGACACAGGACCATAGGCACGCCTGGCGCTCGATGGCGACATCGCCTCGCCCTCTTGCTTGAAGCATTTTCTCTACTTCCGCGATCAGCGTTTCGCCTCCGGTGCGGCCATCGGGTCCGGCGAGCGATTCCCGGCTATAGCGGCAGGTGGTGCAGAAAACGAGGGCTCTCATAAAGCACGTCTTGAGATTGCAATTGACGAATGAGGTTCAGCAATGGGAAAGATCGCCGAGCCTGTCAACCTCCAGTCTTCATGACCACACCGACCCTCGCCTTTATCGCCTCCGACGCCCCCGACGCCAAATTGGCGCAGAAAGCCCTGGCCAAGCGTTATGGCAACGCGAAGCCGGCCCAAGCCCAATACATCATCGCGCTCGGCGGCGATGGTCTCATGCTGCAGACGCTGCACAAATTCGGCCACGCGGGCAAGCCGATCTACGGCATGAATCGCGGCTCGGTTGGCTTTCTCATGAACGACTACGAGGCGGACGGCCTGCTCGAACGCCTGAGCCAGGCGGAAGCGACGCTCATCCATCCCCTTCGACTTACTACCCGCGACGTACGCGGGCGGAAGCACCGCGCCATCGCCTATAACGAAGTCTCGATGCTGCGGCAGACGTACCAGGCAGCCAAGCTCTCCATCGCCATCGACGGCAAGGAGCGCCTGAAGGAGTTGATCGCCGACGGCCTTCTCGTCTCCACTCCTGCCGGATCGACCGCCTATAATCTCTCGGCCCATGGACCCATACTGCCAATCAATTCGCGCCTGCTCGCGCTGACGCCGCTCAGCGCTTTTCGCCCTCGCCGCTGGCGGGGAGCCATTCTCCCTCACGATTCGAAAGTCAGCATCACCGTGCAGGAGGCCGACAAGCGTCCCGTTTCCGCGGTCGCCGACCACACCGAGTTCCGCGACGTGCAGACGGTTGACATCGCCGAGGATTCGGAGATTGCCGCCACCCTGCTTTTCGACCGAGGCAGCAATTTATCCGAACGCGTACTCTCAGAACAGTTTCTCTTCTGAGCTGTTTTTGGCAGACTTAGTGAAGCATTAATCAGCCATCGCTATCTTCATACTCGTGAGTTGCGTAACCGGCGAAAGGCCGATGGTACTTCAGGTGCCGGATAGTTCGTCCGGCACCTTTTCTTTTTCGCATGAGAGAGCGCATGGCTCCGCCGCCAAAAGCAGAAGCCGGAGAGAAGGCACTTGCTATGCTTGACTGCTGATTTCAGGCAGCGCGTGCCAGACTCGTTTTCAGTCTGGCAGCCATGGCGCGGGCGCGCTCGGGGCCCAAAGTCTCGACGAGGTCGAGGAGCCTCATCTTGTCACTGAGGCCAAGACTGTCGGACCGCGTGATAATCGTCTCGATGACGCGAACGCCGAAAGCATTTGCCGTCAGCTCCTCGCCACGCTCGTCTCCGATGCGCTTGACCTCCGCCACGGCCAGCAGAAGGCGCGCGCAGTTCTGAGTAAGCCGGCATCTGTTGAATATCACTTTCAAGCCCGCTGCGCCGCTCTGGCAGAGCAACCTCTGCAATCGCCGCAACGGAACTCCCGACAGGGCGCTGAGGGCATGCTCGACCACGCGCATGTCTCCTCCCAAAGCAGCTCGCAACAGGAGAGATGGAGTCAGCAAATTTTGCGAAAGGAGGAATGCAACTGCTTTTTGCAACTCCCCCTCAGGTGCTAGCGCCAGGACGTCAAGAGTGGCCGTTTCCTCCGCGTCGACGACAAGCTCGGCCGGATCGCTTTTGGTGAAGGCCGCACCCCGTAGATAGTTCTGAATTCGGCCGGAAGCCTGCTGGGCTTGCATTATTCTGATGTCGAGCGGCAGATCGTCTTTGGCGAGCAGCCTGTCCACGATGCGCGGCTCGTTGAAGAAGCGCCGGTGCAGCAAGCGATAGTCTTCCTCGCCGGGCTCGAACTCGGGATTGTCGATCAGCGCGCCGCATACCGGCCAGGCCCCCTCGCTCACGATGTGTTTGGCGCATTCGACAAAGAGATCGTGCCGTGCCGCCACCTGCATTTGCCTCAGCGTATCGCCGGCCTTCAGTATGGCGAGCATCATGCCGAGATCGAGCGCCCGGCTGTTGGCGATGAAAGGCAGCGCAATTCCGTCTTCATCGGCAATGATGGTGAAGACGAGCTGGGGCTCGAGGGATGGAACTTCGCTCAGAAATTCAGCCACGCTCTGTCTCACTTCGAACAGCGGGTCGCTTGTAAGCTTCAGGAGATGCTCGACGGCCTTGCAGCGCTCCTCCGTGGCCATTTTTTCATGGGCAAGAGCTGAGGCGAGCTGGCGCGCAAGCTCCTTGCGCGCGTCGGCGCCGCCAAGCATGAGCACATCGTCAAAAGAATTCGACCCCAGATCCAAGTGCGATGCCCTCTGCACATCAATCAGGGCAGGCGCTTACGATCCGCCCTCACCTGGAAGCTAACGGACAACCTTTAACATTGGGTTTACCATGGTGGGTTGTTGTTCATCTGGCGAGAGCCGGGCTGGCGCTGGCCTCCCCGATGTCCCGGCCCTCGTTCTTGCTCGCATCATCGGCAATCGCTTGCGCAGTGACACCGGTAGTCACCGGCGACACCTGCACTACGGGCCCGGCCTCCTTGGGTACGAGGGGGCGGCGCATGGTGCGGAACAAGGCGAATGCCCCCATGCCGCCATAGACCAGCATCAGATAGATCATGAAGCCGATCGCGCCGAACTGCCGCATGAACCCGCCGACCAGAACCGGACCCAATATGGCCCCGATGCCATAGAGGAGGATGACCTTGCTGGAGGCACCAAGCATCTGGTCTTTGCTCAAATGGTCGTTGGCATAGGCAAGCACGAGCGAATAGATGGGCAGCGCCATGGCTCCAAATGCCGCAACGATGCCGATGAGTGCGAAGTTCGACAGGGCCGCAGCAGGAATGGCGAGCGCGCACAATCCCGCCGCTATGAACGCCAGCCCCGTCAACATGGCGCGCCGGTCGAAGCGGTCCGACAACGCGCCCAGGGGGTATTGAGACAGGATCACGGCGAGCGGCGGCAGCGCCATCAGCAGCGAGACATAGGGGAGCGAGAGCCCGATGCCGATTCCGAACACGGCTCCCATGTTGAAGAATGCGCTCTGTCCCAAACCATTGGCGAAAACGGCAATGGTGGCGAGGGGCGATGCCCGGTAGATGTCGACGACGCTCACCCCTTTCGCCGATTCAATGTTGGGAGGCTCCGAGCGCATGAGCGAGATCGGAACGAGAGCCAGTGAGACCAGCGCCGAAACCGCGATGAATCGAGCAAATCCGCTCTCATCGTGGATGTTGAGCAGAAGCTGCCCCATGCCCATGGCGCCGAAGGTGAGCGTCATATAGACCGACAGGATCTTGCCGCGGTTTTTGTTGCTCGCCGCATCGTTGAGCCAGCTTTCCGCCACGATATAAAGGCCCGAAGTGCAAACGCCGGTAATGAAGCGTATGCCGAACCAAAAGAGCGGATTGACCCACAGCGGTATGAAAAGCACGCTCATGGAAACAATAGCGGCGTAGGCGGCGAATACCCTGATGTGGCCGACATAGGCGACGAGGCGCGGCGTCAAATAGGCGCTGAGGATCAGGCCCAGCGAATAGCCAGACATGATGAAGCCGGTTGTGGCCGTATCGAAATTCTCTGCTGCCGCCCTGATGCCGACGAGCGATCCGTTCAGCCCGTGGCCGAGGGCGAGAATGGTGGCCCCCAGCAGCAACGCCCAAATCGGTCGCGTGTTATCCCACATCTGCCTTTTTCCCGCATAAGCACTGCATCAGGCAGATTGGCCGATTTTCGCCGCTCGGGCCAGTGCGGACGCCGTCAGCCCTTTGACTGGAGGGCGCCAACCTGTCGCAGCTTGAGGTCGATGATCGGTGCATCGAAAGGCTTCACGAAACATTCCGACGCCCCGCTCCAGATGGCTCGACCAATGAGCTCCGGCTGGGGCTTTTCCGAATAGAGGAGCACCTTGGGCTGGCGGCCGCTGGCCGACTCCACGATCTTGCCGATCAGTTGATAGCTTTCCACCCCGCCCAGGGTCTCAGCCACCACTACCAGATCGGGAACGCACGTCCTGCACACCGAGAGGGCCTGCTCCCCATTCTCGACCAATGCCAGTTCGAATCCGTAGGGTCCAAGAATTCGAGCCAGGTGCTGGCGGTCACCGTCATCACTTGCAACGATCAGGCACTGAAGCATATCAACTTTCCCTCGAGCAAAGTTTGCTCGCCCCACGACTCCTGCGCTCACTTGGTTAATCGGTCGTTAACGCTCATGAGCCGATGGGGCCCAAAAACCAAAAAAGTAATGATTCCAACGGGGTGAAAATAACGTGCGACTCTGCTCCTTAAATGGCTAAATCATGGCAGCCACGGGTTGAAGGCCGACTCGCCTGACGAGCAAGGCGATTCTGCCCGCCGTAAATTGACGCAAAGGAGCTGCCGATGGCGGGACTTTGGTTCGAGGATTTGGAAGTTGGCAAGGTCTACAAACATCCGATCACACGCACGGTGACCGAGATGGACAACATGCTCTTTTCGACCCTCACTATGAACCCCCAGCCTTTGCACATCGATCGTCATTTTGCTGCTAAAACGGAATGGGGGCAGCCGCTCATGAATAGTCTCTTTACGCTCGGCCTCACCATTGGCATTTCCGTGAACGACATGACGGTCGGCACGATCATCGCCAATCTCGGCATGACCGAGGTCAAATTTCCGGCTCCTCTATTTCAGGGCGACACCGTCAACGTGACGACGGAAGTTGTCGGCAAGCGTGAGAGCCGCTCCCGACCCGATGCCGGAATTGCCGAATTTCATCACCGCGCCTACAAACAGGATGGCACTCTGGTTGCTGAGTGTCGACGGCAAGTATTCGTGCGCAAGCGTCCTTTGGACTCATGAATATCTCTTTGCGATCTTTGCTTTTCGTACCGGGCGATGATGCGCGAAAAATCGGAAAGGCCCTCCTATCGGGCGCCGACGCTGTCATTCTCGATCTGGAAGATTCAGTCTCCCTCCCCAACAAGGACAAAGCCCGCCGGCTGACCGCCGAGACTTTGGATGACCGCCAGCATGGACGGATCTTCGTTCGCATCAATGCCTTTTCCTCGGCCTTGGCAGAAGCCGATCTCGAGGCCGTGCTCTTCCACCGCCCCGATGGCATCGTCCTCCCCAAATGCCGCTCCGGAGACGACATCATACGGCTTGCTGCGCTCACCGGCCCCAACGTGCCCGTGATCGCCATTGCGACCGAAACGGCGGCCTCGCTTCTCGCCATGGGCTCTTACGCAACAGCGGGGAGCGCTCTACTAGGCTTGGCCTGGGGCGGTGAAGATCTGTCGGTGGAACTCGGCGCTACCGGCAACCGAACCTCTGATGGTCAATATGCAGACCCATATCGCTTAGCGCGCAGCCTTTGTCTTATCGGTGCCCGCGCTGCCGGCGTCGAGCCCATCGACGCCGTTTATACCGCATATCGCGATCTAGCGGGTCTTGAAGCCGAAGCCGAAACGGCAGCGCGCGACGGCTTCTCAGGCAAACTCGCCATCCATCCCAATCAGATCGCCATCATCAACCGTATTTTCACCCCCTCCGAAAAAGAGCTCGACAGGGCTAGGCGCATCATCGCCGCCTTCCGAGAGGCCGGCGATCAGGGCGTGATCGGCCTTGATGGCGAAATGCTCGACGTGCCACATCTGCGACGCGCCGAGCGTCTCGTCGCTCGCGCCGGCGAGAACGGAGGCAAGCATGGCGAGTGACACGGTGCTGATCGTCATCGACGTTCAGAATGACTTTTGTCCGGGAGGCGCTCTTGCCGTCGAACGCGGCGATGAGATCCTGCCCCGCATCAACGAACTTATTCGCTCGCACGAGCATGTCGTGCTGACCCAGGATTGGCACCCGGCCGATCATGCCTCTTTTGCTTCCCAGCACGAGAACCGCAGCCCCTTCGAAACCATCGAATTCCCCTATGGCGCCCAGACCTTGTGGCCCGATCATTGCGTGCAGGGTTCTTTCGGCGCTGAGCTGCACGCCGGCTTGGCTTGGACCAAGGCCGAGCTCATCCTCCGCAAGGGCTTCCGCCGGCCGATCGACAGCTATTCCGCCTTTTTCGAAAATGACCGCAGGACGCCGACGGGCCTTAGCGGCTATCTGAGGGAACGCGGCATCGCTCACGTGGTCCTGGCAGGTCTCGCCACCGATTTTTGCGTGGGTTTCTCGGCCCTCGATGCCCGCAAGCTTGGTTTCAGCAGCGTGACAGTCGTCGAAAGTGCCTGCCGCGCCATCGATCTTCAGGGTTCGCTCGACCGCATGAAGGAGGAGTGGCGGAAGGTCGGCGTGCGCACCGCCGCGTGACGATCGCCCTCAATCGGGCCGGCGCATGCGCCAGGCTTCCGCTACAGTCGCATACTCGCTGTAGCCGAGCCTCGCGATGAGCTTCATCGCCGCCGTATTGACCCGCCCATCCGAAATGAAACGGTCGTCGATGTGAATCCCCACCACGCGTCCGATGACGATGAAGTCCTCGACCGTTCCATCATCCCCTGGAAGTTCCACCACCTTGAACAGCCGACATTCGAGCGTCGCCGGGGAATGCTCCACTCTTGGGCACTTCAACAAACGGCAGGGCGCCTTCTTCAGTCCTGCCAACTCGAATTCATCCACGTCTCCTCCCACCCGCGCCGAGGATGCATTCATTGCCTCGCGTAGGTCCCAGTTTGCGAGATTGACCGCGAATTCCCCACTCGCCTGAGCATTGCTCAGGGAATGCTTTTGTCCGTTGGACCCGAAGACGACATAAAACGGGTGCTCGGCCATGGCGTTGAAAAAGCTGTAAGGGGCGAGATTTGCGATCCCGTTCTTGGACAGCGTTGAAATCCAGCCGATGGGCCGAGGCGCGACCAGTGCCTTGAACGGATCGTTTGGAAAGCCGTGCTTGTTTTCGATCGCATCATAGAACATCACAAGCGCTCCAGATACTCCGGCAGGTCAGCGATCGTGCCGAGGATCACATCGGCGAGCGAGCCGAAATCTTGAAGCATGCTGTTTCCGCTCAGAACGCCGATCGCCAGCCCAGCTCCGGCACTCCGCGCCATTTCCAGATCGTGCGGATTATCGCCGACGACCGCAACGTCTCCGGGCCTCAACCCACAAGCCATGCAGAAGGCATGCACCATGTCGCCGGCGGGCTTCGCCTTTTCGACCGTGTCATAGCCGGCCACGAAATCGATCAGATGATCGAGCTTCAGGAGCTGTACATGGCTTCGAGCCGAGGCTTCGTTGTCGTTGGTAGCGATACCAAGTTTCAGGCTGCGCGCCTTGAGCCGCTGGAGCAGCGGCTCGAGCGGCATCAGAGGCTGCAAATATTTCACCGATTTGTCGGAGAAATCGCGGTCCACTCTCCTGATCATCGCCTGGCGCTCGCCCGAGGCAAGCCCCGGCCACCACAAATCCACCAGCTGATCCGTCGTTCCCGCCGCCATGAGCGAATTGGCCTTGAAGTTGTTCGAGTCGGGATCATAGCCCGATTCCAGCAGCATCCTGTGCCAGTGATCTTTCTGGCCGGGAAACGCCTCAGCCAACATCTCCCGGTAAACGGGAAGCCACGTCCCGATCACGTCGATGAGCGTACCGTCCTTGTCGAACAGAAGTCCTCTGATCGGCATGATCCTATCCCGACCATCGAGTGAGAAGCGTCTGCGGATCGGGGCGCGGTCGATCCTCGATCGCTTCCTTGGGTGAGCCTAGATAAAAGAAACCAGCAACACGCTCATGCGGCTCGAGCTTCATCAGTTTTGCGACCTCGGGATCATAGGCACACCAGTCCGTATTCCACTGGCAGCCGATGCCCAGCGCTGTTGCCGCGAGCAGAATATTCTGCCCCACGGCGCCACTCGACAGTTGCTGCTCCCAAACGGGAATCTTGGGATGCGGAGCCGCGCGCGAAATGAGCGCAATGACCGTCGGAGCCCTCAGCAAAAAGCCCCGCCAATGGTTGAGCGATTCCTCGGACGTTTCCGGGTGAAGGTCCTTC
>Ga0075431_100004899_pt1 | contig 13180 bp, 13 predicted proteins | sample RhiMetdeltSRZDD5_FD_75297 | JGI IMG/M metagenome (GOLD analysis project Ga0075431, IMG submission 75297) | Populus rhizosphere microbial communities from Tennessee, USA - Rhizosphere MetaG P. deltoides SRZDD5 | ecosystem: Host-associated > Plants > Roots > Rhizosphere > Soil | place: USA... | reverse complement strand
TTTCACGAGCAATCCGTAGGGGTTCGAGTCGCCTTAGCTCCACCGTATAGGCGCAGTTCAGAGGCGCTTTTTAAAGACGTCCGGTGGTGTTTGGCGCGTAACACGCGGAGTGCATACCGGCAGAACGCGGCGGCTCACGCGACGCACCCAGATAGCATCCTCGAAGATTGTTCGAACTGCTTGGGCCTAGGGGACAAATCTGCTGGAAAAATGACCGGCCCCACAACACTTGAGATCGAGTTCGACAGCGAAATGTTTGTGAAAGCGGATGCGTAGTCGCGGCTGGGCAGGATCGACGCCCGCCTCGGACGAGGAGGCAATCGCCCGAATTCTCGATGCGGTAGACGAAGTGGTCGCCGAACACGGACCAGTGATACGCCTTGCCGACGTCGCCCGGAAACTCGGGGTCACTCGCCAGACGGTTTACCACTACTTCCCCAACGCCGACGCGCTGCTCATCGCTAGCGCAATGCGCGCAGTCAACGGGTTCATCGACCAAGTTGCAGACCACGTCAACGGCCTTAACGACCCGGTCACTGCAGTAGTCGAAAGCATCTCGTTCGCAGTCGAAAACCTCACCGGTCATCCACAGTTGGGGCGCCTGCTTAGCCAGCCGGAGGGCGACGCTGCCATGTCCCTCACCTCCGACGCAGCGATCACTTTCTGCTTGTCGATTTTCCACCGCCTCGATGTCGACTGGAAGCTCCATGGCTTCGACACCAACGCGCTCGCACAGCTCGCCGAAATGACCCTGCGTACAGTTCAGTCCCTTCTCATCGATCCTGGGCAGCCACCGCGCGACGGTCTCGCACTACGCCGCTTCGTTGCTCAATGGCTAGGCCCCGCGATCCTCCACCCGCGAATGGCGTCGCTGTCGCAATAGAAAGCCGGTCTAACCGCTATACACCCATTTTGAGACCGGCCCCGCCGTCGATGAACAGTTGTTGTCCTGTGACATAGCGGGATTCGTCGGAAGCGAGGTAAACGACGGCGTGCGAGACGTCCTCGGTTTCGACGTACGGAATTGGCATCGCTTGCAGTATGGGGAAGACGAGCTCCGCGTCCTCACGGGTTGGATCGGTGAGATCCGGGCGGAAGGTGCGGTACATCGGTTGGTTGTGCAACATGTGAGTGTTGACGCTCGTGGGGTGCACAGTGTTGATCCGAATATTGTGCGGCGCCATCGTCAGCGCCAGCGCTTTGGTGTAGTCGCGAACCATCTTCTTCGCCATCCCATAGCCGGCGCCACCCGGCCCAGAAGGGCCGCCGCCGTTTGCCAGATCCTTCTGCTCGACCAGGCCAGCGATGGATCCGGTCACGATCACCGATCCCCCTGCGGTCAGATGCTCGAGTCCGAGGTGGACGGTGTTGACCACTCCGACGAAGTCGACGTCGAAAGCATCGATGAATCCGCGATAGGGAATGTGGTTGCCTTGTGGGCAGATTCCCGCGTTCGCGACAACCACGTTGAGGCCGCCGAGCTCCGCGACCGCCTCGTCGAGCACCTTCTTCAGCGCTCCGCGATCACGGACATCGACTATGCCGGTGACGACCCGCCGTCCCGACTTTTCGATCAGTTTCGCTGTTTCATCCAGGTCGGCCGGTGTAGCCAACGGGTACTCGTTGGACTCAATGTCGGCACAGATGTCAAGCGCGATGATGTCGGCCCCCTCGTCTGCCAAGTGCACAGCATGGCTGCGCCCCTGCCCGCGCGCTGCACCGGTGATGACGGCAACCTTGCCCGTGAGACGGTTCATCCAACCCTCCGTACGCGATGATGTAAGCACTCACCGTGGTTGGATAATAGAACACTGAGTGTTAATCTGTCACATGCCCTGGTGTGTCCGCCGTGACGCTTGGAGAGTCTGCATTCCGTGACTGTGAATCAAGATCGCGCCAGCGTGGAGTTCTTCGCCGACGCCACGATTCAGGATCCCTACCCGGTCTACGAAAGAATGCGAGCAGAAGGACCCGTGCACCGCATTGGGGACTCGGGGTTCTATGCGGTATGTGGGTGGGACGCGATCCATGATGTGATCAACCGGCCCGACGCGTTCTCGTCGAACCTGACTGCCACAATGACCTATAGCCCCGAGAACGGTGTCGCGGCGTTTGAACTAGATGGACTTGGTGGTCCGACCCACGTCCTGGCGACAGCCGACGACCCGCTTCACGCGGTACACCGGAAGCTGTTGGTACCTCAACTGGCGGCTAAACGAATCCGTGCTGCTGAGGAGTTCGTAATTGCGACAGCCGACCGCCTGTGGAACGAAAATGTGCGCGATGGCCGAATCGAATGGATGAGTGCGATCGCGAACAAGCTCCCGATGATGGTGGTGGCCAGGATCATTGGCGTACCAGACGATGACGTCGACATGCTCATCGCAGCGGGCTACGCGATGACGCAACTTCTCGACGGCTTGATTGATGGCGACGGGTTAGCGGCGGCGGGCGCGGCCGCGATGGAGGTCAGCGGTTACATCAGTGAGCACTTCGCGCGCGCGGCCGAGAATCCAGGCGACGACCTCCTCGGCGCCTTAGCAGCAGCGTGTGCTGCAGGCGAACTGGACGACACCACGGCGCGGATCATGATGCTTACGTTGTTCAGTGCCGGCGGAGAGTCCACGGCATCGCTTCTTGGCAGCGCCGTCTGGATCCTCACTCGCTATCCCAATGTCCAGCGCCGACTGCGTAGCGAGCGGAATCTGTTGGGCGCGTTCCTCGAAGAGGCCTTGCGCTACGAGCCGCCCTTTCGGGGTCATTACAGGCACGTCGTGGCTGACACGACCCTCGCGGGCGTCGCGTTGCCCGCGGGGTCACGCCTGCTACTGCTATGGGGTGCCGCCAATCGAGATCCTTCTCAGTTCGCATCTCCCAACGACTTTCGACTAGACCGACCGCACGGAAAAGGTCATCTCACGTTCGGGAAGGGTGCGCACTTCTGCGTCGGTGCAGCACTGGCCCGACTGGAGGGCCGGATCGTGCTGGAAATGCTGCTCGACCGTACCCAATGGATTGATGCGGCTGACACCGGACGATGGCTGCCCAGCATCCTCGTGCGGCGTCTCGAACGACTGCAGTTGGCTGTCCGATGACTGTTCCGACGCGCGACGATCTCGTTGCCTACCACGAGCTGGCTGAGGCAAAGGCGCGCTACTGCCGCCTTCTGGACACCAAAGACTGGGCGTCGCTGGCTGACTTGCTCACAGCTGACATGGAATTCGACTTGAGCGACGGCAATTCCGACGTGGCACCCATTGTCGGCCGCGAGAATGTGCTGGCGGCTGTCCAGTCGTCGGTGGCGGGAGCCAAGACTGTCCACCAGATCCACGTACCAGAGATCGATCTGAATGGTGATGACGCGCATGTCATCTGGGCCGTGCAAGAACGGGTCGTATGGGACAACGGTACGTCGCTCACAGCGTTCGGCCACTACCACGATCGTTGGGTGCGTGTCGACGGCAAGTGGAAGGTCGCGGCCCTGCGGCTCACTCATCTGGTGATGGACTTCGGATAGCGACCGCAAAGCGCACGGAGGTCGAATGGTATTGCAGCGTGATGCGGTGTCACTCGACGGCCGGATCGCCGTGGTAACGGGTGGCGGTGCCGGAATCGGTGCAGCCATCGCGGCAGCCTTTACCGAGTTCGGTGCCCGCGTCGCGCTGTGGGACAAGGACGGCGCGGCAGCCACGCGCACTGCGTCCAAAATCGGCGGACTCGCCTGTGCGACCGACGTACGTGACCCCGACCAAGTGGACGCCGCCCTCGCCAACACCATCGAAACCCTCGGCCCACCGAGCATATTGGTGAACAACGCCGGCGGGGTCTTCTTTTCTCGCCTTCTCGAGACTTCTCCGAACGGCTGGGACGCGCTGGTCCGGCTCAACCTCACGCAAGTATTGCTGTGCACCCAGCGAATAGCGCGGACAATGGTGGACGCCTCGTTGGGCGGCAGCATCATCAACGTCAGCACCATCGAAAGCGTCCGAGCAGCGCCTGGTTTCGCCGCGTACGCGGCCGCCAAGGCAGGGGTCGTCAACTTCACCAAGACGGCTGCGCTGGAGCTCGCCCCCCACGGTATTAGGGTCAATGGGCTGGCTCCCGACTTCACACTGACCGAAAGCCTGTCGAGGATGGCGCCCGCAGGAGAGGAGAATGCGAAGCTGATGGTGCCCCTCGGTCGTGCTGGACATGTTGACGAGATGGCCGGTGCCGCGGTGTTTCTCGCGAGCGACCTGAGCTCTTACGTCACCGGGCAGACGCTGCACGTGGACGGAGGAACCGCTGCTGCCGGTGGCTGGTATCACCACCCGAATGGTGGCCAATACGTGCTTGGGCATGTGGCGGCAGTTGCTCAGTGAGAGTAGATCGGTCAACGCCCTGTCGCGGCACCGACGGCCGACACCAGCATGGCCAATTCGTCCTCTGCTTGTTCTCCGGCCCGAGTTGTTCTACCCGCATCGATGCGTCGGTGTCGAAGACGCTCAACAGGGCATCACGATCACGACGATCCCGCGCGGCGGCATAGCGGCGCGAGAGCGTTTCGAGGTCCGCGTGACACGTCGCGGTACGAATGTCGATTGCGATGTCACATCGCCGTGCGGCTGTCGTGGCCCATAGACGCCGGATCGCGCTCAAACTCTCGCACCATCGCCTGGATGACATACGAAGCCGCAAGTCGCCCGTCTTGGGTGAACACATGACCGTCACCCTGGACTAGGCCGCGCCCGGCCCAGAACGCACGATTCGCATACAACAGCCAGTCTGTGACATCGACATCCTCATGAAAGGCGACCGTGGCCTTCATGATTCCGGTCGACAGCGTGCGGTGCGCGAGGGCCTCCCCGAATCCGGCGTGTGGCAGCATTCCTGCGGCGATCGTCCAATGGGTGGTCGATTGAGCAAGCAGCGCGGCATGGAGGTACGGCTGGTCCGGCGCGTTGCGAAAGCGCACCCAAGCGTTGATCTCCGGCGGCCCGACACGGTTGGGATCTTGACCGTAGGCCGCATCGACAACACGGATTTCGCGTCCAGGCATGGCGAATCCCTCGAACGGCACTGCTTCCGACGGGCTCGCGACGTCGGGCATCGCGACAACGTGACCGATCACGTCTGGAGCGCCGGAATCGCACAGCAGGATCGCTGCCCCGCGAAGTGTGCCGTCCTGGGTTGCGCGGACTTCAGCGGTGGAGAAGGTCCGCCCCTTTCGCAACAACTCGACGTTCAGATCGACCGGTGCCGTGAAAGAAGCCGCCTTGATGAACACCATCGATGCCGACGTGACCCGTTGCTCTGGAACAGTTTTGGATGCGGCCACGATGGCTTCGGCGATCAGCTGGCCGCCTTCGACCACATCGCGATGCGTCGGCCCGTGTGCAGGCCCACGAAATCGACCCGCGCCGACCGGTTCGACGTCGATGAGCCGTACCAGCTCGGTGGCGTCACCCCAAAGTGGAAACTTCGCCGGCACCGGGGATCCGTCCGGCCAACTTTCGACGACAACGACGCGCAGGTCCTTGTCGTAGAACGAAGCGTGGCCGGCGATGCCCGCCACCTCCGGCAGCGGATTCGGATAGCCCCAGACCACATTCTCGATCAATCGGTCGCCATGGGAGAGACTCCAATAGCGCGCTTCGCCTTTGAAGGGGCACACCGTGGTGTGTTCGGTCGCAGTGAACAGATTCCATTGCACGTCCGCCTCCGGGAAGTACAGCCGGTCAACGTGATCGGTTTCGGTGACCACGAGACAACTCGCACTCTCGGCGAGGAGGAGGTCGCCGAACCAGACCTGGCCGACATAGGGGCACCGCGTGACGTCGATCCGGTAGTCGGGGTATGACGGCCACGCCGACTCGACCTGGGTCGTCATGCCCGCATCGGTCCTGTCGGCGATTTGATGACAATGGATTCCAGACCCACGTCGGGGTGGTCGATGGCGCTCGCGAACATCCCGGCCAGAACATCGGCTACGGCTTCCGGGGTCATACGGCTCTCCTGGACGAGACCGCGTGCAAGCCATTCGGTCAACGCGGTGCCGAGCAGATCGGGATCGAATGCCGAGGTGAAGTCTGTCGGCACCGTGCCACTGATTTCCACGCAGCTGAAGCGATACCCGGGTTTTTCCATGCGCCACGACACGAGGCATCGCTCCATCGCAGCCTTGCTCGACGAGTAGGCACCGAGCGCGGTGTGTGGATAGCGGACCGAATCCGACGACAGCGCCGCGACGATCGCCGACGGAATGAGCAAATGCAGATGGGCGCGGATGATCTCGTGAACGCCGACCACGTTCGTCTCGAACACATCGCACCAGTCCTGCGCGTCGGTGTCGGTGATCATCTTCAGCGGCGCGTATCCCGACGAGATCAAGAGAATGTCGACCTGTCCGAGTGTCTCCCCGGCAACCTCCCCGAGACGGCTGCAATCGGCCGGATTGCGGACGTCCACGGCCACGGTCGTGCCGACACCGGCCTCGGCGACCACCTCGTCCAGCTTGTCGGCTCGTCGCGCAGCCAGGACCAGCTTGGCGCCCTCCTTGCCTGCTCTGACGGCGAATGCGCGTCCGATACCGGCCGAAGCGCCCACCACGACCACCCTTTTGCCGGCCAGCGATCGCTCACCCATGGGACCCTCTGCCTCGTTCTCCGACGTTGTCGTAGAGAACAGTATTACAGAATGTGTCTAACTGACCATAGCTGGCCGCACCTCAGCGCAAGCCGTTGATCGCGAACTTCTCGACGTAGCGGCGCACCGTGGCGGGCTTGGACATGTCGAAGGTTTGGGCCTGATTCACCGTCGAGAACGAGTAGATGATCCGCGCGAGCCATTCGCTGGCGGCGGTGACGTCGACACCGGCCCCTACTTCACCACGGTCCTGGGCCTCCCGCACGTATGGCACTAGAAACTCGGTGGTGCGTCGGACGGCCGAGTCACCGTCCGAAATCATGTGCCGCATCAACTCGGCGTCGTCGGCCATCAACCGGTTACGGGTTCGATGATCGATCAGGATCTTGGCATGGGTCTCGGCCATTGCGCCGACCTTCTCCGCCAGTGTCGACTTCTTCGCCATTGCCGCGGCGACTTCCTGATAGAACTTCTGGGCGCCGAACTCGATAGCAGCTTCGATGAGGATTGTCCGGTCTTCGAAGTACCGATACACCGTGCCGCGCGACACATTGGCCATGCGGGCGACATCCTGCACGCTGGTGCGCTGGATTCCGAGTTGAGTGAAGCACAAGTTCGCCGCCTCGAGGATTTGGTCTCGGCGGTCGGACTCTTCCTGCCCATCGAGCTCGGCCGTGACCCGCTCAGTCGACATGTCGCTCCTCGTCCCGGAAATCTGCCTGCTCCAAGCCTTCTATGCTACGCGACACCTACTGTTCCGGTGTTCCGGCGCACCGCACCTGGTAGCCGCGACAGCCAGCGGGATCGGGTGGTCATAGTGACATGCAGCGTCCAACTGTTTACCCTGCCACCTTAGTGGCGTTCCGCAGGATGCGCTGGCAAGGAGGGACTCGGCATGGACCTCGGGGTCGCCGGGCGTAACTTCGTCATCGTCGGTGGAACCACCGGCATGGGGTTCGCCGCGGCCGAGCAGCTCGCGCGCGATGGCGCGAATGTCGCGCTGCTGGCGCGTGACGGTGAGCGTGCCGCCGCGAAGGCCAAGCGATTGGCTGACGCGCACGACGTGAGTGCCGTCGGCATCAGTGTTGACGCGGCAGCAAGCGGTGACGGCGTGGAGCGCGCCGTTGAGATGGCCGCCGACAGCCTGGGGCCTCTGCGCGGCTTGGCGGTCACCGCAGGGCCGATGAAACAGCAGGGCCCGTTCCTGGAACACGGTGACGACTCGTGGGACTGGTACTACCAAATGATTCTCATGGCGACGGTGCGGTCTTGCCGCGCGATCATTCCGCATCTTCAGCGCAATGGCGGAGGAACGGTGGTGACCACGGCCGCGTATTCGGTCCGCGCGCCGAAGATCCTCATCCCTCCGTACAACGCGCTCAAGGCGGCTGTGTTGACGCTGTCCAAGATTCTGGCCAAAACCCATGGGCCGGAGGGGATACGGGTGAACACGGTGTGTCCTGGCTTGTTTGACACCGAGGTGAATGACTTCATCCGTGCTCGGCGCGCACAGGAATACAACGTGCCGCTGCAAGACGCGATCTACACGCACCTCGCAAGCAACCCGGCGTGGAACATGCGTGTGGCTCTCGACCGCGGCGGGCGACCGCACGAGGCCGGCGAACTGATCGCATTCATGCTCAGTGACCGGGCCGCCTATATGACCGGCGCTGTGATCAACATCGACGGTGGTACAGACTTCTAGATGCCGACGCGATCAGCGAGCAGTCGGCGATGGTATGCGGCGTCGCCAAGTAGAAGCCCGGACGATTTGGCGCGCTTGAAATACATATGTGCGGGATGCTCCCAGGTGAATCCGATTCCACCGTGAATCTGGATGTTCGCCGCCGCGGCTCGGGCGTAAGCCTCTGAGCAGTAAGCCTTCGCCAGAGACGCAGCGGCCGGCAGTTCGGCCGCCCCGCTAGCCGCGGCCTGTACCGCGTATTGGGCTGCCCCGCGCGCGCATTCGATGTCCAACATCAAGTCGGCACACTTGTGCCGAATCGCTTGGAACGATCCGATGGGCTTACCGAACTGCCGGCGGGTCTTTGCGTACTCGACGGCAAGTTCTAGACATCGCTGCGCGCCCCCCACCTGCTCGACGGCGAGACCGGCCGCCGCGAGATCCAGTGCGTGCGATAGCGCGGGCCATGCCAGTCCCTCGAAGCCGATTAGTTCGGCAGGGGTATCGGAGAAGTCGATACGTGCCTGCCGCCGCGTCGGATCGAGCATCGACAACTCACGGCGGGTCAAGCTGTCGGTCTGGTCGACGGCGAACAGCGAGATGCCTGCGGCGGTCCGCCCCGCGACCAACACCAGGTTCGCGATGTGCCCGTCGAGCACGAAAGTCTTGGTGCCGTTGAGGATCCACGATGATCCCTTTCGGCGCGCTTCGGTCTGAATGCCTTCGGCATCCCATCGGCCGGATTGCTCGGTCAACGCCAGCGTTGCGATGGTTTCACCTGACGCAACGCCCGGGAGATACCTCGACTTTGCGTCGTCGTCGCAGCACATCAGGACGCTGCCCGCCAACACGGCGGAGCCGAAGAATGGCCCCGGCAGGAGCGCTCGCCCGGTTTCCTCGATGACCACGCCCAGTTCCGCGAAGCTAAAGCCAGTTCCGCCAAGTTCTTCCGGAATGGCCAAACCCTGAAACCCAAGTTGATCAGCCATCTGCCGCCACACGCCGGGGTCATAACCTTCCGGGGACTCCATCACGCGGCGAACTTCACTCTCAGGTGACTTGAGTTCAAGGAATGCCCGGACCGACCGGCGCAACTCCTGTTGCTCCTCTGTCGCCGCGAAACCCTCAGCGGAACTGATCATCTCAACGGTTCCTCGGGTCCTCGACGTCGCGTCCGGTGGGATCTACCCGGGGATCGTCGGCGTCGCGGCGCAAGGTGCGTAGCCACGCGCCAACCGGGGCGGGCGCGGTCACTGGGGCCTCGAGGCGGCCAGGTTCGGCGTTCCAAAACTCCTGCCATGACGGAAACGCATCGTGCAAACTCCCGTCATGTCGACGGGTACCAGGCCATCGCATCTTCTGCCCGCCCACAGGTGGGTCGGTGATATCGCTTTCGTACCAGAACAAGGGGATCCGCTTGACGAAGTACCAGCGACCTTCCCGGCGTTGGTAACTGTCGAGATAAGCAAGCATCTCGATCACCCAGACCGACTCCGTCTCAAGATCATTGCGTGAATAGACGAGGCCGGTGGCGTTGTCGGCGTCGTGGATATCGATGACATGGCCCAGCACGCCGTGAGCGCTGCCCAACAGATCGTGGCGCATCTCGACGTCGTACCAGGAACGCAAGGCCGCACGGCCGCGGCGCTTGCCTGGCACGCCCACGTCTTCGACGAAAAGATTCACCAGCGCGTCGAGGTCGCGCATGTCCAGCGCGACGGCGTATTTCGCGGCAAGCTGACGGATCTCGTCGAGTGCCTCGAGGCGTTCGATGCGCGCCTCGAGGTCGGCGAGCGATGTCACGAGAGTTCTCCCGCGGACATCAGTGCAGTCAGTCGCACCTTATCGATCTTGTTGGTGGTGGTGTACGGCAAGCTTTCCGCATCTGCCAGTATCGCCCACCTTTTCGGCACCTTGTACGCAGCAATTTGGCTACGGCATGCGGTCACAAGATCGTCCGCCGTCGCAGTCCGGCCCTCATTGAGCACCACGGCGGCGCTGACGATCGCGCCCTTGTCCGGGTCAGGGATTCCGACTACGTAGGCGATGCGCACAGCGTCGATGCGCCCCAACGCCGCCTCCACTTCCATGGGGGCGACGTTCGTACCTGATGTCTTGATCATCTCGTCGGTGCGTCCCGCGAAGTACAGGTGGCCATCGTCGTCGCGATAACCGGCATCCTTCGTGTGCAGCCAGCCGTCGCGGTCCACCACCTCGTGCCACTGTTTACCAATCATGCCCCGGAGCAAGGCCGTTCCGCGCACACAGATCTCGCCTGTGACCCCGCTGGGGACCTCATTGCCAACATCGTCAATGACCTTGTGCTCGAAGCCCGGCGCAGCGACCCCCAGCGACCCACGTTTGGCCTCGGGGACCTGCTCGTGCGGTGGCCACCACGTGTGTGAACTACAGGTCTCGGTCATTCCCAGCTGAGCTACGCGCAACGAGGGATCGGCTGTGCGCCGCTCAGGGGGTAGCAGGACCTGCTGATAGCCCTCCCGCAGACTGGACAAATCGGTGGCGTCGAAATCCGGGTGGTTCACCAAAGCAGGTCCGATGTGTGGAAAACCCGTTGTGTAGGTTGCTTTTTCGCTCTCGAGTAGACGCAGAACGTCACCCGCGTCGAACTTGTGCTCGGTCAGGATCGTCGCCCCGACCTGCATTGGGCCCAGGAAGCCGAAGACCAGGCCTGCGACCCAGAAGAACACCATTGGTACGTAGATGCGGTCGGTGCCATCCCAACCGTGCGCGGTCGCGATGAAGCGGGAGTGGGTAATCGCTGTGCCGTGAGTGTGGATGATGCCCTTGGGGTTTGACGTGCTTCCAGAGGTGTAGATAACGAGCAGATCGTCGGCTGGTCGGACGGTCGACTCACACGCACGGAGGAAGTCCGTCGAAACCGGGTCCGGCCACAGGCTCGGCCAGCGACGATCGGCGGTGCCTATCGGGAGGACGTTACGTAACTGGGGGAGCCGCTCGACTCGTAGGGGCCCGTCGGCATTGGCCCAGCCGCCGGCCGCGGCTTCGATCCGCTCCAGGACGTCCTTGCCGAGCAGCATGTCGACGGCCAGCAGCGTGTGGACATCGGCATCGCGGAGTACCCAGTGCAACTCGGCAGGTTGGAAGAACGTGTTGATCGGCACGGCGACCGCACCGATGCGGGTGATCGCCAGAAAGGCGGCTGCGAAGTCGGGGCCGTTCGGTGCCAGGATTCCGACACGCACGCCCTTGGTGACACCCGCGGCGAGGAGGCGGGCCGCCATGTCGGCCGAGCGGGTCTCCGCCTCCGCGTAGGTGATCCGGTCCACCGTGCCGTCAGCGTCCATTGAGACGACGAAGTCGCTTGAGCCGTGCGCTGCGGCAACGGTTGCCAGCATCGCGGGCATTGCCGCTTCGTATGGAAGCAAATCATAATGGAATGTCATGGCCGCCAATGTCATTCGACCACCCAGCGGGGCTCACGCTTTTCGGCGAACGCGACCATTCCCTCCCGGTAGTCGGGATGCGTCATCTGGTGTTGGAGGACGTAGCGGTAAGCGACATCGTGAGCAGCGTGCAGCCCGACGTCGAGGCTGGACCACATCGCCTTGATGGACGCCTGCACGGTGGCCGGCGACAGCTTCGCGATCGCCAACGCGATCTCGCGGGCACGCTGCTGAAGCATCTCCGAGGGCACCACCTCGTTGATGAGTCCGATCTCGTGCCCACGTTGCGCGGTGATGCGGCCTTCCTTCGTCATCAGTGCCAGCTGCATCACCATCGACAATGGCATTCGACGCAACAGAACCGCGGGCTCCAGCGCAAACACGTTGCCGACCTGCAGATGGGTGTCGATCAGCTCGGCGTGTTCGGCGGCGATGATCAGGTCGGCATCGGCGACCTGGTGCAGCGCGCCGCCGACTGCCATGCCGTTCAGCGCGCATATGACCGGTTTCCACACGTTGTGGTGCAGCCGAGATCCGGGAACCTTGTTGCGGATACCGCCCTCGGCCGTGGCTCTGATGTCCTGTCCGGCGCAGAACGCTCTATCCCCGGCTCCCGTGATGATCGCAACCCGGATGTCGGAGTCATCACGCACTCGCCCCCAGGCCATGCCCAGCTCGGTGCGGGCAAGGTCGTCGGTGGCGTTCAGGCGCTCGGGGCGATTGATCGTGATTGTCGCGACGTGATCGCTGACGTCGAACAGAATTCTCTTCAGATCCACCGAATCCCCTGGCCTCGAGGCGCGCCTGGCCCTAAACAGAGTAGCAGAAAGTGTCTCATCGTTCCGTTGTGTCTCCTCACGGCATCCACTGCCCGCCGGAGACCGAGATGAGCTGACCGGTGAGATGTTTCGCCGCTGATGAGCAGAGGAATGCGACCGTGCGAGCCACGTCGTCAGGCTCACCGATTCGACCCGTCAGCGTTGATGAACGCATTTCGTCGATCTCGTCGTCGGACTTCCGTGACAGCAGCCATGGCGTGGCAGTGGTGCCGACCACCACGGTGTTGACCCTGATGCCGTATGGGCCCAACTGCACGGCCATCAGACGGCCGAGGCCCTCGACGCCCGCCTTCGCCGCCGCGTACGCGGGCGGGCCCGTGCGAATGCCGTGCGCCGACACCGAGCTGATGTTCACGATCACTCCGGATCTTTCGGCGACCATCTGCCGACCCACCACCTGCGCCATCACGAAGGTGCCCTTGAGGTTGACGTCGACGATGCGGTCCCAGTCCTCGTCGCTTTGGTCGAGGAAGGTTGCAGGCAAGGTCATTCCCGCGTTGTTGACAAGCGCTCGGATCGGGCCGTGCTCGGCGGCTAGCTCGCGCATCGCGTTCTCGACTGCCGGGCGGTCCGTTACCGACAGCTGCAGTGGCACAAGCAGTCCCGCG
>Ga0075431_100004898_pt1 | contig 13181 bp, 10 predicted proteins | sample RhiMetdeltSRZDD5_FD_75297 | JGI IMG/M metagenome (GOLD analysis project Ga0075431, IMG submission 75297) | Populus rhizosphere microbial communities from Tennessee, USA - Rhizosphere MetaG P. deltoides SRZDD5 | ecosystem: Host-associated > Plants > Roots > Rhizosphere > Soil | place: USA... | reverse complement strand
CCCTCGCTTTCGAGCGCGCGAACCAGCGCGCCGCGCAGATCGTGGTCGTCCTCGCAGATGCCCACGGTGGCCTGCACACCGCCAGTGTGCGAGCCGCCAAGTCAATGCCGGGTCAAAAACGCTGGGCGCGCGCCTTGCGCGCGCGCGCATGCGCGGCCGCGACGACATTGCCCTTCTGCTCCCAGAGGCGCACCGCCCGGTCGAGAATCGGCACTCCCTCAGAGGGCCGGCCGCCGAGGCGGAGGACCTCCTCCAGGTCCATCAGCGCCTGGGCGTGGACCGGGATGAAATCGCTGTCCTCGATATACGCGATCGCCTCGCTGGCCAGATTCTGCGCCGCCTCGGAGGCGCCGCGTCGCGCAAGCACCTTCGCCTTCACCGTTCGCCAGATCGCCTCGCATTGGACATCGATCGGCTGGGACGCCAGTCGTGCTTCTTCCGCGAGCGCCTCCGCCTCGTCGTAGCGATCCTGCGAGTACACGGCCTGCGCGAGCACCACCGCAAGCGAGGAAAAGTTGCTCTTCTCGTCGACCTGCGTCAGCGCCAAGTGTCCCGGTCGGAGCTCGCGCTCGGCCGCAACAGGATCATCTCGCCACGTGGCGGCGAGCGCGAAGTAGACCGGCGGGACCCAGAAGCCGGCGCCCAAGGGGCCCATCAGGCCACGACACCGCCCGAGCAGGTCCTCCGCTTCCGCAAACCGACCCTGGATGGCGAAGAAGTAGGCGAGCGCGCCGAGCCCGTTGAGCTCGAGGACAGGATCGCTTGAGGCAGCGGCGAGGGAGCGCTCGCACCGCGTCACCGCCTCCCCGGCCGGCTCGGGCCCCAGAATGAGCGACGTGAGCAGGAACTGCACGATCTCCCGCTCTTCGAATCGGTCGCCGGCGCGTCGCGCGTAGGCGAGAGCGCGCTCAGCCGCGGTGACGCTCGGCCCGGCTCGGCGTGCTCGATACTCGGTTTGATCGACCAGGCGCCATGCGCGCGCGAGGCCGAGGTCGTCGCCGACCGCCGCGAAGGCCTCGATTGCCTGCTCGCCGACGAGCATCAGCTCGGCGTCCGTCACGTCCGATCCGGTGAAGAGACGGAGAAGGCCGCGCTGAACGAACGCATGCGCCCGGAGCCGCTCGTCGCCGGCGTCGATCGCCTCCTCGAGGGCCTCGAACGCCCAGCCGAGGTCGGCGCCGCCCAGGCTCTGCGCGACGCGGACCGTCGGCACGAGGTCGACGCGAGCCGGGTCGCCTGGCGGGAGAAGGGAGACGGCGCGCGCGATGAGCTTGACGGCAGCCGGTGCGTCAGTCCGGACGAAGGCGCGTCGTCCGGCGACGCCGAGCCGTTCGGCCGCGCGGGCGGCAAGCGCACGGCCCGCGTCGTCGACAGGGCCGAGCTCCGCGCGATAGCGGTAGGCCTGCTCGAGGTGGTACCCGAGGATCTCTTCGAACTCGACGGTCCGTACACCCGCCTTCTCCGCGAGCCAGTCCGCGAAGCGCTCGTGCAGCGCGGCGCGCGCCTCCTTGGGGATCGCGTCGTAGGCGGCGTCCCGAATGAGGAGATGGCGGAACCGGTAGGCGCGATCGCCGGCGAAGAGCGACCGGTCCGGCCGAATCAGCTCCTTGCGCACGAGTGCCATCAGGTGACCGGGCACCGAAGCACGGACGGTCTCGGGCACCAGCGCCGCGACGACGCCCTCGTGGAACACCTGGCCGTCCACGGACGCCGCCTCGATCACGGAGCGCTCCTGATCGTCGAGTCGGTCCAGGCGGGCGGCGAGGAGAGCCTGGATCGTCGCCGGCACCTCGCCCTCTGCCTCCCCGTTGGTTTCGGTTACGAGCGCGTACATCTCCTCGGCGAACAGCGGATTTCCCTCCGCCGCGGCGACGATGCGGCGCCGGTCGCTCTCGGAAAGACCCGCGCCGCCGCCCAAGTTCGCAACGAGTTGCGAGCTCTCGGTCTCCGACAGCGGCTCCAGCAACGCCGTGGTCGCGTTCAATTTTCCTCCGCCCCACCCGGGGCGAACATCGAGCAACTCGGGTCGCGCGAGACACACCAGCAGGATCGAGGCATCGCGCGTCCAGTCAGCCAGATGCTCGACGAGATCGAGGAAGGTCTTCTCGCCCCAGTGCACGTCATCGAAGACGAGCGCCAGTGGCCGTAGGCGTGCCAGATGCTCGAAGAAGCCGCGTACTGCGGGGAAGCCCTCCTCGGCGCCGGCGCCGACCTCTTCGAGGCCGATGATGCCGGCTACCTGATGAGCGATGCGCTCACCGCCCGCATCTGCCGCGAGCACCCCGATCAGCCTCGACCGGGCCTCGTCGGGCGGGTCGGCATCACCGAGCCCTACCGCCTCCTTGACCGCCTCGAGGAGCGGCCAATAGGTGATGCCCTCGCCGTACGGAAGGCAGCGCCCTCGGGCGACCACCGCCGCGTCCGCGACTTCGCCGAGGAACTCTCGCACCAGCCGGGACTTGCCAACTCCAGCCGTGCCGAACACGGTGAAGAGCTGACACGACCGATCCTGGACGGCAGCATCGAACGCATCGTGGAGGCGGCGTCGCTCCCGTTCGCGGCCGATCATCGGCGAGTCGAAGCGACTCATGTGGCCGGCCGGCTCACGCCGAAGCTCGACGAGCGCAACCGCGTCCTGCTTCGGCTCGACCGAGACGAGATCCCGGGCGAGGCGGTACGTCTCCTCGTCGAACACGATCTCGCCGGGTCCCGCTGACTGCGCCAACCGGTGAGCGACCGCCAGCGGCTCGCCCGTAGGTTGCAGCTGATCGCCACCGGCGACGACTTGGCCCGTGCTCACGCCGACGCGCAGCTCCAAGCGCGCCCCCCATTGGGTTTCGAGGTCAGGGCTGAGATCCGACAGCCGTCGGCGGATCTCCACTGCGGCCCGGAGTGCCCGCAGCGCATCATCCTCGTGTACGCCGGGGACCCCGAAGACAGCCGTCGCCTGGTCGCCGGCAGTCTGCTCGACGCGGCCACCGTGGGCGTCGACGGCGGCGTCTATTTCGCCGAAGCCGTGCGGCGTCACCCTCCGAAGCGCTTCCGGATCGAGCGGCGCGCCGCGCGTGGACGATGCGGTCAGGACGGCAGACAGGACGGTGACGGTCTTGCGCACCTCGCGGGAAGGAGGCTCGCTCGGAACGGGCGGCCCCCGCTGGACCGGCTCCTGCTGCGGCGGCGCCGGGGCGGGCTCGAGATCGAGCGCCGGATCCTGGTTGAGGATGGCCTGGTGCATATCCCGCAGCTGTCGCCCGGGCTCGATGCCGAGCTCCTCGACGAGGGCGGCGCGAGCCGCCCGGTACGCTTCGAGCGCCTCCGCTTGGCGACCCGAACGGTAGAGCGCGAGCATGAGTTGTCCCCGTAGGCGCTCGCGCATGGGGTGCTCTTTTACGCGCGCTTCGAGCTCGCCAACCAGCTCGTCGTGTCGCCCGATTGCGAGGTCGTGCTCGATCAGCTCCTCGAGACAGCCGAGCCGAAGCTCTTCGAGGCGAGCTATCTCGGCCTGCGCGAAGCGCCAATCGGCGAACTCCGCCAGCGGCGAGCCGCGCCAGAGGGCCAGGGCCTCCCGCAACTCGCCGTCGCCCTGCATGCGCTCGAATCGGGCGAGATCGAGCTCGTCCGGTTCCAGCCGGAGCAGGTAGCCGGGCGCCGTCGTCTGCAAGCGCTCTCGTCCGAGCAGCTTCCTGAGCTGCGAGACGTAGAGCTGAAGCGCCTTGTGCGCGGTCGCCGGCGGCTCTTCCTCCCACAGCGCGTCGATCAACCGGGAGCTCGACACGACGCGGTTGGCGTCGAGCAGGAGGGCCAGCAAAAGCGCGCGGCGCTTCCGGCCTGACAGATCGAGCGGCCGGCCGTCCCTTATCACCTCGAGCGGGCCGAGGATACGGAACTCCATCTCCGATCAGCGACGCTAACACCACCGCTTATACCGCTCAAGGAGCGCCTACTCTCCACGGACCATGGCGATGGCGATGCGTCAGCTCGGCCGCGTGGGGCCCGAGGTCTCGGCGATCGGGCTCGGCTGCATGCCGATGTCCGGTTCGTACGGCAGCGCGGCCGAGGCGGACGGCATCGCCGCCATCCACCGGGCGCTCGACCTCGGCATCAACCTGCTCGACACCGCCGACGTGTACGGCACCGGACACAACGAGGAGCTCGTCGGGCGCGCGATTCGGGACCGGCGCGACGAGGTCGTGCTCGCGACCAAGTTCGGGTTCGTGGCCGGTGCGAACGGCCGCCTGGCCGGCGTCAACGGGCGCCCGGAGTACGTGCACGAGGCTTGCGAGGCGAGCCTGAAGCGGCTGGGCGTCGACACGATCGACCTCTACCAGCAGCACCGCGTCGACCCCGAGACCCCGATCGAGGACACCATCGGCGCGCTCGCCGAGCTCGTACAGGAGGGGAAGGTCCGGTTCATCGGGCTGTCCGAGGCGCTGGCCCCCGACCTGCGGCGGGCGGCGGCGGTGCACCCGATCACGAGCCTGCAGAGCGAGTACTCGCTGCTCGAGCGGGGCGTCGAACGCGAGGTTCTTCCGGCCTGTGAGGAGCTTGGGATCGGCTTCCTGCCGTTCGCGCCACTCGTCCGCGGACTGCTCGCGGGCAGCCTCACCGCGACCACCGAGGTCGAAGAGAGCGACTACCGCAGCGGCGGCCGGTTCCCACGTGTGGGGCCCGAGCACCGCACCGCCAACGCGGAGCTGGCGCACGTCGTGCAGGAGGTCGCCGACGCGCACGGTGCCACCCCGAGCCAGGTGGCGCTCGCGTGGCTCCTTCGCCGCCGGCCCTGGATCGTGCCCATCCCCGGCACGAAGCGCGTCGCTTATGTGGAGGACAACGCGGGGGCGCCCGGGCTCGAGCTCACGGAGGCCGACGAGGCGCGCCTCGAGCCGCTCGCCGCGCGCGTCGCGGGGGAGCGCTACAGCGCCGAGCAGCAGACCGCCGTCCGGGTCTCTCCGCCGCCGGCGTCCTGAGGACGCTCAGCCGCCGCTGGAGGAGCCGCCGCCGTCGTTCTTGGCCTGGCCCGACGACGAGCTCTGATCATGCGCGGGCGCGGCCGCCTGGGGTGCCGGGTTATGTGCGGGAGCCTCGGACGCCGGCGCGGCCGACTGGGCGGGCGTGGAGGGGTGCGCCGGGTGCGACGGAGTGGCTGGCTTTACGACCCCATTGGCGCGGGCGTTGCCGCCGGCCGTGGAAGAGTGCTGCGGCTTTGCGTTCGGTGCCTTGGGCGCGGCCTTCGGCCCCTGGCGCGCCTGACTGTTCGCGTTGGTGTTGGATCCGCCCCGGCCCTGCGAGCGGCCCTGGCCGTGGCCGCGTGCCTGCCCGTCCGGTGCCGTGTCGGTCGTCGCCCTGGACGAAGCGGGCGCGCTCGAGGCGTGCGTCTCGTGGTGATGGCGAGCGCGATGTCGATGCGTCGTGGACGAGGGCGCGACGCGCGCGTGCCGGCGGCTCGCGCCCGCTGCCGCCGACGACCCGAGGGCCGGCGTGTGCGAAGCGGGCGCACGCAAGGCGGGCGCCGCGGACGGGCCGACCGGGCCGGGCGCCGGGCGCGCCGGCGCCGCCATGACTGTCCGACCATGGTGGCCGACGTCGAGCCCCGACAGGTTCGCGGTCGCGGCCACGCCGCCCGCTATTGCCGCCGTCGCGCCGGCCCCGATGGCGAGCTTGGCCGCGACGCCCTTGAGCGCGGCCGCGGTGGCGAGTAGCCCACCGGTGCCGGCGCCGCCGGCTCCGCTCGTGGTGGCGCCGAGGACCGCCGCGCGCAGCCCCGCCGTGGGAACGACCGGAAGCGCGGCGGCCAGCATCGCCTTCTGCCGGCGCAGCTGTGCGCGGAACTCCCTGCACCCTGGGCAGGCGCGCAGATGGCGCTGCAGCTCGCGCCGGCGCAGCGAGCCCCCCGACAGCTCGGTCAGCTGCTCGCGGACCTCGCCGCATGGGACGTCGCGCGCCGTCCGGCTGGCGATCAGCGACGACCGGGCCTGGAACACCAGGGCTTTGACCTTCTGGGTGGGCACGTCGAGCACGGCGCCGATCTCGCGGTGGCTCATGGCCTGGAGCTCGGCCAGGAGGAGTGCGGCCCGCTGATCCTCCGGGAGTCGCCCGAGGTCTCCGAGCAGCTCACGAAGGTCGTCGCGGCGCTGCACCTGCTCGCCCAGCCCGTCCGTTGCGACCATGTGATGCTCCAGGTCGGTCTCGGCCCTTGGCTTACGCGCCCGCAGGATCCGCAGGCAACGATGGCGCGCGATGGTGTAGAGCCAAGGTCGTAGCTGGATGGGCCGGTCATCGTCGGTGCGCAGCTCGTGGTAGGCGACCAGGAACGTGCTCTGGACCGCATCCTCGGCCTCCTCGCGTGAGCCCAGCATGTGCCGGCAGAACGCGAGAAGCGAGCGATGGTGGCGCTCGTAGAGAACCTCGAAGGCCGCATCCGATCCCGCCCGGACCGCGCCCACGAGCCGGTCGTCGCCGGCCAGGCGCAGCAACCGCGCCTGGCCGGGCGCGGGTAAGCCTCTGGAAAGCGCTCCGCCGAGCGCCGCCGCCTCCATGCGACGAAGTATGCCGGTCCTGGCCGGCGCTCAGGGCGGTTCTACGCCTTCGCATGGTTTTCCACTCCCTCAGCGCGCGACCGGCCGCGAGGTTGGCCAGTTATCGTTCCGCGCCGTGGAATGGGTCGCGCTCTTCGTCTGGCTTCTCGTGCTGACCCTCGCGCTCCCGCTGGGCGCCGGGGCGCTGCTGCGGCCCGAGTTCGGCCTGGCGGCGATGCTCGCCCCGGTGGGCTTCGTCGGAACGCTCCTGTTCATCATCCTCGGCGGCCACTCGTGGCTGCTGTGGGTGGCCGCCGGCGCCGGCGTGGTCGGGTTTTTCGCCGTCGCGGTCGGCGCATACGCGATCGTGACCGGAACGTCGGTGCGCTCGAGCGCCTGGGCGCTTCACCTGGAAGAGCTCACCGGCGGCCTCGCCGGCGCGCTGCTGTTCCTGCTCTTCTACGCCACGGCCCCGACCGTGGCCGCCGCCCTCGGCGCCACGGCGAGCTGAGCCGCGTCGTCGCCCCCGGCGTCAGGAGTTGACGATGCCGCGGACGACCAGGAAGACGCCGAGGAACGCGCACAGCGCGATCGCGATCTGGCGACTGTGCAACGACAGCCACGCGTTGAAGCGCGCCACCAGCGCGTCGATGCGCTCGGGCGCGATAAAGAGGCCGGCAAGCGGGATCTCGGCGAGCAGGAACATGATCAGGTTGAAGCCGACGATGAGCGCGATCTCCTCGCCGGTCGAGTACTTCCCGGCAGCGATGTCCTTGAGCCCGACCAGGTAGGCCGCGCCGGGGACGTTGACGACGAGGCCGGCGACGAACACGATCGGCGTCGACCCGCGCGCGAGGATGCGCGCCGACCACGGCTCCTTCTTGTCGTCGTCGGCGGAAGGCTTCACCTTGCCGGCCGCCTCGCGGTGCTGGCGCCGGCGCTCGCGGAAGCGCTCATCGGTCCGGGTCGCGAGCGCCACCGCCAGCAGCAACGCGAGGCCCCCGATGGCGAGGTCCGCGCCCCAGCTCAGGCCGGAGCTCTCGCTCGTCACCGCCTTGGAGCCCTCGAGCGCCTTGACGATCGCGATCCCTAGCCCGATCGACACGATGAGGCCGCCGGCCAGGTAGGCGCCCAGCAGCCGGCGCGGGTGGGGCGTCGACAGCAGGATCACCACCGCGGCCAGCAGCGTCGGATACAGCGCCGCCTCGAGGGCGAGGAAGAGCAGCTGTCCCAGCATGGCGCGACAGTCTCTCCGAAGAAGGTCGGGGCCGGGAGTTATCGTCGTGCCATGGCGACCAGGGTCGTCGTGGCCGACGACAGCTACCTCATCCGCGAGGCGCTCGTGCAGCTCCTCGCCGAGGACGGCGAGGTGGACGTCGTGGCCGCCTGCGGCGACTACGACGCAACGCTTGCGGCCGTCGAAGCCGAACGCCCCGACGTCGTCGTGACCGACATCAGGATGCCACCGAGCCAGACCGACGAAGGCATTCGCGTCGCCCAGGCGCTGCACGAGCTGTCGCCCGAGACCGGGGTCGTCGTGCTCAGCCAGTACAGCGACCCGCAGTACGCCCTGCTGCTGCTCGAGCACGGCTCGGCCGGGCGCGCGTACCTGCTCAAGGAGCGCATCCACGACCGCGCCGAGCTCGCGTCGGCGGTGGCGGAGGTCGCGCAGGGCGGCTCCGTCATCGACCCGAAGATCATCGATGTGCTGGTCGCCGCCCGCACGCGTGCCGAGGAGTCGCCCTTGGCCGAGCTCACGCCGCGCGAGCGGGAGATCCTCGCCGAGATCGCCGCCGGGAAGAGCAACGCGGCCATCGCCGAGTCGCTCGTGTTGACCAAGCGCGCGGTCGAGAAGCACATCAACTCGATCTTCCTCAAGCTCGGACTGTCGCAGTCGCAGGACGCCAGCAAGCGCGTCAAGGCGACGCTGATGTTCCTCGCCGACCGGGAGTGAAGCGCGCACACCCGGCAACACGGATGCTTGCCCCATTGCCGTCGGGGCGCGGGTTGGGAACCCTCACTCGATGGCCGTGTCCGCTTCCGACGTCGGCGTGCTCACCGTGGACGACTCGGAGCGCTTCCTGCGCGCCGCGCACGACCTGATCTCCGCCACGCCCGGCTTTCGCGTCGTCGCTGAGGCGGCCTCGGGGGCGGAGTGCCTGGCGGCGGTGCAGCGACTCGAGCCCGACCTGGTGCTGCTCGACGTGCGCATGCCGGTGATGGACGGCATCGAGACCGCGCGCAGGCTGTCGGCGGCGCGTCCGCGAGCCGTCATCGTGCTGATCTCGGCCGAGGACGCCGTAGACCTCCCGTCGACCGCAGGCGCGTGCGGCGCGTCTGCGCTCGTGCGCAAGCAGGACCTCCGCCCGGCGCTGCTGCGGCGGCTGTGGGACGCGCACGCCCCGCGCGGCGAGTCCGACCAGTCCGCGCGGTAACGTCAAAGATGAGGCGAAGTACTCGTGCACGAAGTGCGCCCTATCGTCTGGCCGAGTCAGCTGCGCTTGCGTCCCGGGCGCACTGCACCCTCGCTCCTCCTGCTCGGGTTCCTGGGCGGTGGCCTCAGCTGCGTGACGCTGGCGATCGCGATCGCCAACGAGACGCCCGAACCCGGGTACGCGGTGCTCGAAGCGGTCGGCGTGGCCCTGCTGATCGGCGTTGGCGCCTACTCGTGGGCGCGCCGGGCCGACCGCTACGGACGCCTGCTCGTAGGCGTGGGCGTCACCTACTTCTTCGTGACGCTGGCGCTGTCGGACAACGAGGTCGTCTACAGCGTGGGACGCGTCGCCGGCTTCCTCGTCGCTCCCTTCCTGCTCTACGCGCTCCTCGCCTTTCCGTCCGGACACCTGGAGACACCGGCCGCGCGTGCGGTGGTGCTCGCCGCCGTCGCGACCGTGGTCGTGCTCTACCTCCCGTTGGTGCCGCTCATGCACGACTACCCCCAGCCGTACCCGTGGGGCGCGTGCGCCGCGGACTGCCCTTCCAATGCGTTCTTCGCGGGCCACCAGCCCGGCTTCGTCGAGGGCGTGCAGCGCGTGCGCGAGGTCATCGCGAGCGTGATCTTCCTCGCCGGCGTCGGGGTGCTGACGCTGCAGGTACGCGCTGCCAGCCGCCTCATGCGGCGAACGCTCGTCCCGGTGATCGCCGTCGCCGGCCTGTGGCTGCTCGGGTTCGTGGGGCTCTACGCCGGGCGCCGCATCGCCGCTCCGCAGCTGGTGGACGCGTCGAGCTGGGTCCTCCTGATCGCGATCCCGCTGATCGCCGTCGGGTTGCTCGCGGGGATGTTGCGGTGGCGGATCAGCGAGGGCCCGGCCCTGGCCCACCTGGTGCGTCGCCTGGCCACGTATCCGTCCCCAGAGGATCTCCGCGATGCCATGGCCGAGGCGTTGGAAGACCCGGCGTTGGAGATCGCCTATCGCGTCGGTACCACGACCGGCTACGCCGACGCCGATGGCAACAGGATCGACTTGGACCGCCTCGCGTCGGGGCGCGCGGTCACGCGCGTCGCCCGCAACGACGAGCCGATCGCCGCCCTCGTGCACGACCGAGCCCTGAGCGACCAACGCGACCTCGTCGAAGCGGCCGGCAGCGCCGCGCTCCTCGTCCTCGACCACCACCGCCTGGACGCGGAACTGCGCGCGTCAGTACGCGAGCTGCGGGAGTCGCAGGCACGGATCCTCGCCGCGGCCGACGTCGAGCGCCAGCGCATCGAGCGCGACCTCCACGACGGCGCCCAGCAGCGGCTGGTCGCGCTGCGCATGAAGCTGGACCTGGTGACCGAGGTGATGGAGCGCGACCCCGCGCGCGCGGGCGCGCTGCAGGCCGAGATCGGCGACGAGATCGACGGCGCCCTGGACGAAATCCGCGGCCTGGCACGCGGCATCTACCCGCCACTGCTGGCATCGCACGGTTTGGGCGAGGCCCTCGACGCCGTCGCGATCCGCTGCCCGGTGGCGACGACGGTGCGCGTGACCGACACACGGCGCTTCCCGCCCGAGATCGAGACGGCGGTCTACTTCTGCTGCCGCGAGGCCCTGCAGAACGTCGCCAAGCACGCGCGCGGCGCCGCGCGCGCGACCGTCGAGGTGTCAGGCGACGACACGACGCTGCGGTTCACGGTCGCCGACGACGGCGCGGGCTTCGACACCGCGGCCGCCGCCGCGGGCGCGGGCCTGGTCAACATGCGCGACCGCGTTGCTGTCGCCGGCGGCCACGTCGCGGTGCGGTCGCGCATCGGCGCGGGCACGACGATGACCGGTGCGATCCCGCTGCGCGACCGGGACGAGCCTGACGGCTCGCCCGGCCGGCGGCGGGGTTCTCCAGGTCAGAGTGCGGGGCGACGCGCGTAGGCGACGAGCCCGTAGATGACCAGCACGTCGATGGCAAAGATCGCCAGCGACAGCAGCGGGTACTGCGGCAGCAGCAGCAGCTGCACGACCATATTTGCGCCCGCGCTCGCGATCCCGACCCAGCGGGCCCAGGTCACGCGCGCGAAGATGCCGAACGCTGCGCACAGCTGAACGGCGCCGACGATCAGCATCACCCAGCCCCACGTCTTCAGGTCGCCGAACACGTACCTGGCGTTAGCCACGTAGAACGACGACTTGTCGATCGCGGCGATGCCGTAGATCACGTTGAGCACGCCGACGAGTCCGATCATCACCCCGGCAAACGTGACCCAGCCCGATCCGCGTTCCTCGACCGCCACGACCTCGCCGGTGGCGCGGTCGGTTGGCGATGTGGTGGTCATTCGACCCTCCCTTGGGAGTTTGGTTCGTTGCGTGGATGCTGTCGCTCGCGCCTAGCGCGCCGCAAGGGTGCGCGCTCGATGCCTGAGGGAGGCGCGCACCACGAATCGGCGGGGGCGGACACCCCTCCCGCCTAGCGCACCGCGAGCGAGCCGACCGAGATCGCGTCGCGCACCACGAGCACCGGGACGGGGCAGCGGCGTACGACCTTGCGCGACACGCCGCCGATGGCGCCGTGCAGCAGGCCGCGTCCCTCGCAGCCCAGGACGACGAGGTCGTGGCAGCCCTCGACCGCACGGCAGACGATTGCCTCGGCCGGCCGCCCGTGCGCCAGCCGCGTCGTGACCGACACGTCGGCCGGCAGGCAGTCGGCCGCGGCGTGCAGCACCTTGGCCCAGCCGGCGACGATCGCGCGATGGTCGTAGCCCGGCGGGGGGAACGCCATGCGGGTCCAGACCGGCGGCGGGACGACCGTGAGGAGAGTGAGGCGGCCGTGCTCGATGCGTGCAACGCCGGCGGCGTAGGCCAGCGCTCGCTGCGCTCCGACCGAGCCGTCGACGCCCACGAGGATGTTCCCGGCCAGGACGGGCTCGGCGATGGGATCGGCGGGCGCGAGCGCCATGGCTAGGCCACACCCGCCTCCGCTCCCGCCTTCGCTGCCTCCGTGCTCGGCTCGGGCCGCCGGCCTGGAATCGCAAGCGCCACGACGGCGCTGAGCACGAGCACGCCGGAGGCCAGCGTGAACGACAGGGTGAAGCTGCTCTCGCTCGGCAGGCCGGCGGCGCCGGCGATGCTGCCGACCAGGATCGAGGCGACCACCTGCGAGCCGAGGGCTCCGCCGAGGGTGCGCGCGATCGTGTTGACGCCGGTGGCGACGCCGGTCTGATCGGGCGGCACCGCCTCGACGATCAGGTTCGCCAGCGCCGCGAACGCCAGTCCGATGCCGAGGCCCAGCAACGTCGCGCCGAGATAGATGTCGATCCGGGCGTGGTGCGCGAAGGCGAGCACGGCGAACGATGCCGCGGTCGCGATCGTCCCCGCGGCCAGGAGCGGCTTGGACCCGAACCGGTGCTCGAGGCGGCCCGCGAGCGACCCCGCCAGCAACATCATCACCGTCGCGGGCACCAGGAACAGGCCGGCCGCCGTGACCGAGGCGCCGAAGCCGAACCCAGTCGACTTGGGCAGCTCGACCAGCTGGGGGATGAGGATGAACGAGCTGTACATGCCCGCGCCGAGCAGGAAGGCGACCAGGTTGGTGCGCCAGACCGCCGGCAGGCGCATGATCCGCATGTCCACCAGCGGCTCGCGGCTGCGCAGCTCGACCCACACCCACAGCGCGAGCACGACGAGGCCCGCTATGGCCAGACCGAGCGTGCGCACCGAGCCCCAGCCCCAGCTCGGCGCCTCGCTGATCGCCAGCAGCACGGCGGCCAGGCCGACCGACAGCAGCGCGGCCGCGGTGAAGCTGATCCGGCTCGGGGCCTTGATCGGCGACTCCGGTACGAAGAGGGCGGTCGCGACCGCGGCGACCACGACGGTGACGAGCGGCACCCAGAACAGCCAGTGGTAGGAGAGGTTGTCGACGAGGACGCCCGCGAGCACGATTCCCGCGCCGCCGCCGATCCCGAGGATGGCGGAGATCAGCCCGATGCTGCCCGCCACGCGCTCGCGCGGGAACTCGTCGCGGATGATCCCGAACGCGAGCGGGAACACGCCGCCGCCGACGCCCTGGATGACGCGGCCCGCGAGCAGGACCGGCAGCGAGGTGGCGAGCGCGGACAGGAGGGTGCCGGCCGCGAGCGCGACCAGCACCCACACCAGGACGCGCTCCTTGCCGTGGATGTCGCCGAGGCGGCCGATCAGCGGCGTCGCGACCGACGCGCTCAGGAGGTACGAGGTGAGGATCCACGCCACGCCGCTC
>Ga0075431_100004896_pt1 | contig 13185 bp, 11 predicted proteins | sample RhiMetdeltSRZDD5_FD_75297 | JGI IMG/M metagenome (GOLD analysis project Ga0075431, IMG submission 75297) | Populus rhizosphere microbial communities from Tennessee, USA - Rhizosphere MetaG P. deltoides SRZDD5 | ecosystem: Host-associated > Plants > Roots > Rhizosphere > Soil | place: USA... | reverse complement strand
GGCTGAGCCAGAGAGACGTCGAGCGGGCCCTGCTTGGCGTTTCGGACTGACGGTGGCAAGATACGGCCCCCGTCACACGGGCTCCCCATCTCTTCCCGCTCCCCGCGGGTCTCCTTGTGGCCTGGTTCACATTGCGCCTCTGGAGGGTTCGCATGCGGCATCGCCTTCTCGCTCTCGGGCTGGTCGTCGTCTCCCTGGTCGTCGTCTCCCTTGCCTTCGCCGCGGTCGCCGGCGCGCAGGTGCGCCCGGGAGTCGGCTACGACCCGCAGGGCCGCGGCCTCGTCACCTCGCGCTACCAGCTCGACACCCTCGGGTCGCCTTGGATCACGTATCACATGGACTTCACGGCGCAGCCGGACTCCCTGGGCACCTGGAGCACCCCGGGAGTCGCGGCGCTCGTCGAGCGGCGCTGGGGCCCGGATACGTCGACGAACAGGTTCAAGCGCTGGCAGGGTCCGGGCAACGAGGTGGCGTCGCTCCTTCGCGACGCGCTGGTGTGGGCCTACGCCAACCACCCGGAGATCCTCGGCGGCGACACCTCGAACCGCGACGGCGTGCCGACGTGGGTGGAGATGATCGACATCCAGGCCACCAACGACACCCAGCTCTGGCATGCGTTCTTCGCCGCCGAGCTTCCCGGCTATTCGGAAGAGCATCGGCTGACCGTCTGCGACGCGAACCTGCCCGCCGGCGACGGCACCTACATGGATCCCTTCTGGGGTCTCGAGTACTACTACCACAACACGTACGTGGCCCCGCCTCCGGTCTCGCCTCAGGTTCCGTTGAGCCTGAGCTGCAACGGGGGCTGACGGGCGGCCGCCGCGAAGCGCGCCGCTCCGGTGGCGCCGCTTCGGAACCGTAGCCGCGCCGCTCCGGCGGCGCAGCTCCGAAACCGTACCAGAGGCGCGCGTTATGCTGCCCCACCAGGGGCTCGATCGTGGCGCACCATCAGCGGGCCTCGCTGCCGCTCGTCGCGCTGCTCGTGGCGCCATTGCTCGCCGGCGGCTGCCGGCGCGAAGCGACGGCCGAAGGGTCGGCGCGGCGTCCGCTGCGCATGGCCACCTACAGCGGGCCGCTCTCGCTCGACCCACACCTCAAGAACGAGGTGCTGACGTTCTCGATCCTGCAGAACGTCTACGACGCCCTCGTCACGTTCGACGCCGAGCTGCGCGTGCGGCCGGCGCTGGCCACCAGCTGGGAGAACCCCAACGAGCTCACGTGGAGGTTCCACCTGCGCCAGGGCGTCCGCTTCCATGACGGCCGGCCGCTGACCGCCGACGACGTCGTAGCCACCCTCGAGCGGGCCCGGCACCACCCGAGCGGCGACGTCCGCAACTACCTGGTGAGCGTCGACGCCGTGCGCAAGGTCTCGGCCGACACCGTCGAGATCACCACGCGGCGCCCGGCCCCGGTGCTGCTCAACAAGCTCACCTTCGTCTACGTCGTGCCGCGCGACGCGCCCGAGGAGATCCGCCAGCCGATCGGCACCGGCGCCTATCGCTTCGTCAGCATGGACCGCCGGCGCGTTGTGCTGCGCGCCTTCGACGAGTCCTGGCGGGGTCCGCCGCCCGAAAAAGAGGTCGAGCTGCTGATCGTTCCCGACGCCGCCGAGCGCGTGAAGATGCTCACCCGCGGCGAGGTCGACCTCGTGCAGGAGGTCAAGCCCGAGCTCGCCGACGTGGTCGAGCGCACTCCCGGCTGCCGGCTGCTGGCGTCGGAGGGGCTGCTCGTCGAGTACCTGGCGCTGCGCACTGACGCACCGCCCTTCGCCGACCTGCGTGTGCGGCGGGCGCTCTCCCTCGCGATCGACCGCGAGGCGCTCGTGAGGCTGCGGCACCGCGGGCACGCGCTGCCGATCGGCCAGCTCGTCGGGCGCCAGGTCTTCGGCTACGCCCCGGAGCTGTCGGCGCCGCCGCGCGACCTTGCCGCGGCACGCCGGCTGCTCGGCGAGACGGGTCTCGGGGGCGGGTTCGACGTCGACCTCGAGTTCCGCGAGGGCCGCAGCGCCGACGTGCTCGCCGCGCAGCTCGCCGAGGCAGGCGTGCGCGTGCGTCCGGTTGCCCGTCCCTGGAGCGACATCTACCGCCGGCTCCAGGAGGGGAAGGTCGCCTTCTATCTGGGCGGCGTGCTCGCCGGCAGCGCCGACGCCAGCGACGTGTTCGACAGCAAGGTGCACTCGGTCGACCCCGCCGGCGGCTACGGCGACACCAACTGGACCGGCTTCGCCGACCCCGAGATCGACCGCATGATCGAAGGCAGCGCCACCACGATGGACATGCTCGAGCGTCGCGCGCAGCTGCAGGCGGTGATGCTCCGCGCGATGGAGTCGGTGCCGCTCATCCCGCTCGACAACCCGCAGACGTTGTTCGGGACCCGCGACGACCTCCGCTTCGAGCCCCGCCGCGACGGCATGGTGAGCCTCTTCGAGCTCCGGCGGCTGCCGGCCGGCGGCGGCTGACGTCGCGTGCGGCTCAGGCCAGGGTCGAGGGTTGCGGCACCGCTACGGTGAGGCGACCGGGCAGGATGCGATAGCGCAGCGGTGGGGTGAGGTGGATCAGCTCGCCGTCCAGGTAGACCGGTACGGGCCTCCTGCGGCGATGGTGGATCTCGACCCGCACCTCGCTCGTCAGCCAGTGGTCGAAGCGGGAGTCCTCGCGCGCGTCGCGGAGGATCGAGTAGAGGAGCGTGCGCAGCACGGCCCGCCGGCGGCGGCTGCGGTGGACGCAGACGAGGAGCTGGCCGCTGTCGAGGCGGGACCGCTGTCCGAAGTTGAAGAGCCGCATCGCGGCGGGGTTGTTGGAGACGAAGACGAGTGGGGTCGTGTACTCCAGGCAGCGCCCGTCGACCTCCAGGCTGACGTCGAGCAGGCGGTACTTTCCGATCAGGCGCAGCGTCGCCGCGGCCGTCACCAGCGCCTTTTGAAGCCGGGTGCGCACGCGAGGCTCGGCGCGCTCGCGCACGACCTGCGAGTAGTAGCCGAGCGCCGAGACGTTGAGGAAACGGTGGCCGTTCACTTCGGCGAGGTCGAGCGGGCGCGGCGTCGCGGTGGCGAGCGCCGCGGCGGCGGCGGCGAGGCCGCTCGGCATTCCGAGGTCGCGGGCGTAGTGGTTGAAGGTGCCGAGGGGTAGCACGCCCAGCGTCGCGGCGCTTCCCGCCATGGCGCCGGCCACGGCGCCGACCGTGCCGTCGCCGCCGCCGGCGATCACCATCTCGGCGCCGCCGGCGAGTGCCTCGCGGGTGGCGGCGGAGAGCAGCGGACCCGGCACCGCCCGCACGTCCGCGGGAATACCGGCCGCTTGCAGCGCCAGTTCAACTTCGCGCAGGTCGGTGTCGCCGCGCGAGAGGGTGCCTCCTCCGCGGTTGAGGAGCGCCACCGTGTTCACGCCGGGAGCAGGAGCAATCGACGTGCCTCGCGGCCGGCGGCCCGGAGACTGGCACGCGCCATGCGATGTACGGGCTGGCAGCGGGCCTCGGCGAGCTCGCTCACACCACACCCGAGAAGGAGCACGACGATGAGCCGAACGAAAACCTTGCCCGCCCTTGCAGCGATTGCGCTGCTTCCTGCCCTGTTCGCCATGGGTTGCCGCGGGGGCGAAGCGACGTCCCAGCAGGCCGGGACGGCACCCGTGACCCAGGAGACTGCCCGTCCTCCACAGGGGACGACCTGGACGACCGACGCACCCCCCGCCGTGACGGGAGCCACAGGTCTGGTCGACGGGACCACCGCCAGCGCCGAGCGCGAGCGCCAGATCGCCGAGCGCGAGGCCGCGGTCGCGCAGCGCGAGGCCGAGGTTGCTCGTCGCGAGTCCGCCTCGACATCCCGCCCGCGCACTGCGTCCACGTCGCGACGCTCGACGCCGAGCCGTCGCGCCACGCCGAGCAGCGCCCCCCGCCGGACCGAGGTTGCGGCAGCACCCCGCGAATCCCAACCGGCTCCGGCGCCGCCGCCCGTACGTGAAGTGACTCGCGTCACCGTGCCCTCCGGCACGACGCTCACCGCCGAGGTGACGAACGGTGCCTCCACCGCGACCTCCCAGGTCGGGGACAGCGTCAGCGCGCGCGTGAGCGACAACGTCTACGCCGGCGGCGTGCTGGCGATCCCCGCCGGCTCGCGCCTCTCGGGCACCGTCACCGAGGTGCGAGGGCTTCGCAAGGTCGGCGGCCGCGCCCTGCTCGCGGTGCGTTTCGACAGCGTCGAGCTGCCCAACGGCAACGACGCACCGATCTATGCCGCGTGGTCGGCGCAGGGGCGCAACGAGACCGGCCGCGACGCCGCGACGATCGGCGGCAGCGCAGCGGGCGGCGCCGTCCTCGGTCGCGTGCTGAGCCACGGCCGCCGGCGCGACGAGCGTACGGCCCAGGGCGCGGCGGTGGGCGCCGTCATCGGCACCGTCATCGCGGCGCGCAACCAGCGCAACGGTCAGGTGGAGCTGCCGGTGGGCACCGTGCTCGACCTGACGCTCAGCGATTCGGTGCGCGTCACCGTCGACTAGAGAGCTGGATCTCTGCCACCCCAACCCCTCCCCGGGTTGGTCTGCCACCCCTAGCCCCGCCCCCTTCCCCCTCGCCGGGGGAAGGGGTCCGGAGTCTCGGCAACGTCGCCGCAGAGACGCAACCCAACCCTTGCTGGGCCCCACGCGAACCCGCGAGGCCGGCCGTCGTGTGACGCGATGCCTCAGGCCGGCGCGGCGTCCCGGCGGGCGATGAGCAGCGTGCGGTCGTCGCCGGGCGGGCGATCGCCGACGAAGGAGGCGACGGCGCGCTCGATGGCGTCGGCGAGCGCTGCGGGCGATGCCGCGCGGTGCTCCCGGCAGGTTTCGACGAGCCGCTCGAGGCCCAGCTCCTCGTCGTCCTCGTCGGCCGCTTCGGTGATCCCGTCGGTGTAGAGAACGAGGGAGTCGCCTGGGCCGAGCTCGACGCTCGCCGCGCGGTAACTCATCCCCGGCAGGAGGCCGAGGGGCACGCCGGTGGGTCCGAGCGTCTCCACCTCGCCGCCCGCGCGCACGACGAGCGCAGGGTTGTGGCCGGCGTTTGCATAGTCGACGCGGCCGCTCATGGCGTCGATGGCGGCGATGACGGCGGTGGCGTATTTCTCCGGCGGTGTCCGCTGGAAGAGAAGCCGCGACACGCGTGCGCACACCTCGGCCGGCGCGAGCCCTTCCTCGAGGGGGCCCGCGGAGAGCGCCTCCACCGACGCTGCGAGCAGCGACGCCGCCATTCCCTTCCCCGCCACGTCGGCGAGCAGGAGTACGCACTCGGCGCCGTCGCGGCGCAGGACGGCCTGGTAGAGATCGCCCGAGACGTGACGCGAGGCCGTGTTGCGCGCGCAGAGCTCGAAGCCGGCGAGCGTCGGCAGCGAGGTGGGCAGGAGCCTCTCCTGGATGCGACGAGCGAGCGCCAGCTCTTCCTCGAGGACGCGGCGCTGCGCCGCCTCTTCGGCGAGTGCGACGTTGCGCAGGCGGATGCCCGCCACGGAAGCCAGCGACACCAGGAGCTGCATGTCCTCCTCGGTGAACTGGCGCACCGCCGCGTTGGTCGTCAGCAGCACCATGCCGAGCGGCGGCTGCCCCTCGGCGAGCAGCGGCGCCGCGACCAGCGAGCGGATGCCGGCTGCGAGCAGGCTCATCGAGCCCTGGAAGCGGACGTCGCTCCGGGCGTCGAGCACGAGCGCCGCGACGCCTTTCTGCGTTACCTCGTGTGCCAGGCGCTGCGAGGCGACGAGACGCGGCGTGCCGCCCTCGCGCGAGCGGCTCGCCACCGGCCGCAAGGCGCCGTCGAGCCCGATGAGGTGGATCGCCGCCTGCTCGGGCTGCAGGTGGTCGAAGAGCCGGTCGAGGATGAGCTGCAGCAGCTCGGGCAGGGCGAGCGCGCTGCCGAGCGCCTGGTGCACCTCGTTGAGGAGGCGCAGCCGCTCCGCGTAGCGCTCGAGCTCGGCGCCGCTCGCGGCGGCGCCGCCGCTCGACTCGAGCGCCAGGATCTCGGCCACCGGCCGGAAGACCGTGTGGCTGCTCTCGAAGGCGTCGATGCCCGGCTCCTCCTCGCCGACCGACCCGGGGTGGACCGACAGCACGCTGCCCGAGATGCGGATCACGTCGCCCGGCCCGACCGGCGTCGCGAGCAGCACCGGCTCGCCGTTGAGCAGCGTGCCGTTGCGCGATCCCAGGTCCTCGATCAGGTAGCGACCGCCGTCGCGGAAGAGCCGCGCATGGTGGCGGGAGAGGAAGCGGTCGGGGAGCGGAAGGTCGGAGGTCGACGAGCGCCCGATCACCACGCTGTCGGTGTGCACCAGGTGGTCGAACGGCTGCCCTTGCGGGGGCACCACGTGGAGGCGCAACACGGCGGCGATTCTAGCCGTCCGGGGTGCCTCAACCGGCCCGGAACCCCGTGCTAGCATCGCCGCCCGTGACCCCACAAACCGCGCGTCCGCACCCCCGCGACCGCCGTCCGCAGCGAGTCGCGGTGCTCCCCGGCGACGGCATCGGCGTCGACGTCACGACCGAGGCCGTCAAGGTTCTCGAGGCGGCGGCCGAGCGCTGGTCCCTGCCCATCGAGCTCGAGCATTTTCCCTGGAGCGCCGAGCACTACCTCGCCACCGGCGAGACCATCCCGGCCGGCGCCTTCGCCGACCTCCGCGAGCGGTTCTCGGCCATCCTCATCGGCGCCTACGGCGACCCGCGCGTCCCCGACATGCGCCACGCCGCCGACATCCTGCTCGGCATCCGCTTCAAGCTCGACCTCTACATCAACCTGCGCCCGATCAAGCTCTACGACGAGCGGCTCTGCCCGCTCAAGAACAAGGGCGTCCGCGACGTCGACATGGTGGTCTTTCGCGAGAACACCGAAGGCGCCTACGTGGGGGCCGGCGGCAACTTCAAGGCCGGCACGCCCGACGAGGTGGCCGTGCAGGAGGAGGTCCACACCCGCAAGGGGGTGGAGCGCATCATCCGCGCCGCCTTCGAATACGCGGTGGTCCACGGTCGCCGCGAGGTCTGCATGGCCGATAAGAGCAACGCCATGCGCTTCTCGGGCGACCTCTGGCAGCGCTGCTTCGCCGAGGTGGCGCGCGAGTACCCGCAGCTCCAGAGCCGGCACCTCTACGTCGACGCGCTCACCATGCAGATGGTGAAGGCGCCGGAGACGCTCGACGTCATCGTCACCAACAACATGTTCGGCGACATCGTCACCGACCTCGGCGCCGGCCTGCAGGGTGGCCTCGGCGTCGCCGGCTCGGCCAACCTGCACCCGGGCGAGGTTTCGATGTTCGAGCCGGTGCACGGCTCGGCGCCGAAATACGCGGGCACCGGGCGGGCCAACCCGGTGGGCGCGATCCTCTCTCAGGCGCTGATGCTCGACTACCTCGGCCACGCCGAGGCGGCGGCCGAGGTCGAGCGCGTGGTGGCGCAGAGCCTGCGCGACGGGCAGACGACGGTGGACCTTGGGGGGACCCTCACCACCTCGCAGGTGGGTGACCTCGTCGCCCGCGCCGTGGCCGCGCCCGTCAGGGTCTGAGCGCATGCCCGCGCTCTCCGAGTCCGACCTCATCTACGACTGGAACCGGGTAGGGGAGGGTGACCTCCGCCCGGCGCGCGGCCGCGTCGAGCTCAACGACGAGACGCTGCGCGACGGCCTGCAGTCGCCCTCGGTCCGTACGCCGTCGATCGAGCAGAAGCTCGGCATCCTGCACGAGATGGTGGCGCTCGGCATCGACGCCCTCGACCTCGGGCTCCCCGGCGCGGGACCCCACGTGGTGCGCGACGTGCTCGCTCTGGCGCGCGAGATCGCCGACCACAAGCTCCCCATCTCCCCCAACTGCGCGGCGCGCACCGTCGAGGCCGACATCCGGCCGATCGTCGAGATCTCGCAGCAGGCGGGGATCCCCATCGAGGCGGCCTGCTTCATCGGCTCCTCGCCGATCCGGCAGTACGCCGAGGGGTGGACGATCGACCGCATGCTGGAGCTCTCCGAGAAGGCAGTCGCCTTCGCGGTGAAGCAGGGGCTGCCGGTCATGTACGTGACCGAGGACACGACCCGCGCGAACCCCGACGACCTGCGCCGTCTCTACACGGCGGCTGTCGAGGCCGGCGCGCGTCGGGTTTGCGTTGCCGACACGGTCGGCCACGCCACGCCGAACGGCGCGGCGGCGCTCACCCGCTACATCCGCGGCGTCGTCGACGCCACGGGCGAGCAGGTCCAGGTCGATTGGCACGGACACCGCGACCGCGGCCTCGGAGAGATCAACGCCCTGGCTGCGGCCGCTGCCGGCGCCGACCGTCTCCACGGCACCGCGCTCGGCGTCGGCGAGCGCGTCGGCAACGCGCCGATGGACCTCCTGCTCGTCAACTTCGTGCTCCTCGGCTGGCGCGAGTACGACCTCGCCCGGCTCCCCGAATACTGCCGGCTCGTCTCCGAGGCGACCGGCGTCCCATACCCCGACAACTGGCCGGTGGTGGGGCTCGACGCCTTCCGCACGGGAACCGGCGTGCACGCGGCGGCGATCCTCAAGGCGCGGGCCAAGGGGGACGACTGGCTCGCCGACCGCATCTACTCCGGAGTGCCGGCGAGCCTCGTGGGGCGACGGCAGCTCGTCGAGGTGGGGCCGATGAGCGGCGAGTCGAACGTCGTCTTCTGGCTGCAGTCGCACGGCGTCGATCCGCGCCCCGAGCTGGTGGCCGCGATCTTCCAGCGCGCCAAGCAGTCGCAGTCGGTGCTCGGCGACGAGGAGCTGCGGGCGCTGTGCGCGGAGCAGGGTGCGCCGCTCGGCAGCTGACGGGGCCGGGAGAACGACCCTGGTAGAATAGGGCCTCCCAACGCCAATGGCCCTGCGCACCAATGCCCGTCCGCCCTGCGCGGACAAGGGTCAAGGCGAATCCCGACAAACCCTCCGCAGTCCCATATCCCGAGGAATCCCATGATCCTGGAACGTTTCACGGTCGGACCGTTCGCCGAGAACTGTTACCTCGTCGGCAAGGCCCCCCGCGTCGCCATCGTCGATCCCGGTGCCGAGAGCGAGCGGGTCGTCTCGGTCATCGAGGCCAACGGCTGGACGCCCGAGGCGATCCTCCTCACCCACGGCCACATCGACCACGTGGCGCACGTCGCGCACCTCACCGAGCGCTACGCAGTGCCCGTCTACATGCACCGGACCGATCTCTTCCTGCTGCAGTCGGCGCAGTTCCCCGAGTTCGCGAAGATGCTCGGCGCGCGCCCCTGCCCGCCCCCCGACCACCATCTCGAAGAGGGTGTGCCGGTGGAGGTGGCGGGCCTGCGGCTGCGCGTCCTCCACACCCCGGGGCACACGCCGGGCAGCGTCTGCCTGCTCGACGAGGAGAGCCGCGAGGCCCTCGTCGGCGACACGGTCTTCTACCGCGGGGTCGGCCGCACCGACCTGCCGGGCGGAGACTTCGCGACCCTCGCGAGCTCGGTGCGCGACCGGCTCTTCGCGGTCGAGGGCGACTGGCGGCTCTGGCCGGGCCACGGCCCGGAGACGCGGATGGACGAGGAGCGGGCCGAGAACCCGTTCTTCGGCGCCAACATCTGCGCTCTGGTCTGACTGGGTCCGCCACCCCAACTCCCTTGCCCTGGGTTGGTCTGCCACCCCAAACCCCCCTGCCCCCCTTCCCCTCGCCGGGTAAGGGGGGTCCAGAATTCCGCGACCAGTTGTGGTTGAAGGCGGAGGCGGAGGTCCGTTTCGGCGGAGGCGGTACGGCTGCATCGGGTGTAGGGGCGGGGCCTGCCCCCGCCCGTCCGCGCTCTGCCCGCACGTCGCCGCACCGCCGATAAGCTGCGGTCGGTGACGGCTTCCTCGTCGACCTCCCCCTTCCGCCGCGTCCTCGACCGCTGGCTCGACGAGCTGGCGACGGAGCGGGGGCTGGCTGCCAACTCGCTGGTGGCGTACCGGCGCGATCTCGTGCGCATGGAGGACGACCTGCGGCGGCAGGGTGTGGAGCCGCTCGCAGCGGATTCCGCGGCCCTGACGGCGCACCAGAGGCGCCTCTTGCGTGCCGGCCTCGCGCCGCGGTCGTTGCGGCGGGCGCTGGCCTCGATGCGCGGTTTCTACGGCCACCTGGTGGCGAGGGGGGAGCGCCCGGACAACCCCGCCGAGCACCTGTTGCCGCCGCGCAAGCTGCAGCAGCTGCCGAAGGTGCTCTCCGAGGCCGAGGTGGGCGCGCTCCTCGCCGGGCCCGACGTCGGCGAGCGGCTCGGGCTGCGGGACAAGGCGATGCTGGAGCTGCTGTACGCCACGGGGCTGCGCGTCTCCGAGCTCGTCGGGCTCACCCTGGCGCAGCTCCGGCTCGACGAGGGGTTCCTCGTCGCCTTCGGCAAGGGGAGCAAGGAGCGCATCGTGCCGGTCGGCGAGCAGGCGGAGAGCTGGCTGCGCCGCTACCTCGTCGAGGTGCGTGGCGGCCTCCTGCGGGGCCGGCACGCGACCGTCTTCCTCAACCATCGCGGCGCGCCGCTCACGCGCCAGGGCTTCTGGAAGATCCTCGAGGCCTACGGCCGCCACGCCGGCATCCGCGCGCTCTCGCCGCACGTGCTCCGTCACAGCTTTGCCACCCACCTCCTCGAGCACGGCGCCGACCTGCGGGCGGTGCAGATGATGCTAGGCCATTCCGACATCTCGACGACGCAGATCTACACCCACATCCACCAACAGCGTCTGCGCTCGCTCTACGACCGCTTCCACCCGCGGGCCTAGCGCGGTACTAGAATGGCGTCCTTTCCCTCTTGCAGCGGAGGAGGGCGTCATGCTCGAGCGGATCCAGGAGATCGACACCAGCGCCATCGAGGACCTCACCCGCATCAAGCGCGACCAGGACGTCCTCGAGGATCGCCTGCGGCTGATGGTGGAGCGGCGCGACGGGGTCTCCGAGGTGGTGTTCGAGCGCGTGCGCGGCGACTACCGCCGGCGCCTCGAGAGTCTCGACGAGGAGGCTCGGCCGCTCAAGGAGCGGGCCCGCCACGAATACGCGAAGCTGCGTGCCCTGCATGCCGAGCTCGCCCGGGCGCGCGACGAGGCGCAGCTCGAGAAGGAGGAGGTCGAGTTCCGCAATGGGCTCGGCGAGTTCCCTGCCGGGGAATACGAGCGCCGCGCCGCCGACTGCGCCGAGCGGGTGACCGCACGCGGCGCCGAGCTCTCCGAGGTGGAAGCGCTCCGCGACCGCTTCCACTCCTCGTGCCGCTCGCCGGAAGAGCTCGAAGGCGGCGACGCTCCGGTCGCCGAGGCCGAAGGCGAGCCTCCGGTGGAAGCAGCGCCCGGTCCGGCCCTCGAGGAGCCGTTCGCCGGGCCACCGGCCGATCGGAACGGCGACGGGTCGGCCGCGATGGCGCCCCTGCTCGCCGACCAGGACGCGGTTGTCGAGACGCCTCCGCCGCCACCGGATCGCGAATACGACTACGACGTCGGCGCGACCAGCCGCCTCGAGCCTGGCGCGCGGGTGGATGCCGATTCCACGGTTCTCGAGGGCCCGCCAGGGGAGGACGTCGACGTCTCGAGCACACGCGGCGACGACTGGCACGAGGCGCCCACGGGCAGCTTCGAGGTGCCGCCGCTGCCGCCCTCGCCGCCGTCGTCCGAGGACGACCTGGACGAGGATGAGCTCTCGGGCGCCACGCGGATCCTCGCGCGGCCACGCCTCGTCGAGATCGAGAACGGCAGCTCCGGGCGCGAGCACCCGCTCGCGCTCGGCCGGACGTCGATCGGGCGGGCCTCTGACAACCTGGTGCACCTGCTCGACGAGGCGGTCTCGCGTCACCACGCCGAGGTCGTCCCGGGGCCGCAAGGGTACCTGCTGCGCGACCTCGGCTCGGAGAACGGCATCTTCGTCAACGGCGACCGCACGCCCGAGCACGTGTTGCGGGAAGGGGACGTGGTGCAGATCGGCGCTCGCACGCTCGTCTTCCACGGAGCCTGAGCGGCGTTGGCTACCGTACTCGCCGGCGACTTCGGCGGCACCAGCGCGCGGCTGGCGCTCTTCGAGGTGGCGCCAGGCACGCAGCCACGGATCGGCGCCAGCGTGCGCTACCCGGCGCGCGAGGTCGACGGCATCGCGGCCGCCGTGGAGCGCTTCTTCACCGAGCAGCGGTCCCCGAGCGTGGCCGCCGCCACGTTCGGCGTGGCGGGCGCGGTGGACGACAACCGCGCGCACCTCACCAACCTCGGCTGGGAGGCCGACGGTGCCGCCCTCTCGGCCCGGTTCGGCTTTCCGGTGGAGCTGCTCAACGACCTCGTCGCCACCGCGCTCGGCATGAACGCGCTCGGCGGAGGGGACGTTCTCGAGCTCAACCCGCACGCAGCCCACGGTCGCGGCAATGCCGTGCTCGTCGGCGCCGGCACCGGGCTCGGTGTCGCCCTCATCGTCTGGTCGGGCGACCGCATGCTCGCCGTCCCCTCGGAGGGGGGCCACTCCGAGCTGTCGGCGAGAAACGAGGAGGAGTGGGCCTTGCGGCGCTTCCTCGCCCCGCGCTGCGGCGGCCGGGTGAGCGCCGAGCGCGTCGTCTCGGGGTTGGGCCTGCGCAACCTCTACGACTTCCTCGTCGATCGGGGAGAGCTCAGACCCGCTGCCCACGTCGTCGCGGCTCTCGCGGCAGGCGAGGACGCGGGCAAGGTCATCGGCACAGCCGGGATGGACGGGAGCTGCCCCCTCTGCGCCCGAGCGCTCGACCTCTTCGCCTCCGCTTACGGCTCCTTCGCCGGCGACCTGGCGCTCGTCGGCGGCGCCGCCGGCGGGGTCTACCTCGGCGGCGGCGTGTCGATGCGGCTGGCGACGAAGCTCGCCGACGGCACCTTCCTTCGGGCTTTCACCGGGAAGGGACGCCTCTCGCAGTTCGTCGAGCAGGTGTCGGTGCAGGTCCTGATGCGCCCCGACACCGCGATCCTGGGAGCCGCGCGGCGCGCCGGCGAGCTCGCGACCGCCAGCCTGAGTCTCTAGGCTACGGAATCAGGGCCGAGAGCACCTCGCGCACGGCAGGGATCGAGAGGCTGTTGCCGACGAGGCGCCAGGCGACGGCACGCGGCAGCTCGGGCGGTAGCCGGTAGCTTTCCGGAAAGCCAAGCAGGCGCAGGACCTCGGCGGCCGAGAAGCGTCGCACCACGCCGTCGCGGCGCAGGTAGGAGCCGGCGCGGACCGGCGAGCGCCCGTAGGCGGTGGTGAAGGTGGCGGCGACGGCGCCGGTGTCGGCGGCATC
>Ga0075431_100004893_pt1 | contig 13193 bp, 13 predicted proteins | sample RhiMetdeltSRZDD5_FD_75297 | JGI IMG/M metagenome (GOLD analysis project Ga0075431, IMG submission 75297) | Populus rhizosphere microbial communities from Tennessee, USA - Rhizosphere MetaG P. deltoides SRZDD5 | ecosystem: Host-associated > Plants > Roots > Rhizosphere > Soil | place: USA... | reverse complement strand
GGTCGGCTGCCTGGTGGCGACCGTCGTCGCGGTGGGCGAGCAGCTGGCCGTGCCGGCCCAGGCCGGGCAGTCCTTCGTCACTGTGCTCGTGCCGGCGGTGGGGGCGCTGTGCGCGGGTGGTGCGCTGATGTTGCTGCGCGGTCGCCGGGCGGCGGTCGCGTCTGTGCTGGCGTTGGCCGCGACGGCGGCGGCGGGCGGCTGGGCGATCCTCCGGGTCGTGGTGTTCACCAAGCCCGTGCTGCCGACCGACCTGCCCGCCGACGTGGACCGCGCCGGCACCGCGGTGGCCATGGCCCTCGCCTTCGCCGCCGCACTGCTGCTGACCCGACGGCCGGCGCCCGCGCCGTCGCCGACCCCCGACCCGGTTCCGGCGGCTACGGCTGACGGCCGGTGAACGCGATCAGCTTGGTCTGCTCGTCGGCTTCCTCGGGGACCACGACCTTCGGCCCGTAGTGGCCGCTGTCCCGGAGCGCCTGGTCGTACGGGAGCGACGACTCGTAGACGCGGTGCACCTCGTCGGCGAGGAGCCGCTCGTCCTGACCGGTCGCCCGGGCGAGATCCCAGGTGTGGACGAGGACATCGGGCGTCCCGGTCATGTCGATGATCTGCTCGACGGTGGTGGGGCCCATCGGGCTGTCGAAGCCGCGGGTGGCGACGTCCGGGTCCTCCAGCGCTGCCTGTAGGGCCCGGTCGAGGGCCAGCCAGGCGGCGACCGGATCGTCGTCGGGCGGGGGGATGTCGGGCGCGGACAGGCCGGCCGACTCGAAGTACAGGCCCGGCATCCACTCGACGAGGTGGCGGATGACGTCCCGCGCCACCCAGCCCTCGCAGGGCGCCGGGTTCTCCCAGGCTCCGTCGGGGACGGCTCGCACGCGCGCGGTGAACTCGGTCGCCACCCTCCGGTAGCGATCAGCGATGTCGCTCATGGTCATGAGACTGTCCGATCCGCGGTTTCTCATCGGTGACGCCAAGATGGGCGGATGTCGCCCGCCACTCCCTACTACCGGCGCGACCTCGCGCTGGTCCACCACCTCGGCTTCGGCTTCCACGCCGATGCCTGCGCGCCCGGCATCCTCGCCCTGCTCAAGCCGGTGCGGGCGCGAGGCGGCCTGGTCCTGGAGTTCGGGTGCGGCAGCGGCCTGCTGACGAGGTACCTGGTGGAGGCCGGGCATCGGGTGGTCGCCACCGACGCCTCACCGGCGATGCTGGAGCTGGCCCGGGAGACCGCCCCTGGGGCCGAGACCATCGAGCTGCTGCGGCTGCCCGACGACCCGATCCCCTCGGCCGACGCCATCGTCGCGATCGGCCACCCGATCAGCTACCTCGACGAGGAGGCCGACATCGACCGGGCGCTGGTGGCGCTGGCCCGGGCGCTGCGGCCGGGCGGTACCCTCGCCATCGACATCTGCGACCTGTCGTGGGGCTCGCAGTGGACCGCCGAGAGCTCCGGCCGGGTGGGCGAGGCCTGGGCGATCGTGACCCGCTACTCGAGGCCGACGCCGCAGAAGTTCATCCGGGACATGACCACGTTCCTGCGCCACGACGACGACACCTGGCACCGCGCCGACGAGCACCACGAGAACGTCCTGGTCGACACCTCCCGCCTCCCCTCCCTCCTCGCCCCCGAAGGCCTCACGGCCCACGTCGGCACCTCCTTCGGTACCGAAACCCTCCCTGCCGGCCTCCACACCCTCATCGCCACCCGCCCCGAATAGCCCACGCCCCGAGGCTCGCCAGCACCGCCGCCACACCGAGCCCTGCGATGACGATCCCCCGGGTGGGGCTGTTGTCGTCGAGGTTGCCGCCGGGCTGCTCGGGTGCCGGGTACAGCGCCTCCACCTCGTGCCGCCCGCCGGCGGGCGCCGGCGCAGCCGAGATGGTCATGGCACCGTCGCCGCCGTTCCCGACGATCGGCTTGTCCGAGACCGCCTCCTCGCTATGGGCGAGGACGACGACGGGCCCGGGCTCGAGCTCGATGGGAACGACGATGTCAGCGACGAACCGGTGGTGCTCGTCGGCGTCCCCTCGGGCGACGACGACCTGCTTCTCGCCCTGGACCACCACGATCTCGATCCTCTCGCCGGCTCCCCGAGCACCCCCCCTGACCGTCGGGCGGCGCCCCGGTGTCGTAGCAGTCGGTCCCGAACGCCCTCCCGCTGATCGTGATCGTCTCGCCCCGGTCGACCTCCCGGACCGGATGGCTGATCTCCGGCGGGGCGCACGCCGCCGCAGCGATGACGGCTGCCGCGATCATGATCATCGGCGGGTGAAGCGGAGGACGCCGAGGGCAAGGCTGGTGAGGACGGCTGCTGCCACCACGACGGCGATGGCGATCGGCCACAGCGGGGTGGTGCCGGGGTCTTCGCTGTCGCTGGGGCGCGGTGGGCCGAAGCTGGCGACATCTACGGAGGCCTCGACCGGAGCCGGGGCACCCGACACGGTCATCGGCTTGCCGGGGTCGTCGAAGGTTCGGGCGCCGGTGTCGGTGCGAGCGACGACGGTGACGTCGCCGGGTTGCAGCGTTGCCGGCACCACGACCTCGACCGACAGCTTCAGGTCCTGGTCGGCGTTGCCCGCCGCCACCACGATCTCGGTCTCGCCTTGGACGAACATCACCTCGATCCCGGTCGCGGGGCGGCCGAGGACGCCCTCGCCCGGAGGTGGTGGGCCGGTGTCGTAGCAGTTCGTTCCGAAGTACTCGCCGGTGATGGTCAGCGTCTCGCCGCGATCGACCTCGCCGGCAGGGTGCTTCAGGGTCGGGCCTACGCAGTCCAACAGTTCCACGCCGGTTCGACGGCGGGGTCAGAGCGTTCGGTTCCCGTCGGGGGTCAGGACGACGATGTCGCGGCTTGCTGCTGTCTCTACCGACAGCGTCATGCCTTCCTGGAGCACAACGTCTGCGCCGAGATCCGGGGTGATCACCGGGGGCTCGAAGCCCAGGCCGATGCCGCGGACCAGCCAGCCGGTGGCCTCGCCTGCGGCAGCCCGGACGGACGCGGCGGTTGCGCCGGGGACACTGGCGGCGACCAGCGACCCGAACACCTCGTCGGGGGACGACGGGAAGCTGCGGCCGCAGCCGCCTTCGTAGCCGTCGACGATCACGCCGATGTCGACGTGGGTCACGCCGTCGACGGTGCGCAGCACCGGCGGCGACGACGGCACCGTCGCGCCCCGCTCCCCCAGTAGCCGCAGGGCCGCGGGCAACCCCGAAGCCGCCGCCACCTCGACCGCCTCCCGAGCGATCGACGTGGCCCGCTGGATCAAGTCCACCTCGGCCGGCAGCTTCACCGCCCGCACCGCGTGCAGCAGGTCGTCGACCGGGACCAGCTCGGCGTCGGGCGCCAAACGACCGGCCGCCCGTTGGAAGCCGGGCGACAGGGCGTCGACCCCGATCCGCCGGGCGTCGGCGAACCCCGAAATCGCCCGCAGCGCGGCCGCCATAGTCGCCGGGTTCCACGTCACCCCGTACAGGTGCTCGAACGGGACCTCGGGCGGGACACCGGCGTCCCACGTCGACAGCAGGTGGGTCGCATCGGTCGCCGCGACCAGCACGCAAGCGGCGCCGAACGGTCGGGTGCCGGCAGTCCACAACGACCGTGCGCCCGTCGCGTACACCACCGAGTCGCGCCGGCCGAGCACCAGCGCGTCGAGGTCGGCGTCCTTCATGAGCGCGAACACCCGCTCACGCCTTAGTGCGCGTAGCTCGCTCATGAGCCGAACGGGGCGAAGTCGTGGCCACCGCCCAGGTGGCACCAGCCGTCGCCGGTCACGGCGACGATCTCCTCGGCCCGGTAGCCGCCCACGCCGTCCTCCCAGATCACCGGCTCCACCACCAGCACCATCCCCGGCGCCAGGACGAGGCCCTCGTCGAACTCCGGCCCGAGGTCGGTGCCGAGCAGCGGCATCTCGGCGCTCTCCACGCCCAACCCGTGCACCAGGTAGAAGTGCGGCAGCCACGGCCGATCGGCCGGCTCGACCGCCGACGCCGCCCGGCACAGCTCCCCGCCCGTGGCACCAGGCCGCACCTCGTCGAGCACAGCGATCATCACGGAGCACCAGCGGGCGAACAGCTCCCGCTCGGCCTCCGTCGGATCCCGCCCCACCACCCACGTGCGCCCGAAGTCCGAGGCGTAGCCGCAGTGGTCGATGCCGGTGTCGACCCACACCAGGTCGCCGTCGGCCAGCACCGGGTCGCCGACCCCGGTCGGGAAGGCGACGTGCCCGGTGGTGGTTCGGGGCCCGACGACGATGGTCCGGGGCATCGGCTCGAAGATCGGGTCGATCAGGTTCGCCGTGGACCCGCCGTCGAGCGACGCCAGCTGGGCCAGGAACTCGCCTGCCACCTCGCTGCGCCGCACCCCCGGCCGCACCATCGCCTGCGTGCCGACCATGGCGGCCTCGTTGCGGCGCTGGGCCTCGGCGATGCACGCCAGCTCGTCCGCGGTCTTCGTCAGCTTCGCCGGAGCGATCACCTGCGACGCTTCGACGACCGTCGCTCCGTCGAGCATCCCGGCCCGCACCATCGCCCCGGTCAACTCGTCGACCGCGACCCGCCTGCCCGCCAGCGGCCCGACGGCGTCGGCCAGCGCCGCCACCCCCTCGTCCAGCTCCGGCCAGACGTCGACCAGGACCCGGGGCGACGAAGCCCCGGCCTCGACCACCGCCACCGACCGCCGGTTGGCGGCGTGGGTCACGTCCTCGGATCGCCGGGCGACACCCGTCGAGTACGCCACGTTGGGCGCGTGCAGCAGCAATGCGACGTCGACGGCCTGTCGCGCCATCTCGGCCTGCAGCCGCCCGTGGCGCTCGCGGAGCATGCGGGCCTCGTCGACCGCCATCGGTGACAGCCGATGGGCCGTGAGCAGTGCGCTCAACCCCTGGTCCCCCATGGCCCCTTTATAGCCGGATGTGACGCATCTGTTAGAAACACGCTCCGCGTCGTGCTATGAACGCGCGGGATGACAGGCGACACGGCCGGCACGGTTGACTTCGACCACCACGATCCCGAGTTCCACCGGGAGCGGCACGCACGTTGGGCCGAGCTGCGCCGCTGCCCGGTCGCCCACAACACCAGCTACGGCGGATTCTGGGTGGTCAGCGGCTACGAGGAGGTCGCCACCGTCGCCCGCGACGCCGAGACCTTCTCCAGCCGCCACTGCCCGATCGACCCGACCAGCGCAAGCACCGACGGCGACATCGACTACATCGGCATCGCCGGCATCCCCCGGGGCAAGATCCCGACTGCCGGGATCGCCGAGGTCGAGGGGCACGTCCACCGGGCGCTGCGCCGGGTCCTCAACCCCTACCTGGTGCCCGCGGCGATCGAGGCGCTGCGGCCGAGGATGGAGGCCGCCGCGGCCTGGTTCCTCGACCAGCACATCGAGCAGGGCGCCATCGACCTGGTGCTCGACTACGCCAACCCGATCCCGGCCATCTTCACCATGGAGCTGGTGGGCCTGCCCGCCGACAACTGGCACCACTACGCCGAGCTCTTCCACGGCATGGTCGCCTACGGCCGCGGCCCCGAGCTGAGCCAGGCCATGGCCAACGTCCCAGCGATGTTGGGGGAGCTGAAGGCCGAGGTCGACGATCGCCGGACCGACCCGCGGGACGACCTCCTCACCGCCATCGTGCAGCTGCAGCTCGACGATGACGACAGCGGCGGTCGCCACCTCACCGACGACGAGCTGGTCGCCGTGCTGTGGAACCTCATCGGCGGCGGCCTCGACACCACCACGTCGCTGACCGCGCTCAGCCTCCACCACCTCGACACCCACCCGGACCTGCGGGAGCAGCTCGGAGCCCAGCCGGAGCTCCTCCCCGCCGCCACCGAGGAGTTCCTCCGCTACACCTCGGTCAACGAGACCCTGACCCGCACCGTGACCCAGGACGTCGAGCTCGGGGGCCAGCAACTCCGCCGGGGCGACCACCTGATGCTCAGCTGGCTGTCGGCCAACCGCGACCCCAAAGCCTTCGACCGCCCCGACGAGGTCGTGCTCGACCGGGACGTCAACCCGCACCTGGCGTTCGGCGTCGGCCCCCACCGCTGCATCGGCCTGCACATGGCCCGCACGCTCTTCCAGGTCATGGTCGCCGAGGTGCTCGCCCGCATCCCCGACTACCGGGTCGACCACGCCGCCACGCGCTTCTACCACGGCAACCCCGAACTGGCCGGCGTCGTCCAGATGCCCGCCACCTTCACGCCCGGCCCCCGGACAGGCCCGAAGGAGCGCCCGTTCTGATGCCCGACCGACCCGTCGCCCTCGTCACCGCCCCCATCGGCGGCCCTGCCGTGGAGCGCCTGCGGGCGGTCACCGACCTGGTGGTCGACCCCTGGATCGACCAGCGCCCGCTGCGCCTCTACAACGAGCACCAGCTGGCCGCGCGCATCGACGAGGAAGGCGCCAGCATCGTCATCTGCGAGGCCGACAAGGTGCGGGGCCCGGTGTTCGAGCGGCCGCTGCTGGCCGTCGGCTCGACCCGGGGCGACCCGACCAACGTCGACGTCGAGGGCGCCACGGCCGCCGGGATCCCCGTGCTGCACGCCCCCGGTCGCAACGCCGACGCGGTCGCGGAACTGACCGTGGCCCTGCTGTTCGCCGTCACCCGGCACCTGCTCCCGGCCGACCAGGACGTGCGCGCGGGCGAGATCTACCGCGACGGCACCATCCCGTACCAGCGCTTCCGCGCGCACCAGCTGGCCGGCCGCACCGCTGGCCTCATCGGCCTGGGGGCCGTGGGCCGGGCGACGCGATGGCGGCTGGAGGGGCTCGGCATGCGGGTCATCGCCGCCGACCCCTACGCCGCCGACGCCACCCACAGCCTCGACGACCTGCTCGCCGAGGCCGACGTGGTGTCGATGCACGCCAAGGTCACCGACGAGACGCTCGGGCTGATCGACCGCGACGCCATCGCCTGCATGAAGCCGGGCGCCGTGTACCTCAACACCGCTCGGGCCGCGCTCCACGACATCGACGCCCTCACCGAGGCGCTGACGAGCGGGCACCTCGGCGGGGCGGGCCTCGACCATTTCCAGGGCGAGGTGCTCGACCCCGCCCACCCGCTCTCCCAGCTGCCCAACGTCGTGCTGACACCCCACATCGGCGGGGCCACCTACGACACCGAGGCCAACCACACCACGATCATCGCCGCCGACATCATCCGGCTCCTGGCCGGCGAGCGGCCCGAGCACATCGTGAACCCCGAAGTTCTGAAGTGACCGAGAACTAACACTCGTGTCACATCCTTAGAGCATCGCGATCGTGTGGCGGGTAAAGCGCCAGACGCCATCGTCGCCCCGCGCGAGCTCGTCGTGGTAGCGCCCCACCACCGAGACGCCCCACCCGCCTTCGGGCAAGCGGCCCATGAACGCGAAGTCCGTGGTGGCCGTGGCCGCGCCATCGTCCAGCGTGATCAGGGGCTCCCCCAGCAGGTGTTTCCCCCGCACTTCGGGCGTGTACGCCGCCTCCATGAAGCTGCGAATGGCCTCGCGACCCTGCACCGGTTCGCCGGGCAGGGCGTGGAACACGGCGTCCGTGGCGAACAGCGCGGCGAACTCCTCGAACCGGCCGTCGTCACAGGTCTGGCCGTAGCTCGCCAGGACCTTGCGGATCGCTTCCTCCGTCACTGCAGCCTCCCGAAAAGACGACACGAGTGTCAGATTTGTGGCTACTGTACGCGTCGTCGACGGGCTGACCACAGGGGGGCGCCATGACGACGAGCAGACGGCGGAGGATCCCGCTCCTGGCAATCGGTGTGGCCATGAGCTTGGTCACGCTGGCGTGCGGAAACTCGAGCGGGTCCAAGGGCGACGCGGAGAAGACCAGCAAGGCGGTCAGCGTCGACGCGCCCGGCGTGTCCGACACCGAGATCCGGGTCGGCGGGGTCGCGGCGATCACCAACCCGCTCGGGGGCAAGTACGACGAGCACGCCAAGGGCGTCGAGGCGTACTTCGAGATGGTCAACGCCGACGGGGGCATCGACGGCCGCAAGCTGAAGTTCGCCGTCAACCGGGACGACGCCACGTCGAACAACCCCGCCGCGGTCCAGCAGCTGATCTCGCAGGACGACGTGTTCGCCGTCCTCCCGGTCTCCACCGTCTTGTTCACCGGCGCCGACAAGCTCGTCGAGGCCAACGTGCCCACGTTCGGCTGGTTGATCAACGCCGAGTGGGGCGGGACGAAGGCCGAGCCCAAGTCCAACCTCTTCGGCCAGTACGGCTCCTACCTGTGCTTCACCTGCGCGTCGCCGAGCGCGCCGTTCCTCGCCCAGGAGGCCGGGGCCTCGAAGGTCGGCCTGCTGGCGTACAACGTGCCCCAGTCCGCCGACTGCGCCACGGGATTCGAGGCCTCGTTCAAGAAGTTCCCCACCGCCAAGGTGGTCTTCGCCGACAAGACGCTGGCCTTCGGCGGCGGCGACTTCGGCGTCCAGGTGTCGGAGATGAAGAAGGCCGGCGTCGACCTGGTGCTCACGTGCATGGACTTCAACGGGGTCGTCGCCCTCGCCCGGGAGATGAAGCGCCAAGGCCTCGACGCCGTGCAGTCGCTGCCGAACGCCTACGACCCCGAGCTCCTCGAGGACTTCGGCGACCTCTTCCAGGGCTCGTACGTGTTCACGTTCTTCACACCGTTCGAGATGAAGGACCCGCCCAAGGCGCTGAAGACCTACCTGAAGTGGATGGAGAAGACGAACACCCCGGCCAACGAGAACACGATGAACGGCTGGCTCAACGCGGCGCTGTTCGTCGAGGGGCTCCGCCAGGCGGGCAAGGACTTCTCCCGCCAGAAGGTCATCGACGCCATCAACTCGATGGACGACTGGACCGCCGACGGCCTGCTGCCGGGTGTCGACTGGACCACCGCCCACTACGAGACCGCCGACCCCAGCTGCGGCGCCGTCAGCCAGGTCGACGGCGACAGCTTCAAGCCGGTGTTCGGCAAGCCGGGCAAGCCGTTCGTCTGCATCCCGCTCGACGCCAAGGACGTCTCCGAGGCGAAGATCACCGGCTGAGCCGGCTGACCGGGCTGCTTCGCGACGATGAGCGACGTCCTCGACTACGCCATCCGAGGGGTGCCGATCGGCTGCGTGTTCGCACTGCTGGCCGTCGGGCTGGTGCTGACGTACCGGACCTCGGGGGTGTTCAACCTGGCGTTCGCCGCCCAGGCGTACACCTCGGCAGCGGTGTTCTACGTGGTGCGCCACGACCACCGCTGGCCGCTGCTGCCGGCCGCGGTGCTGGCGGTGGGGCTAGTCGCACCGGCGCTGGGGCTGCTGCTGGAGCGGGGCATCTTCCGCCACCTACGAGGCGCGCCGCCGGTGGCCCGGACGGTGACGTCGCTCGGCCTGCTGGTCGCCATCCCCGAGGTCGTGAAGCTCTGGATCGGCGACAGCCCGCAGAAGAACCCGCCGCCGCTGTGGCCGGTGACCCGCACCGACGAGTGGCTGTGGCCCCGCCAGGGCGCCCGCTACGTGCTCGACGCCGGCCAGGTGGTCACGCTGCTGGCGACCGTGCTGGTGGTGGCGGCGCTGACCGCGCTGCTGCGACGGTCGGCGATCGGGCTGCGGATGCGGGCGGTGGTCGAGAGCGCCCGCATGACGCAGCTGGCCGGGGTCGACGCCGACCGGGTGTCGGCGGTGGCGTGGATCCTGTCGAGCCTGCTGGCGGGGCTCACCGGGGTGCTGCTGGCGCCGCTGTTCGCCGAGCTGCTGCCGCTGCACTTCTTCACGCTGCTGGTCGCGGCGCTGGCGGCATGCGTCGCCGGGCGGCTGGTGAGCATCCCGCTGGCGGTGGCGGGCGGCATCGGCCTGGGCGTGGCGCAGGCGGTGTTCGCCGGGCTGCTGCCCACCGACAGCGTGCTGGCCACCGGGTTGCGACCCGCCCTGCCGTTCGTCGTGCTGTTCCTGGCGCTGTTGCTGCGGCCGCCCCGGCTCGGGGACAAGGTCGAGACCGACCCGCTGGCGGGCGTCGACCCGCCACCACCCGCGCCGGCGACGGTGGCCGGTAGCCGGGGGTTGACCGTGGCTTCTCGTGTGGGGGGCGTCGCCGCCGTGGTGGTGGGGTTGCTGCTGGGCCTCTTCGTGCTCGACGACTTCTGGCTGCAGCTGGTGGTGAGCGGGGTGGTGCTCGGCGTCATCCTGCTGTCGTTCACCGTGCTCACCGGCATGGGCGGGATGGTGTCGCTGTGCCAGGCGACCTTCGCCGCGATCGGCGCGTTCACCACCGCCCGGGTGGTCGACACGTCGGGGGCGCCGGTGCTGGTCGCGATGCTGGCGGGCACGGTGCTGGCGGCTGCCATCGGGGGGCTGCTGGCGGTGCCGCTGCTGCGGCTCGACGGCATCTACCTGACGCTCGCCACGCTGGCGTTCGCCCTGATGTTCCAGAACGTGCTGGTGCCGCTGGACTGGGTGTCGGGCGGGAGCGTGCCGCTCGACGTGCCCCGGCCGCTTCTCGGCGGCATCGACCTCGCCGACGACCACGCCTTCTTCGTGTTCGCCGTGCTGTGCCTGGCGTTGGTCGGCTGGGTGGTGCTGCGGCTGCGGGACGCCACGACCGGCCGCTTCCTCGACGCCGTGCGCGGCAGCGAGGACGCTGCCATCTCGGTGGGGATCAGCCCGCTGCGTCAGCGGGTGGTGGCGTTCGCCCTGGCCGCGGGCATCGCCGGGTTCGGGGGCGGGCTGCTGGCGAGCTGGAACGAGTCGGCCAACTACGCACAGAGCTTCGACTTCTTCTACGGGCTGGTGTGGGTGGTGCTGGTGGTGACGATGGGCGCCCGGTCGATCCAGGCGGCGGTGTTCGGCGGGCTGACGTTCTTCCTGTTCCCCCAGCTGCTGCAGCGGCTGCCGCTGCTGCCGACCGACTGGGCGACCGGCCTGTCGGTGGCGCTGTTCGGGCTGGGGGCGCTGACGTACGCCCGCCATCCCGAGGGGATCATCGAGGCCAACGCGGCCCGGGTGGTCGCCCGGTTCTCACGGGAGCCGGCCGCATGACCGCGCTTCTCGACGCCGTGGGGATGACCAAGCGGTTCGACGGGATCCTGGCGCTCGACGAGGTGCCGCTGTCGGTCGACGAGGGCGAGCGGGTGGGGCTGATCGGACCCAACGGCGCCGGCAAGTCGACGCTGTTCGACTGCCTTACCGGGCGGCTGGCGCCCGACAGCGGGCGGGTGACGTTCCGGGGCTCGCCGCTGGACGGGCGGTCGGGGACGGCCCGGGCCCGGTTGGGGCTGGCCCGGACGTTCCAGCGGGTCGAGCTGTTCGCCGGGATGACGGTGACCGACCACCTGCTGGTGGCGCTGCAGGCCCGGTCGGGGCGGGCGTCGCTGTGGCGCGACCTGCTGGGGCGGGGGCGGCCGACTCCGGAGGAGCGGTCCCGGGCTTCGGAGATCGTGTCGCTGCTGGGGCTGACGGCCGAGGCCGACCGGCCGGTGGAGTCGCTGACGCTGGGGCACGCCCGGCTGGTGGAGCTGGGGCGGGCGCTGGCGTGCGAGCCGGCGCTGCTGTTCCTGGACGAGCCGTCGTCGGGTCTCGACCGCAGCGAGGCCGACGCCATGGCCACCGTCCTCGAGCGGGTGTGCGCCGAATCCGGCATGGCGATCCTCCTGATCGAGCACGACGTCCCCCTGGTCCGCCGCCTGGTGACCCGCCTGTACGTCCTCGACGCCGGCCGCCTGGTAGCCGAGGGCCCCACCGAAGAAGTCCTCGCCACCCCCGCCGTCCGCACGGCGTACTTGGGCACCGACGTCCTTGACGCCGTCACGGACGCCGGCCATGCCGAAACCGGCGACGGTGCTGTAGGCGCCGACGACGCCGGGGTCACGGAGGTGCCGTCGTGACGTGGCTGGCCACCTCCGCCGCCCAACCCTCAACCCTCGCGGCGCGGCGCCAAGAACGGCGTCGGCCGCGGCTCACGGGAGTGGGACGATGACGCTGCAGCTGGACGAGGTCAGCGCTGGGTACGGGCCGTTTCGGGCGTTGTTCGGGATCAGCATCGAGGTGCCGGAGAACACGGCGGTGGCGCTCGTCGGGCCCAATGGGGCGGGGAAGACCACGGTCGCTCGGGTGGCGTCGGGGTTGCTGGCGCCTACCGGCGGACGGGTGCTGCTCGACGGGGAGGATGTCACCGGGCTGCCCGCCCACCTGCTCGCCCGGCGGGGCGTCGCCCACGCCAACGAGGGGCGCTCGGTGTTCGCTTCGCTCACGGTCGAGGAGAACCTCGTCCTCACGTTCCGCCAGGCCTACGGGCGCAAAGGCGTCACCGCCGCCCTCGACCAGGCCTACGAGCTGTTCGGCCGCCTCCGGGAGCGCCGCCAGCAGGTCGCCGGGTCGCTGTCGGGCGGCGAGCAGCGGATGCTGGCACTGGCCCGGGTCGTGGTCCTCCAACCCCGGCTGCTGATCGCCGACGAGCTCTCGCTCGGGCTCGCTCCCACCGTCGCCCACGAGGTCTACCGCATCCTGGAGAAGGTCCGGGCCGCCGGCACCAGCGTGATGATCGTGGAGCAGCACCTCGACCGGGCGCTGGCCTTCGCCGACCGGGCCGTCGTCCTCGACTCGGGCGAGGTGACCTGGGAGGGCTTGAGCCAGGACCTCGACACCGAGGCCGCAGCCTCGTTCCTGGGCCCGTCGACCCGCGCATGACCACCGTCGCCGAGGTGCTGCTCCGCCGAGCAGCCGACGACAATCCCGGCCTCGTGTACGTCGACGGCGACAACCCCGATGCCCCACCGCGGCGCTGGACCTGGCGGCAGGTCGTCGCCGAGTCGGCGGTGCGGGCCGCGGTGCTGCGGAGCCTGCGCCGGCCGGGGCCGTTCCACGTCGGTGTGCTCCTGGAGAACGTCCCCGACTTCGTTTTCCTGCTGGGAGCGGCGGCGCTGGAAGGCGCCACGATCGTCGGCATCAACCCGACCCGCCGAGGGTCCGAGCTCGCCGCCGACATCCGCCACACCGACTGCCAGCTGATCATCACCGAGCAGGCGCAGGCTCCCCTGCTCGCCGGCCTCGACCTCGGCGTCGACGACGACCAGGTCATCCTCGTCGACGGCGGGGACCGCCGTTGGGCACAGCTCCTCGCCGACCACGGCGGCGCTCCCCCTCCCCCGCCCGACCAGCTGCCCGGCGACGACGCCCTCTTCATGCTGATCTTCACCAGCGGGTCCTCGGGCGCCCCGAAGGCGGTGCGGGCGACCCAGGGCCGCATC
>Ga0075431_100004887_pt1 | contig 13200 bp, 11 predicted proteins | sample RhiMetdeltSRZDD5_FD_75297 | JGI IMG/M metagenome (GOLD analysis project Ga0075431, IMG submission 75297) | Populus rhizosphere microbial communities from Tennessee, USA - Rhizosphere MetaG P. deltoides SRZDD5 | ecosystem: Host-associated > Plants > Roots > Rhizosphere > Soil | place: USA... | reverse complement strand
TCCGGTAGTGACAGGTGACACCAGCAGCGTGCCCCACCGGCATCTGCGTCGGAAGTACGCCGCTTCGGCGCTCGCCCGTCGAGCCATCGCCGCTCGATGAGGCTGCCGACCCGGCTGGTCGACAGACTCGCTCGTCGGAACGTCTCCGCATCCGCCCATCTGTCCCCACGAGCGAGGCCGTCGGATGGACCGCTTCAACCTGTACCAGTACGACGTCCAGCCACACGAGTAAGCGTGCCCAACCGAGCCTGAATCTGAAGCGTGCTGACACGGGCGGCAGAAGCCGGAGTGGACTCGCTTTCGTGGACGGTTCTGATCAGCTGGGAAGCCAGCCGCTCATCACCCAACGTTGGCGGGCGCGAAGTACGTGCGACCGGTTCAGATCGAGCCGCCGAACCGTGGCTCTGCCGGTCGATGTGATGCCGACGATCTCTCTGGCCTCTGCGACGAAAACAAAGTGCTCCGACCATCTGTCATTGCGAGGATTGAAAAGTTCGGCTACCTGACCGGTCGCCGGATCGACGGCGTGCGTTGCCTGGAGCTTTCGCAGGTTGCATGATCGACAGGCGAGCGCCAGGTTCTCGAGCGAGTCGTCACCGCCAAGTGACTGGGGATGGATGTGCTCTACCTCGAACTCGGTGGAGTGAAACTCCTCCGGAGCTCGACAATATTCGCAGCGGTGACGAGCACGGAGGGCTACTTGCGGATACAGCTCATGAGGCATCGAACAAGCGTCGGCCTCTGCGTCTTGTCAGATCTGCAAGCTCAGATCGAACCCCTGCCTCTGCTTGAGCGACGCGTTCCTCCAAAAGCCGCTGCGCTACGTCTTCACGAAACGCTCCTGACTCGTCGAAGAGCTCTGGACGTTCAGATCTGAGCCGGTCCTCAAACCGTTCGAGGTCGGCTTCCATCGCGGCGTCGGCCTCCTCGATGTTTCGATGCCACGCGGCCATCTCCTCTGGACTCATCACGGGCTCCGGCATGCGGCTGGGCAGGGGCGTCGGAGCCTCGCGGGCGATCTGCAAGACGCGCTCGAACCCGGGCCGTGACTCGCCCGCGAAGTGCCTCAGCAGCTGAGCCTCGACGGACGGGGGAAGGCCGTACGCCTCGAGCACGAGGTCATCAATAGCTCCCGGAAGCTCAAGGCTGCGATCGATGCCTTCCCGCGTAAGCTGGATGGGAAGGTGGGATCGCTCGGTGCGGTAGGTGGCGACCAGATCGTGCAGCCGGCTGACCAGATCATCAGAAAGGGACGGGATCGGGACGTCTTCGAGCGCCGATGAGCCGTCGTCGCCTGGTCTGCCGAGCGCGCCGAGATATGCGTTGGCCACCGGCCCGTTCAGGATCGCGGCGACAACTCCGGGCGAAACGCTGCCGGTCGTCCAGACTCCAGAGAATCTCTCGAAGGCGACGAGGCCACCGTAGTCGGGTACCGCCGTGATCGGCCACGCGCTGCCAGCACGCCAGTCCCAGTGGACGATCGCTTTCGGGAGATGCCAGGGGAGCCCCTCTCCCTCGCGGATCGCCTCCGGTGCGTCGTCGAGGTCTTCGATGCCACCCGCTACGAAGTACGGCTCGAACTGATCGGTCGCTCGCCGTATTCCCGAACGATACGTCCTGATCGGCTCGGCGGACTCGCGCGCGCGCCCGTTCTTCGTCGGCTCTGCTGCCCAGCGTGCCCCCCGATGCGCAACCGCGATCGAGCTGAGGCGCGGATGCCCAGCGAGAGACGACCAGACACGATCCAGCTCAGCCGTTCGGAGCTTCTCCCTCGCCATCCGCTCGACTCCACCCCGGGATCACCACCATTCTACCGCCGATCATGCAGAACGGCGCCCTGTCGGCCGCGTTCCGGCCGACAGGGCGCCATCAGCACCGTCTCGTATCTTCGCCCCCGGCCGCGACGGTAGGGGCGCAACACATGCCAGCGCAACGCGTTGCGCCCGCGGGGATCAGGTCTACGCGTACGGCGACCCGCCAGACGGCGACGCCACCGGCGCATCGCGCAGCGCCGCCACGGCAGCACGCGCGCCCGCGCCCACGAAGCCGCCGTCCGATCCCAATGGGCAGAGGTTGAACCCCTGCTTGTACCGTCGCAGCACCTCTTCAGGCCCGGTCGTGTGGATGCCGGCCATCAGATTGTGCTTCTTCGCACAGTCGATCACCTTCTGCACCGCCTCGATGTGCTGGGGCGCATCGTGATCCAGCTTCGGCACCAGGCCCATCGTGATCGCCAGGTCAGACGGGCCGATGTAGAAGCCGTCCACGCCCGGCGTCGTCGCGATCTCTTCGAGGTTCTCGATCGCCTGCGTCGTCTCGATCATCACGAAGCAGAGGATCTCCGCGTTGGCGTTCGCGAAGTAGTCGCCATCGGGAGCCACGTACCGCGAGCGGTTCGCCCCGTTCGAGCGGTAGCCCAGCGGGAAGTACTTGGTCGCGCCAACCGCCTTCTCGGCCTCGGCGCGCGAGTTCACCATCGGCACGATCACGCCGTACGCGCCCGCGTCGAGGACGTACTGGATGTAGATCGGGTCGTTCCACGGCACCCGCACCAGCGGCTGCGTCTCGGTAGTGGCGACCGTCTGGATCGCGACCACCGCCCGGTCCGGGCCGATGCCCATACCGTGCTGCATGTCCAGCACCAGCACGTCGAATCCGGAGTTCGCCATCGCCTCGACCATGTACGTGTCCGGGCTGCCCATCCAACCCACTGCCAGCGGCTTGCCCTCTTTCCAGAACTGCTTGACCTTGTTCGGACGCATCCGTCCCTCCTTGTGACACGCAGTGACAGGAGCGCTCCTCTCACCACAGAGCCCCCTAGCATAGCTCAGGGCACCAGGACGGAGACGGCGGTCGAACCGTGCGAGCCCTATACTGGTGTCGGGCGTGTATCCAGGCGCTTGATTGAGCGCCTCCTTCTGCCCGCGAGGTGACCATGATCTTCGGACTGGCCGGCGCGGTCGTGCTCGGCGTGGGCGTGCTCGTCGCGGCGGTTGTGCCGGCGCCTGGCAGTCACGCCGCGGAGCAGCTGGCCGATGCCGACCGCGAGCTGATCCATGCCGCCCGACGCGGTGACGTCGACGCCGTCCGGACGCTGCTCGCCGCTGGCGCTGGCGTCCACGCTGTCGATGGGACAGGTGCGACTGCCCTCGTCCATGCGGCCTACGCCAACCATCTGGAGGTGGCCGGCCTGTTCGTCGCGTCCGGTGCCGACGTCAATCATCAGGACCGGACCCGTCAGAGCGCGTTTCTGATCGCCACCTCGGACGGTTTCCACGATCTGCTGCTGCTCTGCCTTACACACGGCGCGGACGTCCATCGCACTGACAGCTACAACGGCACCGGCCTGATCCGCGCGGCTGACCGCGGCCACGTCGAGGTCATCCGCACGCTGCTGACCACCGATATCGCGATCGACCACGTCAATCGGCTCGGCTGGACCGCTTTGCTCGAAGCGATCATCCTGGGGGACGGCGGCCCGCGTCACACCGAGGTCGTGCGGCTGCTGGTCGAGGCCGGCGCCAACGTCGATCTGGCCGACTCCCAGGGCGTGACCCCGCTCGCCCACGCCCGACGGCGCGGCCAGTCCACCGTCACCGCGATCCTGGAGACTGCTGGCGCGCGCTGACGCGCCGCCGGCCACGGCGTCGAGGCCGCCCTCACCGGGGACCGGCTCCACTCCGCCGCCCGCACGATGCGACCACGGGGCGACGGCGCTGCGCGAGCGCTACTGGCTGAGGTGCCGCTTCACCACCGCCTCGTCCAGCTCCAGGCCCAGGCCCGGCCCGGTCGGCGGCGTAATGTACCCCTGCTCCACCACGATTGGCTTCACGAAGAGGTCACGGTGCAGCGGTCCTGTGTTGAACTCCTGGAGCATGAAGTTTGGCGAGCAGGTGTCGAGCTGGATCGCCGCCGCCGCCGCGATCGGCCCCACGTACATGTGCGGCGCAATCAGCGCGTGGTGTGACTCGGCGATGGCGGCGATCTTCTTCGCCTCCAGGATCCCGCCGCACTGCCCCACGTCCACCTGTACGATCCCGATCGCCTGCTTCTCGAGCGCATTCGCGAAGTCGTACTTCGTCGCCAGTCGCTCGCCAGCCGCGATCGGGATGCTCGTCTGCGCCGCCACCCGCGCCATCTCCTCGACCATCTCCGGTGGCACCGGCTCCTCGAACCAGATCGGGTTGTACTCCTCGAAGATCTTCGCCACCCGGATCGCGCCGGCCGTGCTGAACTGGCTGTGCGTCCCGATGCCGATCTCCAGCTCGTCGCCGACCGCCTCGCGGACGTGGCGGAAGATACTCGCCGCGTGCTTGATCGCCTTCAGCGGCCAGTCCCGCGGGTACGGGAACGTCGGCGTGAACGGATCGGTCTTGCAGGCCGACCAGCCCTCCGCCACCAGTTGCCGCGCGATATCGCCCGCCTTCTCCGGTTGCTCCCAGACCCCCTCAGACGGCATGTAGGCGTAGGCCCGAAGTCGGTCGTGAAACCGGCCGCCCAGCAGGTTGTAGATCGGCTGGTTCGTCGCCTTGCCGATGATGTCCCAGAGCGCGATCTCGATCGCCGACATCGCCGGCGTCCGGCTCATCCCAGGATGCCGGTAGTCGTGCGGCGTCGAGAACATCCGCTGCCAGATCAGTTCCACGTTGAACGGGTTCTGGCCGATCACGAACTGCTCGCCCAGCTCCTCGAGCAGCGCGATCTGCGACCGCAGGTCCGTCACGCCGCCGGTCACGCGCTCGCCCAGCCCGACGATCCTCTCATCCGTGTGCAGCTTGATGAACAGGAACTTGCGCCCGCCGCGATACGGCGGCACGTTGTCGAGCAGCAGCGTCTCGAGCCGTGTAACCTTCATGCTATCCCTTCAACCCCGACAACACAATCCCCTTCACGAAATACCGCTGCGCCGCGAAGAACAGCAGCACGCACGGCACGATCATGATGACCGTCCCGGCCATCAGCAAGTGCTCCTTCGGCTCGCCGGCGTCCATCGGCGTCGTCTGGAAGTAGCGCAGCCCCAACGATACCGTGAACTTCTCCGGCGTGTTCAAGAAGATCAGCGGCTCGATGAACGCGTTCCAGTGGAACAGTGCCGCGAAGATCGCCACCGTCGTGATCGCGGGGCGGCAGAGCGGCACCAGGATCTCCCACAGCACTTGCAGCGAGTTGGCGCCGTCGATCTTCGCCGCCTCGTCATAATCGCGCGGGATCGTCAGGAAGAACTGGCGCAGCAAGAAGATGAAGAACGGCCCGCCGCCGAACCAGTGCGGCACGATCAGCGGCGAGAGTGTGTCCAGCCAGCCAAGGGTCCGGAACAGCAGGAAGCTCGGGACGATCGTCACCTCCCACGGCACCATCAACGTCGAGAGCACCAGCATGAACAGCGGGCCTCGCAGCGGGAAGCGGAATCGCGCGAAGCCGTACGCCACCAGCGTCGCCGTCACCGTCTGCCCGAACGTCGCCAGCCCCGTCACCACGATCGAGTTGACGTAGAAGTTGAGGAACGGCACCCGGCTCCAGGCGTTCGGGTAGTTGTCGAATCGCCAGGCTTTGGGCAGGAACGTCGGCGGGAACGTCGCGATCTCGTGCGCCTCCTTCAACGAGGAGATCACCGTCCAGACGAACGGACCGAAGAAGAAGACCGACAGGATCGCCACGCTGACGTAGAAGATGACGGCGTTCCGTACCCGGCCCAGCGTCCGCGCTCGACTCCTGGTGCACGCCTGTGGGAGGGCAACGGCACTACTTTGCATCGTCGGCCCCCTCAGCAGACTCGCCGCCGGCGTAGAAGACCCAGCGATTCGAGAGCTTGAACTGGATCGCCGTCAGCAGCAACACGATCAGGAAGAAGACCCAGGCCATCGCCGCCGCGTACCCCATCCGCGAGAACTCGAAGGCGTTCTTGAACAGGTGGTAGACGTAGAAGTACGTCGCGTAGTTGGGGCCACCGCCCGTCGCGATGTACGCCAGCGAGAACACCGACAACGAGCCGATGATCGTCAGCACGATGTTGAAGAACATCGTCGGCGAGATCAGCGGCAGGGTGATGTGCCAGAACTTCCGCCACGAGCCGGCCCCGTCGATCTCGGCGGCCTCGTACATCTCCTGGGGCACGCTCTGGAGCGCCGCCAGGAAGATGATCATCCTGCTCCCGCCGATCGTCCCCCAGAGCCCGACGATCGCCACGGACGGGATCGCCCAGGTGCCGGACTGGAGCCAGGGCGGCCCCTGAATCCCCACCAGGCTGAGCAGGTAGTTGAGCACCCCGAGCGTCGGCTGGAAGATCCAGAGCCAGAGGATCGCCGAGGCGATGATCGGCGTGATCGAGGGCAAGAAGAAGAGCGTCCGGAACGTCGTCGTCCCCGGGTAGTTCTGGCTGAGCAGCATCGCCGCGCCCAGCGACCCGAGCACGCCCAGCGTCACGTTCAGCAGCGCGAAGTACAGCGTCCGCTGGAGCGACGTCCAGAACTGCGCGTCCTGGAAGAACGCCTCCTGGTAGTTCTCCAGCCCGATCCACGTCGGCGCGGTGATGATGTTGTACTTCGTGAAGCTGAGGTACAACGACGCGATCATCGGGTAGGCCGTGAAGATCAAGAACCCGAGCAGGAACGGCGAGATGTAGAGCAGACCCTCCACGGCCTCGCGGCGGGCGAGCGTCGACCGCCTGGGCCGCGGCCCGGTCTGCGCGATGGTCGCCATGAACACCTCCCTCGACAACGGCCCCCTCTCCCACGGTAGGGACGTCGGCGCAGCCGATGTTCGCGCCGCGCAGCGGAGGGGGTTGGGGCCGTGGGGTAGGGGCCCCATGGTGGGAGTGATTGAGGGCCGTGGCCTACGGCTTCGGCTTGTCCAGGATCTGCTGGATCTCCTTGTTCAAGTCGTCGAAGAACTTCTGCTCGAACTTCTCGTCCCCGTTGAACAGGCCGCCCAGTTTCTGCTTGACCAGCGTGTCGATCTCGCCGCCCCGGAAGTTGGCCGGGATGAAGAGCGGCCCGGCCTCCTCAGCCTGCTTGATCCAGACTTGGTGGAGCGGGTTCGCAAGCAGGCGCGGGTCGTTGAACGAGTCCGGCCGCCCGCCGCAGGTGCCGGACGCGCCGCCGCGCCCCTCACCCAGCCGGATCCCCGTCTCCTTGTCGCAGAGGAACTTGGTCAGCTCCCACGATTCCTGCTGGAACTTCGTGGCCTTGTTGATCATGATCACGTCGACGCCAGCCATCGAGCCCCGGCTCTTGGCCGGCCCCATCGGCATCATCGTGTTCTTGACCTCGAACTTTTCCTTGACGCGGGTCGGCAGGCTCTTGGCCGAGGATCCAGCCTGGTACATCGCGCCGAGCCCGGCCACGAACATCGAGTCGAGCAGGGTCGCCGGGTCGCCGCTCAGCTCCTGGACCTTCGGCGACGCGCGGTGCGCGAACACCAGATCGTGGATCCACTTGACGCCGGCGACCGCCTCCGGCGTGTTGACGGTCGCCTTCTTCCCGTCCTTGTCCATCACGTCGGCGCCGAACGGCCGGAGCACCGTCACCAGCGACTCGTACCCGGTGCCGATCTGGGCCGGCAGATACCCGAAGCGCGAGATCTTGCCGCCCTCCGACTTCGTCATCTTTTTGGCGATCTCGACGAACTCGTCCTGCGTCGTCTCCAGTGTTGGCGGTGTGACCTTCTCCTCGTTGAACGCCGTCGCGTTGTAGTAGATGCCGATCGCGAACGGCTGGAGCTTGAAGGGGAGCCCGAGAACCTTGTCCTCGAAGACTTTCACGGCCTGGATGGCGGCCGGGTAGTACTGGTTGAGGTCGAAGTTGTCGGCCTTGACCAGGTCGTCGAGCGCCAGGCCCACGCCGTTCGACATGAAGTACGGGCCCCAGCCCTGGTGGACGATCGTCCAGAAGACGTCGCCCATCTGGCCGCCGGCGATCAGCGTCTGGAGCTTCGTGTGGTACTCGGCGCTCGGGAAGCTCTCGATCTTCGTCTTGATGCCGGTCTTCTGCTCAAGCTCCGGCAGCCGTTCGGTCAGCGTGTCGGCCTCGCTGCCGGTGCGGACGTGCAGCCGCACCTCGGCGCTGGACTTCACGGCCGGCTGGGCCGGAGCGGCAGCGGCCGGGGCGGAGGTGGCCTGCCCGGCGGCGGCCGGCGCGGCCGGCTTGGCCGCTTCGGCTGGCTTCGCGGGCTCGGCCGGTTTCGCGGGCGTGCTGTCGGACGGCTTAGCCGGCGGCGCGGCGCTGCCACCGCAGGCCGCCACGAACGGTGCCACTGCCATCCCAAGGGCAGCGACACTCAGGCTACGAACGACCGTACGCCGGCTGAAACGCCGGGGCAGCCCATCGGCGGATGACATCCTCGTCCTCCAGACCTCCGACGTCGAGCGTCGGCTATGAACGCGGCCTCCAATGGCTCATCTGGGCGCACCCATGCGCCAGCGGGTTGACGCCGACATTCTAGGTGGGATCCCAGGTCAGGTCAATGCCTCCGCGAGCGCCGCCTGTTCGCGGTGCGATACCGTTCTACGGATCCTCCGCTCAGCGGCGATGAGAGGTGGCAACGTGCTCCCGAGTCTCGACGATCCGGCCTTTCCGGGAATCACCTACCGATCGGGTGCGTCAGGCCAACCGACCCCGGTGATACGAGGGACCGGCATCCGGGTTCAGACGATGGTGATCGCCGAGCGGGCATGGAGGCTTTCGATTCCTCAGATTGCTGAGGAGTGGAACTTGAGCGAACGTCAGGTGACCGAAGCGCTAGCGTTCTATGCCGCCCACCGTGCCGAGATCGACGCCGACATCGAGGCCGAAGAGCAGATGGTCCCGTAGACATCTCCGGGGTCCGACGTCGAGGGAAGCCCCACCCCCCGACCCCCTCCCCATTGCGATGGAGAGGGGGAGACGTCATCCAGCGGCGCGAGCTACCATTGCCAGCACCCGGAGTAGCCAGTTTGACGGCGCGATGGAGAGAGATGCGTTGCGACCGGAGAGACAGCCGGGGCAGCCTGGAGAGGCCAGAGGAGACCATGACGGGCGATGACAGGGGCACGCCGGGGCGAAGGCTCTGGGGGCGCGAAGCGTCGCGGGATCTCCGTCGACGGGCCACCCCGAGCGAGCGGCGTCTTTGGCAGGTGCTGAGAGATCATCGCCTCGACGGCCGGCAGTTTCGTCGGCAGCATCCGATTGGACCCTACATCGTCGATTTAGTGTGTCCAGGAACCAGCGCCGTCATCGAGCTTGACGGGCCGATTCACGAGCAGCAACGCGAGTACGACATCGAACGCGACGACTACCTCAGAACTCGCGGCTTGACGGTGATTCGTTTCACTGCTGATCGCGTCATCCGTGACCTGCCCGGCGTGCTCCAGGATATCAGGGACGCGTGTTCTTCTCCCCCTCTCCCACGCGGTTGATGCAGGTGGTCTCCCCCTCTCCATCGCAATGGGGAGGGGGTCGGGGGGTGGGGCTTTCCTCGCCTTCGGCTACCCGACCGATGCGGTGACCGGGGGGTGGGGCTTCCCTCGCCTTCGGCTAACCCGGCATGCGTGATGACCGGGGGTGGGGCTTCCCTCGCCTTCGGCCGACCTGGTGAGGTTGGGCGCTGGCGTCGGCCCCGGTCTACACTGTCTACACCGGGCCGCCGCGACGTGGCGGCGATGGCGCCACGCTACTGGGAGGGAGCTCTCCGATGGCCGTCGATCTTTCCGTGTCGTACCGCGCTCCAGCAACCGCCCGCGCCATGGCCGAGGCCGCCACCCGATTCCTCGACTCGCTCAACCCGGCCCAGCGCAAGGAAGCCACGTTCCCGTTCGCCGGCGACGAGCGCTACACCTGGAACTATCGCCCGACTCAGGGCGGCGACTCGCGCTTCTTCGACCGCAACGGGCTGCGGATCATCAACATGACCACCGAGCAGCAGCAGCTCGCGCTGGCGCTGATCGACGCCGGGATGAGCAAGCGCAGCGCCGAGCAGGCCCGCTGGATCATGGAGCTCGAGAACGTCCTGCGCGAGCACGAGCGGGCCGACGGCCGGATCTTCCTCGGCGTGCGCGACCGCGAGCTGTACTGGTTCAGCATCTTCGGCGAGCCTGGCGGCGCGGCGCCGTGGGCCTGGCGGGCCGGTGGTCACCACATCGCCTTCCACTTCACGATCGTCGATCGTGAGATGGTCGCCGCGACCCCCTGCTTCCTGGGTGCGAATCCGGCCCAGGCGCGCTTCGGGCCGCACCAGGGCAAGCGCGCTCTCCCCGAAGAGGAGGACCTGCCGCGGGCGCTCGTCCAGAGCCTTCAGGGCGCAGACCGCGAGAAAGCCGTCTTCAGCGCCGAGGCCCCACCGGACATCATGACAGACGCCTACCGCTCACTGGACCGTTTCATCCTGCCGCGCGGCATCGCCTACAGCGCCCTCTCCGGCGAGCAGCGCGACAAGCTGGTCGGCATTGTCAAGCACTACATCGGCCGCGTCGCCGACGAGGTTGCTGCCCAGGAGTGGGACAAAGTCGAGCGGGCCGGGCTGGACGGGATCACCTTCGCCTGGGGCGGCCCCGTCGAGAAGGGCGCCGGCCACTACTACGCGATCCAGGGCCCGACCTTCGTCGTCGAGTACGACAACACCCAGAACAACGCCAACCATATCCACTCCGTCTGGCGGACCTTCGACGGCGACTGGGGCGAGGACATCCTGGCCCAGCACTACGCCGCCAGCCACAGCTAGCCGGCGTCAACGGCACACCCTGAACGGGCGGGGGACTCCCCGCCCGTTCTTGCTATCCTCCGCCCGCCGCATCGCGCTGCTTGACACGCTCAGAACACCCCGATCAAGATGGAGACGATGGTCGCCACGAACGAGTAAGGCCGGCGACCCGCCGGACCGATGGGAGGAGTTGCCGGTCCCCCGGCGTATCCTCGACGCGCACCCCCAGGTCGGTGACGAGTTCCAGCGGAAGTGGACGGCGCTCGCTCGCGACTTCGTCGGCGATATTGTCGGGAAGCCGCGCGGGCAGTATCTGACGTTCCGCGACGGCTGGCGCTTCCAGGAGGCGTTCGACACGATCCGCGCGGGCGCAGGCTGGACCACGATCCCCACCTGACCCGGCCGATCCCAGGTAGAGGGCGCATCCTGTACGATCGGCGCTGGAGGCCCGATGCAGCTCGTCAATGGGACCGTGCCCGGCCCCGCCGTGGTGGCATGTGACGCCTGCTCCGCACGCTGAGCGTGAGCCGCGCTTCTTCTACGGCTGGGTGATCGTCGGCGTGATGGCAGCGGTCGGCGGCCTCAGCATGGCGCTGGGGACGCTCAACTTCGGCCTCTTCATCAAGCCGATGGGCGACGAGCTGGGCATCGGCCGGGCGACGTTCGGCTGGTCCCAGTCCGCCCGCCAGATCGCCAGCGCGATCACCGCCTTGCAGGTCGGCTCGCTCCTGGATCGCTACGGCGCACGCGTCCTGCTGACGATCTCCGCGCTCATCACCGGCCTGGCGGTCGCTGCCCTCGCCTTCGTGGACGCCGGCTGGCAGATCATCGTCCTCTTCGCGCTGATGGGCGTCGTCGGCATGAGCGGGCCGGGCGCCCTGATCTCGACCGTGCCGGTCACAAAGTGGTTCGTCCGCAAGCGGGGCAAGGCGCTGGCCGTGATGTCGCTCGGCAATCCGATCGGCGGCCTGATCTTCATCCCGTTGACACAGATCTTCATCGACGACTTCGGCTGGCGCCTGGCCTGGATCTATCTGGCGATCATCGGCACCAGCTTGATCCTGCCGCTCGCGATCGTCCTGGTGCGGCGCGAGCCCGAAGACATGGGCCTGCTGCCGGATGGTGGCCCTCCCCGACCGTCAGCGCGTCAGGCGGAAGCTGGCCAGCCGGCTACGGTCAGCCGGCGCGACGAGTACTCCTGGACCCGGGCGCAGGCGATGCGGAGCCCGGCGTTCTGGCGGCTCGTGCTCGTCTTCAGCTTCGTCCACATGGCGACCAACAGCGTGGGCGTCCACCGGATCCCGAGCTTCATGGATCGCGGATTCGACCCGACGCTCATCTCCTACGCCACCGCGCTCGACGCGGCTGCCGTCGGCGTCACCACCGTCGGGCTCGGCATGATGGTCTCGCGGGTGCCCGCCCGCTACCTGGGAGCCGCCGGCTTCGTGGCGCTCGCGATCTCCTCGGCGTTGACGATCGTCGCGGCGGATCACGTCGTGATGTTCATCTCGATGATCGTCTTCGGGCTGGGGATCGGCGGCACGATGCTGATGCAGAACTACCTCTGGGCAGAGTATTTCGGACGTGGCCACCTGGGCAGCATCCGCGGCGCGGTCATGCCGATCATGCTGCTGCTCGGCGGGACCGGACCGCCGCTCGCCGGCTACGTGCTCGACACCACCGGGAGCTACACGCCCGCCTGGACGGCGAGCACGCTGATGATGGCCGTCGGCGCCGTGGTCCTGGCCCGGACCCCGCCGCCCGTCGCCCCTGACGAGGCCGCTGCCGATCAGCCGTCGGCGAACGCCTCGACGAGCATAGGATAGCGCCCGGCCAGGAGCGTCAGGCCGTTCGGCGCGACCTGTCAGTCGGCCTCACGGTAGGCGTGGCCCGCTGGGCCAGAAATTCCGTGCCTTCGAGGATCAGCCGTGGCTCATGCTCACCCAACTCGTCCGGCTCCTGGCACACGATCGCCAGCTCGCGAACGCCGTCCGGCCCATTCTGCTCGTATTGCCGGCCCAGGAACGCGACGGCCGCCTCCTCACTCTCGAAGCTATTGATGAGATTCCGGGACTCGTAGTCCCAGACCTCATAGAATCCAGCCATCGAGCTCTTCCCGTTCACGATACTGTGCATCATACAGCGGATTTCGTCGGCGTCGATCCGATCCTGTGTCTCCTGGGAGCCCGCCAACTCCCAATGTCATCCCGACACTTTCAATGTCATCCCGACCTCCCCATTGTCATCCCGACGCAGGAGGGATCTCACGCTGACCTGCACGGGAGATCGAGATCCCTCCCTCCGCTCGCAAGCTCGCTCCGGTTCGGGATGACAGTGAAGGGTGACAAGTCCGCTCCGGTTTCAATGCCAGACTGCGTCATTTCAAATATCCGGCGTTCCCCGCCTGCCTTGCTCGGGATGACAGGCTAGCAGGATCGATTCCGCTGCAATGCGCTGTAGCGACGATGAACCGAGATGAGAAGAGGGTGCGCACGAAAGGCCGTCCGGGTCGCCCGAAGCGGTATCATG
>Ga0075431_100004883_pt1 | contig 13205 bp, 11 predicted proteins | sample RhiMetdeltSRZDD5_FD_75297 | JGI IMG/M metagenome (GOLD analysis project Ga0075431, IMG submission 75297) | Populus rhizosphere microbial communities from Tennessee, USA - Rhizosphere MetaG P. deltoides SRZDD5 | ecosystem: Host-associated > Plants > Roots > Rhizosphere > Soil | place: USA... | reverse complement strand
GCCAAGCCGCGCACGCAGGAGTTCCGCGCCGCTATGCGCGAGGCGATCTACAGCACATCGGATGTGGTTGGCACGCACGGCGTCTACAATTACCGTCCGGATAGCCATTTGGGCACGGACCGGCGCGCTCTGGTGCTGGTCAAGCTTGAGCAGGGACAGTGGAAGCTGCTCAAGTAGGAAAGCTCGATGGGGCGCGGTGGCCAATTGTGGTCGCTGCGCCCTTCGCCTCGCCCTGGTCAGTCCGCCTTTTCGCTGGCCTGATCTATCAACGCAGCGTCAGGCTTGTCCTGATTGCCCCATACTCCATCCAGGCGCCGCTTCAACAACGTCAGATTCTGCAGCAGTTCCACGCGAGCCTCGTGCGAAAGATCGCCCAGCAGCGAGATGACCCACTCTTCGTGACGCAAGGCCATTTTACGGAACTGTACGCGGCCATTGGCTGTTAGCTGCACAATCACGGTGCGTTTGTCCGTCGCGTGCGGCTCGCGCAGCACCAGCTTCTCCGCCACGAGCTTGTCGACCAGCCCGGTGATGGCCCCGTTGGAGACGAGCAGGCGCCGTGACAGCTCGGTCATGGTGAGGCCGTGCTCGAAGCGATCCAACTGCGCCAGTACGTCAAACCGCGAGAGCGATGTGCCGAAGTCGGCGCGCAGTTTTGATTTCAGCACGTTCTCGATGAGCTTGGCGCAGGACAGCAGGCGCAGCCAAATCCGGATTTCGATGTGGTCTGAGGCATCGCTCGGATGCGTCAGGCGCGATGCGCTGTCGTCAAGCACGGGCATGCTCGCCAGGTCCGCATGCTGAGACGCCGCACGGTAAGCGCGAGCTCGTGGCGCCCGCGCCTCCCTCATCCGTTCTTGGTTCTTCTTTTTCATGCCATATCAATCGTTGCTTTCTGGTCGTGCGTCGCAAGTCAGATGGCGAGCGTGCCGACACTGGAGCCGCCACAAACGAACAAGGTCTGACCGGTGACAAAGCCGTTGTCGGGATCGGCAAAGAACATGACCGCGCGTGCCACGTCACTGCTGCGACCCAGACGCTTTACTGGAATGGCGTTGGCAAGTGCATGTTCGCGTTCGCTGCCCTTGGGGATTATCTGGTGAAACATGTCGGTATCCGCAATGGGACCGGGCGCCACGGCATTTGCCGTAATGCCAAACGGCGCCAGCTCCAGGGCCCATGTGCGCGTCATGCCGATGATGCCGGCCTTGGTCGCAGAATAGGCCGTACGGTTGGCGGCCCCAAGCGCGGCTCGCGACGCGATCATGATGACGCGGCCAAAGCCCCTGCTTTGCATGCCAGGCAATGCAGCCTGCACGCAATGCAACGCCGCCCCGAGATGCAGCTGCGCCAGGGCCTGCAAATCCTGCTCCGTTACCTCGGCAAGTGGGTTGGGTCTGATGGCGCCCGCGTTGTGGACTACGTGCGTGACGGGCAGACGCGCGGCAACGCTGCGCGCCGCCTTGCGCGTCGCCTCGCCGTCCAGCAGGTCCACTTCGATCGATGACAGCGAGGCGTGCTTCCAGTCTGGCGCGCTACGGGCAATAGACACGACCTCGTAGCCCGCTGCCAGCATGTGATGGCAGATTGCGGCACCGATGCCGGTTGAACCACCCGTGACTATGGCGACCTTGCGCATGTTCATTCGCGCTCAGCAGAAACAAGGGCCAGCACACGCAGCGGACTGCCGCTGCCCTGCTTGATCTTTAGGGGCGCGGCGATGATAACGGCCCCCTTCGGCGGCAGCAGATCAAGGTTGGTGAGGCACTGCAGCCCGTAGCGCCCCTTGCCGTGCATGTAGAAATGCGCCGGGAACGGTGGGTTGAAATGCTGCGCCTGCCCGGCATCGGTGCCGATCGTCTCGGTTCCGAAGCCGTGTACGTCGCGCTCCTCGACCAGCCATTCCACCACCTCGGGTCCGGGACCCGGCGTGTGCGCTCCATCCTGGCGCAGGCCAGCATAGTCGGCGTAAGACCTCTTCGACCAATCCGTGCGCAGCAGAACCCAGGAGCCAGCCCCGATCTTGCCGTGCTGCTTCTCCCACGCCTTGACGAACGCAACGGTAAGAAGGAAGTCCGCATCCGCCTTGGCCTCTCGCGAGCAATCGATGACCGCGGCCGGCGCAATGAAGTTCTTGGCAGGTATGGTGTCGACGGCATTGTCGGGCAAATCCTTGCCGGACACCCAGTGAATTGGGGCATCGAAGTGGGTGCCGGTATGCTCGCCCACCGTCAGGTTGTTCCAGTACCAAGCCGGACCGCGCTCGTCGTAGCGCGAAATCTCCTCGAGCCGGAATGGTGCGCACTGGCCGAACTCGGGCGGCAGCACAATGGTTGGGAAATCCGGCGTCAGGGTTTGCGTCAAGTCGACGACGCGGATTGTGCCGGAAGCAATCGCCCGGGCAAACACCAGCAGGTTTGCTACAGCCATAGTCGCCTCCTCAGCCCGCCAGCTCGCGTTCCAGCGCCTTGGGATTTACCGCGAGGCGCAGGCGGACGTCCTCCGCCACGTCCCCGACGAATACGTCTTCGAGACCCTTCTTGAGGGCTTCGATCACCGCACGCGCCAGAACTGCCGGCGCCACCTTGGGCGGCGGTACGGTCTGGAACCATTCCGTCTCGAGCGGCCCGAAGAACACGTTGACCATGCGCACGCCGCCGGAACGCAGCTCTGCCCGCAGGCTTTGCGTAGCCGACAGGCAGGCAGCTTCAGCGGCCGAATGGGCGCCATAAGTCGGCCAGTTCATCAAGGCGTAAACCGACAGCAGGTTGACGATCGCTGTGGCCGAGTTGACGCCGTCGGCGCCACGAAACCGCATGCCCGGGCCGAATGCCTGGGCAAGGCGCATCAGCCCGAAATAGCGCACGTCCATCTCCTCGCGCGCGATATTGATGCCACGACGCTCGATGATGCCGCCGGCGCGGATGTGCTCGGCCGTATTGACGATGATGTCGATGCGCCCGCCATTCTGCTCGGCTTGCTCCAGGACCGATTCGCTGTCGGTGATGTCGAGAGGAATGATCTCGACGCGCTCGATGCCACGCAGGGCATCCATGCCCGGAAACGGCTTCCACGCATCGGCTATGCCGACGAATATGATGCTGGACCCGGCTTCGGAGAACGCCTTGGCCATGGCCTGCCCGACGGCAGTGCGCCCATCGGTGATAAGAACGCGCCGGAACTTCGGGTCACAAGTCAATTCGCGCAGCTGAGGATCATCTCCCATGTGCGGCGTGTCCTGTTCCGGCAAGGCAATGGCGACGGGGGCACCGCTCTTGTCGAGCTTCAGCCCAAGGCGCACACGTCCGCCCTCTTTCGTATCGCCGTGCAGATGCGCGACCAGCACCGGGCCGGCGTCGAGCTTGACGGTGCCGATCCGCCACGGCGTACGCTCGCGGAAGTAGGGATCGGTCGAAGATCGCACCGTCGTCTCTGCCAGCAGCACGCCGCGCGCATCCACATCCTTGTAGGGCAGACGAGGCGAAAGACAGACGGGGCAGGCATCACGCGGCGGATAGACGACCGCGCTGCAGTCGGCACAGCTCTGCAGCACGAACCTTCCCTCGGCCGCCGCCGCTGTCAGCCCATGGGCGGCGCGGCTGCGCGCACCCTGGGGATTGAGGGGCAGGCGGGTTTTCTTGAGCGGATCCTTGCGCCGGGGACGTGCAAGCGGCTCGGTCATGCTGCCCTCGCAAGAATTGCGGCGCCCGACGCAAGCCCACGATCGTAGTTGATCATGCCGAAGCCGGACACGAGTCCGATTCGGGCGTCGGGTACGTGAGTGCCGAGTGGCGCATCAGTGAGCTGCCGCAGGGCCTCGACGAGGCCCAGGTATCCGCCTGCCGCACCTGCCTGTCCCACCGACAGCTGGCCGCCGCAGGTGTTATGCGGGAACGTGCCGTTGTTTGTGAGCGTGTGCGAACGCACGAAGTCGGCTGCTTCACCCTTCTTGCAGAAACCGAGATCCTCTAGCTGCATCATGGTGATGACGGGATAGTCGTCGTAGGTCTCTACGAAGTCGATATCGTCCGGCTTCACGCCGGCCATCGACCACAGCTCGCCGGCGTCCATGGCCCAGCCGCCGCGCACCTGTATGGGGTCGCCAGGAAAGGCATTGTGCCGCTCGATGGTGGAGAGCACGCGTACCGACTTCAGCTCGAGCGATCGGGCTGTCTGCTCGCTGCAGACCAGAAACGCCTCCGCCCCCGCGCACGGCATGACGCAATCAAACAGATGAATCGGATCTGAGATCGGACGCGCCGCCATGTACTCGTCGAGCGTCAGCGCCTTCTTCATCAAGGCGTGCGGGACGCCCATGGCGTTGTCGCGCTGGGCCACGCAGATCTTGCCGAAATCCTCGCGGCGCGCGCCGTAGGTGTTCATGTAGTTCTTCGCGATCAACGCGAAGGACGCGTTGGCACCGCCGGAGCCGTATGGGTAGACGGCGTCCTGGGCGAAGCGCGAGAAGGTGGCAAGGGTCTTGCGAAACGAGTCCACGTGGTTGGTATCACCCGCCACGCAAGCGACGATGTCGGCATCGCCGGCCTGCACGGCGCGCGCCGCCCGACGCAACCCCACCATGCCGCTGGCACCGCCGAACGGCACGTGATCCAGCCATCGCGGCGTGAGGCCGAAGTGCTGGGTGAGCCCGATGGCGGTATCGGGCCCGACCGTGAAGCTCGACACCGACAGGCCATCGAGGTCCGTCGGCTGCAGTCCCGCCTGCTTGGTCAGGGCCTGCAGCGCGCGGCCGATCCACCAGTGCGCGCTGTTGGTCGAATAGCGGCGATAGGGGACGGTCACCGGCGCACAGAGGGCGACGCCATCATAGGCTTTTCGCCGACTGGGTGTGCTGGTCATGCCGCCACCCGCTTCTTCAGGTGCCGGGTGTCGATACAGGCGTCGCTGGTGCGACTTGCGGCGACCAGGTCCTTCAAATGGCCACGAAGGATCTTCTGCGTCGAGCTCAGCGGCAGCTCACGCACGAACGCCACATAGCCGGGCGCCTTGTAGTACGCCAGACGTTCCAGGCACCAGGTAACGATGTCGGCCGCGAGCTTCCCGCGCGCGATGTGCTCGGCCGGCAGGTCCTTGGCAACGACGCAAGCAAACACCTCATCGCCCCGCACCGTATCCGCCACCGGAGCAACCGCCACATGGTCGATCGCGGGATGCTGCCGCAGCACGCTCTCGACTTCGACGGCAGAAATGTTCTCACCCGAGCGACGGATTACATTCTTCCGACGGTCGATGAAGTGCAGCGATCCGTCGGCACTGCGCCGCACCACATCGCCGGTATGAAACCAGCCACCGTCCCAGGCTGTTGCCGTCGCCTCGGCATCCTTGAGATACTCCGTGAAGAATCCGTATCTGGGATCGGGACCGGTGTGGCGTACGAGCAGCTCGCCGGGTTGGTCAGTGTCAACCTCGCCGCCATTGTCAGCAACGATACGCACCTCCAGCTCGGTGCCGGGCTTGCCGAAGCAGCTTGTCCCGGTGTGCCGCGGCTCGGTCGAGGCAACGACCACGGCGCCGGCGCCTGTCTCGGTCATTGCCCAGGCTTCGATCAGCGGGAAGCCAAAGCGCTTCTCGAACGCTGCGTGAATACCGCGATCGACGCCGGCGCCAAAGCCGAACCGCACGCAATGCCCGCGCTCGTGCTCGGTCTCAGGTGCGCTGATCAGCATCGGCGGCATGACGCCGAGGTAGTGCACGATGGTTGCCCCGCTGTCCTCGACGCTTTGCCACCAGCTGCGGGGATGAAAGCGATCGAGCGCAATCAGGCAACCGCCCGTCGTCACCATCGCCATCGCCGAGTAGGCCATAGCGTTCATGTGAAACATGGGCAGCGGCGTCAGCATCCGCTCGGCGCCTTGCCGCATGGCGATCAATCCGCCTGCATTTGCATACCAGTGGCCGGCGTAGAGAAAATATGCGTTGGTGAGCACGCAGCCTTTCGGTTGCCCTGTGGTTCCCGACGTGTACAGCAGCGCGCACTCGCTGTTGCGGTCAGGCCTGCCCGGCTTCGCGGTTGGGATGGAAATGCGCGCAGGCGCATCATCGGGACCGACCACGCCGAGCTGCACCCCGATGGCCGTGGCCGCTCTGGCGATATCCACCTGGCGATGATGAACGGCAACTACGGCAACCACCTCGGAGTGGCCAAGCAGATATTCCAGCTCGGTCGAGCGCAGGTCGGGATTGATCGGCACCAGCGATACACCCAATGCGTTGAGCGCATACCAATGCAGAAAGAACGCTGGCCGGTTCTCCAGCAGGATGCCGACACGGTGGCCGTGACCGTAGCCCTTCGCGCGGTAGGCCTCGACCAGCTCGCTGATGCGCGCCAAGGCATCGCGATAGCTGATCTCGCCAGCAGCGACGCCATAGATGTTCGCCGTTTCGGGCAGGACGGCAAGGCACGGACGCTCGCCATGCCGCGCGGCGGCGCGGTCAAAGGCTTCGAACACGGTGTCTGGAGCGTCCGCCGGCAGCTGCATACGTGTCCTCACATGAACAGCTGGATGTTGCCGAAAGCGGCGTCACTATTGACGATGTCGACTCGCTTCAGCTTGATGCGCAACTTGCCGTCGATCATGCACAGCGTATGCGTCGCCCAGGCGGCGTAGAGGTCCTGGCGATCGAGCCGTGTCTCGATATAGTGCATCGGCGTCCAGGTGACGTACTCGTTGCCTGCCTCGTCGCGCTTATCGACCTGCGGCGTCTGCAGCACGTGGTGGCAGCGGCTCTTCGGCTTCTGGCTGAACGTGCGGTTGCCCTTCAGCCGCTCGACACGGATCTTGAGCAGCAGCTTATCCTCGTACATCAGCGACGTGGTGAGCCGTGGGTCGGTCTGGCCCCATTCCAGCGGCATCCAGTAGCGGCCGTCCTCGGCGAACAGGTCGAGCCATTCCTCGAAGCGGTGCTGGTCGATCAGCCGCGTCTCGTGCACGACGAAATCGATCAGGTCCTGATTGGTGGGGGCGGTCATGATCTCACCCGTCACATCGTCATGGTCATGAACTTCGACCAGGCGCGAAACTGGTTGCGCATCTGCCACTCGGTGGTGCCGTTGGTGACGGCGGTGGTGTCCGCCACCTCCGAGGGGTCGTACAGGCGCTGCACGTTCACCCACTGATTGGCGTCGACGCGCAGGCCCTCCTGGGCGCGCTCGTACATTTCCAGATCGTCATGCCCGACCACGGACGTGGGCGCATTGATGAGGCGGTTGTACATGAGCGTGCGCTCCAACAGCATGTCGGGAGCGCCGACCAGACGGAAGGTCCACGACTCGACCAGCGTCTTGTTGGCTGCAAGCGGCTTGAACACGCGCACCAGCTGGATCGGTCCCTTGATCATGATGTTGGGGAAATACACCGTGTTGTGCCGGTTCTCGTCGAGGATGGCCTTGGCGCGCTGTTCACCGTAGGCCGTCACCATCTGCTCGAAGTAGCCGGGCACGGCCGAGTAGTCGGAATGGATCGAGTGGTGCACGCCGGTGTGGCCATGTCCGTTGGGCCACACGCGGATGCCCATACCCTCGAAGAATTCGTAGGGCGCCATGAAAGGTGCATAGATCTCCACCGCCATCGGCTTCTTGGCCCCGGGCGGTGCCTTCTTCCACACTTCGATCGCGGTGCCGGCTGAAGACTCGTGCGCCACCATCGGATGGCAGGTGTCGGTCTGGTTCTCGACCAGCATCTTCCAGTTGCAGTCGTGCATGTAGCGCAGCACGCCGCCGGCAACTTCGAGCCTGCCCGCCGGCGAGCGGTCGATCATGTTGTCGAAGCTCGATAGGCTGTCGCCGAAGAACTCCTCGAAACCTGGGCCGGCGTCGTTCAGCTTCGCGAACACGAAACCGCGGTAGTTGCGCACGTGCTTGATGGGCGCCATGCCCTTGGCTGCATGGCTGGCTTCGAGCCCCGTGTTCTCGTAGCCCTTCCTGAGGGGGATCGCCAGCAGCGAGCCGTCGGTCTTGAAGCTCCAGGCGTGATAGGGGCAGCGGAAGAACTTGCCGGCGTTGCCGTAGGTCTCGCTGGTGATGCGCGTGCCCTTGTGCGGACAGCGGTTGTAGAGCACATGCACAGTGTCGTCCGTATGGCGCACCATGAGCACGGGCTGGCGGCCAACATCGGTGCCGAAGTAGTCGCCCTTGTTCGGCACCTGGCTGTCGTGGCCGACATAGATCCAGCTGTTGGCGAACAGGTGCTCCATCTCCAGTTCGAACACCTCCTGGTCGATGTAGACGTCGCGATGCACCTCCGTCTCACGTATGAGGCTGCGCACCGCTTCGGAATTGCCTCGATACTTGGCCATTGCTCGCGCTCCCACCTACAGATCGATCACCAGCCGCGCCGACTTCGACCGCGACACACAAATCTGCATCAGCTTGCCCGCCGCCCTTTCGGCATCGGAGAGGATGTAGTCGCGATGGTCGGGGACACCTTCGATCACGCCGACCTGGCAGATGCCGCAATCGCCGCGCTTGCAATCGTGCATCGGGTCCTCGCCGGCCTCGATCAGCACATCGAGAATGCTCTTGCCGGTCGGAACGACATAGCTCCGGCCCGAGCTCTTGAGCACCACCTCGAAAGCCCGGTCGCCGGCCACCGGCTCCGCAGCGGCAAATATCTCGAAGCGCAGCCGCTCCTTGTCCCAGCCGAGGTCCTTGGCGCAGGCAAGGGCGGCATCGAGCATCGCCGTCGGTCCGCATAGATAAAGCGGCTCGCCGGCTGTCAGGGATGTCATCAGGCCCCTGACGTCGCAGACGCCTGCTGTGTCGTCGGTATGCAGGGTCAGCCGTGCCCCGGTCAGGGCCTCGATCTCCGGCAGGAACGCCATGTGCTGCCGGGCGCGCCCAGCATAGATGAGACGGAAATCGCGTCCCCCCGCCACCAGCGCCGTTGCCATGGAAATAATGGGCGTGACACCGATCCCGCCCGCCAGCAACATCACGGGCTTGGTCGTCTGCTCGAGCGGAAAGTTGTTGCAAGGCGGCGAGACGGAGATCGCATCGCCCACCTTGAGACCGTGCATGAACTTCGATCCGCCTTTGCTCGCCTCCTCCAGCCGCACACCAAGGCGATAAGCATGTGGCCGCGTCATCCCCGATTGATTGCCCGATGCATCGATCAGGGAGTAGGAGCGTTCATCGCCGTCCGGCAACCGTACTTTGACGTGTGCACCCGCCTCCCACGACGGCAGCAGCCCGCCGTGTGGATGCGCCAGCCGCAAGCCGCGGATCTGCGGCGTCTCGGCGAATACTTCCGTGATCTTGAGTTCGAGACGATCCATCACGCTCATCACACAAAAGTATCGATGGTTGCCAGCGCACCCTTTAGCGGCTCGTCGCTTTCCTCACGCAAGGCCAACTGGCGCAGTCGCCGGATCCACTCGGCCGCATCCGGCCGACCCTGCAGGCGCCGTGCCGCGCCCATCAGCTGGTCGAATTTCGATTGCCCGCGTGCGTGCGTATCGGAATAGCCTTTCACCAGTCGGCGTGTTTCCAGGATTTCCACGGCCAGCGCATAGTCGGTACGCGCGCTCGTACGGGCCAGATCGAGCCAGGCTTCTCGGTGCGCAACCTCACGGCTGTGGCGCAGCGTGCCGCGCCGCTGCCGTTTCAAACCGCCGACAGCATATAGCAGGAGGAACCAGCGGATGGTGCCCGTGCGCACGCGCCGGCCACGATTAACGACGCGATCGAGTAGCCTCCATAGACGCGGCTTCGCCTCCAGCCAGAGCCCGAGTCCGCGCGGCAAACTGCCGGCCACCTCCTCCATGCGCGGGTGCATGTATTCGGTGGTGTAGACCAGTTGGCCCCGCCCCGCCGACACCTCCGCGCACACGCGCGCAAACCGGCTGGCTCGCGTCTTCAGGTCGGCAACACGGATGACGTCATCATAGGTCATGGCAACGGCGATGTACTTGGCTGCCGCAAGGCTCAGCGCTGGCTCGCCGCCACGCTCGAAGGCGAGAAAACCGGCGACCAAATTGAGATACTCCTGCCCGTAGGCCACATCCTGATAGTCCACGACCTTGCGGAGGCCAGCCGCAATCATTGCATGCAACTCCTCCGGAAAGGTGGCGTGCGCACGCGCCACCAATGCATCGAATGGAGGGTGACCGATCGGCGCCAGCGGCGGATACTTCTTGCCGAGCGGTGTCGATTGCGGCACTTGCGCAGGCTTGCCGGCCGCAAGTTCCTCGACTGACCTGTCGAACCCGGCCGCAAAGGCCCGCAGACTGGCTTCGACGCCGACACCGGCGGCGCGGATCGTCTGTTCATAGGCCTGGCGCTCGAACGGCAGCGCTCCCGAGCCTGCAAGAGCACCAAACAGCACGGCTGAAATGACGCTGCCGCTTGCCTCGGCCAGCGCCGCCATATCGAAGGCGATAAAGCTCTTGGCGCTGGCCAGCGCCGCGTCATAGACCTTTGCTCCATCGCCGATGCCGTCGCCTGGCGCGATCTTTTCCTGCACCGCATACGTGCGGTGCGACGACGTGATGAGCGTCGTGCGGCCAGGGGTCACCAGGCCCCGCAAAATGGAGCGACCGCCCTCCATCAGCTCGGCGGCCATGACAACATCAACGTCTCCCGGCGCCGGCATCAGCGACAGCACGGGATAACCCTTGTCCGAGCGCGGTCGGACCATCTCGATATAGTAGATTGTGGCGCCGGTGCGCTGGGCCACGCCCGGCACCGAAGTCGACTGCGCGACCCATCCCTGACTTTCGCCCAGCGCCACGATCCAATCGACAAGCACGCCGCCGCCCTGCCCGCCCATCGCCAGCACCGCGATGTTCAGCGGTCTGGCCGGGTCGAACTTGCATGATGGGACCATGGCGTTCATCTGGTTCGTTCCATCAGCCCAGCACGATGCGATGCCTGTCGCGTCGGCGTTGCAGGAAGCCGATCACGGCCGCACGCACCCTTGCCAGCAAGCGGTCGAACACAGTCGGGTTGTGGATGATGTCGGCCCGATAGAACGACGGGCACAGCACGGCCGCTTCCGCCACTTCGCCGCAGTTGCCGCAGCCGACGCAGGTGTTGTCGATGGCGGCTACGGGATCGTCCTTCAGGGGATCGTCGGTGCGCTTTACCGAGAGCGAGGGACAGCCGGACAGGCGAATGCAGGCGTGATCACCGGTGCAGACATCCTCGTCGACACCGAAGCGCTCCCGCACCGTCCGCCTGCCGTCCTTGATCGCCTTGGCCAACAGAGGCTTCACCCGGCGCTGCTTGTTCAGCATGCATTCGGACGATGCGACGATGACTTTTGGACCTTTCTCCTTGGTTGTGAGGGCCTCCTTCAACGTGTCGCGCATGCGGGCTACGTCATAGGTGCGATCGACGTGCCGCACCCAGCTGGCACCGATCCCCTGCACGGCCTCGGTGATCGGGTGCTTGGTCGAGCGCGCACGGTTGTCCGCCCGCGAGGAAAGCAGATCCTGTCCGCCCGTGGCAGATGAATAGAAGTTGTCGACCACGAGCACGACGCCGTCGTGTTTATTGAAGACCGCATCACCTATGCCGCTGGTCAGGCCGTTGTGCCAAAAACCGCCATCGCCCATTACGGCGATCGAGCGCTTGCCGGCCGGCACATTGAAAGCGGCCGCTGAGGCCGGACCCAAGCCATATCCCATGGTGGTGGCGCCGACATTGAACGGGGGCAGAATCGAGAACAGGTGACAGCCGATGTCCGCCGCGACGTGATGTGGGCCCAGGTCCTTCTCGACGAGCTTCATGGCGGCGAAGATCGGCCGCTCCGGACAGCCGGTGCAAAATCCGGGTGGCCGCGGCGGCACGACCTCGGCCAGCGCCTTGAGCTTGGCATCGGCAACCGCCTGCACATTGGGCGCGCGAGCCTGGTCTGACAGGAGCGATGGCATGACAGAAGCGAGGAAGCTGCGCATCCCTGCAGTCAGTACCGCTGCGGTGTACTCCCCGGCCATGGGCAGCACGCCCTTGCCGTGGATCTTTGCGGCTACGTCAGCCTTGCAGAGAATCTTGTACAGCGCCTGCTCGATGTAGTCGGGCTGACCCTCCTCGACGATGAGCACGGCGCGTTTCGAGCGGCAGAAATCGACCAGCTCGTCGTCGATCAGCGGGTAGGTGACGTTCAGGACATACAGAGGAACTTGCGTCGCACCCCAGACGTCAGCCAGCCCCAGGGCCTGCAGCGCACGCATGACGCCGTTGTACATTCCGCCCTGCAGGATAATGCCGATATCGGCGGCGTCGCCGGCGAACACCTCGTTGAGCTTGCGCTCCTTGATGAACTTGACGGCAGCCGGCCAGCGCTTCTCGATCTTCTCCTTCTCATGTGCGAAGGATGCGGGTGGCAGCACGATGCGACTGGTGTCGCGTTTGGGATTCTCCAGAGCCTGCGCCAGCGTGAACGGCGGGCGCTTGTTGTCTTTCGCTGTGAAGCGGCCATGCATGTGGCAGGATCGGATGCGCACTTCCAGCATGACCGGCGTGTTGCTGACCTCGGACAGCTCGAAGCCATCTTCAACCGCCTGTACGATGCGCTCCAGATTGGGCCGGGGATCGAGCAGCCAAATCTGCGATTTCATGGCAAAGGCGTGGCTGCGCTCCTGCATGATCGACGAGCCTTCGCCGTAGTCCTCGCCGACGATGATCAGCGCTCCACCGGTGACACCACCGGAGGCTAGATTGGCGAGCGCATCGGAAGCGACATTGGTGCCGACCGTCGACTTGAACGTTACCGCGCCGCGGATTGGATACATCACGGAAGCGGACAGCATCGCGCCGGCGGCCGCCTCGGATGCCGAGGTTGTGAACCGCACGCCAAGTTCAGAAAGCACGTCCTGCGCGTCCGCCAGGACATCCATCAGGTGAGAAATGGGCGCGCCCTGGTAGCCACCTACGTAGCCGACGCCCGATTGCAGCAGCGCCTTGGTAATCGCAAGGATGCCCTCGCCGCGAAACTCCTGGCCGGCGCCGAGCCGCAAATGCTCGACTTCCTTTGCAAAAGACCGCTCCGCCATGGCTTCCTCAGGATCGCTTCAACTGCGATGCGGCGACCGGCACGTCGGGAACGGAGCCGCATCGAGCGGATCTTCGGTGTCTTTTATACATAAAATAAATCGAGCGTCAATCCGGGCAGTCCTGGCGCTCAGGCGCGGTCGACCAAGACGCCGCCGTCGTGACCGCTGTGTACCCCAGAACGCGCATTTGT
>Ga0075431_100004879_pt1 | contig 13208 bp, 11 predicted proteins | sample RhiMetdeltSRZDD5_FD_75297 | JGI IMG/M metagenome (GOLD analysis project Ga0075431, IMG submission 75297) | Populus rhizosphere microbial communities from Tennessee, USA - Rhizosphere MetaG P. deltoides SRZDD5 | ecosystem: Host-associated > Plants > Roots > Rhizosphere > Soil | place: USA... | reverse complement strand
CGGGGGCGACGGCGCGATTCACGGCCCCGGCGGAGCTGTTCGGGCTCGCACATCGGCTGAGCGCGGGCGTGGATGTGCAGTTTCAGGATGACGACCGCCTGAACTTCGCGAACTGCAACTTCGATCCGCCGCTCACGCAACCGACGGCCAGCTGTCCCACCGTCGGTCAGGAGCGCGGAATGGTACAGCTCGACCAGCGCGAGCGCGTGACGGGTGTGGGCCCCTTCGTGCGTGATGAGATCACGTTGTCCGACCGGTATCTACTCACGTTAGGCGCCCGGGCCGATCACGTGCGGTTCCGGGTCGACGACCGGCTCATCGCCGGAACCAACCCCGACGACTCCGGTGAGCGAACGCTGCGCGCGGTGAGCCCGATGGTTGGCGTCGTGGCCCGCGTGGGGACGCTGCACTCCGTCTTCGCCAACGTTTCCACCGCGTTCGAAACGCCGACGGCCACGGAGCTGGCGAACAAGCCGGACGGGTCGGCTGGCATCAACCCGACGCTGGACCCGCAGTACGCGACCACCGTGGAAGCTGGGGTGAAGGGCGTCGCCGGGCGACTCCGCTACGACGCCTCGCTGTTCGCCACGCGGGTGCGCGACGAACTGATCCCCTTCGAGGTCCCTGGAGGCGGCGGTCGGCGATACTTCCGCAATGCCGGCTCGACCCGGCGCGGCGGTGGCGAGTTCGGGCTTGCAGCCGCGGTAGGCGCGACGACCGTCGGTGTCTCGTACAGCTACTCGGACTTCGTGTTCCGCGACTATGTCGTCGGGACGAACGATTACAGCGGCAACCACATTCCCGGCGTCCCGAACCAGCAGTTCCAGGGCTACGCGACGTACACGTGGCGCGGCTGGTCCGCGACAGTCGAGGCGATCACCGCTGGCAGTGCGTTTCTGGACGATGCGAACTCGGCGCGCTCCCAAGGCTACGAGGTGATGAACGCGCGCATCGGGGGGCGCATCGAGCTGGGCCGCGCGTCGGTGCTGCCCATGCTCGCCGTGTCCAACATCTTCGATCGAGCGTACGCGGGGTCGATCGTGACGAACGCAGCGGCGGGCCGATACTTCGAGCCCGCACCGGGGCAGACGGTCTATTTCGGCCTCTCGGTCGGCGCGGGGCGTTAGACTCGGGAAATTGGGAAATTGGGGTCAGACTCGAATTAGCGTTTCGTTGCGGCCCGCAAGGAATCGCTAATTCGAGTCTGACCCCAATTTCGGAACTACTGCTACTTCTTCTTCAGCTCGACGTCGCCGTTGCCCGAGCTCATCGTGATGCGCCGGCCGCCGCGACCGATCGTCGCACGCACGTGCTGCGGATCGATGCGGCCGCGGAGCGTGAGTGGGAAGTCGCTATAGAACTTGCCGGACCCAGTCGTCGCGACCAGCTCGCCGGCGAAGTTGGCGGGGACGGTAACACTCACCGACCCGTTCCCGCTCGAGAACTCCATATCGTCGGCGACGTCCTCGATCGCGTCCATCGTGACGTCGACATCCCCGTTGCCGCTCGACGCGTTCACGGGGCCACGACCCGTGAGGACGGTTACCCGGCCATTGCCGCTCGACGCGCGCACCGGGCCGGCCGCACGGCCGACACGCACGTCCCCGTTGCCGCTCGACGCGCTCACCGGCCCGCCACTCGTCGTCACCGAGACGTCGCCGTTTCCACTCGCGGCCCGGACCTCGGCCGACAGGCCTTCCACGCGCACGTCGCCGTTTCCGGACCCTGCGGCAACCTTGACCCCTTTCGGCACCCGCACGGTGATGTTGACTCGGCGGCCGTCGTTGTCCCGCCCGCGCCCGCGATGACGGATGCCGTCGTCGTCGCAATCGGTGTCCTCGTCGATGATCGCGCAGATCGTGACGCCATCGCTCGTCTTGCGGATGTCGAAGCCGATGTCCTCCGGACGTCCGCGTCGGAGTATCTTCTCTGCAGTGAGGTCGACGGCGTCGCCGCTTGCCTCGGCGACTTCAATCCGGCCGCTGACGCCGTATACGCGCAGCCATTGACCGGCCGCCACGCGCTCCGACCAGGTAAAGCGGGTTCCTTCGCGTCCCTGGAGCTGCTGCGCGGCGAGCGGTGACGCGAGAACTCCCGTAACAAGCAATGGCAAGGCGAGGCGGCGAATCATCCGGGTTGCTCCGTTCTGGGCCACTGGGTCAGACAGGCGCTTTCGGCTCAGGGTTTAGACTGTACAAGAATCGGGTTGCCGGAAGACCTAGCTTACCTATCTACCCGAGGTGCCGCGGTGCACCGATGGCCGCGGTCCAACTAGCCAGCGAGGAGGCGTCGTGGACGCCATGCAGGAACAGCTTACCGTCGAGCCACAGACCAGCGCACGTCGCGGCGCGGCGCTCGACATCGATTCCGACAGCTTCCGGAGCCTCGGTCACGCCCTCGTGGATCGAGTGGCCGACCTCCTTGTCTCGCTGCCGGATCGCCCCGTCTCGCCGCAAACGACGCCCGACGCCATCAGGGAACAGCTCGGCGACGCCCGTCTTCCCGAGGCAGGCACTGACCCGGCGACGTTGCTCGAGGACGTGACGTCGTTGCTCATCGAGAACTCGACCTTCAACGGCCATCCCCGATTCTTCGGCTACATCACCGCGTCTGCCGCACCAATCGGAATTCTGGGTGACATGCTGGCCGCGGCGATCAACCCGAACGTCGGGGCGTGGTCGCTCTCGCCGGCCGCCACGGAGATCGAACGGCAGGCGGTGCGGTGGGTCGCCGAGTTCATCGGCTTCCCGGCCTCGTGCGGCGGCCTGTTCGTGAGCGGTGGCAACATGGCGAACATGGTGTGCTTCCTCGCGGCCCGTGCGGCGCACGCGGCTCGCGCCGGGTGGGATGTGCGCACGAAAGGCGTCACGGGCGAGGCGGCGAAGCTCACGATCTACACGTCGGCCGAAACGCACACGTGGTTGCAGAAGGCCGCAGACCTGTTCGGGCTGGGCACCGACGCCATCCGGTGGATCGAGGTGGACTCGGGGCAGCGGATGCGGATGGATCGACTGCGCGAGCGCATCGAGGCGGATCGCCTCGCGGGGTTTCGCCCGTTCCTGGTTGTGGGGACTGGCGGTTCTGTCGCGACCGGTGCGGTCGACCCACTGCCCGAGATCGCGGCGCTCTGTCGCGAGGAGGGGCTCTGGTTCCACGTGGATGGCGCGTACGGGGCTCCGGCCGCCCGAGTGAACGGCGCTCCCGCCGACCTGGCCGCGTTAGGCGAGGCGGATTCGGTAGCCATGGACCCGCACAAGTGGTTCTACGCGCCGCTCGAGGCCGCGTGCGCGCTCGTCCGGGATCCGGCCGCGCTCCTGGCAGCCTTTTCCTACCGGCCATCCTACTACCACTTCCACGGCGAAGCGGAGGACCCGCAGGTCAACTTCTACGAGTGGGGCCCCCAGAACTCGCGCGGTTTCCGGGCGCTCAAGGTGTGGCTCGCGATGCGTCAGATCGGGCGCGCGGGGTACGAGCGTCTCATCGCGGAAGACATCGAGCTCGCGCGTCGCATGTACGATCGCGTTGCGGCGCACCCGGAGCTCGAGGCGCTGACGCTCGGCCTCAGCATCACCACGTTCAGGTACATCCCACCCGATCTCGACACACTGGTTCCGGCATCAGAGCGGGCGAGGTACCTGAACGACTTCAATACGGCGTTACTCACGCGCCTGCAGAACAGCGGCGCGATCTACCTCTCGAACGCCGTGATCGATGATCGGTTCGCCCTCCGCACGTGCATCGTGAACTTCCGGACGTCGGTGGCGGACGTCGACGCCGTCCCGGAGATCGTAGTGCGCGAGGGCAGGCTCCTGCATGACGAGATGAGACGGCACTGACGCACGGCGTCGGCAGGTGGCCTCCGACCTCATCGTGATGGCGTCCGCAGGGGCGTCGCTGCGCCCGGCGACGCGGCGGAGCGCGAACGTTCCCGTAGCACCACCGGGATCCGACACGTAGCGCCACGTACCAACGATGCTGTCGCCGCGCACCGCTCCGCTGAGCTCCACCGAGCCATGATCGACACCCGGATTCAGCACGGCCCGGATCGAGTTCGGTGCGACCAGCCATCCTAGCGCGTCGCGCGAGGAAAGGCTGAAGCCGAAACGCGCGAAGTCGATCTCGAAGTTCCCCGGATGGACGGTTCGTGCGCTGACAGTTGCCGGCGACGCGTCGCCAACAGCATTGAACCGGATGCGCGCCGGGATGGATCGCGAGGAGGGTCGTTCGCGGAGGCGCCACACCGAGTCGAGGCGGATGACGCCGTCCCACGTGCCGGTAAGGTCCTGTGTGACGGCAGCCTGGCCCCATGTCGGCGCAGGCAGGCTCAGGAGCATCGCGGTCATCAGTCGAAGGAAGGTCGGTTTCGTCATCGCACCGGGCTCCAACGCAAGGGATGGGCTCGCGAGAGCACCAAACCGAGTCCGGGCGGATGAGCTTGCCGTTAACCGTCTATAGCAGGATGAGGCCCTGCCGAACGCCGATGGCGACGGCTTCCGCGCGCGAATACGCGCCGAGCTTCCCGAGGATCGACGCGACGTGCGTTTTCACGGTGTGCTCGGAGATTCCCAGTCGGGCCGCGATGTTCTTGTTAGCGAGTCCTTCCGCGAGCATGCCTAACACTTCGAACTCGCGCGGCGTGAGCGGCGTAGAGTCTGGTTGGACTCGGGGCGCGACGGCTGGGCGAGTAGCGGACGCAACGAGTGCCCCCGCAAGCTCGGCCGGAAGTGTGACGAGCCCTGCCGCGGCTGCCTCGATTGCGGCGACGATCTCGGCGGGCGTCGCATCCCGCGGAAGCACGCCTCGCGCGCCCATCCTCACCGCCTCGGCGGCCCATGCAGGGGTGAGCTCGTCGGCGACGAGGACAAGCGCTGGTGTGCGTGCGGCAGCGTCGGGCGTGAGTGCGATCCGCGACGCGACCGACGCCGACTCCGGTGTTCCGTCGCGTGTGTCGACGGCGAGCAGGACCACCTGAGGCTCGTGGGACTCGATGTCGTCGACGAGTGCGTCGCCCGCCGTGACGGCGACGACGGTGACCGCCGCGCTTCGGGCGAGCAGTGACTCGAGGCCGGCGCGAACCACCGGCGACGCCGCCGCAACGAGCGTGCGAATCACGCCGCGCGCCACCCGGTCGCGTCGTGCCGGAATCCGGCGTCGCTGAGGAATCGCGCGACGGTCGTGACCGGGACCGCGATCCCGAGGCCGCCGGCGATCATGGTGTTGACGCCGACCACACGCCCCTGCGCGTCCGCGAGCGGACCACCGGAGTTTCCGGGCGCGAGCCGGATATCGGCGCGAATCCAGCGCGGCCTGCCGGCGTGCCCCGGCTCGAGTGCGTGCACGATACCGAGGGCGAGCGCCCCCGCCACGCCTAACGGGTTGCCGAGCGCGACGACGAGATCGCCGGTGCGGAGGGTCGACGGATGGCCGATGGTGGCCGGGCGAAGCCCATCCACGATTCCACCGCCCGTGATCGCGATAGTGGCGAGGTCACGCCGCCGGTCGCGCGCGGTGACTCGCCCGCTGACCGTGCGGCCGTCCCAGAGGACGAGCGTTGTGACGTCCGAGCGTGCAACGTGGGCGTTCGTCACTACGACGCCATCGGCGGTCCAGATGACGCCGGAGCCGACGCCCGCGCCGCCCGTGCGCACTTCCACCGTGCTGCGCCGGAGGCCGCCGGCCAACTCGGCAAGCGCCGTGGCGAGCGGCTCGGTCATCATCGGCCCCTCCGCGATGAACGCTGTTGCTGCGGACGTTCGCCGATGGTGATCGAGACGCTGGTCGGCTCGCCACCGCGTACGAGGCGCACCGAGATCGCCTTACCGATCTGGTCGGGCCCGAGCATCGCGAGTAGCTCGGCGGGATCGGCGACGGGGGTATCCCCGACCGCGACGAGGATGTCGCCGATGAGAACGCCGGCGCGGTCCGCCGGGCCACCGGCTTCGGCGCTCACCACCATGAGTCCGATGTCGTTAGGCAGACGCAGGCGCTCGACAAGCCCTCCAGGCAGCCGGACGGGCTGCATGCCGAGGCCGAGGTAGCCGCGGGCAATGCGACCGGTCGTGAGGAGCTGGTCAGCGACCCGGTTCACGGTGGACGCCGGAATCGCGAGTGCCGCGCCGCGCGAGAGCCCCGACGTATCGAGGCCGAGCACTCGGCCGGCGGCGTCGACGAGCGGGCCGCCCGAGAACCCGTCGTAGATGGAGATGTCGAGGCGTACGAATCGGTCGATCATGCCACCATGCCAGGTTCGCCACTCACCCCCCACGGCGCTGATCACGCCGAGGCTCGCGGTGATCGCAGGGCCGGGTCGGCCAAGTGCCAAGCCCAGTGCGCCGACGCGAACGCCACTCGCGTCGGCGAGGCGAGCGACGGGCGCGGTGATGCCATCGACGCGAAGGACCGCGAGGTCGGTCGTTGGGTCTCGGCCAACGAGCGTGGCAGCGAGCGAGGTGCCGTCCGCGATGGTGACGGTGATGTCCTCGTCGCGCTGGATGGTGTGATGGGCGGCGACGATGATGCCGGGCCGCCAGTGAATGCCACTTGCGGGAATCCGGCGCCGCGCGTGGATCGCGACTACGAAGTGCCCGGCGCGCTCGACGGCGCCGGCGAGGTCGTTCGACAATGACTCGAGCACGCCAGCCGATGGCGAGTCGATCGAGGGTCCAGCCATGGGGTCTCCTGTGCTTACGGGCGCGCCAAGTCGATCGGTCGAAAGCTAGGATCGGCGCACCGCTCTACGCGGAACAATGCGTCCGCGGACAGGCATGGGGGATCGCTCGTTCGGCTGATCCAGTGGTCGGTAAGGAGAGCGAGCCGGCCCAAACCCTCGGGACGCTCCTCGCACTCCCCTCTTCTCATTTCTCTTGCTTTGCAACGGCGGTCGCCTCCGACCGCGACGCTTGCGTCAGCGTCCTCTGCGTGCCGCGCGTGCGGAGCACACGCGGCCTGCATCCTCAGCGGTCTGCTCTATCGGCGCGAGGGACGTCCCGAGGCAGTTCACCCTGCAGCAACCAGTTCCAGCTAACAGCAAACAGCGCTGGTTTCGCTGGTTTATGGTTCCGACTACCGTCCTGCAGCCCGTTGAACGTCAGCCCACGGAGCGATGCCCCCATGCGCCCCGACGACCCGATCGATCGCCAAGCCACGGCGCGTGCCTAACGCGACGACCTCCTGGCTCCCGGGCGCCGGCAGCGTCGGGCCGGGGCTCAGGACGTCCGCCACGAACAGCACACGCGCGGTCGGGACGTACGCGGCGAGGATCCCCTCCGCGTGGACCGACGGCAGGCGATAGATCACCACGCGGCTGTCGCCGCTTCCCACTGTCAGCGAGTCACCCACCGCCGTGATTGCTGGCGCGGCTCGGCCGCGGGAGAGCGCATCGCGCGCAACCGTCTTCGTAGCCGAGCCGATGCCGCGCACGAACTCGACGTTCCGCTGATGCGTCGCGACGGGAACGCCCGCGTCCATGTACCCGCGCAACCCGCCCGAGTGGTCCCAGTGATGATGGGTGTTCACCACCAAGCCGACTCGCTTGGACGGGAAGCGCGCGCGCAGTGTGTCGAGCACCGCGCGTGAGCGCGCCGCGTTCTGGGGGGCTTCGACGACCACGAGCCGCGTCGGTTGCTCGACGACCAGCGAGAAGTGGGTGCCGCCCTCCGCACGCCAAACGCCGGGCGCAACCTCGACGAGGTTCACAGGGATCGCGGGTGCGGTCGCGGGCAGGCTCGACGCACGCGTTCGGATCGAGTCTGCCATCGCGAACGTCGAATCCGCGAGCGTCCCGTTCACCGTCACGGCGGTAACGACCTGATGCTGACTCAAGCGCCCATTCACTTCGGCGTCGATCTGACGCGGGAACTTGAGCGGCCCTGCGTCCTGCCAGCGCGTGTACCAGGTCGCCGTGCGGCGATCGCCGAGGATGGGATCGTCGGTCACGACTTCGACGACTGTGAGAAGTCCCGACCCGCGATCGAAATAGAGTGTCGCCGTGTCCTGGCCTGCGATTCGCACGGCGTCCATCACTTCACCGCGCCAGCGTTTCGCCGGCGCGGTTCGCAATGACGCGGGTGTCTCGAGCGCGGTTCGAAGGAGGCGGAGCGGGGAGAGTCGCATGACACGCTCGCTCGCGGCGACGTTGGCCCGTGCGTCCGGATTCTCCGCCGTGTTGTTGACGATCATCCCGGCTCCGCCGGACATGACGCGACGCGTTCGCGTCGGCGGTCCCGCGAACGGTCGGTTCTCCTGTTCGATCGCGTATCGGTTGCCGCCGAAGTCGTAGGTGATGCGCGCGAAGGAGAGGGTCGCGCGCGCCGGCGACAACGGCGTTTCTTCCTGCCCGAGCTGAAAGAGCGCGGCATTCAGATCGGTGACGGTGTTCGCCAGCCCTCGTAGGGCGGTCGCGCCACCGATGGCATCGACGCCGCGCTGCACGATTGCGGCAGGTGCCTGAGCAGCGACCGGATTCAACGCGATGTTGGTCATCGCAATCGTCATGGCAGTCGGGACAAACAATCGGGTGCGCATGGGACTCGTGTCGAAGAAGGGCCGTCGCCGACATCATCGTCGATGCTTGTGGCGCCGGAGGTTACGCGAGCCACGCTACCCGTCGCGCTCCGGAGCGGCAATGAGGCGGATCGTGGGGATCGTGTCAGCCGTGATTACCTTTCGTCCCGGCTTCCACCCGCGATGATCACATGCGATATCGAACGTTCGGGAGACTGGGATGGCGCGTCAGCGACGTGGGGTACGGGATGTGGGGGCTCGCCGCGTGGTCCGGGTCCGACGACGATCTCACGCGCAAGGCGCTCGAAGAGGCCGTGCGACTCGGATGCAACTTCTTCGACACGGCGTGGGCGTACGGACAGGGTAGAAGCGAGCGATTCCTCGGCGAACTGGTTCGCGCACATCGCGAGAAGCATCTCTACACCGCGACCAAGGTCCCTCCGAAAAACCTCACTTGGCCGGCGCGACCGGAGTTTACGCTCGATGAAGTGTTTCCGCCGGATCACGTCCGCGAATACGCGGAGTCCAGTCTCGAAAATCTCGGACTCGATTCTGTCGACCTGCTGCAGTTTCACGTGTGGGAGGACCGATGGGCGCGTGACGAGCGATGGCAGCGCGTCGTGGAGGATCTCAGGCGCGAAGGTCTGGTGAAGGCCATCGGGATCAGCGTGAACCGGTGGGAGCCCGAAAATGGGATCGAGACGCTGCGCACGGGGTTGGTCGATGCGGTGCAGGTCATCTACAACATCTTCGATCAGAACCCCGAGGACGTCCTCTTTCCGCTGTGCCGCGAACTCGGTGTCGCGATCATCGCGCGCGTGCCCTTCGATGAAGGGTCGCTCACCGGAACGCTGACGCGCGAGACGCGCTTCCCACAGGGAGACTTCCGTCGCACGTACTTCGGTGCGGAGAACCTCGGGCCGACCGTGGATCGCGTTGAGCGGCTCCTGCCGCTCGTCCCGAAGGACTCGAGTCTTCCCGAGCTTGCCATGCGGTTCATCCTGTCGAATCCGGATGTCGCCACGGTCATCCCCGGGATGCGCCGGCCGAAGCACGTGGCGGCGAATATCCGCGCGAGTGACCTCGGTCCCCTGGACGCCGCACTCGTCGCTCGGCTCCGGGAGCATCGGTGGGTTCGACAGCCGGCGAGCTGGTCAGCCTGACGACTCGGGAACTGGGAAGTAATTGGGGTCAGACTCGAATTAGCGATTCCTTGCGGCCCGCAAGGAATCGCTAATTCGAGTCTGACCCCGATTACCTAATTACTTCCGCCGCCTAACGGCGTTCAGCGCCACGGCGGCGACCGCCGCCACCGCCACGCCCATCACGGCACGTCCCACCGGGTCCGGAACCGGCGGCGGTACGTAGACCACCCCCGATCGGTCTGCCACCGCCGGTTCGCGCACGTACCGGCCGCGCGCCGGCAGCGCCCGCGCTCTGAAATTGTCCGCCAGATCGCTCAGGCCGCGCTTCAGACGATCGCCGCGCATCGCGATCCCGTGCCCCGTCACCGCAACGTCGGGGTCGAGCGCCGCGAGCGCCTTGACGGACTCTTCGGCCGCTCTCCAGTCCGGCGTGTAGTACGCGGGTGGACCATGCACTTCCGGCCGCTGAGTCGCGACCGCGAAGAACGACTCCTGCTTCGTCGTGACGAACGCGTCGCCGGCAACGAGCGCATGGTCGCGGTCGCGGAACAGCGACACGTGCCCCGGCGCGTGGCCCGGCGTGTGGATCCACCGCCACTCCCCCGCCGAGGGCACACCGCCGTCGGCAGGCAGCTCCATCACGTTGCTACCGAGGTCGATCGGTTTGCGCGGGTAGAAGCGCGACAGAAACGCCATCGCGCCGCCACCGACAGCCGGGTCGGGGGGCGGATATGACGACCGACCCGTCAGGTACGGCATTTCGAGCTCGTGCGCGTAGACCGGCACTTGCCACCGCCGCACGAGCTCGCGTAACGAGCCGACGTGATCGAAGTGTCCGTGCGTGAGCACGATCGCCGCCGGCGCGGCACCGGTTCCATAGAGCGTCTCGGCTGCCCGCGCGATACGCGCCGCAGAACCGCCGAGTCCGGCATCAACAAGCACCCAGGGATCGTCCCGACCGTCTGACGATCCAATGAACGCGACATTGACGATGCGATCGCGCAGATAGGCGAGGCCGGGCGCGACGCGTGTCGGGTCTTCACTGACCGCACTCTGGCGGCCTGCAAGATCATTCGTGTCGGTCATATGACGACGCTGCTCGAGTCGATGGGAAAGGTATCGGGTACGGGCCGCGAGCGTGAAGGTCTCACGAGTAGCTACGCCGCGCCGTGGGAGTGCGTGAGCCGCAAGAGGAAGTCCATCCGTCACTCGCTGTGCCAAAGGGTCGAAGTCCATGGGTCGGTCGAGCTCCTGAGTTCGACCGGTGCCTTGCCCCCACGCGGCACTCAGCGCATATCGGGGAGCGTTTTCTCGCTCAACGCTTCCCGCGCGTGCTTTCGTGCCCGCCAACTGATGATGCCGATGTCCTCGAACCTCCTGGCAGCGACTCTCGTCGCGTCGTGGCTCGTCGCCCAGCCGCCCGTCGGCGCGCAGACGATCGACCTGAGCCGTTACCGTATGGTCGACCTGACGCATGCGCTCAACGCGCGCACACTGTACTGGCCGACATCGCCGACGTCGTTCAAGCTCGACACCCTGTCCTACGGGCCCACGCCGGGCGGCTGGTTCTACTCGTCATACGCGTTTTCCGCGCCCGAGCACGGCGGCACGCATCTCGACGCGCCGATTCACTTCGGGGAGGGACGACTCACCGCTGACCGCATCCCGCTCGAGCGCCTGATCGCGCCGGCAGTGGTTATTGACGTCACGGCGAAGACCCGTGCCGACGCCGATTACCGCCTAACGCGTGATGACGTCCTCGCGTTCGAGCGGACGAACGGACGCATCCCGGCGGGCGCGATCGTGCTGCTCAACACCGGCTGGAGCACGCGCTGGCCCGATCGAAAGGCGTACCTGGGCGACGACACGCCTAACGATGCCTCCAAGCTCCACTTCCCGAGCTACGGCGTGGAGGCGGCCCGGCTCCTCGTGCAGGAACGACGAGTCGCCGCGATCGGCGTCGACGTCGCGTCGATCGATTACGGACCGTCGCAAGACTTCATGGTCCACCGCATCGCGGCCGCCGCTGATGTGCCCGGGCTCGAGAACCTGACGAACCTCAATCTCCTTCCCGCGACCGGTGCGCTCGTCATGGCGTTACCGATGAAGATCGAGGGCGGATCGGGCGGCCCGGTGCGCGTCGTTGCGCTCGTCCCGAGGCAGTAGACTGTTCTTCCTTATAGTATTGGAACCAACGCGCACTCGAACGGAACGGACGTCCTGGATGACACAATTGACCCCAACGGCCGCGACGCGACCCAACGCCCGCGTGATGTTGGTACCCAGCGGCATCATGCTCGCGCTCGCTCTCGTTTCGGCCTGCTCATCGGGGCCAGACCCGGAGCCCTCGGGGATTCCCGGCTTCGAGCCGACGATCCAGACACACCAGTTCACGCCGACGGACCGGTTCTTCTCACTCGACAGCAACGACGTCGTCGTCATCTCCCGCGACCCCACGCTGCTCGGTGGGATCTTCCTGTTGCTCGACGACGCACAACTGCCGTATCGCCGCTACCTGCAAACGCTTCCGCCACGAACGGCCGTCGCGGTGGGGATCCAGCCCGGTGACAGCGTCCCGCTGGATTCCCTGCTGCGAGCCGCCAAGGCCGCAGTCAGCATCTTCGAACGCATCGAGGTACCGCGCGACACCCGGGGCGCCCCAATACCGATCGCGCGCTTCCTGGTTTCGTCAGTGCGCAACCGAGTCGCGCGGGCCTGGCTAAGCAACGCGGACACCGTCGCTGCGCGGACGCTTCCCGACTGGGTCGTTGCTGGTGTAACCCAGTTGATCACCGGCTACCCGTCGGGTGGTGCGCGGAACGCGCAGCTCGCAACGCAGTTGGGCGACATCATTCCCATCGACTCGCTCACCCGCATGCGCATCCCGGAAGCGGCGATCCCGGTCGGCGTGTCCGGCGAAGGTCCTGCCGGCTCGGGACAGCGCACCGATTCGCGTGGCAGGCCCGTGAATACTGCTCCGCGTCGACTCCCACCGGAGATGCTCGCGTCGCTTCAGGCGGCCAGCGTCGTGGAGTTCATGTGGGCGCGCGAAGGCCGCGGGATCATCAAGCAGCTTGTCGAGCGAACCCGTCGCGGCGAGCCGTTGTCGGCCGTCATTGCCCAGGCCGTTTCGTTGCCCCACGACGTTCCGGGGCTCGAGGCGGCGTGGAGGGCCAGCGTCACTCCACCCCCGAGACGATGAGCGCCCGGGGGTCAGAACAAGGGGTCAGAACAATTTAGGGTAGCCGAAACGAGGTCAGAACAAAGGGTCAGAGCAATTGCTCTGACCCTTTGTTCTGACCCTTTGTTCTGACCCTTTGTTCTGACCCTTTGTTCTGACCCTCAGCCGCTCAGCTGATCTTGAACTGCTGCACCATGCCGTGCGCAACGTGCGGCTTACCGTCCTTCGCGTCCGGAACGAAACAGATCAGGCCGTAGTCGCCCGGCGTGAGGCTCGCCTCGAAATAGGTGTTCTTCCCGGGCATGAACGCCGGGATCCCACCGATCGGCTTGCCGGGCGGGGGCCCCTTCATCGTCTCGGCCCACTTCCCGACGTCCTCC
>Ga0075431_100004873_pt1 | contig 13218 bp, 9 predicted proteins | sample RhiMetdeltSRZDD5_FD_75297 | JGI IMG/M metagenome (GOLD analysis project Ga0075431, IMG submission 75297) | Populus rhizosphere microbial communities from Tennessee, USA - Rhizosphere MetaG P. deltoides SRZDD5 | ecosystem: Host-associated > Plants > Roots > Rhizosphere > Soil | place: USA... | reverse complement strand
ACTTCAAAGTCCCGCCGCCGTGCTGGCAGCCGCCCAAACAACGCGGCCGGCCTTCTTTAGCCACCCTGCGACTGACTCAGCAATGGGCTGCTTGATCACCCTTAAGTGCGGTGACACCCCCATTAGCCAAGGAGATAATTATCATGTTACAGACATTTCGCTTCAACCGTTTGACCAAACCCGTTGGGATTGTCCTGGCACTCAGCCTGATCGTATCGCTCGCGCTGGCCGGGGCCACCCTGACCGGGATCAAGCCCGCGCTGGCGGCGAACACGACGTACTACGTGGACTGCGCCGGGAGTGACACCAACAACGGCACCAGCACTAGCACCCCGTGGAAGACCATGGCCCGCGCCAGCCAACAGACCTACGGTGCTGGCGACCAGATCCTCTTCAAGCGCGGCTGCACCTTCAGCGGCACCGGCTTCAAGCCCACCGGCAACGGCTCGGTGTCATCGCCCGTCACCATCGCCGACTACGGCTCGGGCAACTTGCCCGCGCTCGATGGCGTCGGCACCAATGAGCCGGCCCTGCTGCTCAAGAACGTTCAGAACTACACCGTGCGCAACCTCGACCTGACTCAACATGGCCAGACCCCCCAAGCCATCGAAGTCGAGCACGGCAAGGACCTGGATCAGATGTCCGATGAGTACATGCGCGCCATTGTCCACATACTCGGCCTCGGCGCGCCCGGCGTGCAAGCCTGCGGTGAAGCCTGCACCGTCCGCAACATCCTGCTGGATAGCTTGGTCGTCCATGACGGCTCCTGGAATGGCATCTACGTTTCGGGCGGCTATTATCAACTCGACACCAACACCTTTGGCTACGTGGATAACGTCGTCGTCACCAACACCGAATCCCGCAACAACCATAAATCCGGCGTGGACATGACCTCCACCTACACCAAGACCATCATCTATGGCACCACCAACGTCAAAGTCTTGAATTCGTATCTGCACGACAATGGCGCGGACGGTGTGGTGTTCGGCCCGGTGGATCATGGCTTGGTGGACGGCGTGCACTGCCCATTCAACGGCCTGCTGCGCAACGCGCGCTTGGGCTGTTGGAGTTGGGACTCGCACGACGTCGTCATTCAGTTCTCTGAATCGGATCACAACAAATCGCCCCTCAACACCAGCCAGGCGCGTGACGCCGGCGGGTTCGACATGGACCTGGGCACCGAAGATGGGGTCGTGCAATACTCCTGGTCGCACGACAACGAAGGCGAAGGCTTCCTGCTGATGACCTGGCCGATTGGCTTTGGCTATGCCCGTGGCGAGACGCACAACGCGCACATGCGCTACAACATCGGCGAACGGGATGCCAAGAAGTTCGGCACCAGCGTCTTCCACTTCGGCTTCACCAACCCGGCGCTGGTCTACAACAACACGATCTATTATGAGTCAAACCGCACGGCGGCCTCGACCATGTACCAGGCCGAAGGTGGCGCGATCGGCTTCAGCAAGTGGGGCAAGTCCGGCGTGCCCAAGAGTTACATCTACAACAACATCTTCGTCGCCAATGGCAATGTGACGCCCGGCTCGGAGAACAACCTGGTGCGGGATGAGAGCGGCTGCACCTGCACGTTTGATCGCAACCTGTACTACCGGGTGGAAGGCGGCGTGCGCTTCAAGTGGGGCAGCACGGTCTACACCACACTCGCCGCCTGGCAAGCGAGTGGGCGCGATGCGAACGGCCTGAACGCCAACCCGCTGTTCACCGGCGCGTTCGGTGGCGGCCCGGCGGCCTATCATCTCCAGAGTGGTTCGCCCGCGATCAACGCGGCGGCGGCCGTGACCGTCGGCCTGCGCGGGATGGGGACGCGCGATTACTTCGGCGCGAGCATCCCGGCCGGTGGCGCGTATGACATCGGCGCGGCGGAAGGCAGTGGGGCGCCCGGCCCGACGAACACCCCGACGGCGACCAGCACCCCGGTGCCGCCGACGAACACCCCCGGTGGCCCGACCAACACGCCGACGGCCACTGCGACTCGGACAAACACCCCGGTTGCGCCGACGGCGACCAACACCCCAAGTGGCGGCGTCAACCTGGCACTGAACAAGCCGGGAAGCGTGTCATCGTTCAACAGTGTCAACCAGGACAACACGGAAGCGGTAGACGGCAATGTGACAACGTACTGGCGCACGGCGAAAGGCAGCACGTTACCCGCCGAGTGGATCGTCGTGGACCTGGGCAGCAGCCAGTCCATCAGCACCGTCACACTCAATTGGAATGTAACGTACTACGCAACAGCCTATACCATTCAGGTCTCGACGGACAACGTCAACTGGACGACAAAGTTCACGACCACGACCGGCGATGGCGCCATAGACACGATCACCTTCGCATCAAGCAGCGCGCGCTATGTGAAGATGAACTCGACCGCCTGGACCAACAATTCAGAACGCAATCGGTTGCAAGAGATCGAGGTGTATCAGTAACTCAATCAGTTACTTTCTGAGAACTGAAGCCTAAAACAGACCGAGGCCGGGAATTCCCGGCCTCGGTTGTATACACACTAAAAGCATCCGAGAATTTTCCTGGAGTACACCACCAACAAAGGAGTCATTCCCGCGCAGGCGGGAATGACTCTTTCTACAACGGTCGCAACGTGCGGCCGATTTCTTCAACCAGCGCCAAATCACCTTCGCCGCTAATTTCGAGATAGTCTTCGCCCACCGTTGTAAACAAGAAGAAAGCGGGCAGCTGATCCGGAAATTGGATAATAAAGTTTTTTACTCGGCGCCCATCCGCCAAGGCCCACGTGGATTCGGAACTGAATTCAAAACCCAAAGCGTCCCACGCCGTCCGGCGCTGAGCGACATAAGCCGTAAGATCATTCTTTGGATCCCAAAGGTAAACCGTGATAGCCACGCGTGAGCCACCCTCGGCCAGCGTCTCCGGTGTAGTGCCTGGCGAGAGCAGCAAGGCTTGTGCGCCACGCACGCCCATTTGGCTGCTGGGGTCAAGCGTCCAGTCGGCGGGGTAGTCAAATTCAAAACCCGCCGTTTCATCTCGATAAGTCGCTACCGGAAAAGAGGGTGTGGAGGTGGGCAATTCCGGAGTCGAAGAGGAGCGTGGCCGATTGGTTGACATCCTGGTAAGAAAACTTGGATCGGGACTAAAGCCGTCTGTTGTAGAACCACAAGCAGCCGAAAAGAGAATAAGAGTAAGTAACCACAACTTTCTGTAAGTCGCTTGCATAGCGCATCTCCTATCAGGTGTTAGGTCTATCCCCATCCGACGACTGAAGTATAACGCTCAGTTTGGAAACCAGACAGTTGGGCGCGATGACACACCACGGCTTTTGCAAAGTCATGTTGAGCGAAGCAAAACATCTCTTATGTCGCATGGCGAGACCCTTCGCTGCGCTCAGGGTGACAGTTGAATACACTGACCTGTCAGGTTTGGATACAATCATCAGTGTTTGACAGTTACTTGCAACTCCATATACTCACCGCATCATGCTCCTTTATGCCCTCACGCTTTTCCTGAGCGCTGCCTTGTTGTTTGTTGTGCAGCCCATGTTCGCCCGGATGGCGCTGCCACTATTGGGCGGCTCACCGGCCGTCTGGAATACCGCTCAGGTCTTCTTTCAAGCCGCGCTGCTCGCCGGCTACGCGTATGCTCATCTCCTCACTCGCCGGTTCAGCCTGCGCACGCAAGTCGTCATCCATTTGGGATTGCTATTGCTGCCTTTCCTGCTGCTGCCCATCCGCATCCCCTTCGGTTGGGCATTGCCTGCCACGGGCAGTCCGGCGCTCGCACTGCTAGGGTTAATGGCCGTCACCGTCGGCTTGCCTTTCTTCCTCGTCTCGGCGAGCAGCCCCCTGTTGCAACATTGGTTCACGCGCACCGGCCACCAACTTTCCAATGATCCTTACTTCTTAAACAGTGTTAGCAATATCGGCAGTTTGTTAGCCTTGCTCAGTTATCCCCTCGTCATCGCACCCACTTTAAATTTGTCAGCGCAAAGCCAAGCCTGGATGGGAGGCTATGTGCTTTTGTGGATTTTGTTCGGCGTGTGCGCAGTGCTGTTGTGGCGCTCATCTCAACCGGTGGTCGCGGCTCCCAACGAGTCACCCAAAAGCGGGAATACAGAACGTCTGACTCTGCAACGCCGGGCGCGGTGGGTGCTGTTGGCATTTGTGCCTTCCAGTTTGATGTTGAGCGTGACCACTTACCTCTCAACGGACATTGCCCCGATCCCGTTATTGTGGATTATCCCTTTGGCGCTGTACCTGCTCACGTTTGCACTCGTCTTCGCCCCAAGGCCCCTCCTGCCGCATCGGCTGCTAGTCCAGTGCTTGCCCATCGCCTTACTCATTCTGGCAGCCGTGATGGCCACTCGCGAGACCGAGCCACTCTGGCTTTTAGTTCTCATCCATCTGGTAACATTCTTTTTAGCGGCGATGGTGTGCCACGGCGAAATCGCCCGCGACCGCCCCGCCCCAGACCACCTGACCGAGTTTTATTTCTGGATGGCGATCGGCGGCGTTCTAGGTGGTATCTTCAATGCGTTAGTCGCGCCGCTGCTGTTCAACAGCGTGGCGGAATACCCGTTACTGCTCGTCGTGGCCGGATTGCTGCTCCCCGCCTCGCTCGTGTTTAGGGCAAAAACACAATCCGCCCGTGGACAGAAGCGCCGCCGCGAGCAAACCTCGAATCGTCTGCTGGCCGGGTGGCATCAACTCCCATCCCAGCGCCAAAAAATTTTTGGCTATGTGATTGACTTTGGGATTGGGTTAGCGCTATTCGGTTTGACTCTGAGCTTGATCACCCTCCTCCAAGATCGCAACCGAGCTTCCAGTTACACCGAGTTAAGCATCATGTTCGGTTTGCCGGTGTTAGTATGCGCTGCGCTGTGGCGCTGGCCGATCCGGTTTAGTTTGGGCCTCGCCGGAATCATTCTGGCGGGAACCTTCTATACTGCCGGTGAAGGCCAGGTGCTATATGCCAAACGCACCTTCTTCGGCATCCATCGCGTCATTCTGGATCACACCCAGTCCTACCATCTGCTTATCCACGGCACCACCCTGCACGGTATGCAAAGCTTGGACGCGACTCGCGAGAAAGAACCGCTGGCTTATTACTTCGCCACCGGCCCGCTCGGACAAATCTTCGACGTCTTCAGCGGTGATCCTTCGACTGCCGCTCAGGACGCCAAGCGCAACATTGCTGATGTAGGCCTAGGTGCGGGATCGGCGGCTTGCTATGCCCAACCTGGGCAGCAGTGGACGTTCTACGAGATTGACCCCGTCGTCGAGCGCATCGCGCGCGACTCACATTACTTTACTTTTCTACAAGCCTGTGCGCCAGCGGCTCAAGTAAAATTGGGCGACGCCCGCCTCGAACTCGCTTCGGCCCAGCCGGGTGAATATGGACTGATGCTGTTGGATGCGTACAGTTCGGATGCGATGCCGGTCCACTTGATTACGCGCGAGGCGATCCGGCTTTACCTGGACAAGCTTGAGCCGGACGGTATGCTCGCCTTTCACATCTCCAACCGACACTTTGACCTGCAGACGGTCTTGGGCCACCTGGCCGCGGGCGCCGGACTGGAGGCCCGTGTTTGGAAGGATGCCATCATCACACCAGCGGACGCGCGCTTGGGCAAATCGGATTCAGAGTGGCTCGTCATGGCCCGTTCACTCGACGACCTGGGTGCATTGGCCGATGATCCGCATTGGCAGCCCCCGCATATTAAGCCGGGAACCGCTGTTTGGAGCGATGATTTTTACAATTTACTGAGTGTGTTGAAATAGGTCAAGATTTTGGTCAACGGATAGAACGGATAGAACGAAAAAAGGAAAAAGAGAAAAAATCCGTTAAATCAGTTCCATCCGTTGACTCACTCAGCTTCAATCAAAGAGATACCCGTTCTGGAATATCCATCCATCAGGAACTTCCCATGATCCTCTACGCCATCACAATTTTTTTGAGCGCCAGTCTTTTGTTCGTCGTGCAGCCGCTCTTCGCGCGGTTAATCCTGCCGCTGCTCGGCGGCACTCCCGCGGTCTGGAATACAGCGCTGGCGTTCTATCAGGTCACGTTGCTAGCCGGCTATAGCTACGCTCATTTAATCAGCCGGCGATTAAGCCTGCGGGCCCAGGTCATCGTTCATGGGCTGGTTGTGTTGCTGCCGCTCATCGTCTTGCCGATCCACCTGCCGGCCGGATGGACCCCGCCGACCTCGGGCAGCCCCATCGGGTGGCTGCTGGGGATCATGGCCGTGGCCGTCGGGCTGCCGTTCTTTGTGGTCTCGGCCAACAGTCCGTTACTCCAAGGCTGGTTCGCGGGAACGAAACATCAAGAAAGCGCCGACCCTTATTTCCTCTATGGAGCCAGCAACCTCGGCAGTCTGTTGGCCTTGGTGAGTTACCCGGTCGTAATCGAGCGCGTATGGAAGTTGGGGGAACAGAGTCAACTGTGGGCCTGGGGCTACGGGATTCTCGCCGCACTCATCCTTGGGTGCGGGTCGGTGCTCTGGCGGTCGAAGTCGAATCCATCGCCGGACGCGAAGGGCGCGAATCCAGTTCCAGCCCCGGCGGGAAACCCGCCGAGAGTCGCGGCCTTGACCCTGCGCCGGCGAGTGCTCTGGCTCTTCTTAGCCTTCGTCCCCTCCAGCTTGATGCTGGGCTTGACGACCTACGTCTCGACGGACCTCGCCGCCATCCCGTTGTTATGGGTCATCCCACTCTCGTTCTATCTCCTCTCGTTCGTCATCGTCTTCGCCCGCCGGCCTCTGGTGCCACATCACCTCCTCCTCAAAATCACGCCGGTCGTCGTCGCCGGTCTGATGGCGCTCTTGGCAGCCAAACCACCTCAAACGAACGCGTTGCTCATCACCATCCACCTGACCGCCTTTTTTGTGATTGCCCTGGCCTGCCACGGAGAGTTGGCGCGCGACCGGCCCGGACCGGAGCATTTGACCGAGTTCTACTTCTGGCTGTCGTTGGGCGGAGCGCTCGGGGGCATCTTTAATGCGCTGATCGCGCCGCTCATCTTCAACGACGTCTTCGAATACCCGCTCGTCCTGGTCGTGGCCGGTCTGGTGCTGCCTGCCGTCTCGGCCATCCCGGCCACGCGCCAACAAAAACGGCAGGAACGCCGCGAGAAGGAAAAGCGTCGCACCGAAGAGAAGTCGTGGACACAAACCGTCTTCAGTCCGCAAGTGCTCGATGGCCTCTTGCCCCTGGCGCCGCTTGTCTGGGTCGCCGCGTTCGTTTTAATGCTGCAATTTCCTGATCATCCCATGGATATGCCCCGGATGCTCGTGACCTTTGGTCCGCCGGTGGTCGCCTGTATTCTTTTCAGTCGGCGACCGGTTCGCTTCAGTCTAGGGTTGGGGGCGATTCTTTTAGCCAGCCTGCTCTATGCGGGTGGCCGAGGCGAGACAATCTACACCGAACGCACCTTCTTCGGTGTTAATCGCGTCGTCATCTATTTGCGCGACCACCATGTGCTTTTCCACGGCACGACGCTGCATGGCGCGCAGAGCCTCAACCCCGCGCATCGCGACGATCCCTTAACTTACTACTATCGCTCCGGCCCGCTGGGACAAGTGTTTGCGGAGTTCAGCGGCGAGAAAGCGAAGCACAGCGTGGCGGTGGTGGGATTGGGCGGCGGATCAACCGCCTGTTACTATCAACCGGGGCAGGCCTGGACGTTCTACGAAATTGATCCGGCGGTCGTGCGCCTCGCGCGCAATCCCAAATACTTCACCCTCTTAGACGACTGCGCCCCGGACGCGCGTATTGTGCTGGGCGACGCCCGCCTCGCGCTGGCCTCGGCCGCACCCGGCGAATACGATTTGATCATCCTCGACGCCTACAGTTCAGATGCAATCCCGGTGCATCTGATCACCCGAGAAGCGCTTCAACTTTATCTGGATAAACTCGCCCCGGACGGTGTGCTGGTTTTTCACCTCACCAACCGTCACCTCGATCTCGGCACGGTAGTAGGTAATCTGGCGCTGGATGCCGGCCTGGTCTGCCGAATTGAAAACGATGTGGACCTTGATCCGGACGAAGCCAGCCGGGCCAAGATGGTCTCGCAGTGGGCAGTGATGGCGCACACCGAGGACGATTTAGGCACGCTGGCCGACGACCCGCGCTGGGTCCCGCCCCCCATCCGGCGCGGCACTTCCGTGTGGACCGATGACTTCAATAACTTATTGAGTGTGTTGCGTTAGATTTCTTGCCCTTGGTGACCATCCTATGAACACTCTGACTCTTTTGATGATCCTAGAAGACGACCCCACGTCCCTCTACCTACTAGAACGTTACCTCCGGCGGAGCATCTACCGGGTGATCAGCACAACACGCGGGGAAGACGCGCTGGCGCTGGCCCGGCAGGAGAACCCAACCATGATCTTGCTCGATGCGCTGCTGTCGGGAATGAGTGGTTGGGATGTGCTCCAGGCCTTGAAAGCCGACCCGGTCACGTGTTTCATTCCGGTCATCATTTGCTCGGAGCAGGACGAGGCCGACCGCGCGAGAGAGGCCGGGGCCACAGCCTTCCTGCGGAAGCCGTATTCCCCGGATGATCTCTGGGGCGCACTGGGCGGGGGAGCGGACATGCCAGTCAGGTAAGGGTCTCTATTGGCCCTTTGTCCTTTACCCTTTATTCTTGGGATATGGAAATTGGGAGTTAGGATTTTTCCCTTAAGATGTTAAAACATTCAACGCCCCTTCTGATTAAACTGCTACTGATTCAAATTCTGTTGGTGGGCTGCACCTCTCCCCCCTCGACCGAACAGCCGTTGACCGCAACCAGCTCACCCACCCCCGAGCCGGCGGGCAATGTATCTTTTATGATCTTTGGCGACCCGGCCGAGTTGCAGGCTTACCAAAACCTGGTCAAAGCGTTCGAGGCCAAGTATCCCGATCAGAAGATAGATTTAATCCATATCCCCGATCAGGCCGATTATCGCCAGCGCCTGGCCGCCGACTTTGCCGCCGGCACACCGGCCGACGTCGTCCTGATCAACTATCGGCGTTTCTCCGCCTTCGCCGATAAAGGCGCGCTGGAACCGCTCGGGCCTTACCTGGAAAAAAGCACCCTCATTCAGGCCGACGATTTTTATCCGGAGGCTCTGGCTGCCTTTCAATGGGGCCGGCACGGGCTGATGTGTATTCCGCAGAACGTATCCAGTCTGGTCGTGTATTACAACAAAAACCTGTTCCAAGCCACGGGGGTTACTTATCCGCAAGCCGAGTGGACCTGGGACGATTTTCTGTCGGCGGCGCAAGCCTTGACCCAGGATCAAGATGGCGATGGCCGCTTTGACCAGCATGGTCTCGGCGTGGAACCGACCTTACAGCGCGTAGCGCCTTTTATTTGGCAAAACGGCGGCGACGTGGTCCGCATCGAGCGCAGTGTCTGGACCAGAGAATTGGCGCTGGATGAGCCTCCGGCACTGGAAGCTATCCAATGGTTTATTGATCTGCAAGTTAAACATCATGTGGTGCCCAACGCCGTCGAAGCCGAAGCCGAGAACTACGAGAGTCGCTTTTTAAACGGGCGGGTGGCGATGTATCTCAACAGCCGGCGGGGCGTGCCCACCTATCGCACGATCACGAAGTTCGATTGGGACGTGGTACCCCTGCCCCACAAAAGGTGGCGTCACTCCAGCGTCTTGCACGCCGATGGCTACTGCCTACCGTCCCTCTCACCGCGCAAGGCCGCCGCCTGGAAATTCATCGAATACGCCAACTCCGTGGAAGGGCAGACCCTCGTCGCCCTTTCAGGCCGAACCGTCCCCTCGCTGAAGGCCGTCGCCGTCTCACCGGCCTTTCTTGACCCGGCGGCCAAGCCGCTCAACAGCCGCGTGTTCTTGGACACGATTCCTAACCTGCGGAGGCTGCCGCGACTGGTGCATTGGTCCGAGATTGAAGACATTGCCGGTGATGAGCTGGAGCGCGCTTTTTACGGTCAGGCGAATCTGGCCGAAGTGATCAAAGCGGCCGGCTTGCGCACCGAAGAATATTTCCCTTAACGATGGCAGTGCCTCACGGCGCAAAGCGTTGGCCGGCGCTGACCCACCCGCAGGCGCTGGGGTTGATGTTGTTGCCCTACCTTTTGGGATTGGCCGGGTTCATTTTCGTCCCCGCCGGCCTCATGCTCGGGCTGGCGTTTACTCAATACGATGGCCTCTCCCTGCCCCACTGGATCGGTTTACAAAACTTCACTCTCCTTTTTGCGGACCTACGCTTCTGGGCCGCGCTAAAAAATTCGATATTTTTTACGGTGCTGGCCGTCCCCTTGCGCAGTTTAGGCGCATTAGCCCTCGCGCTATTCCTCAACCAACCTCGGCGAGGCGCAGGCTTTTACCGCGCCGCCATCTACCTGCCGACGGTGATTCCAGATATAGCGTATGCGCTGATCTGGTTGTGGGTTTTCAATCCTCTGTATGGGCCACTCAATGTGCTTCTGATAAATCTGGGCTTGCCGGCCCCCGCTTGGTTCGTTGATCCGTCCACGGCCAAACCGGCGCTCATCGTGATGTCGCTGTTCCAGATTGGTGAAGGCTTCGTCATTCTGCTGGCCGGTCTGCAAACAATCTCCCGCGAGGTTCTGGAATCCGCCATCGTGGATGGCGCCACCCGTCGCCAACTCGTCTGGCATGTCATCTTGCCCCTGCTCCGGCCCTGGCTGGTGCTCTTGACCATCCGCGACGTGATCCTGAGTCTCCAAAACACGTTCACGCCCGCTTGGGTGATGACCGGTGGTGGCCCGTACTATGCAACTCTATTCCTGATTCAGCTTGCTTACGAGGAAGCGTTTGATGGTTTTCGTTTCGGTCAGGGGGCGGCGATTCTCTTAATAATACTGGGTGTCGCCGCCGGGCTGGTGGTGAGCTTGCGCTTGCTCACTCAACGTTGGAGCAATCAGAGTGACGAATAAAAACCGGGCAGCACCGAGTTCATTGGCCAAACTTGGGCAGCGCGGGTCGAAGGATCAACTGGCCTTTCATGGACTGGCCGCTGCCCTGGCGATCATCTTTCTTTTGGTGATTATATACTTGACAGCACCAGCCCTTTTGACGTATACTTCTGAGTATATAACTGCTCAGGAGATACGCCAAGATGCCTAAGAAGAACGAGAACAAGAACCTAACGCTAACCGCCATCGCCAAGAGCTACAGCGACGAAGCCGAAGCCTGGAAGTTTATGGAGTCGGTCACTTGGCCCAATGGCCCGGTCTGCCAGAAGTGCGGAGTCATTGGTACGGCGTACCTTCTAGGCGATCAGAAAACCAGCACGGGTAAGAAGTCTTACCGCCGCCTGTGGAAATGCGCCGATTGCCGCGAGACGTTTTCCGTACTCGTGAACACCATCTTTGAAGACTCCAAAATCCCGCTCTCTAAATGGTTGATCGCCGTTCACGAAATCAGCGGCGACAAAAACGGGATTAGCTCGTGCGAGTTGGCGCGGAAGCTGGACATTACACAGAAATCCGCGTGGTTCATGGCCCACCGCATCCGCGAAGCGATGACGCTCCCGCCACTGTCCGACAAACTCAAGGGAACGGTGGAAGCCGACGAAACATACTTCGGCGGCGAAGCGAAGAACATGCACAAGAGCGTCCGCAAGCAGAAGATCACCGGACGCGGTACAAAGAATAAAGTCCCCGTGTTTGCCATTGTCGAGCGCGGCGGGGAAGTGCGGAGTCAGGTTATGACGAATGTAACCGGAGACAATATCCGCGAAGTGCTAAAGGCGCATGTGGATGAAAGCGCGTCATTGATGACGGATACTTCGACTGTGTACCCAAAGGCCGGTAAAGAGTTTGCTTCTCACGAAATGGTTGACCATAGCGCTGATGAGTACGTGCGCGGTTCGGCTTACACGAATACCGCCGAAGGCCACTTCTCGCAGTTGAAGCGCTCGATTGACGGGACGCACCACCACGTCAGCGAAAAGCACTTACCGCGCTACTTGGCCGAGTTTGACTTCCGCTACAGCACGCGCAAAGACGCGGACGGAGAGCGGACGCTAAAAGCGATCAAGAAAACGGTAGGGAAACGACTCTACTACAAAATGCCAGTAGAGAAGGCAGAGAAGGAATGAACAAAAAAGCCCGACTGAATTAGTCGGGCTTTTTCTTTACGGGTTTTTTCTTCTTGGCCGGCTTCGTCTTGTTTGGCCTCACCGCTGCTAGAGCGGCTAAGGCTTCCTCGAACGGAAGTGGGTACAGGGAAATGGGCTTATCGTATGGCCCTTTCTTGCGTGTGGTCTTCTTCGGTGTGGTCTTTGTAGTCATACTGCCATTATAGCATCCCCCGTCAAGCGTTTCACATTTTCAGAGACTCCATATAGAATCAATCGCCCCGACTACCGGAAATAGTCAGGGCGACAATTGCGCCGATGCAAGCGGCGCGGCTACCAGAGTTTAGCACACTTTGAGCCGCTCATGCTATGGCGTGGGCGTTTTTTTGTTTGCGGAGTGTATAGAATTATGCTTCCACCAACCGGATACCGTACACTCACACTGATATTGCGGGAAACTCGCAAGGAAGACTTTACTGAATGGCTGGATAGTCAGTGCAGGAAGTTAGATGCTGATTTTTTCTGGAGAGGAGGACAACGGGACTTATATATCAGGCTGGAAGGGTATGAACCTGATGAGTATGATTATCTCCTAGATGACCCTGATAGCCCCTATAGTATGACGATTAGAATCATGGCTAATCAAATCAATATTACAGAAATTGATGTTTGCTACAAACTAACCGATTATACAGCTAAATTTATTCTTGGCCTTATAGCAGAACGTTGGCCGGAAACGCGCGAAATTATCTCGGCCCAAGTTAAAGATGAGAAGATGCCAGATAATAAGAAACAGACAAAAGGCCGTGAACGTGGCCCATCCGTTGTAACCTTGAAGAACTGTACTGAGGCTATGAGGAAGTGGCTCGATGAAGAGAAGTCACTGAAGGTAGCAGGAGAGCTTTCGGATTGCGATGACCAAACCCTCTTGAGATGGATGGAGCAAATACTAGACCAAGTGGACCCAGAGAAACGCGAGAGATGGATAAAGCTAATTCGCGCCCAGAAGAAAGAAAAGTATTTGGGAAAATACAGAGAAGATAAGTGTCAGGGTCCAAGACATCGCTAACAATTTTAGAAAGTGATTTTATCTCGCCAAAGGTCCAAGACATCGCTAACACTCTTATGATATTTTGTGATGAACGAATTCGGGTTTGAGCCGTGC
>Ga0075431_100004865_pt1 | contig 13226 bp, 17 predicted proteins | sample RhiMetdeltSRZDD5_FD_75297 | JGI IMG/M metagenome (GOLD analysis project Ga0075431, IMG submission 75297) | Populus rhizosphere microbial communities from Tennessee, USA - Rhizosphere MetaG P. deltoides SRZDD5 | ecosystem: Host-associated > Plants > Roots > Rhizosphere > Soil | place: USA... | reverse complement strand
GGCCGGTTCGCCGCGATCAGCGACACCAAGATTCCCTTGACTCGGGTGCTCGAGGGCATCGCGGCCGCTCAGGAGCACGGGCTCGGCCCGATCAAGATCAACGCGGTCGTGAAGCGTGGCGTCAACGACGGCGACGACATCCTCGACCTCGCCGCCTACGGTCGCGAGCACGGCTATACGGTCCGGTTCATCGAGTACATGGACGTCGGCTCGACCAACGGCTGGCGGATGGACGACGTCGTACCCGCGAGCGAGATCGTCGAGCGGATCGGTGCGGCGTGGCCGATCGAGCCGGTCGACCCGGCGTATACCGGCGAGGTCGCCGAGCGCTATCGCTACGTCGACGGCGTGGGCGAGGTCGGTGCGATCGCCTCGGTGACGCAGCCGTTCTGCCAGACCTGCACGCGATCGCGGTTGTCGGCGCTGGGCGAGCTCTACACCTGCCTGTTCGCGACCCGCGGCCATGACCTTCGCGCTCTCGTACGCGGTGGCGCGAGCGACGACGAGCTCGAGGCCGCGTTGAGCGGGATCTGGCTGCGCCGCTCCGACCGTTACTCCGAGCTGCGTACCGAGGAGACGACGGTCCGCGACAAGGTGGAGATGTCCTACATCGGCGGCTGACAACCAGGCCGTGATTGCGGCTCGGGCCCGGCTGCATCCCTCCGCAGCCGGACCCGAACCGTCTTGCGTCAGCGTCCGGTCGCGGCGAACCAGGCGCCGGTCGGGGACGTGACGAAGATGATCGGCGCGATGCACGGAGTCGGCAGCGCGACGAAGGTGTTGAACCTGGCGTCACCGTCCGCCGACGCCGGGACGAGACCGGTCTCGACATTGGTCACCGCGGCGCCGCCGCCGGTGATCGTCTGGCAGCTCACGATCGCCTTGAAGTTAGGGACCGGATTGGTGCCCTGCAGGTTCGCGGGCACTGGGTCGTGACGGGCCAGGACGAGCCCCTCGACCTCGATCTTGAGCCGGCCGTTGGCGCCGAGCTTGCCCTGCGCGTTGTCGATCTCCCACGGCAGTCCGCCACCGGGGACACCGCGGATCGGGTTGGCGTTGCCGACGTACGGCCCGGTCACGGGCGCCATCACCTCGAACTTGACCACGGAGTCGTCCTGGGTCGATGCCGTGCTCAGCGCCGGCGCGAAAAGCAACCCGAACAACACGGCCGCGACGGCCACAATGCGTTGCGCCATCCCCTGCTCCTCTCCCTCGGCGATCGGACTCCATCGGCCCGAGATCGCATGTCAGGGGATACGGGACGGCCGACGAGAGGGATTGCAGGCCGGACAGTGCACTTTGTGCCGCTACGTGGGATCGTCGGTGCCGAGGACGCGGTCGAGGTAGTCGTTGCCGAAGACGCCGGTCGGATCGAGCTCGGCCCGAACCGCGCGGAAGTCGTCGAACCGTGGATAGCGTTCACGCAGTGTCGCCGCGCCGAGGCCGTGCAGCTTGCCCCAGTGCGGCCGTCCCGCGTGCTCGGCCATGATCGACTCGACGGCGCGAAAGTACGACGCGTCGACGACCCGGTGGTACAGATGCGCTGCCACGTAGGCGGTCTCGCGTTCGTACGCCGTGGACAGCCAGATGTCGTCGGCGGCGGCGAACCGTACCTCGATCGGGAAGCTCACCGGCGTGCCGCTGGTGTCGATCCACTCCCGGACGGCCCGCAGGGCGTCGGCGACGGCGGGCCGCGGGATCGCGTACTCCATCTCGACGAAGCGCACCCGCCGTCGCGAGGCGAACACCCGGAATGAGTCGTCGACATACTCGCGATCCGACAGGGCGCGGCCGGAGACGGCGTTGATGCGGGGGACCAGCGACGGCCAGGCGGCGCCGACGCGATTGACCGCCTCGAAGGCGCCGTTGGACAGCGCCTCGTCCTCGAGCATCGACCGCAGCCGTCCGAGTCGACGAGGGCCGGTGTCAGGGGCGACGCGGTTATTGCGTTTGGTCAATGTGTACGGCGTATGCGGGAACCAGTAGAACTCGAAATGGTCGTTGCCTTCGGCCAACTCGTCGACGCGATCGAGCACCTCGTCGAATCGCATCCGGCCTTCGGCGGCATGCAACAGGAACGCCGGCACGCACTGCAACGTCACCCGCGCGAAGACTCCCAACGCGCCGAGGCCGATCCGGCCGGCGGCGAACAGCTCCGGTCGGGTGTCGGCATCGGCATGGACGAGGTCGCCGCCGGCAGTGACGACGTCGAAACCGACGATGGCCGCGGCCAATCCGCGATGGCGGGCTCCGGTGCCGTGGGTGCCGGTCGACACGGCGCCGGTGAGCGTCTGGCGGTCGATGTCGCCGAGGTTCGGCATCGCCAGGCGATGGCGATGCAGCAGGTCGTTCAGCCGATGCAGTGGGATGCCGCCTTCGAACGTGACGAGTCCGCTGTCCCGGTCGATCGAGACCGGCCGGTCGAGCGCGGACATGTCGAGCTGGACGCCGTCGGTGACGCCGATCGACGTGAACGAGTGGCCGGACCCGATCGGCTTCACCCGCAGGCCGTCGGCCCGCGCGGCCCGAACCGTGTCAAGCAGAGCGTCGATCGACTCCGGCCGCGCGAGTCGCCTGGGCGTGGCGGTCTGGTTGCCGGCCCAGTTGCCCCAGGGGCCGCCGGAGTTGTCAGGCGCTCCTGGGGTCCTGGGCCTAATAGCGCCTGACAACTTCCGTCGTAACGAGCTCATCCGAAGTTGCGCCCCTCGCCGCGATAGGTCGGCACCGTCTCGAGCCCGCCCTCGCCGCCGATCAGATGGACCTCGTCGAACCGCTCGCACATCTCACCGGCCTTGGCGTGCCGCATCCACACCCGGTCGCCGACCCGAAGCGACCGCGCCGCGTCGCCACGCACCGGCGTCTGGACCTCGCCGGTGCCCTCGGCACCGAGCAGCTTCAGCCCCCCGGGGTACGTCGGCACCGGCTGCCTCGCCTTGCCGGCCGGCCCGGACGCGATGTAGCCGCCGGAGAAGAGTGTGACGATGTCCGGCGCGGCCCGGCGCACGACGGGCAATGCGAACAGCGCCGCCGGTTCCGGAGTGAACGCCGCGTACCCGTCGAACAGGCTCGGCCCGAACAACCCCGACCCCGCCGCGAGCTCCGTGACTGACGGGTCGTCGGTCGTGGCATGCAGGCTGCCGGTGCCGCCGCCGTTGACGAACTCCAGCTCCGCATGCGTGCGAACCGCCTCGACCAGCGCCCGCCGCCGGGTCGCGAGATCGCGCATCGACGCCCGCTTCATCACGCGGACGGCCGGCGACGTGTCGGGTACACCGGCGACCTGGCCTTCATACGTCATGACCCCGACGAGCCGGAATCCCGGTCGCTTGGCGATCTCGCGGGCGGCGTCGGCCGCCTCGGTGGGCGTGTGCAGTGGCGAACGACGCGTGCCGAGATGGAGGCGGCCGACGCGGAGCGAGGCATCGAGGTCCAGCGCCACCCTGATCAGTCGGTGGCCCGCGCCTGCGCCGAGGATGTCGTCCACGAAGTCGAGCTGCTCGACCGAGTCGACCATGGCCGTGACCGCTCCGGCGCGGGCGTCGTCGGCCACGAGCGCATGCCACGCACCCCGGTCCGTCGACGGGTAGGCGACGACGATGTCAGTCTGCCCATGGTCGGCGAGCCAGTTCGCCTCGGCGAGCGAGTACGCCAGAACGCCGGCGAATCCGGGTCGCGTCAGCGTCTGCTCGATGAGATGACGTACCCGAATCGACTTGCTGGCAAGGCGAATCGGCTTACCCTTGGCACGGCGTACGAGATCGAGCGCATTCGCCTCGTACGCCGGCATGTCGACCACGGCGAACGGCGGGTCCAGATCGGCCGTGGCCGCGTCCAGGTCGTGGTGACGCATCGTGGGTTCGATCCTCCCACGTGCAGTCGCTACGTCGGATCGACCGGGATCCGCTGATCCTTGGACGAGAGGACGAAGTGCGCCGAGGCCCGGGCCCGATAGAGCCGGAAGCTGCCCGACCCGTCGACCTCCTCGGTCCGCAAAGGCTCCATGCCCTGCGCCTCCGAGCGGGCGGAGAACGTCTCCATCCCGTGTTCGAGCTCGTCCCCCGTCACCTCTGTCGCCGTCGCCTCGACGTACACCGCCTGTCCTTGGAGGGGCGGCACCGTCGAGTCGAAGACGACGACGCCAAGGTCGGCCCGACCCGCCAGATTTCCCGAGTGCCGCGCGCCCGGGCGCGAGATCCAGTAGAAGTCGCGATAACCGTCGTGCGCGAACCACACCGGCGACGCCCACGGCCGTCCGTCGACGTCTGCGGTAGCCAGCACCATGTAACTGTTCGCGTCGATGATCTCGCGAGCATGCTCGACGAGCTCCCGTTCGTCGTCAGCGGTCATTGATCCGTCTCCAGTACGAGTCGATGGCTTGGCGGCACTCTATGCGCGATGAGGGCCAGCACGCCCTGACGGTTACCATTGCCGAGCACTCCGGCCGGCGTGGCGCAACTGGCAGCGCATCCGACTTGTAATCGGAAGGTTCTCGGTTCAAATCCGAGCGTCGGCTCCAAACCCCCAGGTCAGAGCGGGCCTGCTTGGACGCTCAGCAGGCGAGGCCATGGTTTACCCATGGTTTTCGTCCGAGGACTGGTAACCATCGGTGCCGCCGATGAACTTCTGTAGGAGCTTCGCGGCCTCCGGGTTGGCGACCCTACGTGCCATGTAGACATTCTGCGTCATGGACGGGTGAGAGTGGCCGAGCTGGTCTGCCACCTTTCGGCCAGACTGCCCTGCGTCATCGAGGGCGGTCGCAACGGTTTTCCGGAAGTTGTGCGACGTGATCCAGGACATGAAACCGTCGCCCCTCGCTTCCCGGATGTCCCGCTGGGTGTTGCTTGGGTCGCGAAAGCCGCCCAAGGTATCGGGGAACACGGGGGAGTCCAGCTTGACACCCACCATGAACCGGGTGCGCAGCATCGACAGCACCGACACGGGCAGCAGCAATGGCCGTTCGCTCGACGCGCTCTTGGTCTTCTTACGGATCATGCCCTTGCCCGTGACCCGAATGACCGTATGCGTGATGTCGACTGTGTCCGTATCGAAGTCGACCTGGTGCCAGAGCACAGCCAGAGCTTCGCCGATGCGGACACCAGTACCCACCATGAACAACGTGAGGTCCGGGAGGTCCCTGCGGATGGCCTTCTTGTCAGACTGAAGCTGCCTCATCCATGCGACCCACTCGTCGGCAGCCAGCGCGCGAGGCTGACGTTTCGACGGCGACTCGATGCGATCGATCTCGCGGACCGGGTTCGTCGTTACTGCGCCGTACCGAACGGCCAGACCCATCACGCCGGATATGACCGTCCGACATGTCTTAGCCGATGGGCCACCCACGTCGGTTTTGATTTTGCCGATCACCATGTCCACAAGCGGTGTGGTGACCTCGGCAAGACGCAGCTCACCCATGGCTGGTCGTACGTATGTCTCTAGCTTGCGGGTGTAGGTGTCCACCGTCCCAGGCGAGCGCCTGCTTGCCTTAGCTTGCTCGCCGAGCTTCCCAATCCAGATGTCTGCTGCGTCCGAGAAGCGGTGCATTCCGGTGAGTTCGCCCTTGCGCGCAAGCGCCGCTCGGGCCTTTAACTTCTCACGCAGCCCATTCTCAGCCTTCGCCTGCGTTGAGCCGCGCGCTTCGACCTGCCGCGTCACTCCGTCGTAGTCGCGGTATTGAGCAACGGCCCGCCAGCGAGTGGCCTTGCCCTTGCTATCCGTGGCAGCGGCGTAGCTACGTATCTTCCCCCACGTACCGAGCGGCAGTGGTGATCGAGGCATCGATCTATGCCGCCTTCCGCTTCTGACTGGCAACCCACGCGTACACGTCTTCGTGTTCGTACCGGATGTAACGACCGACACGGATGCCTACCGGTCCGTAGTCCTTGGTGCGCCAGTCGTACAGCGTCTTGACCGGCACCCCGAGGAACTCGGATACATCTTGGATGGTCCACATCCGCACGACCTCGGGCCGGGTCAGCTCAGCGACTTTGGTCATCGTTCCTCTCCCTTCACGCTGACTGTCGGTTCAGTTGCCGAACGGGTGTGGTCGGGTGGTCTGGCGGCTGTGAGTAGTTCCTTGGCTTGGACGTATTGGTGTTGCCATCGGAGGCGTTCGGTGATCTGGCGGCGCAGGATGATCCGGTAGGTTTCGAGGTCGGCGCCGGGGGTGATGTCGACGGATTCCCACATGAAGCGGGGCCTGCCGTTGTGGTCTGTCTGGTTGGTCGACCAGCGGTCGGTGTCGGGGGGTTCGATGCCTGCTTCGGCCAGGGCGGTGCGGACGATCGTGGCGCGGTCGGCCTTGTGTTCGGCGAGGGTCTTACCGGACCAGTCACGCGACACCAGGACTCGTCTGCCGCCGTGGCCGAGGTTCTCGAGCTGGTGCGCCGGTCGGGGGCAGTGGCCGGGAAGCATCTCCGGCTCCGGGTCCTTCGGCGTGATGCCGAACCTGAGCCAGTTCGGGCACTCCGGACTACAGGGCAGCCTCCGGACCTCACGATGCAGCCGGGTCAGATGCTTGCGCTGCCGCAGGCTCATGGTGTCGGGGTCGTAGGCCTCGGCGATGGACTTGGTGAGGTACTTGCAGATGTAGCCGACCCGCCGGTCGGTGCGCGGCGATCCTGGGATGAACCACTGCGAATCGATCTGCTCGCCGAACCACAGCGTGTGCGTGGCGTCCGCGTCGGGTTCGTAGGTGGCGTCCATCGCCTGCTCCCACGACACCAGCGGTGTCCACGTGTCGGGATCGACGTACGTCGAGCGGCGTTCGTCCCACACCGGTCGCCGGTCGACGTAGACCGGCGTGTCGTGTGCGGGCCACCAGACCTGTTCGTAGGTGGCGGCCGCCACCTCACGGAGCAGGCCGCGCGGGATCGCACCCCGGACAGCCGCATGAGCATGGAGAGTGAGGCGTCGTTGGGGTTCGACGCAGCCGAAGTACTGCACCTTGTATCCCGCGCAGCGGCGCAGGTTCTGCCAGAACCGATCCATCAGCTTCGCGAAGTGCAGCGCATCCAGCGCGGCCCGCCGATAGTCATACGACTCCGGATCTTTCGGAGTCCCGTCCGTATGGACCGGTCCGTAGGACGGCAGGGTCAGGGTGAGGAACGTCGACGGCCGATACGTCTCCCCCGTTGGCGAGGTCAATTCCCGGCCGACCGTCCGGGGCTCCATAGGGGCGACCGGCAGCGGCGGAAACTGCGGCAGCCGCCGAGTCGACCGACGCCGAACCGACGGTACCTGCTCACTGTCGCATTCACCGGGTGTCGGGTCGGGATCGGGGTCGGCCTGCTCCTGGTCGTCGGCGGGATCGTCGGTGCGATGCCAGCCTTCCCGGCACTGCTGTACCCGCAACCGCCGCGCCTTCAGAGCACACGGTGGGCAGACCAGCTCCCGGGTGGACCCACAGGGCAGCGGCACCGTCTCCGACTCCCCGGTGGTGGTGTCGACCACGCGGCGGATGATCGGCCGGACACACACGCCCACCTTGGCTGCAGTGTCGCGGACCAGCTCGTCCGACAACCCAACCGGACGCTCCCTCGTGGTGGTCGTCATGCGACATCTCTCCCGTCCTGTTCGAGCCATTCGGCGACCTTTTCGATGTAGGCGTCGGGCTGGCAGTCCGGGCACGGCCCGATCTCCGGCAGATACTCGAAGTCGAGACACGTCCAGCACCCGATGGCCCTCATGCGGCTTCGCCTCCTTCAACCGGGCGCAGCACCGGACGACCAATCGTGTGAATGTCGTCGTCACTGAGGTAGGCGAATCGAATGCGGGCCGGTTCCGGGATGCCGTCTTCGACCACGTAGGCGACTCCGGGCAGGCTGGTCGGGATGCGGTCACAACGAGCCCCGCGGCCGCGATAGCCGTCGCCGAGCACCATGTCGACCTGCTCCCGTTCGGTCAGCCGCAGCGCGATCCGCGCGGGGAACAGGTCCCGGAACGGCAGCACGTCCTTGCGTGGGTCCTGCAACGCCGCCACCACGGTCACACCCACAGCGCGGCCCTGGGAGAGCAGCATCGACAGCGCCGACCTGATCCGCCGCTTCGCGTGGCGGTCGTTGACGTAGGCGGTGAGGGAAGCGAGCTCGTCGATGACGATCAGGATCAGCGGCTCCTCCTCGGTCGGAGTGTGGAGGCGGGTGAGGCCGCGAAGCCGGAGCTGGCGGGCCTGCATGATCGCCACCGCCTCCTCCAGCACCTCGGCGAACGCCAGCTCGTGCGCTGCCCCGTCGTCGGCCTGGTCCTCGTCGGGGTTGCCGTAGCAGTAGCGGGTGAACAGGTGTTGGCCCATGGCGAACTCCATGCCGCCCTTCGGGTCGATCCCCCAGGCTTCGACCAGCCCGGAGCGGATGCCTGGGCTGATGGCGTGCAGGATCGACCACAGCACCGACCCCTTCCCCGATCCGGTGGCCCCGGCGATCAGCAGATGGTTCCCGAGCAGTTGCTGCCGGTAGACCCGGCCGTCCTCACGCAGCGCGACCGGCAGCCCAAGCAGGTCGGGTGGATCGGCCGGCGGCAGCGGCAGGACCACCGCCTGCAACGGGTCGTAGGTGAGGAAGCACAGGTCCAGCTCGCCGTGACGTTTCCCGGTCGCGACCCGGCAGTCACGTGAGCCGAACGTCATCGCCAGGCGTTCGCCTTGGTCGGCGTAGTCGTCCAGAATCTGGCCGGGCAGCATCCGCACGGTAACCCGATCCACGTGGCCGACACACCGGACCTTGCGGAGGGTGGGCAGGAACTCGTGGTCGTTGTACCGCTCGACCAGGCCCACCGTGGTCATCGCCGGTTGCCAGCCCCGCCGGTAGATCCAGGCGCGGCGGATGATCGCCTTGACCGGCCACCACACGTACCGATAGAACGAGGGCGGCCACCGCCACCGCCACGCCGCTAACAGACCAGCTAGCGCTACTAGGGGGGTGACGGTGGTGGTGGTGCCGTACACCGTCATCGACACCTGCATCCCGACCGTCGCGGCGATCAGGGCGACGATCCAGGGGTGCCGGACCATCCACGCCACCAGCCGCCCCAATGCGGCGAGCAGGTAGGCGAGCAGTGCCCACTTGACGCCGACCCGCCAGGTCGCTGGACGCATTTGGATCGGAGCCCGTGAGATCGGTTCTCCGGAGTACCGCATCACCAATCACCCCCGGACGGCTCATTCATCTCGGGGAGTGGTGGTTGCTGGCGGCAGACCGAGCACAGCCCGCCCGGGGTCTGCACGGTCTTGCCGGCGACGTTGCACAGCCCGCACCGCCAGACGCGGAGTCGAAAGCTCGGGGATCGCCGCCTCGGTGGCTTCGGAAGTCTCGGCCCCGGGCCGGTAGCGTGGCTCATCGCCACCATCTCCTTTGCGGGGATGTGGTGCACCCCGGCCCGGCGTGGGCTGCGAATCTCATCACCGGGCCGGGGTGGTCTTCTTGTCAGGCAGCATCACGTCGCATCGGCGACACGGCGACCGCGGCGCGGGTAACGGCGACCTGAAAGCGGGTCAGCTCGTCTCGCACGGCGTCCAGCTCACAGAGCACCTGCGACACGTCCGCGGCCGAGTTCACCAACAGCAGCACCCGGCCATCTCTGGACAGGTTCAGATCGACATGACCGCCGTGCGGCAGCCGATGAAACACACTCACCGACCCATCCAGTCGCCTCACGCCGCCTTCTCCTTACCGGTCGCAGCGGTCGCACGCGGAACCGACTTCACCTCGCCGGAGGCCGACGTGAACGAGTCGATCTCCTCGGCCGACCAGTACTCGACCAGCCCGGTCCGACGCGGAGCCGCGTCCACCACCAGGCTCTTGAACGTGATCGACCTGTTCGGCACCGGATCCGGCCGCTCCACCGCGCCGACCTTGACGTTGGCCGTCGCGGTCGCCTGCCGACCGAACGTCTCCGTCACGTACTTGACCTCGACATCCCACAGCGGCATGCCGGTTTCCGGGTGCCGATCCTGCTGATCCCGCGACGGACGCCGCTTCCCATCCGCGCCCGTCTCCCAGACCGGGGTCTCATTCACGATCCCGGTCGTCTCCATCGCCTGCCGCTTGCTGTCCACCGCGTACTTCGGCATCACCGACTCCTTCATCACTGGTGCGGACTAGATAGTCCTAGTAAACGACTAGTTAGTCCGATCTGTCAAGTCTAGATCGTCAGGCAACCTGACTTAAGAGTCAGTTGGCTGCTGACTAGTACGCCGGGCACGATGTCTACGTGGACATCTCAGAGGTAATCCGGACCCGACGAAGCCAGCTCGGTCTGTCACAGGCCGAGCTAGCGAAGGCGGCCGGACTGCACGTCCGCCAGATCGCGCGTTATGAGGCAGGGGAACAGCAGCCAGTTCTGTCGGTCGCCGTCTCACTCGCTAACGCGCTGGACATCTCCCTCGCCAAGCTCGCTGGCCAGGTGAGCGATGAGCTGAACCTCAGCGGGGACTGGTGGGCGGCATGGGAGACCTCAAAAGAGGGCGATCGGCGAGTCGACACTCATGCCCTCGAAATCGCACAGCAAGGCGAGCGCATGTTCCTCGACGCCGAGCGAGCGATGCCGGTGGAGGACGGCAGTTACCGCTGGCGTGGCGAGCTGCGGTTGTGGGACAACGAGGCGCTGATGGGTTGGTACCGCTCGACTGACGCGGCAGTCAGATCCAAAGGGACGATGTACCTCGCCCTTCATCCGCACGGCACACACGCGTGGGGCCGCTGGGTCGGAATGAGCTACGACGGACTAGTCATGACCGGCTGGGGTGCCATAGCCCGAGACGAGGACGAGGCAACCAATGTCGTGCAGCTGCTGGTCGATACCGGAGGAGAGTCACGTGGACGAGATCGTTGATATCACCGTGACAGGCGAGAACGTCGACCAGCTCGCCAACCTCACGCGTCGGCTTGTCGAGGACGGCCTTGTCGCCTGCGGCAACATCGTGCCCGGCATCCGTTCCATCTACGCCTGGCAGGGAAAGGTCGAGGACGAATCCGAATCGCTTGTCCTGCTGCACACCCGCAAGACGCTCGTGCCTCAGGTCATCGAGCGCATCATCCATGAACACCCGTACGACACACCACAGGTCCTAGCCGTACCCATCACCGACGCCAACCCGGCCTATCGAGACTGGCTCATCGCAGAGACCTCTCGGGGCGAGGGCTAGCGGGCGAGCAACTGGCCCCGCGACATCGGCCGGAGCGGTGATGACGAAGACAACCAAGAGGGCAATGGCCGGCGTTGCAGTTGCCGCGCTGGCGACGGCCGGGGTGGCCGCAGTCATCCGCTACCGCCAGGGCCAGGAGTCCGATCCTGATGAGCGTGCCCATCTCGACGAGCTGGAAGCCCGACTAGACGAAGTCGAAGAACCAAGCAAAAACATCCCGACGAGCCGTGTCGGTCGAGTCGTCGAAAGACTCCAGCGCCATCACGGCATTTCGGCGTCACGCCTACGACAGTGGGTTATCGCGCTCAAGCATGGGACCCTCAGTCCCGAGCAGGCGATCGTAGCTGAAAGCGACTTCGAGGCCCTTGAGCGGGAGGCGGATCAAGGCGGCGTGTAGCAGGTCGCTTGCCGCAGACACGAGAGCCAGCACAGGCTAGAAGAAGCCACCCGGGTCCACTAGCACAAACCTCACAACCGCAGTTGCCACAGAACTGCCAAACAGCAACCTGCGTGTGATGGGCCCTAAGGTGCTTGGGCATGGCAGCAATAGTGTTGCGGATCCGCCTTATGAGTGGCGATCAGCTCGACGTTCGGTACGACCATGACGCGCTCGACGAGACCGAGACCATCCAACGAGTCGTCGACACGCTTACGGAGGACTCTGGCGTGATTCGAGCCAGCCATGGTGACCGGCTCATGGTGATCTTTGGCAGAGGTGTTGCCGCCGTCGAGGTTGCGCCACGCGGCGCAATCCTCTGAACCCCTCGGCGGAAGGCCAGAGCAAGGACCTCTCATGCCGCGTTGCACGGGGCACGACCGTCGCCATCAGCTGGGCGGAGGACTGTCGCGCGCCAGTCGACGCCGGACAACCTTTGACCGGCATGTCTTGCGCCAGGTGATCTGCGACAGTTCACGCCACCTGATCTGCGACACCGCGTCACGACCTAGACGCACGGGATCTGCCGATGAGTGGACGTCTCGGCAGCGTCATGTGTTTGTGCTGTCCGGGTGCGTCGCGGATAGCCGAGGTCAGTCAGGATGCTCGCATGCAGATCACCGACGCTCGACTACCGGACGACACGGACGAGATCGTCGACTTCGTGGTGAAGCGAGCCCCGAAACAGGACAGGGCGATCCTCCGCTCGGATCTGGACCCGGGCACCGCACGCAGCCTCCGGGTCCTGGTGGCGCGGGAACCCGACGGTGCGTTGGCCGGCGTGGGTGTCGCCCGGACGTCTGCCAACCTGCCGGCAGGTGCCCTCTTCGTCATGGTGAGCACACGGGCCGACCTTGGCGGGCGAGATCTCGGCTCGCGCTTGTATAAGGCCGCGCTGGCGGAGCCGTTGGACGATGTGACTCGTCTGGTGGGGTGCGTTCTCGACGGAGACCATGTCTCCATGGACGTCGCGCTTCATTGGGGCTTTGAGCGCAAACAGACGTCGATCACCAGCGCGTGCGTCCTCGACGACGCGGTGTCCGTCGAGCCGCCCGGCGATGTGAGTGTCGAGGTGTGCGACCACCTGACGTTCGCTGACGACGAGGCCGTTGAGGCGATGCTTCTGGCCAGCCAGACGAACCCCGAGTTCGACCTCGGGCTCGTCCTCACGTTGCCGGGCTTGCGTGAGTCCCCTGCGCCAGGACAGCGGCCTGTGGCGGTGCTCACCCGGGTTGAGGGGCGACCTGCCGCGATCTCCTTTGCCCTCGGCGACCGCGACCAGATGCGCGTGATGTACACCGGCGTCGATCCGAGCCTGCGCGGTCGGGCTCTGGGCCGCTTGACCAAGGAATTCCTGCACGCCCACGCCCACGACCTGGGTATCCGGGTGGCGCTCACCGACAACGACGAGACCAACGCTGGCATCCGCCACATTAACGACCAGCTCGGCTACACCCCGCACAGCGCGTGGCACTGGATGATGCGGTCGCTTGACTGACCTCACCTCATGGCCACACAGGACACCTCGCAGGTCCCTCGTCAAGCTCGAACGCACTCACATGCCGCGTTCCGCGCGGTCGTGCCGATGAGCGGTCGGTCGATCGCGCGACCGTGTTTCACTATCGGCATGCTGGGCGACCACTCGACCCG
>Ga0075431_100004861_pt1 | contig 13232 bp, 11 predicted proteins | sample RhiMetdeltSRZDD5_FD_75297 | JGI IMG/M metagenome (GOLD analysis project Ga0075431, IMG submission 75297) | Populus rhizosphere microbial communities from Tennessee, USA - Rhizosphere MetaG P. deltoides SRZDD5 | ecosystem: Host-associated > Plants > Roots > Rhizosphere > Soil | place: USA... | reverse complement strand
CGAGGTGAAGGAGTTGGGCGATCAGTACGATAGCGATGTCGTCGCACAGTACGATCGGTCGTTTACCGAGATCCCTCTTCGCAGGTATGTCGAGCTTCCCTCCGCTCATCAAGTTCTCGGCGACGTCACCGGGCTGAGTATTCTCGATCTCGCCTGTGGAACCGGTTACTACGCGAAAGAACTACGGCGGCGCGGGGCGGCGCGGGTTGTCGCCGTGGACGTGTCGGACGCAATGATTCGTGCCACGAGAGCTCAAGAACAAAAGGAGCCGCTGGGCGTCGAGTATGTGCAGGGCGATGCCGGCTCGCTGGAACGTTTAGGCGAGTTCGATATCGTGACCGGTATCCACCTCCTTCACTATGGCCGGTCTCGGGAACACCTGAAGGGAATGTGTACCAGCATCTCGAGAAACCTCAAACCAGGCGGACGCTTCATCGGCTACCAGTTGAACTTCAACATAGCCCGTCAGCCGCACTACTACGACAAGTACTGTTTCAACGTTCGGATTTCCGAGCACTCAACAGACGGACAGCCGTTCGTATTCTCGGTCACGCTGAAGGATTACACGAGCCCCGAGATTACCGCGTACTACTGGACCAGAAAAACGCTGGAGTCAGCCCTTCATGACGCGGCATTGACCGATGTCCGATGGATCGTACCTATGCCTTCTGAGGGAGGAATCGAGACACACGGCGCAGAGTTCTGGGCCGACGTGATAAACGCTCCGTTTGAACTCATCGTGACGTGCACAAAGAGCTGACCGTCATTGTGTCGGCCGCGACGAGTACACCTTGTTAGCGATCTTCCACTCGCCGTTCACCTTCATTAGCACGAAGTAGTCCGTAAACGTCGTCGGACCGTGGACCAGCGTGGCGCCGGCCATCGCGGCGGTGCCAGAAACGTCCACGCGATCGATGGTTCGCTTGCGCGACGCTTCGTCCGCTGCTGGTTTACCGGAGAAGCGTGAGCAGTACTCCTCGGCCGTCCAGGAGACGAACTTTCCCTCCCGGATGCCTTCGATGTGCGCGGTCGGCAGGAACGCTTTGCGCATCTCGGCGGGATCGCCCGTAGCGTGGCCCTTGAAGTACTGGTTGATGGTGGCGCGCACCTGCTGTTCGTCGGACGTCTGGGCAGTGCCCGAGACCGACAGCATCACGCTGGCACACAGGATGGTCATGCATCTCTTCATGCTGGCTCCTCGATCATCGAGCAATCGCCTTGACGTCGGTCACAAATCGTAGCGGCGCGATCCTGCTCAGGCACGCGGTATCGACCCTGGCGAGCGGATTGGTAATGAAGTCCCGCGCGATGGAGCGGCCGCAGTCGTCTCCGAGGGGTTCGCCGTGGCCAGCGCCTGCAACTTCCACAACCTGACCGTTTCGGAGCGACTGGGCGGCAGCGGGGCCGTACGATCGGTGCGTCGGGACATCGAATTCGCCCGTGAACATAAGTGTCGGAATGTCACTGACAACGGGCGTCTGCGGGCCGGCTCGAAACGTATGCAACGCCTCGCACACGCTCTCGTCGCGCTCGAACTCCGCAATGTCGAGCACCGCCGGTGCCGCGCTTTGTGGAGCCGCTCGCGAATCGCCGACGAAGTCGTGGCATCCCACCGTCATATTCAGCCCAAGGCTGACGCGGTTGACACGCGTTGCGCCCCCGTCGGTCATTTGTCGAAAAAGCGCGGCGGCCACGGCCTCATTCCGGCGCCGGATTTCACCGATAATCATCGGCACGAGCGCCAGCGTTCTTCTGGCGCGAGCGGCCTCCTGTACAACCCGTACCAACCGGACACCATTGATAACGACCTCCTGGCTGCCATCAGGCGGCCGATGAACGAGCGGCTTCTGATCCAGTTCCTCGATGGCAGACCAGAAGTTCTGCTCCGTCTCTGGATACGCCGCGGCGCAGTCGGGTTGCGCGGCGCAGGCGCGGGACAGCCGCCCGATCACGTCGACAAACGCACCTCGCACATCCATGGGTGGATTCGGCGGGAGCGGACTCGACATGGTGGCACTCCGAATGCTCCGCGGGGTGAGACGCATCGCTTCGAACCCTAGCCGCGCGCCGTATGACACAGCCAGGAGGTTCCATTGCGCAACTCCAAGCGCACGTCGCAGGTCCTCGAGATCGTGGGCGCTGACCACGGTGTTGTACTGTGCCAGATCAACCCCTTGGCGCAGCATCGACTCACGGCATGCGGCGAGTGCCTCACGTCGCCTGGCCTGCCGTCCGCTGAGCGGCAGGTTGAGCGCCGCAATCTCCTGCCAACGTGCCCGCAAGTCGGGACAGAAGGCTGGCTCGGAATAGCCCGTCCCGCGTTGATCCCAAATAACCAGGTCACGGTCGGCGCGGAGTCCAGGCCAGAGGTTTGCGTGCCGCGGCGTGCTCTGAACAAATGAGTCGCCCGGACCACCTGACAGCAACACAATCGGATCCGGTCGGGGCGTCGCACTAGGGCTCTTCACGACAGCAACGGCAAGTCTGAGCTGCCGGCCCTCGGGCCGCGCCCGGTTCTCCGGCACGATGAGATAACCGCAGTGCACCTGCGCCAGTAGGCTCTCGTCAGCCTTGAAGGGACATGCGGACGCCTCGAAGCGCGGCGGGGCTGTTGTGCTGTTCTCCTGAGCTGCACCTGTGGCGACGAACACGAGCGAGACGAGAACGGCGACCGCGCGACATCGAGCCATAGCGGGCCTCCTGGCACGTCCTTTTGACAGTTACCGCAGCCGTGCGGCCCACAACTCGTGCGGGCCTTCGCGACAGATTGGGAACACGACTTCGTCGCGCGGCGACACGTCCATCCACATCTGAAATTCGCGCTCGAACGGGCCAACACGGCCGTGCGTTTGCAGCGGGCCGCCCTCAACTCCGACCGACGTCAACTCGCCCCACACCCGAGCGCTGGTGTAGCGCAAAAAGAGAAGACGTCGACCATCACCCGACCATGCGAGCGCAGTTAGCGCGCGGTCGTGCTTCGAGGTCAGCGCTCTACACCGACCGCTCTCCCGCTCGCACACGACGACTTCGTGACCGCGGGACTCTCCAGCGATCAGCCGACCGTCGCGCGAGAATCGCTGCTCGTACAGAGCGAATGGAAACTGATATTCGGAACCGGTCTTGAGATCCCGAAATCTCGATTGCTGCAATTCCCCGTTTTCGACTGACGAATAGACGACGGTTCCTTCGCGAGGCTCAACGGCCGCTTGAAACTGCCGGCTGAAAGACCACGGGGCAATTTCACGCGACGCACCACCCTTGAGAGAGAGCATGCGAAATGTCCGGCTGGGATGGACCTGATAGAAGTACAGCGACTCGCCGTCCCCACTCCACTGCGGCATGATGTTGCGTTCGTCGGCGGCATCGGTGACGGCCCTCAAGTTCGATCCGTCCACATCCATGACGAACAGCTGCATTGCAGCGCGCGAGCTCCTGGCCATGAGCGCAATGCGACGTCCATCAGGTGAGTACCGGGGAAACCCGAGGGGTGTTCGTTTCTCGAGTAAGGTCCGCTGCGCGCCGCTGTGCACGTCCTGAACAACCAGCGCCCATGTTCGCTTCACATTCGCGAAAAGAAGTATTCGCCCATCCGGCGAAACCACCGGATCGAGATCCTCGCCAGGTCCTGTCGTTAACGCTTCCGGCGGCCCGCCCGCGATCGGCACCCGCCACAGATTCACACTGCCCGATCGTGCCGACGGAACGACGAGCGACCTCCCGTCGGGGGTCCACGTCGGTGCACCCCCGTCGAGAAGATCTGACGTGATTCGTTGCGGCTCATTTCCGTCCGTGGGCAGGATCCAGTAATCGCCGTGGCGGCCCTGTTCGCCGAGGAAGATCGCAACCGATTTGCCGTCGGGTGAGAAGGTCGGCCAGCTGTCGCCGTAGTGGTCGATCAGTCGTCGCGGCGGTTGCGGTAACTGACGTGCGCCGACGCCAGCCGCGTCTGCAATGAAGATCTCTCCGGCCCTCTCAAAAACAACCCCCCCGCCGTCCGGCGACACATCGGCGTTCCAGCCGTCCTTGATAATCTGGCGGGGTTCTCCTCCGAGTGGCGGCACCGACCACACACCCCCGCCGCTGCGAGAGTAAACGATCCGATCCCCCTGCGCGGACCATCGGGGTCGAACGGCAGGCACATCGCCGAACGTAATCTGGATCGGATCTCCAGTCGCGACGTTCTTGATCCAGACCTGCGGAGTACCTCCAGCATCGCTGATGAACGCAACCATACGTCCATCCGGTGACAGGCTCGGCGAGCGATGAGATCCCGCGAACGTCGAGACCAACTCGAGGCCTGTCACTTGCGCGTCCGGCTCCGTTCCCGCCGTACGCGAACGGCCTGTCGCAAAGTAGGTAATCCCCACGCCTAAAACAATGAGGGCAGTGACGATCGTAATGCGATAGCGGTTGGCTGAGCCTCGCTCGCCTGTCTTCTCCCGCGCATCCGCGCGCACGCTGCGGGCGCTGGACCATTCGTCGAGTTCGCGCTTGTAGGCGAATACCGAACCAAGGTCTTTGTGCAGCTGGCGGTGAACCGGGAGGCCCTCTTCCTTTTCCCAACGATGAACGGTTCGGACACTGCGCTTCAGGTACGCCGCTATCTCCTTCCAGGAATCGAGCCGATCGGCGGTCGGAGATGGGTCAGTGTCTGGCGAGCGGTTGTCCGTGGGAGCCGTATCCATGGAGGCTCGACGTTCGGAACGTCATTCTAACCGCGCGACGAGTCAAAGTGTGTCATCGCCCGGACGGCAGTCTTTGTCGCTTGTGCATCCACGCGGCCACTCCTAGGCTCCGACCACAGGAGGGTCCCATGCGTAAGCTCTATCTAGCACTAACAGCAGCTGTGATCACCGCACTGACGGTTCCCCAGCTCAGCCGGTCAGGCCTGGCGCTCACATCGGCTGAAGCGGTCGACGACTTGAACGTCTACGCGAACGTCGGGTCGATCATGGTCTGGCGCGACGCGAACAATCCGCTTGGCCTGCCGGGCGGGCTCGCTGGCCAAGTGACGGCCGCCCTCATCCACCCGCAAACGCTACTGACAGCGGGACACTTCGCCGCCCGAGCCGAGCGCGAGTTGCCGCCGTGGGTTCGAGTGGTCGTCAGCTTCGCGCCGAACGCTCTCGACCAGTCAACGTGGATCGACCTCAATCGCGCGCTCGGCACGTGCGTCGCTCATCCTTCCTTTCCCAGGCCCTGCACTCCGCAGAGTTGCCCGTTCGACGACGCCGACGGGCTGTACGAGCCAGGGATCAGCGACGTCGGCCTCTGCTTCCTCGACCAGCCGGCACACGGGATCCGACCGGCGAAGCTGGCCAACGGCAGCCTCGACGACACGCGCGTACCGGGCACGAGAATGACCATCGTTGGCTACGGAACGACAGCGCCAGCCCCGGGCGGTCCGGCGGACACGTCGCTGTACGACGGCATCCGCCGGTGGGGTACGTCGACGGTCGACGCAGTCATCGATCAGAACTGGGTCACGTTCAACCGCGACCCGGTTGGCGTCTGCTATGGCGACTCAGGCGCCCCAACCTTCTTCAACGGCCGCGTCGTCGCGGTCGCGTCTGATGGCGCCCTCGATTGTGTCTCGGCCGACAATCGGGCCCGAGTGGACAGCAAGGAGGTGCGGCAATGGATCAAGTCGCAGATCGATCAGCGCTTCGGTTTTCGCGAGTAGCTGAGCGGGCGGTTCATACGCGAGCGAGCGCGCGCCGATGAAGTGCGGCCGAAACCTCGCGAGCAGACTCGAACGCCCCTTGCATCCACGAGCTCATGTCGGTCATGTAATCGCCGGCGAAGTAGACGCGCCCGTCAGGCTCGCGTAACACCGAGAGCCCCCGATGTGCGTCGGACGATTCCGACCTCCACGAGCCTCGACTCCACGGCACCCTCGTCCAGGTGACTGAGAACGCATTCTCGAATTCGGTCGCGTATTGCGGATGCACGCGCGTGCCATGCTCGAGCGCGAGGCGCTGAATTTCGGTGGGCGGGCGATCGCGCATGGTGTTGCGGAAGTCGAGGTAATACCCGACCAGGACGCCCTTGGCGGTGGCAAAGCCGTGCGAGGGGTAGATGATCTGTCCGACCTCCTGGTCGGTCCAGGATCGTCCTCCATAGATCTCGTCGTCCTCTTCCCAGAACCGCCGCTTGAATTGCAAACCGATCTTGCCGGCGCGGTCATACCGTGCTGCAGCGATGGCCGACTGCACGGGCGGCGACACATCCTTTTCAATGTCGGTGAGCACCGGGAGCGGGATCGTGCAGATACAGTAGTCCGCCTCGATGCGCCCCTGTTGCCCTCGAGCATCCGTATAGATGATCCACACTCCGCGCTCGCTCTGCCGGATCTCGCCGACGGCTGCGCGGTACGTGATGCGATTCCCCAACCGCGCGGCGAGCGCCGCGGGCAGACGGTCCATTCCGCCAACGACTTGCAGCATCGTCGGTTGAGACGACCAGTCGGTCTGCACGTAGAATCCGGGAATCCCGCTGAACAAATCGCGCAGCGCGACTGGCGTGTCGTCGCCGCGTCGCGAGGAGCCCCGGTACTGGCCAGCCTCGTTGAGGGCCCCGAGACTGCGGAGATACGCCAACACCCGATCGCGATCCGCTGCGGTCAACGGTTGATCGAGCTGCGCCTGCGACAGCGACTTGCTCAACAGCTCGGCAATGTAGCCATCGAAGTCGGCGCGGGCCTCGCGAAGGCGTATCCGCCGCCCGGCAAGGGGGCCGCGCGTCTGGGCAAGATAGGCGCTCTCGCAATCGGGCACGAATACTTCAGTCGCCACCTGCAGCTCGCGGCAGTAAGCGAGTGTTGTGTGGTGATGATGCGAGATGCGCATCGGTCCCGCGTTGAAGTACAACCCGTCATCGAAACTCGACGTCTGCGCCGGGCCCGACTCCTCGCTCACCGTCCCGCGGCGAACGGTAAAGACGCGGCCGCCGGGCCGCGCCCTCGCTTCGAGCACTCGGCAGTCGAAGCCGGCTTTGCCAAGTTCGTATGCGGCCGTCAGCCCGGACAGTCCGGCTCCGAGAATCACCACGCGGACGCCGCTGACGCGGCCGTCGAGCTTGAAAGACGTCTGCGTCGGCGCGGTCAGCAGCCCGAGGGCGGTCATCGCCTCATATGCGAGTGAGCCGCCACCCGCGGCGGCCAGCCGCGTCAGGAAGCCTCGTCGCGTCACAGTCAGGACGCCGCAGGCGCGACCGCGGCGTCCCGGTTGCGTGCGAATGGCAGTGGGGCTAATCATCCGTCTCGACTGCGGCCTCGGCGTGAGGACGCCTGATTATGTGTCGAGTCGTGCTCCAGTCTCAGCGAAACCCCTGAGCGTGCGGAACGTCGGCTGGAATCTCGGGCACCGCGATTGCGCGTACCAAGCCCTTCTTTCGATCGATCGCATAAACGGTACGCGAGCCGTCCTGCGCCCACGAAAAGGCCTGCCCCTCAGCCTCGAGATCAATCGTCGCGATGTGAACCAGCGACGGTCCCGCGGACGGCTTGGCAACAACGTACATCTCAGGCCGATCGTGCCCGAGCACATAGAGCCATCCGTCAGGGCCAATTGCGCCACCCGAAGCGGCATGGGGTGACAGGCGCGCAACGACTGTTGATGGGAACAACCACCCACCGGTGCGCCGCCACTCGGCGTCGAAGATGACGACGCTCGAATAGCGGTGGTCCTTGAACCCGGCGCCGCCGGCACCGTCGTAGTGTGCGAAGCCGGCGATGTAACCGCCACGATACTTGTCGAACCAGGTGATGGAGCCCTCATCGAGCAATCCGAGACTGTGTGACATCACGTGATCGAGCGTGGCGGCATCGAAGACTTCGATCGACGATCCCATCGGCGTCTCCGGGTAGTTCGAGTTCGCGCACCAGAGCTTGCCGGCGTCGTGGATGCAGCTGTTCAGGTGGCGAAGGAGACCGTGCGCTGTGCCGTCCCAACGGTCCACGAGCTTCCCGTCCGCCATGGCGTACTTCGCGATCACGGAGTTATCAACTGGATAGAAATGGCGGGTGTCGACAGCCACGCCCTGATCGGCCTCGGGCGCGTTGTAGACGCGTACTGTTTTCGCCATGAGCGACGCGACCTTCGGCGCAACGGGTTGCGTCGCGACGAACAAACCAACGATCAGGGTCAGGGCTGCTCGCATCTACCTCCCGTACCGTACCGAGATGCGCTGATAGTACACCTTGATACAAGGGCAGAATTTTTGCGTGTCGGGAACCAGCCCGGTGGGAGTGCGACATGGGTTACGTCATTGAAGAGATTGTGCCCGCAGCAATCAGCGTCGTCTTCGTAAATCCCTTGCCGATCCTTGCGGCTATCCTTTTGGTCTTGTCGCCACGAGGCGGGTCGACAGCACCAGCCTTCATGGTGGGCTGGAGCATCGGCATCATGGCCGTTCTCGGGCTTCTGTTGTTCGCTGTGCCTGCCGATCCTGTCGTTGGGAACGAGAACGAACCATCAACACTCTCATCGGCCGTGCTGGTGTTGCTAGGGTTCGTCCTGATTTTCCTGGCAGTGCGACAGTGGAGGCGGCAACCCAACCCAGGGGAGAAGAGTTCCATTCCTGCTTGGATGGCAACCCTCGAGAAATCGACGCCGATAGCGGCGCTGGGACTGGGTGCCACGATGTCTGGCGTCAATCCAAAGAACCTCGCCTTCAACATCGCCGCTATCGTAGCCATTGCTCAGGCGCATCTGGCCACTAGTGAAAGGCTCGTCGCCGTTGCCCTGTATGTGCTTCTGGCCTCGGCCGGTGTTGCAGCTCCGGTGATCTGGTGCCTCTTCGATCGGGAGCGTGCCCTCGAGAAACTGGATGGCTGGAAAACCCGGCTCACGGCCAACTACAGCCTGATTATGGCCATCGTCATGTTTCTTGTCGGGATCACGCTCTCGTCTCGTGGCATCGGCGAACTGATTGGCTAAGGTCGAGGATCCCAAGGGGAAACCCCTTGCGCGCGTCCGCGAGATTCGCGATGACATCCGTCACCGCGTCGAGTCGCTCCTCGAGCACGAAGGCTGGCGCGGATCACCTTGAGCCCGGCACCGGTGGGCCAACTCGGTCGAACCGCTTACCCGGTGCGCTGTGGGCGGCATACGCCGTCAACTCTTCGATGAAGCTGGTTGCATAGACCGGCAATGCGCGTCGCGGATCCCACGTCAGACCGGCCCACGTACCGAGGGTTTTTCCGCCCTGAACGAGCGGTGCAATGTGAACGCGCTTCGACACGAACCGGACCGTGGACGGCACCACGGCGATCCCCTGGCCAGCTTCGGCAAACGTGACCAACGAGTGCGGCTCTCGACTCTCGAGGACACGCGAGGCTGGACGTGGGCGATCCGACACGCCGCGTCGAAGAGCTGACGCGATCCGAACTCCCTGCTCAATAACAGCAACGGCTCGGCACACAACCACTGAACATGGGCCGTCCTAGTTGGGGTCGTCGGTGCGGAGCTCAACACGCTCTGGTCTCGCGTTGATGACGGCTCGAGGTCAGGCTACGCCGAACTTCGGAAAGAGAATGAACGTGTGCTTGGCCCTGGCGATGTGCTGACGCTCCAGCCTGATTCCATCCACAGTGTGGTCAACAAAACCGAATCGGTCACGGTTTCGCTCCATGTGTACGGCAAGCACGTGAACCACACGGAACGATCGCAATTCGATCCGGATCAGCACACGGAAAGGGCATTTATCATCACGACCGCGTAAGGGCACGCTCAGCGATGCAAACCAATCCGCTGCAGCCACCGGTCGAACCGCGGGTCGTCGCGCAACGGGTCGTAGATCGGGTTCACTTTGAGGCTGGGAAGAGCGGTCGACTGCTCCGCGTACGCCTCTTCGAGTACGGCGAAGGCGGCCTCTCTGTCGCCGAGGCCAACGTGCGCAAGCAGGAGCGGCCCCGGATCTATTGCTCGGCGCCGTCGCAATTGTACGAGCTTCTCTAAGGCTTGGCGCGCTTGCTCGCGTTGCCCTGCGCGGCCATGGATGTAGGCTTCCATCATCAGGCTCCAGGGCGTTTCATCCGAGCCGCGCCACTGCGCGACATCGGCCAGTGCCTCCGCAAACAAACCTCTCTGCACCAGCGAGAACACCAGGATGTAATGCGCCTGCAGGAAATTTGGCTCCATTTCGAGTGCGCGGCGAACCTGTGCAATGGCACCGTCGTAGTCGCGTGACAGATACAGGATCTCGCCGCGATCGGTGGCGATAATGAGAGAGAGCGGGTCGAGTTGTCGCGCGCGCTCGATCGCGGCGAAGGCTTCGTCAAAGCGGCCACGGTAGGCGAGCAACTCCGCGTACCAGTGGTGCGCGGTCGCGTAATTAGGATCGAGCTGGATCGCGCGGCGGTACTCCTGCTCCGCGGTCTGCCAATCCCAATCATAGATGAGAGCAATCAGGCCCAGGGACGTGTGAGCTTCCGCAAGCCCGTCATCCAGTTCCAGCGCCCTCCGCGCTGCGGCGCGCGCGTGCCGAATGGATTCACTCGGCGGAGCGAGGTTGTACGCCCGCATCACGCTATATGCATCGGCCAGGCCGGCGTACGCGCGCGCGTACTCGGCGTGCCGGGCGATGGCTTTCTCGAAATGGAAGACAGCTCGCTTCAGTTCTGCCGGACGACGCTTGGCTAGATAAAAGCGGCCGCGAAGGAAGTCCTCGTGAGCCTCGGGCTCGATCGCTTGTGCGACAGCAAGACGCTGCTTGGTGGCGGGACTGAGATTCAGTTCGATGTTCTCCGCGATGTCTCGCGTGACCTCGTTCTGAAGGTCCAGCATGTCTCGGTCGTCGCGCTCGTAGCTCTTGGCCCAGACGTGGTGGTCCGAGGCCGCCTGCACCAATTGCACCGTGATGCGGACGCGTCCGTCAGCGCGCAACACCGAGCCTTCCAGAACCGCATCAACGTTCAGCTCTTTGGCGATAGTACGTAACGGCTTGCGCGAGTCCTTGTACTGCATCGCGGACGAACGCGAAATGACACGCAACCCTTCGAGTGACGCGAGCTGGGTCACGAGCTCGTCCGTGAGGCCCTCGGAAAAGAACTCCTGCTCTGGATCGCTCGACAGGTTTTTCAGCGGCAACACGACAAGAGCGCGAATGGATCCACTGTCCGGAGGGACAGGGCTACGCGGGCGTGCGACGGTGGCGGCGAGAACGACCAGCGTCAGGCTAACCGGCAGAGCAACACGAACGTAACGACGCAGCGTCCGGACCGATTGAGCCGGCGGCTGCCGTGCGGTCGCGGCAGGATCGGATCTCGAAACGGGATAAAGAAATCGATATCCGCGACGCCCGACGGTCTCGATGTAGCGCGGCTGTGCGGCGGAATCGCCTAGTGCGCTCCGCAGCCGATTGAGGGCGCTGCTGATGCTGTGGTCGAAATCGACAAACGTGCCATTGGGCCAGAGGCGCTCCCGCAGTTCCTCCCGAGTGACAACCTCGCCCGGCTTTTCCACGAGCGCCAGCAACAACTGAAAAGGTTGCTCTTGGAGCTTGACCCGGATGCCATACCTGCTGAGCTCGCCGGTGACGGGATCTACAGTGAATTCGCCGAACTGAAATCGAGGAACTGGATCCGATGCGCCAGCCACCACCAAGCCTGTAGAAGGGACGGCAGTTTAACACACGCACTTTCCTGGGCGCCGGTGAGACCTCCGGCAAGTGCAGTTTCCTCAACGAGATCGACGGTGATTGTGAAGTGAGCGGGAGGTGAATCGCAGAGCATTGACACAAAACCCGCCACAGGCGAAATCCCTCCGCAACGCACGAGGAGGGTTATGAAGGTGACGTTCAAGCAGACCCACGCGGCGGCGGCGGTCGCCCTGTTCTTTGCCCTGGTATCGACTGGCACACCCGTGCCAGCTCTGCAGGAGCAAGAGTTGAGCATCGATAACAATCAACCGTTCCGGAATGCCGCAGGACACGCCGCAACGTTCAGCACGCAGGGAATCATCGATCTGACCGGTGAGTACTTCCAGGCTCAGGGCACGAATGGCCGCAGCTGTGCAACCTGTCATATCCCGCAAGACGCATGGAGCATTAACCCGGCCACCATTCAGCGCCTGTTCGACGACACTGGCGGAACGCATCCGATATTCAACCCGCTCGACGCGAACACGAACAACTTAGCGGCGCTCTCAACGGTCGAAGGACGAGAAGCCGGTTACAGCATGCTGTTGAGTCGAGGCGTGTTCCGCAGGGGCGGTCTTTTAAAGGCTGAACCGCGCGAGTGGGATCTCGTCGGCGTGGACGATCCACACGGCCTGGCCGATCTGACCAGGCTTGTCCACTGGCGACGCGTGATGCCGACCATTAATTTTCCGCTTGGCAGCGCCGCGGTCAACTGGGACGGCGGCAACAGTGTAGGAACAGATCAACGCGCCGGGCTCGAGAACCAAGCGCGCCGTAATGTCACGGGCGCACAGCAGGGTCCCGCGGCCCCCGACCCCGTGATCGCGAACATCGTCGACTTCGAGCACTCGCTTTTTACCGCGCAGCTGATCGTTCTCGGCGTAGGACGTCTGGACGACGAAGGTGCGCGTGGCGGCCCTCAGGCACTGAGCTCGATGCAGAAAGGCGCCGGACGTTTCGATCTGTTCGACGCCTGGGCCGGTAACGACAACCCGCGGCGAGCGCAGATCGCGCGCGGCCAGGCGCTGTTCAACGAGGTGAACCCTGGCGGACGCAGTTGCAATGCCTGTCATAACTCGGCCAACAATGGCACCAACACGAACGATCTCCTCTTCTTCGACATCGGCACCGCGTCTGCTGCTGCCCGCACGCCAGACCTGCCTCTGTATACGTTCCAAAGACGAACGACGGGAGAGCAGAGACTGCTCACCGATGCCGGCCGAGGGAATATCACCGGCCTCTGGAACGACCTGGGACGATTCAAGACGCCGACGCTGCGCGCGCTCTCCGCACGAGCGCCGTACTTTCACAACGGCATCGCCACGACGCTCGAGGACGTAATCCGGCACTACGAGGTTCACCTGGGGTTCATCTTTACAGACCAGCAGCGAGCCGATCTGGCGGCGTTTCTGAAAGCCCTCTAACTCGATCCGTTCAGTGGCAAGGAGGTTGGCAAGGAGGTTGACGGTCGGCCTCCTCCTTGCTCCGGCGACCTGTAACACCTGCGCCCGTCGCGACACTTCCTATCAGACGCACGGCTTAATGGCGTCTGACAGGAGTGGCACAAAATGCGACAGATCATCGGGACCGTC
>Ga0075431_100004859_pt1 | contig 13232 bp, 12 predicted proteins | sample RhiMetdeltSRZDD5_FD_75297 | JGI IMG/M metagenome (GOLD analysis project Ga0075431, IMG submission 75297) | Populus rhizosphere microbial communities from Tennessee, USA - Rhizosphere MetaG P. deltoides SRZDD5 | ecosystem: Host-associated > Plants > Roots > Rhizosphere > Soil | place: USA... | reverse complement strand
TGATGCCGTGGCCCTACCTGCCGGACCAGTTCCGGGAGAAGCATCGCTCGGTCTGGGTCGACATCCCCAATACGCTCTACGATCCGCGCAAGGGCCACCACGTCTACCACACGTATCTCGATCAGCTCGAATACGCGGACGCGCTCGGCTTCGATGGCATCGGCTGCAACGAGCACCACCAGAACGGCTATGGTTTGATGCCGTCGCCGAACATCATCGCGGCGACGCTGACACGGAGAACATCGCGGGCCGCGATCTGCGTGATCGGCAACTCGATCGCCGGCTACAACCCTCCGATCAGAGTGGCCGAGGAGTTCGCGATGCTCGACGTCATGTCGGGCGGGCGATTGATCGCCGGCTTCCCCGTTGGCACGCCGATGGACACGAACTTCTGCTACGGCCAGATCCCGGCCCTGACCCGCGACAAGTACCGCGAGGCGCACGACATGATCATGAAGGCCTGGGCCAGCGACGAGCCCTTCGCCTTCGACGGGAAATACAACCAGCTTCGCTGGGTGAATTGCTGGCCGAAACCGGTTCAGAAGCCGCACCCACCTATTTATATCCCGGGCGGGGGCTCCATCGAGACGTGGGATTTCTGCCTCGACCACGACTACAACTACTCGTACCTCTCGTTCTTCGGCTACCTGCGCGGCAAGTCGCTGCTCGACGGCTACTGGGAGCGCGTGGCCAGACGGGGCAAGGACGAATCGCCGTATCGGGCCGCCTTCGCGCAGATCGTCTGCGTGGCCGACACCGACGCCGAGGCCGAGGCGCTCTACGCCGAGCACTGTCTCTACTTCTTCAACCGCTGCCTGCACATCTTCCCGCCGTTCGCCGATCCGCCGGGCTATCGCACCATGGCCACCGTGAAGTACGGCGCGCTGTCGCAGCTCACGCAGGCGCGGCAGAAGATCCTCGAGAACCTCACGTGGAAGCAGCTCGTCGACGAGCGGTTCGTGATCGCGGGCAGTCCCGAGACCGTGCGCCAGCAGCTCGAGGAGTGCATCAAGGGCCTGCGCATCGGCCATCTCTTCTGCCTGTTCCACAACGGCGACATGCCGGACTGGAAAGTGCGCCACTCCTCCAGGCTCTTCGCCGAGAAGGTGATGCCGCACCTGCGCGACCTCTGGCCCGAGTGGAAGCACGACGAGCGCTGGTGGATGCACCCGATGGACGAGCGCCTTCGTCCCGAAGAGCAACGGCCCGGTGCGGCGAAGAAGGAGCGCGAGGAGTGGCCGCGATGAAGTGGCAGAGCCTGGAGACGCGCAAGGGCACGCGCTGTCGCGTGCTCGAGGGCGGCAGCGGCACGCCGCTGGTCTTCTTCCACAGCGCCGGCGGGCTGCTCGCCGACAATCCGTTCCTGGACCGGCTCGCGCAGGGCCACCACGTGTTCGCGCCGGAATGGCCGGGCTACGGCGAGTCGACCGGCGAGGATCTGCTGGAGGACATGCTCGACTTCGCGCTGCATGGCTGGGACCTCGTCGATGCGCTCGGTCTGCGGTGCCCCCACCTCGTCGGTCATTCGATGGGCGGCATGATCGCCGCCGAGATGGCGTGTCTCGCCCCGCGGGACCTCGGCAAGCTGGTGCTGGTCGCGCCGGCCGGGCTGTGGCTCGACGAGCATCCGATCGCGGACATCTTCGCGCTGCTCCCGTTTCAACTCGCAGAGCTATTGTTCCACGATCCGCGGCGCGGGCAGGCGCTGCTCACCGGCGGCGCCGATCTCTCGGATATCGAGGCGCTGAAGGAGTTTTATCTAGCGTCGCAGCGGCGCCTGGCACAGGCCGGCAAGATTCTGTTCCCCATCCCGAACCGCCGCCTCTCCAAGCGCCTCTACCGGGTCGCCGCCGCGACGCTGCTCGTGTGGGGCGCCTCCGACCGGTTGATCGTCCCCGCCTATGCGAAACGCTGGCAGACACTCATCCCGGGGGCGCGCGTCGAGCTGATCGACGGCGCCGGCCACATGTTGCCGTATGAGCAGCCGGAGGCCTTCAGCAAGACGGTGCAGGCGTTTCTCGGCTGACGGCTACTGCGCTGTCCAGCCCCCGTCGATGACGAGCTCGCTCCCGGTCACGAACGAGGATTCGTCGGAGGCGAGGTAGAGCACGGCGTAGGCGACGTCGTCGGCTGCACCGTAGCGGCCCAGCGGGATGCGCGAGAGCATGCGCTGAAAGGTCGCGGGATCCTGGCGCCGGCGCTCGGTCATCGGCGTGACGATCGGTCCGGGGTGGACGGAGTTGACGCGAATCCCCTCCTTCGCGTACTGGAGCGCCGTCGTCTTCGTCAGCAGCCGCACGGCGCCCTTCGACGCGGTGTACTGCGGCGTCGAATCCTCCGTCCCGACCAGTCCGAGCTGGGACGAGATATTGATGATCGAGCCACTGCCGGCGCGCCGCAGGGCCGGGATGGCGGCTTTCGTCCCGAGAAAGACGCCCGTCGCGTTCACGTCCATCACGCGCCGCCAGTCCTCGAGGGTGGTGTCTTCCACGCGGCTCGACGCCGCGCCGACGCCGGCGTTGTTGACGAGGATGTGCAGGGCGCCGAAGCGGCTCTCGGCGAGCGCGACGGCGCGCGTCCAGTCCGCCTCGCGGGTGACGTCGAGCGCCGTGAAGACGGCCTGGCCGCCGCTCGCCGTGATCTCGTCTTCCACCGCCTTCCCCTCGCCGGTGAGGATGTCGGCGAGCACGACGCGGGCGCCCTCGCGCGCGAACAGTCGCGCCTCGGCCGCGCCCATGCCGCGCGCCGCGCCGCTGATGAGCGCCACCTTGCCGGTGAGGCGCGTCATGCGGGCGCCACGTCCACGAAGCAGGTGTTGAACGGCGACGCCCCGGCCGGCGAGGCGCGGTCGGGCGTCAGCATGTTGGAGCAGCCACGCGTGTCGCGGCCTTCGGCGTCGAGCGTGAACCACGCGCCTTCCTTGATGGCGACCACGCCGGGCGCGATCCGGTCGGTCACGCGCACGGTTAGCTCGGTGACGCCACGGTCGTTGAACACGCGCACCCGCTGGCCGTCCTCGATCCCGCGCGCCCGCGCGTCGCCTGGATGCAGCCACACGTCGTCACGGTCGGCGCGGGCGAGCAGCGGCTGGTTGTCGTGGATCGAATGAGTGCGCGCACGCGACTTCGGCGTCACCAGGCGCAGCGGATGCCGCACGTCAGCGGGCCCCGGGATCCAGGTCGGTATCGCGGGAATCGGACCCAGCCCGTACGGGTCGGGCCGGGCGGCCAGCGTCATCGAGTAGATCTCGATCTTGCCCGACGCCGTCGTGAACGGATGCCCGGCCGGATCACGGATCTCGCGCGCAAAGGCCACGGCGCTCTCGGGCGCCGGCAACCGCGCGACGCCGCGCGCGCGGAACGTCTCGAAGTCGTCGATCGTCTCGCGCGTGAGCTCCCGCAGCCACGCCTCCTCGGTCTTGTCGTTGTAGCCTTCGATGCCGAGGCGCTCGGCAAGCGCGGCGCAGATGTCGAGATCGTTGCGGCACTCGGCGGCGGGCTCGAGCGCCTTCTGCATGAAGATCGCGTAGTGGCCGGCGCCCGCCCACGGGATGTGGACGTCGTTGCGCTCCCAGAACATCGTGGCCGGCAGCACGATGTCGGCATAGCGCGCGGTCGGCGTCATGAAGTGCTCGTGCACGACCATGAACTCGAGCCGGTCGGTGGCGGCCACGATCCGAGCGACGTTCGGAAGCTGGTTGAAGAGATCGCCGGCCACCGAGTAGATCAGCTTGATGTCGGCGGGATAGCCGCCCGCCTTGCCCCGATCGAGCAGATCGGCCAGGAGCGACGAGGCCACGCGCGCGCCGGTCGGGTTGCTGCCGTACGGCAGGCTCTTCATGCCCAGTCGTCCGGTGGCGCCGTTACTGACGCCGGTATTGCCGCCGGGAATGCCGATGTTGCCGGTGATGGCCGCCAGCGCGTAGGCGGCCCGGTGGAACTGCTCACCGTTGATGGTGCGGCCCGGCGCGTAGCCACACTGGAGCCCCGCCGGCTTGCTCGTCGCGTACTCGACGGCGAGCCGGCGGAGCGTCGCGGCGGGCATGCCGGTGATCTCCGCCGCCCACGCCGGCGTCTTCGCGATGCCGTCGGCGAGGCCGTCGAGGTAGGCGCGATACGAGGCGCGGGGCGGTGCGTTTGCCGGCAGGTGCGCCTCGTCGAAGCCGAGCACGTGGCGGTCGAGGAACGCCTGATCGTGCAGCCCTTCGTGGACGATCACGTACGCCATGGCGATGAGCGCCGCCGCGTCGGTCGACGGACGGATGAAGACGTGCTCGTCGGCGAGATCGCGACTCGTGCGCGTGACGCGCGGATCGACACAGATGACGCGCACGCCGCGGCGCCGGGCTTCCCGGAGATAGGGCAGCGTGCCGGTGCCGAAGGTGCCGTCGCCCGGGCTCCACCCCCACATCAAAATCAGCCGGGAGTTGACGTAGTCGCCGGGCTCACGGCCGGCGCTCTTGTAATCGGCCTTGGCACCGAACGTCGTGCGGACCGCGAACACTTCCGCCTCCGCCGAGATGTTCGTCCACAGCTCGGTGCAGCCGCCGAACATGTTGAGGAGCCGCAGCGCGGCGAAGCGGTTGTGCAGCATCGAGAGGCTGCCCGTCCGCGAGAGATCGAGGATGGCGGCCGGGCCGTACGTGTCGCGCACCCGGCGGAGCTGCCGCGCCACCTCGTCGAGCGCCTCGTCCCAGCCGATGCGCTCGAACTGCCCACGGCCTCGCGGCCCGACGCGCCGCAGCGGATGACGGAGGCGGTCGGGATGATTGACGCGCTCCACCTGCCCGAACCCGCGCACGCACGCGTGCAGCGGCGGCATCTCGAACGTCCAGCGGCGAGGGTCGGTGCTGATCTTGACGATGCGCCCATCGCGCACATGCGCGTTGACGACGCACCGGCCGCCGCAGTTGTGGCCGCACGTGCTGGTGACCACCGTCTCCCCCGGCGCGGCGTCCGGGCGTGGCGCTTCGTACACGGTGCGGCTCATCCAGAGGCCTCCAGCGCGCGGCGCACGCGCGGCAGCACCTCGCGCGCGACGCGGGCCATGTAGCCGCCGTCGCCCTCGTCGGGCGACGGCGGGTTCGGAATCGGGTGCAGCACGACGAGCTCGAACGGCGCCGGCGCGGCACGGAGCGTGGCGATGAGCTGATCGGCCACGTCGCCGGGAGAGCCGCGCAGGGCGAAGGCATCGGCGGCCGCGACCGGCAAGAAGTCCACGACGCGGCCGCTGGCCTCGAGATCGGGCGCGTGATGAAAGTCGGGCCACACCGAGCGCCCCTGCTTCAGCGTCTCCGGATCCGGTCCCGACCACGCGAGCCGCGGCGCGTCGAACAGCGCCGGCGAGTACTCGTAGTAGCCGGCGGCCATGGATTTCGCCATCGCCAGCGCGCGGGCCGGCTCCTCGACGAGGACCGTGTGGAAGACGGCGCCGAGCTTCACCTGCGCCGGATCGCGGCCGGCATCCTTGGCGCCGGCGCGGATGGCGTCGATCGCCACGGCGAGATTCGCGGTGTGCGTGCCGACGCGGATGAAAACCCCGTCGGCGACGCCGCCGGCCATGCGCAGCGTGCGCGGTCCGCCGGCCGCGATCCAGATCGGCACCGGGCGGTGGTGCGGCAGCTGCGCCGGCCGTGTTGCTCCCACGTCCACCGGCTGTCCGTCGAGCAGCGCGCGCAGCAGCCGCGTGCTCGACTCGAGCTCCTTCACGCGCGCGGGCCGCAGCCCCGCGAGCCGTACCGCGGTATCGCCGACGCCCCAGCCGAGCACCACCCTTCCCGGCGCCAGCTCGTCGATGGTCGCGATCGAGCCGGCGGTCACCGTCGGGTGTCGGTTGATCGGGTTGGCCAGCAGTGGTCCGAGCGTGACGCGCTCGGTGGCGCGTGCGGCGGCGGCCAGCAGGACATAGGTGTCACGACGGCGGAGCTGCGAGTCCGGCTGGAACGCCGCATCCCACCCCAGGCGCTCCGCGCGCTGGACGTCGGCGGCGAAGGCATCCACCGAGCGGGCGTCGAACCGGTTCAGAGCGAAGCGGGGGAGGTTCACGCACCGGTTGTACAGGGTCGCGGCACTCGGTTCAAGCGCCCATCCCGCCCCGCTCGCCGACGTCGCGATGCTCGATCATCTCGCGGTACCGCGCAGGCGTCAGGCCGAGCGCCGATCGGAACGCGCGCGTGAAGTGGGCCTGGTCGGCGAATCCCGCCTCGTACGCGACGTCGACGAGCCGAGCGTGGCCATGTATGCGCTCGCGTGCGAGATCCAGACGACGCATGAGGAGATAACGATAGGGGCTCGTTCCGAGCATGATCCGGAACTGACGCGACAGGTCATAGCGCGTCAGTCCCGTGACTTCCTCCAGCTCACGCGAGCGCACCACGCGCGTCTTCTCCGCATCGAGGAACTGGCGCGCGCGCTCGACGGCGTGGACATCGACGCGCCGTGACACTGTCGGACGGCCGGCGTCCCGCTCTGCTGAGAGCAATCCGCGCGCGAGCTCCAGCACGATGTCATCCACACCGACCGGCTCGAGGCGCCGAGCGAACGCCGCCGCGACGGCGTGTGACAGGATCACGTTCCGCGACACGGCCTCGCCGACGAAGGGTAACGGATAGGGACGGCCGGTGAGGGTCCGTACGGCCTCCGCCAGCATGCGGGGGGCGACGTACACGATTCGATATCCGAAGCCGTCGTCAGTGCCCGCTCGTCCATCGTGCGGCTCGTCCGGATGGAGCACCACCACCTCGCCCGGCGTACTGACCTGCGCCGAGCCGCGGTAGTCGAAGAGCTGGACGCCGCAATCCGTGAGGCCGATAGCATATGTGTCGTGCCGATGCTTCCGGTACGCTGCGCCGCTGAACCAGGCCTGGAATAGCTCGAGGCCCTCCGCCGGCTGCGTGCTGGCCAGCCAGCCGTCGACTGCCTGGCACGATCGTTCAAGACCTTCACCTGCCGATGTGGTGTCGTTCACATGATGACTGAACGGACCGTGGCGTTTCTGCTGTTCGCCGTGGTGGCGGCCGTCACGCCGGGGCCGAGCAACATCATGTTGACGGCGGCCGGCGCGCAGGCCGGCGTCGTTCGGGGTCTTCCGTGCCTGCTCGGCGTCACTACTGGCATGGGGTTCATGATGTTCGTGGTGCCGCTCGGTCTCGGCGGTGTCGTCCTGCGGCACCCCGCGATGCTGGCGGCCTTGCATTGGATCGGCGCGGCGTTCTTGCTCTGGATGTCGTGGCGAATCGCGACGGCGCGAACCGACGTTGACGCGGCCGCCGATCGAAATCCCGTCGGCTATGTCGGCGCCGCGGTCTTTCAGTGGATCAACCCGAAATCGTGGCTGGTCACCGCCAGCGCCGCCGTGACCTTTCTGGGCGCCGACGGAAGCGCCTTCTCGCAGTCGGCCCGGCTCGGCGGCCTGTTCGTGCTGGCTGCCTTGCCCAGCGGCTTCGTGTGGCTCGCCTTCGGGGCAGGCGTCCAGCGCCTGCTCCAGACCGGCCGCCGACGGCGAATCTTCAACATCGCGATGGGTGTGCTCCTCGCGCTCTCGACGCTGCTCATCCTTCGCTGACGGCCTCAGCGCGCCGTGTCGGCGCTGTCGACGGGCTTCCAGCCGAGCACCGTGCGCGCGTGCTCGAGATCGCGATAGCCGCGCCGGTTGCGCGACGTCACGTAGAAGACGTCGAAGCGCAGGTCCGCGGGCGCGTCGAGGCACGCGCCGATCATGAGCGCGATGTCGCGCTGGCTGCACCAGACGGAGAAATCGCGCGGCGCCGTCGGCCGGTCCTCCTTCTTGACGGCGCCGATGCGCAGGCAGATGACGGAGAGCCTGTGCTCGTCGGCATAGTGCCGCGCCAGCGCCTCGCCCCACACCTTGCTGCAGCCGTAGACACCCGACGGCCGCAGCGGGCTCAGATGCGTCAGCATCGGCGCCGACGGTGCCCGTCCCTCCACGAACGAGGCGTAGGGCTCCTCCTTCTCGATGCCGCTGATGGTCGCACCGCTCGAGGCGAAGACGACGCGCCGCACGCCGGCCCGCCGCGCCGCCTCGAACACGTTGTACGTCCCGACCACGTTGCCGCGGACGTACGCATCGAAGTCCGCCTGGCTGCCCACCACGGCGGCGAGATGCACGACCGCGTCCACGCCGGCGAAGGCCGGCCGCATCGCGTCGAAGTCGGCGATATCGGCAGCCGTCCACGGCACGCCGGCGGGCCCCGGCCGGCGCCCGAGGCCCCGAAGCTCGTAGCGATCCGCGAGATGGGCGCGCATGGCGCCGCCGATCAGGCCCCCGAGACCGGTCACGAGCACGACGGGACGGTTCGTCATGGCCCGCGATTGTCGCACAGGTTAAATTACCGGCCATGACCGAGCAGGAAGCGCTCAGCGTCCTGCGCGCCGCCGACCCGGTGCGCGCGGCCAGCGCGGCGGCGGCGCTCTGGGAGATGTGGCATCGGTCCGGCCAGCCGGACCTCGACGCGCTCCTGCGTCAGGGCATCGACGCCATGGAGGCGCAGCAACTGGCGGAGGCCGAGAAGCTCTTCAGCCGGCTGATCGAGATCGCGCCCGCATTCGCCGAGGGCTGGAACAAGCGCGCGACCGTGCGCTATCTGGCGAAGGACTACGTCGGCTCCATCGCCGACTGTCGCGAGACGCTGGCGCGCAATCCGAACCATTTCGGCGCGCTCTCCGGACAAGCGCTCTGCCACCTCGCGCTCGAGGAGTACCGGGAGGCGGCCGAGCTCTGCCGGCGCGCGCTCGCCGTGCATCCGCATCTGGACGGCGCCCGCGCGAATCTCCGGACCGCCGTGCAGGAGCTCGTGAAATGGAACTGAGCTGATGGACTTCGCCTTCACCGACGCCGAGGCCGTGTTCGCCGAGGAGGTGCGCCGCTTCCTCGCCGTCAATCCGGTCGAGCGGTTTCCGCTCGACGGCATCGACGCCGGCTACGGCTCCGGCGCTCACTCGCGCGCGTTCATGCGCGCGCTCGCCGACCGCGGCTGGATCAGCATGTGCTGGCCGGAGCCCTTCGGCGGGCAGGCGAAGCCGATGTTCTTCAAGCTCGTGCTCTTCGAGGAGCTGGCGCTCGCGGGCGCGCCCTTCGGTCCGCTCGCCGGCTCGTGGCAGACGGCCGACGCGATCATCGAGTACGGCACCGAGCGATTGCGCCGCGAGGTGCTGCCGGCCGTCGCGCGCGGCGCGGCCACGTTCTGGCAGGGCTACAGCGAGCCCGACGCCGGTTCCGATCTCCTCGCGCTCAAGACGGAGGCGCGCCGCGACGGCGATCACTACGTCATTCGCGGCCACAAGATCTGGTCGAGCCACGCCGGCATCGCCACCCACGGGCTCGTCTTCTGCCGCACCAGCCGCGAAGCGAGGCGGAGCCAGGGCTTCACGATGTTCGTGGTCCCCAACGGCACGCCGGGCATGGACATCCGTCCGATCACGAGCCTCACCGGCGACGTCTATCACTACGAGGTCTTCCTGGACGACGTGCGCGTGCCGGCCGACCTGATGCTCGGGCCGGAGGGCCAGGGATTCCAGGCGCTGCTGAACGGCCTCGACTCCGATCGCTTCTGGGGCCGCTTCTACAAGGCGCCGGCGCTCGAGCGTGTCCTTCGACGACTCGTGCAGTACGCGAACACCACCCGTGTGGACGACACGCCGCTCGCGCGCGACCCGGTCGTCCGCCGCCGGCTCGCCGCGATGGCGACGGAGATCACGGCCCTGCGCGTGCTCTTCTATCGCGCGGCGTGCCTGCTGCGCGACGGGGCGCCGATCACCTACGAAACGGCGGTGGCCAAGGTCTACGCGGACGAGCTCGGACAGAAGCTCGCGCGGCTTGGCATGGACATCCTGGGGCCGTGGGCGCCGCTCCGCGCCGGCTCGCCGGAGGCGCGCCTCGACGGCGAGATCTCGCACGCCTACCTGACGAGCCTCGGCCACACGATCGCCGGCGGCACCGCCGAAGTGCTCCGGACGACCGTCGCCGTGCGCGGGCTCGGCCTGCCCGCCGAGACGAAACGAGCCTGACGTGGATTTTCGTCCGGGGCCCGCGCAGCAGCTGCTCGTCGCGACCGCGCGCGAGTTTCTCCGCAAGCACGCGGACGCCGCCGCGCCCTGGCGCGCCATGGCCGAGCTCGGCTGGCCGGGACTGCTGATTCCCGCGGATCTCGGGGGGAGCGACGGCTCCGTGCTCGACGTCGTGCTGCTCGTCGAGGAGCTGGGACGCGCCGGCACGCCTGGGCCGTTCGTGCCGAGCGCCGTGGTGGCCACCTCGATGGTGCTCCACGGCGGGACGCTCGACCAGCGCAAGCGCATGCTGCCGGCGATGGCCGCCGGCGAGCGCATCGTGACCGTGGGGCTGCTCGACAGCGGCAGCTCGTTCGATCCCGAGCGGATCTCGCTCACGCTCGATCCGCCGGGCCGGCTCACCGGCCGCAAGCTCTTCGTGGAGGCGGCCGACGTCGCCGACGCGGTGCTCGTCGTGACCCGGTCGGCCGACGATCTCGTCGTCTTCTTGCTCCCGAGCGATCGAGCCGGCGTCGGGCGGGTGGCGCTCGACACCATCGGCGTCGAGAAGAGCTTCACGCTCACGCTGGACGCCGTTGCCGTCGGCGGCGACGATCGACTGGCCGGCGGTCGGGAGAGCGTGGTGGCGGCCCTCGCGGCGGGAGCGCTGGCGCGGACGGCCGAGATGGTCGGCGCCGCTCAGCGCGTGCTCGAGCTGGCGGTGGAGCACGCGAAGACGCGCGTGCAGGGCGGCCGTCCGATCGGCGGGTACCAAGCTATCCAGCACGCGTGCGCCGATCTCGTCCGCGACGTCGATGCCGCGCGCGGACTCCTCTACCGCGCCGCCTGGAAGCTCGACGCCGGCGCCCCGGCCACCGCCGACGTCGCCATGGCGAAAGCGTACGCCGGCGAGGCGTGCCTGGCCGTGGCGCGGCGCGGCCACCAGATCTTCGGCGCCATCGGCTACTGCGACGAGCATCCGCTGCACCGCCTCCACAAGCGCATCCTGGCCGCGAGCCTCGACTGCGGCGACGCGGCGCTGCACCTCGAGACGGTCGCGCGCGCGATCGGACTCGCGTAGCTCACCGCTGCTTCCCGTGCCACTTCGCAACGTCGTCACACGTTGCGAACCACACGCCGTGCTGGCGGCGGATGAAGCGCACGAGGTCCTCGATCAGCGCGATGCGCGAGGCGCGGCCGCTGACCCACGGATGGCAGGTGAGCACGAAGCAGCCGTGCTCCTTGTGCATGCCGGTGAACTCGCTGCTCCACAGGCTGAAGATGCGCGCGGGCTCGGCGATGGCGTTGGTCGCGCCGTAGACGTGGCGGAAGAGCGGGGCGTCGTCCATGATCCACTGCACCGGGACCTCGGTGAGCGGCCCGTCCGGCGTGTCCAGCTCGTACGGAATGTCGTTGCCCATGAGGGAGCTGTCGTAGAGGAAGCCGTGCTGCTTCAGCAGCGCCGGCGTCCACACGTTCACGTCCCACGACGGCGAGCGATACCCCGTCGGCACGACGCCGAGCTGGTCCTTCAGAATGGCGAGCTGCTCCTGCAGCACGCGTTTCTCCTGCGCTTCGTCCAGCGCGCCGACCGCCTCGTGCACGTTGCCGTGGGCGCCGATCTCGTGTCCCGCGTCGCGGATGCGCTGACACGGCGCGAGATGATTCACGACCGTCCAGCCGGGAATGTAGAAGGTCGCGCGGATCTTGAGGCGATCGAGCAAGCTCAGGATCCGGTCGACGCCGACGCGCGGCCCGAAGCGACGCTCCTCCAGATCGCCGAGACTGCGCCTGGCCTTGTCCGGCTCGCGAAAGATGAACGCCGACTCCGCGTCGACGTCGAACGACAGCACCACCGCCGACTGATGCCCCTTGGGCCACGTGTATCGCGGACCTTTCCGCTGACGCGCCATTCCCGCCTCCCGCGTTATGGCCGGCAGCGTATACTCGACGGCACGCCGCTGACAACTCGGGCAAGGAGCGTCGTGCGATGAACTACACGCGCATTTCCGCCGACTGCCACATCGACATGCCCTGGATCCCACCCGACCTCTTCACCGCCAACGCCTCGGCGGCGATGCGCGATCGCATGCCGTACGTGACGGACGGCCCCGACGGCCCGTACTGGACGTGCAAGAACGGGACGTCGTTCGGTCTCGTCGGCGGCGTGGGCCCATCGGGCCAGAAGCTCGTGCCGGGGCAGAACTACCGCGTCGACAAGATGGCCGCCGTCGGACTCTACGAGGACGGCAAGAAAGGCATCCGGCGTCCGACCGATCCGCACCTGCGACTCAAAGACATGGAGCTGGACGGCGTGCAGGCGGAGGTCATCTTCGGGATCCTCGGCGCGGCCACCCGGCTCAACGACCACGAGGCGGCCAGGGAGATGTTCCGCATCTACAACGACTGGCTCGTGGGCTTCTGCCGTCACCATCCCGACCGCCAGATCGGTCTGGCGTGCCTGCCGTACGGCGACATCGACGCCGCGGTGCAGGAGGTCCATCGCGTGGCGAAGCTGGGGCTGCGCGGGCTGGAGCTCTCCTGCTCGTGGGACATGGAGCCGATGTGGCATCCGGTGTGGGAGCCGCTCTGGCAGGCCGTGAACGAGGTGAGCTTGCCGCTGCACTTCCACACGTTCCCGTCGACGCCGGCGAGCGTGCGCGAGAAGGCGCCGACGAATCTTGCCAGGCGGGCCGCGCTCTTCACCGGCGTCTCGGCGTTCCAGATGAACCTCATCAACATCCTCGCCGCGCTCGTCGGCGCGGCCGTCCTCGAGCGCTATCCGCGCCTCCGCATCGTCTTCGGCGAGAGCGGCATCGGCTGGATCCCGTACGCCCTCGATCGCATGGACTTCGAGTGGGAGGACCGCTTCCGCGATATCGGCTTGACGATGAGGCCGAGCGACTACTGGCGGCGGCAGTGCAAGGCGACCTTCCAGTTCGACCGCATCGGCACGCGGCTCATCGACGAGATGGGCGTGGAGACGCTCATGTGGGCCTCCGACTACCCGCACACCGACGGCGTGTGGCCGGAGTCGTCGAAGTACATCGAGGAGCAGTTCGGGCACCTGCCCGCGGACGTCGTCCGCAAGATCACCTGCGAGAACGCCGGCCGCTTCTACGGGCTGATGTCATGAGATGCCCTGTCGCAATCCCGAGGCGCGCCACGGCCGTGCCGGGGCGCGTCCGAGCGTTGGGGGGGTGGGGGGCCATATCGGGGCCCCCCACG
>Ga0075431_100004856_pt1 | contig 13237 bp, 8 predicted proteins | sample RhiMetdeltSRZDD5_FD_75297 | JGI IMG/M metagenome (GOLD analysis project Ga0075431, IMG submission 75297) | Populus rhizosphere microbial communities from Tennessee, USA - Rhizosphere MetaG P. deltoides SRZDD5 | ecosystem: Host-associated > Plants > Roots > Rhizosphere > Soil | place: USA... | reverse complement strand
AGGATGCGGTGTTCGTCGCCGGCCTGTGTTCGAAAACCTATGCTGGATTGATGCACTCGTATCGTGCTGAGGGGCAAAAGGCGGGGCGCATGGTGGGGATCATAAAAAGGCGTGCCGTGGTTCGTGATCCGTAGTCCGTGTCTCGCCGGACCACGCGGACCACGGACCACGCGGACCACGAACTACGGCAGCAAAGCTTGCTCCGCTTCATCCATCCCCAGATTCGACAAACGGTCGGCGTCCTTGTTGCGCTCGCGGCGGACGTGCTCGAAGGTGACGTTCGAGAGCTCCATCACGAGCAGTCGCGCGCGGACGTAGAGCGGCTGGAGGCCGGGGTGCTTCACCTTGTACTCGCCCCGCATCTGTTTTACCAGCAGCTCGGAATCGGCTCGGATGTGGAGCTCGGTATGGCCGTGATCGATCGCCCACCCCAGCGCGGCCAGCAGCCCGTTGTATTCTGCGACGTTGTTCGTGGCGATTCCGATGCCGCCGTGGAGTTCGGCCAGTACTTCGCCGTCCGGTGCCTCGACGTGCACACCGTAGCCGGCGGGGCCCGGATTGCCGCGGGCGCCGCCGTCGATGTAGGCGGTTATCATGCGACGGGGGAGCGGGTCAGGTCAGGGTGTCTGGTGGGCGCCGGCAGTGGCTGCCGGAATGAAATAAAGAATGCGAGAGCAGTTCTCGCACTGGATCAGGCTGTCGTTGCGCCGAACCTCGTTGAAGACCTGCGGGCGAAGCCGGACGTGACATTGTGAGCAAAGGCCTCCCCGCGCCTCCGACAGCGCCAGGCCCTTTCGGTGCCTGGTGAGCTGCTCGAATGTCGAGAGCGCGCTGGCCGGGAGCGATGCTGCGACCTCACCGCGCTCGACCGCAGCCCGTGCCAGCTCGCCGTCGAGCGTGGTGCGCTCGGACTCGAGGCTCTGACGCTCCTTGGTGACCTCGGCCTGTTCCGATTTCAGCGCCGCCTCAGCGGTCTTCAGTTCGGCCCCCAGGATCTCGGTCTCTTCCATGCGCTCGAGCAACCGATCTTCCTGACCGCGGACACTCTGCTCGGCGACGCTGATCTCGTGTTGCATCGCCTGGTATTCCTTATTGGTCTTGACCTCCATCAGCTGGTCTTTGTACTTGCTGAGACGAGCCTGAACGGCGGCGAGATCTTTTTCGAGGTCGCGGCGTGCCGCCTGGTTGACGGCGATCCGTTCCTTGATGGCGGCAACACGCGCCGTCTGTTCGGCGATGCGGGCGTCGAGCGCGGCTTGCGCTCCCGGAATGGCTTCGATGCGCCGGCGGACCCGGTCCGCCGTGAGTTCGATCTCCTGAAGCTGTATGAGGTGCTGAAGATCAGAATTCAAGATTCACGTCAGCCTTCGTTTCGAGGAGCGGTCTCGTTTAATCGACACGTGTTCCCCGCCTTCGCCGCTGCGCGGCTACGGCGCGCAGCCTCCGCGTGAACCGCGAGCGGAGGCTGGATGGGCCCACCAGGATTCGAACCTGGGACAGGCCGGTTATGAGCCGGCGGCTCTGACCGCTGAGCTATGGGCCCGCATAATGGTAATCGGAAATCGGAGATCGGAAATCGGGAATCGGAGAATAGACATCTCACTATCTTCACTTTCCGATCTCCGATCGCCAATTTCCAGTTTCCGATACCTACGTCCGCCCCTCCAGGAACGCTCGCAGCTTGCGGCTGCGCGACGGGTGGCGCAGCTTCCGCAACGCCTTGGCCTCGATCTGGCGGATGCGCTCGCGGGTGACGGCGAAGCTCTGGCCCACTTCCTCGAGCGTATGCTCGCTGCCGTCGCCGACGCCGAAACGCATCTTAATCACCTTTTCCTCGCGTGGCGTCAGGGTCTTCAGCACCGACTCGGTCTGTTCCTTGAGGTTCAGGTTGATCACCGCATCGGACGGCGACACCACCTGACGATCCTCGATGAAGTCGCCAAGATGCGAATCTTCTTCCTCGCCGATCGGGGTCTCGAGCGAGATCGGCTCCTGCGCGATCTTCAGAACCTTGCGCACCTTGGACACCGGAATATCCATGCGCTTGGCGATCTCTTCCGAGGTCGGTTCCCGGCCGAGCTCCTGAACCAGCGCACGCGACGTGCGAATCAGCTTGTTGATGGTCTCGATCATGTGCACGGGAATGCGGATCGTCCGCGCCTGGTCAGCGATCGCACGCGTGATCGCCTGGCGGATCCACCACGTCGCATACGTCGAGAACTTGTAGCCGCGCCGGTACTCGAACTTGTCGACGGCCTTCATCAGGCCGATGTTGCCCTCCTGAATCAGGTCGAGGAACTGCAGACCGCGGTTCGTGTACTTCTTGGCGATCGAGACGACCAGCCGCAGGTTGGCTTCGACGAGCTCCTTCTTCGCCTGCTCGGCCTGGATCTCGCCGCGTGAGATCGTTTCGAGGGTGCGCGTCAGCTGGTCCGGCGTCTCTTCCAGCTCGTCGGCCATGGTCTTGAGCTGGAGCTTGATGTCCTTCTGGCGCCTGAACAGGTTCTTGCGGTCGTCTTCCTTCAGCTTGCTCTTCTTGTTCTTCGGGTTGAGCTGGCGCTCGATCTGATCCACTTCGCGGCGGACGCGCATCACTGCCTCGACCGCGTCCTTGATCTGGTCGATCAGCCGCCGCTTGATGGTTTCCGTGAACTCGATCTTGCGGATCAGCTGAGACAGCTCGACTCGCGCGCGCAACGCTTCCCACCGCACGCGACGGTACTTGCGCTTGTCGCGGGTGGTTGCGCCCTTCGGCGTCTTCTCGAGCTTTTCCTTGCACTTCTCGACGCCCTGCCACGCCTTGCGGACGGCATCGATCTGGCGCAGCACCTGACGCTTCCGCTCCTCGATCTTGTCGTCGGTGATCTCCTCGTCGTTGAAGATGACGAGCTCGCGAATGCTGCGCTCGTCGTTCTTCAGCTGATCGCCCATTTGCATGATGGTGCGGGCGACGGTCGGTGTGCGCGAGATGGACTTGATGACGGCGAGCTTGCCGCGCTCGATCCGCTTGGCGATCTCGACTTCACCCTCGCGGGTCAGGAGCGGCACCGTGCCCATTTCCCGGAGGTACATGCGGACCGGGTCGTTCGTCTTGTCGAGCGCACCGGGCGTCAGATCCAGTTCGAGCTCTTCGGCTCCCTCGCCCGTTCGATCGAGGAGCTTGTCCTCGCGGTATTTCTGCTCCGAGTCGACGACCTCGATGCCCGCGCTGCCGAACGTGCTGAACAGATCGTCCAGCTCGTCCGACGACGTGATGTCAGCCGGAAGCAGCTCGTTCACCTCGTCGTACAGCAGGTATCCTTTCTCCTTGCCGATGGAGATGAGCTGCCTGACCTCGTCGTATTTTTCTTCGATCGACAACGCCGTGTCCTCCTGCGATCCTCGCTCGTGCTTTTTCAAATGAACAACCTGTATGAAGTCGGGTCCGTTATTGTTAGTCGTGGCCAGTCGTTACGTGCCGGTTGTCAGTCCGAGATGAGAGCCTCGATGCGTTGAACCAGGGCCTTTTTCCGATCCCAGAGCGCGACGATTTCATGCTCGTGATGGGCGGCGCCTGCCTCCTGCAACTGGTCGATTTGCCGCTGCACTTCGGCGCGTTCGCGGTCGTACCGCATCCGTTTCAGGGCGCGGACGCATTCCGCCGGGTCGCCGGGCGACTGCTTGTGCCGGCCAATCTCCTCGACCAGACTGGCCTCTTGCTTGTTTAGACGCTCGAAAAGGGCCTCCGGTAGAGCACTTGGAGGCCATTCCTGCAGGGATTGCGCCTGTTCGAGGATCGCCCGGCTGCCCAAACCCTCGAGATCGCCCGGTTCCACCTGTCCCAGCGCTTCGAGTCCTGCACCAGGACTATGCACCAGGGCCCAAATCAGTCCCAATTCGGCCGGTTTGACCTGCCCCGGCCGGGCCAGCCGGCGTTCGATTCCTGACAGGTCCGTCTGTTTTTGGACGGCAGCCTTCCTGATCTCGGCTCGAACCACCTCTTCTGTAATACGGGCTTTATGCGCGAGGCGGTCAGCGAACTGATCGCGAGCCGCCGCATCGGGGATCCGCGCCGCGACGGGAAGCATCCGTGCCAGGAATTCCCTCCGGCTGTCGTCCTGGTTGAAATTGTGTTCGACGGCTGTACGGTCGAGCAAATACGCGAGATAGGGCTGCGATTCCTTGAGCAGTTTCTGATAAGCGGCGCCGCCCTCGCGTCGCAGAAACGTGTCGGGATCCTCGCCGGTTGGCATCATCGCGACGTTGACCTGAAAGCCTTCGGCCACCAGCAACTCCGATGTCCGCGCCGCCGCCCCCTTGCCCGCCACGTCGGGATCAAAACTGAGGACGACCTTCGACGAAAAACGTTTCAGTAGACGTGCCTGAGCCGGCGTCAATGCTGTGCCGGATGATGCCACGACGTTCGTGATTCCCGCTTGCACTGCCTGGGCCACGTCGAAGTAGCCCTCGACCATCACCGCATGCCGGGCTTTCGAGATGGCCTCGCGGCTCAGGTGCAGGCCGTACAGCGTCCGTCCCTTCACATAAATCGCCGTTTCCGGCGAATTCAGATACTTCGGCTGCTGGCCGGGGTCCATCGCACGGCCGCCGAAGGCGATCACCGCACCCGTCTCGCGTGCGATGGGAATCATCAGCCGGTTGCGGAACCGATCGACGATCGCGCCGCCCTCTCGCTCGACGATCAGGCCGCTCCTGACCAGGACCGAGGGCGAAAATCCGTCCCTGATCAACCTCGCCTTCAGCCCGTCGCGGTTCGTCGGCGCGTAGCCGATGCCGAGCAGGTCGATCGTTTGCACAGTCACCGCGCGGTCGACCAGCGTGCGGCGCGCGTGGGCGCCAGCCGGAGTCTGAAGCTGTTCGCGGAACCAGGCCGCTGCGACCTCGTGCACCTTGAGCAGCGTTTCCCGTTCGCGGCGGCTCTCCGCATCCTGACGGGAATCTTCGGTTTCAGGAATCGTCAGTCCGGCGCGTCCGGCCAGCAGCCGGACCGCCTCCGGGAAACCGATCTTGTCGTGCAGCTCGATGAACTTGATCACGTCACCGCCGACGCCGCAGCCGAAGCAGTGAAAAAAGCCCTTGTCGCCGTTAACGTGGAACGAAGGCGTTTTTTCGCCGTGGAAAGGGCACAAACCCTTCCACGTGACACCGCTTCGCCGCAGCGGCACGCGCTCCTGCACGACCTGCACGATATCCACGTGCGATTTCAAGTCGTCGACGAATGAGGCAGGGAAGAGCGGCACGCTAGTCCTTCAGCTCCACGAGGGTGACGCCACCGCCGCCCTGTTCGGCGGGGGCCGACGAGAAGTTGGCGACGAGCGGGTGGCCCTGAAGGAATCCTGCCAGGGCGCGGCGAAGTTGCCCCGTGCCATACCCATGAATCAGCCGAACGCTCTTCAGCTCGCTCAGCAGCGCCTCGTCGAGGAACTTGCCCGCGCGGGACAACGCCTCGTCGACGTTGCAACCGATGACGTTCAGCTCCGTCAGGGAACCCTCACGGGGCTGCATCGCCACGTGGACCTGGACTCGAGCCGGCGTCGCGACGGCTCCTGCGAGGATTCGAAGGTCGACAACGGCGGCGCGCATCCGCTTGCCGCGAATGTCCACTTCGGCATCGCGATCGTTCAAGGTCTTGACGATGCCCTCGAGGCCGAATGGACCCACGAGCACGCGATCGCCGATGACGACCGGACGCTGAGGAGCGGTGACCGCCGCCGCTTCGACGGCAGCCGGCGCCTTGGCCGGCTGGCCGCTGCGCAACCGCTCGGCAATGGCGTCCAGCGCCGCACGAGCGTCGGCGCGTGCCGCGCCGGTCTCACCTGTGGGAATCAGCCTCGCCGCGCGCCGCTCGGCGTCGATGGCCATCGATTCGGTGCGCGTCTTCAACGCGCCGACCACGCCGTCGATCTCCCGCTTCGCCTCCCGCAGCCGTTCCTCGATTCGCTCGTCGAGCCGTCGGCGGAACGACTCCTCACGGGTCTTCAGCTCCTGTTCCCGCGCCGTCAACTTCGCGGTCGCTTCGCCGAGCTGTTCGCGCTCGCGTGCCACCAGACGACGCTCGTGATCGAGCGTCTGTATGTCACGCTCGATCTTCGCCAGATGCTCGGCCAGCTGCGTTTCGCGAGCGGTCCGATGCGCTCGTGCCTGCTCGATGATCGACGCCGGAAGCCCGAGCCGCGTGCCGATCTCGAGCGCGAGGCTGCTGCCGGGCGCGCCGTAGTTCAGGCGATAGGTCGGCGCAAACGTTGCCGGGTCGAAGCCGAACCCCGCCGGCGTCACACCCTCGGTCGTCGATGCGTACGACTTCAGCGCGTCATAGTGCGTCGTCGCGATGACGCACGCGCCACGCTTCCTGAAGTGGTCGATCATCGCCATCGCCAGCGCGCCGCCTTCGACGGGGTCCGTGCCCGCGCCGGCTTCGTCGAGAAGGACCAGCGCCGGAAGCGAGAGCGCCTTGTCCATCGCGACCATGTTGGCGATGTGCCCGGAGAACGTGCTCAGGCTCTCGGCAATCGACTGTTCATCGCCGATATCGGCGAACACCGAGTTGAACACCGTGATCTGCGACCCGCCGGCGGCAGGAATCAGCAGGCCCGCCTGCGCCATGAGCGAGAGCAGGCCGGCGGTCTTGAGCGCGACGGTCTTGCCACCGGTATTCGGACCCGTGATCACCAGGACTCGTACGGGTGGAATCAGCAGGACGTCAACCGGCACCGGGCCGGCATCATTCGGCTTGACCCGCTCGGCATCGAGATGCCGGCGAAGAGCCGGGATGAGGAGCGGATGCCGCGCCCCCCTGAGCTCCAGCCGGCCGTCCGACGCGAGGGCTGGCTGGACACCGTCCACCGTCATCGAGAATCGTCCGCGCGCTTGCAGAACGTCGATTGCCGTCGCGCCGTTCACGGTGTGCAGAAGGTCCGCCGCGCGCAGGCGGAATCGATCGCTCAGCGCCAGAAGGATGCGGTGGACTTCTTCCTGCTCCTGCTGCTCGAGCGCGACGATGTCGTTGTTGATCTCGACGGTGCTGAGTGGCTCGAGAAACAGGCTTGCGCCGCTGCCCGAGCTGCCGTGCACGATTCCCGGAATGGCGGTGCGATGTTCGGCGCGAACCACGAGCACGTAGCGCCCGTTCCGATCCGTCACGATCTGCTGCTGCAGATACTTCGCCGTGTCCTTGCCGCGCAGGTACGATTCCAGCGTCCCGCGCAGCCGCGTCCTCTGCTTTCGCAGGCGCTCCCGGATCCCCTTCAGCGTCGGGCTGGCGTCGTCGACCACTTCGCCCGTCTGGTCGATCTTCCGGCGGATGTCGGCCGTTTCTGGCTCGAACGAGGCGGTCGAATCGGCAATCGACCGCAGGACTGGAAACGCGCTCTTCGCGCGCCGGATCGTGACGCAGGTGCTGTCGACTGATGCCAGGAACGAGGCGAGCGCCCGCAGCTGCATCGACTCCAGGGCACGGCCTTCGACCGCCAGCAAATCCAGTACGATCTCGAGGTCGTCGGGAGCCTGCAGGCCGATGTGGTTTTCGGCCAGAAACTGTACGGTTTCCGACGTGGCCGCGAGCGCCGCACGTACTTCCTCGACGCTCGTCAACGGCTCGACCCGAGCGAGCTTCGCCCGTCCGGGCGGCGTCTGCGCGAAACGGCAGACCGCTTCGACAATCCGATCGAATTCAAGGGCCCTCAGGGCACCCGGATGCATGGAGCTATGGAGGTCTGGTGAGCGTCAGGCTCGACGGGACAATCCTTAACTATAGCTCAGGCCACCGAACGTTAACAACTGCCGCAAAATATGCGGCCGTGATCCGGCGGTGTCAAGCTGACCGGGACCAAGGGCAACTACGGCAAGTGATTGATGGAACTGGCGATTGCGGCCGCGCCGAAGCCGTTGTCGATGTTCACGACCGACACCCCGCTGGCGCAGCTGTTGAGCATCGCGAGGAGCGCAGTGACCCCCCCGAAGCTTGCGCCGTACCCGACGCTCGTGGGCACGGCAATTACCGGCACATCCACAAGACCGCCGATCACGCTCGGCAGCGCGCCCTCCATGCCGGCGACGACGATGATCACGCGGGCGGTCGTCAGGCGGTGATGCTCTGCCAGCAGCCGGTGAAGGCCCGCGACGCCCACGTCGTACATGCGGTCGACGTCGTTCCCCATCAAGTCCGCTGACACGGCGGCTTCTTCGGCAACCGGCAGGTCCGCCGTCCCGGCAGCGGCGATGACGATCGTCCCGCGCCCGCGGCCAATCTCGCCGGCCGGCCGCGTAATGGTTCTAGCCAGATCGTGAAAATTTGCGTCGGGTACGACCGCTGCGACCGCTTCGAAAGCGGGTCGATCCGTGCGGGTCACGAGCAGACTTTCGCCTGCGGCGACTATGCGTTCGGCGATGGCCGCTATCTGCTGAGGCGTCTTTCCAGGCCCAAAGATGACCTCCGGGAACCCCTGGCGCAGACTTCGATGGCGATCAACACGGGCGAAGGCCAAATCCTCGAAAGGGGCCTGGCGTAGAAATTGAAGTAGGCGGTCGTGGGCTGCCTCAAGCGTGAGGCGACCGGTCTGGACGTCCTGCAGCAGGTTTCGCAGTTCCAGACGGGTCATCGACCGGTAGCAGAAACGAGCGTTGACTTGGATTTCAGCCCAGCATTAATATGAACGGTTGTGCCGTGTGACGGATTCATTTTCTTATGGACCTGACTGATACGCTGATCCTCGTCACGTATTTTTTCGTGCTCAGCATCCTGGCCATCTACGGCTGGCACCGCTATTACCTTGTGTATCTTTACATGAAAAACAAGGGGAACGTGCCCAAGCCGCTGCCTGAGCTGACCGTATTGCCGCCCATCACGATCCAGCTGCCGATCTTCAACGAGATGTACGTCGCCGACCGGCTGATCGATGCGGTCTGCGAGATGGACTACCCGCGCGAGCTGCTCGAAATCCAGGTCCTCGACGATTCGACCGACGAAACGACCGAGATTGCTGAGCTGGCTGTACGCAGGCACGCTGCACGCGGCGTGAATATTCAATACATGCACCGTGTGGATCGGCGCGGCTACAAGGCGGGCGCCCTCGAGGCAGGACTCGCAGAGGCGTCAGGCCGGTTCATCGCCATTTTCGACGCGGATTTCATTCCGCCTTCCGACTTCCTCAAGCGGACCCTGCCGTACCTCGCGCAGGACGAAAAGGTCGGGATGGTCCAGGCTCGCTGGGGCCACATCAACCAGGACTACTCGCTCCTCACGAAGATTCAGTCCATCCTGCTCGACGCCCATTTCGTCATCGAGCACGGCGGCCGCAACCGCGCGGGATGCTTCTTCAATTTCAACGGCACGGCCGGCATCTGGCGGCGTGAGGCGATCGATTCGGCCGGTGGCTGGCAGCACGACACGCTCACCGAAGACCTCGACCTGAGCTACCGCGCGCAGCTGAAGGGCTGGCGGTTCGTGTTCCTGCCGGACGTCGTGTCGCCGGCGGAAGTGCCGGTCGAGATGAACTCGTTCAAGTCACAGCAGCACCGCTGGGCGAAGGGGTCCATTCAGACCTGCCTGAAGTTGTTGCCGCGGATTCTGCAGTCGGACCAGCCGGTTGGCGTCAAGGCGGAAGCCTTCTTCCACCTGTCCGCCAACTTCAACTACCTGTTGATGTCCGTGCTGTCGATTCTGATGTTTCCGTCCATGGTCGTCCGCTACAACATGGGCTGGACAGAGATGCTCCTGATCGACGTGCCGCTCTTCTTCGCCGCGACGATGTCGGTGGGCAACTTCTATGTCGTGGCGCAGCGCGAGCTGTATTCAGATTGGCGCCAGCGGCTGAAGTATCTGCCTTTCCTGATGTCGATTGGGATTGGCCTGTGCGTCAATAACTCCCGCGCCGTTCTCGAAGCGATGTTCGGCAAGCAGAGCGAGTTCGCTCGCACACCAAAGTACGGCATCGAACGCGACAGCGACGAGTGGGCGGGGAAGAAGTACCACCAGTCGGTCGGCGTGCAGCCGTTCATCGAGCTGGCGCTCGGTCTGTATTTCACGGCGACGGTCTTCTACGCGCTGACGAATCAGATCTACGCCACTGTGCCGTTCCTGATGCTCTTCCAGATTGGCTTCCTCTACACCGGTCTGTTGTCGATCCTCCAGCAGTTCGTCGGCGGCGACATGATTCAGGCGCCTGAAATCGCAAAATAACGATCCTTGCCGTGGTTCGTGGTCCGTCGCTCGTCGCTCGAAGAGCGCTCCGACGGTCCCGTGCTGAAATTCGCCGCGATTCGATCTGCGAGCGACGAGCCACGAGCGACGAACCACGGCGGCTCTCCTCGAGTCCAGGGCCCCGGGTCCCCGACTTGATAGAATGGGATCATGTCGACGGACGTAAAGCCGAAGGGCGGACTCGAGGACGTTGTCGCGGCTTCCTCGGCCATCTGTTATCTGGACGGCGATCGCGGGGTGCTCGCGTACTTCGGGTACGACATCCACGATCTGGCGCGCGGGGCCACATTCGAGGAAGTGTGCTACCTGCTGTGGCACGGACGACTGCCGAACCGCGCCGAGCTGGGCGATTTGCAATCGCAGCTCGCCGCCGCGCGGCAGCTGTCCGAACCGGTATTGCGGCTCATGCGCCAATTGCCGCCGTCTGACGGCATGGACGCGCTGCGGACGCTGACGTCAGTGCTCGGTCACTTCGATCCCGAGGCCTCTGACAACTCTCTGCCCGCCAACTTCCGGAAAGCTGTTCGGCTGACAGGTCAGCTGTCCAGCCTCGTCGCCACATACGGACGGCTCCAGGCGGGCGGCGGACCCATCCAACCGGATCCGGCACTCGGCCACGCCGCCAACTTTCTCTATATGCTCACGGGGAATCGGCCGTCCGCGCTGGCGACCCGGGCGTTCGACATCGCGCTCGTTCTGCACGCCGACCACGAACTGAACGCGTCGACCTTCGCCGCGCGAGTAGCCGCGGCCACGCTCACCGACATGCATTCGGCGATCGTCGCGGCAATCGGGACGCTGAAGGGCCCGTTGCACGGCGGCGCCAATGCTGACGTCATGCGGCTGCTGATCGAGATCGGCGAGGACGCGACAGCCGAACGGGTCGACGAGGCCATTCGGTCGAAACTGGCGCGGAAGGTCAAGATTCCAGGTTTCGGACACCGGGTCTACCGCACCGAAGATCCGCGCGCGACGCATCTCCGCCGCATGTCGAAGGACCTCGGCGAGCGCGCCGGAAACATCCGGTGGTTCGAGATGTCGCAGCGGATCGAGAAGCTCGTGACGGGGGAGAAGAAGTTGTACCCGAACGTCGACTTCTACTCGGCTTCGACCTATTACACGCTCGGCATTCCCATCGATCTCTTCACCCCGATTTTTGCGGTGAGCCGTATCTCCGGATGGACGGCCCATTGTCTCGAGCAGTACGCGAACAACCGGCTGATCCGGCCACGGACCGACTACATCGGCCCGACGTATCCGCAGACGTTCCTCGCGTTGGATCAGCGCTGACCGACGGAGGGGACGGGGGCTACGGAGACAGAGGGACGGAGAAAACGGAACGAGCTTCACCTCGGAGAAACGGAGCAACGGAGTTTCGTCGCCGGTCACCTTTCAGCAGCCGATGCCGGCCCGGCCATGGGCCGGGCCGTGCGATCGACTGACACCCGAGAACACAAGCCACCCTACTCCGGACACGTGGCTTGTGTTCTCGGGTGTCAGTCGATCGCTCGCCGCGCAAGCGCGGCGGCATCGGCGCACGTGGCTTGTAGCCTCCGTTTCTCGCGTCTCTGAGTTGAAGCTCGTTCCGTTCCCTCCCTCCCCTCCGTCCGTTTCAACTGCCCCAACCACGGTATAATCAACAATTCCTCTCAGATGGATCCACGGAACATCCGGAACTTCTCCGTCATCGCGCACATCGACCACGGCAAGTCGACGCTGGCTGACCGTTTTCTCGAGATGACGGGCGCGCTCCAGCCTCGCGAGATGGAGGCGCAGGTGCTCGACAGCATGGACCTCGAGCGCGAGCGTGGCATCACCATCAAGGCGCACGCGGTCCGCCTGACGTATGCGGCAGACGATGGCCAGCAGTACGTACTGAACCTGATCGATACGCCTGGCCACGTGGATTTTTCCTACGAGGTCACGCGGTCGCTGGCCGCGTGTGAAGGGGCGCTGCTGCTCGTCGACGCGTCGCAGGGCGTGGAGGCGCAGACGCTGGCGAACGCGTACCTTGCCGTCGAGAACAACCTCGAGATCATTCCGGTCATCAACAAGATCGATCTGCCTGGTGCGCAGCCGGACGAGGCCAAGCGGCAGATCGAGGACATCATCGGTCTCGACGCCGCAGGCTCGATCCTGGCGAGTGCGAAAGAAGGCACCGGCGTCCACGAGATCCTCGAGGCCATCGTCAAGCGCCTGCCGCCGCCAGCTGGCGAGCCGGACGCGCCGCTGAAAGCACTCATCTTCGATTCGTGGTACGACGCGTATCGCGGCGTGATCATCCTCACGCGCGTGATCGACGGCGTGCTTCGGCCGGGGATGAAGATCCAGTTGATGGCGAAGGGACAGGAATACGAGGTCGAGCAGGTCGGCGTGTTCTCGCCGAAGCCGACGGCCGTCGACGAGCTGGGTGTCGGCGAGGTCGGATTCGTGTTCGCCGGGATCAAGAACGTCGGCGACGCGCAGATCGGCGACACGATCACCGAGACGGTGCGTCCCACTTCCGAGCCGTTCCCAGGATTCAAAGTAAGCAAGCCCATGGTGTTCGCGGGGCTGTATCCGGTCGAGGGGAGCGAATACCCCGAGCTGCGAGACGCCCTGGAGAAGCTGCGGCTGAACGACGCGTCGTTTTTCTTCGAACCGGAAACGTCTGCCGCCCTCGGGTTCGGGTTTCGCTGCGGGTTCCTCGGCCTGTTGCACATGGAGATCGTCCAGGAGCGTCTCGAACGCGAGTTCGACATGGACCTGGTCACGACGGCGCCGGGCGTCTTGTACCGCGTGACAACGACCGACGGCGAGGTGCACGAGATCGACAGCCCGGCGAAGCTCCCCGATCCCGGCCGCATCCAGAAGTTCGAGGAACCGATCATCACGGCGATGATCCTGACTCCGTCCGAGCACGTCGGCGCAATCCTGAATCTGTGTCAGGAGAAGCGCGGCGTGCAGAAGGGGATGGAGTACCTGGCGTCGGACCGCGTGCTCATCACCTACGAGCTGCCGTTCAACGAGGTCGTCCTCGACTTCTACGATCGCTTGAAG
>Ga0075431_100004855_pt1 | contig 13241 bp, 12 predicted proteins | sample RhiMetdeltSRZDD5_FD_75297 | JGI IMG/M metagenome (GOLD analysis project Ga0075431, IMG submission 75297) | Populus rhizosphere microbial communities from Tennessee, USA - Rhizosphere MetaG P. deltoides SRZDD5 | ecosystem: Host-associated > Plants > Roots > Rhizosphere > Soil | place: USA... | reverse complement strand
CGGCCGCCGTCGTACCAGGGGCCGTCCCAGATCTCGAAGTGGAGGTGCGCGCCCTCCGAGCTGCCGGTGTTGCCGACGTTGGCGATGTGCTGTCCGGCCGTCACGCGGTCGCCCTTGCCGACCAACAGGCTCCCCGACTGGAGGTGCATGTACACGAAGTTGTATTCCTCGCCGTCGGCGTCGAGCACTAGGTAGTGACCGGCGCCCCCCGCCTGATAGGCGCGCCACGAGATGGTGCCGGTCGTGACCGCGACCAGCGGAGTGCCTTCGTCGGCGGCCAGGTCCTGGCCCTGATGACGGTGGCCGCTGCGCGCAGCGCCGAAGCGGCTGCCGCTGCCGCCCCACGCATAGGTCCCGGCGATCGGAAAGCTGTGTGCGCCGGCCACGGCGGGGACGCTCGCCCCCACCTGCATGGTGGTGCTGCGGACCGCCTTCTTGCCGCGCGGGTTGCGCGCCGTGATGCGCACCCGGTAGGACCCTGGCGCCACGCTGCGCCTCCAGGAATAGGTGTGCTCCCGGCCGGTGCGGCGGCCGCCGAGGTTCACGCGGTACGTCGTGCGGTCGGCCAGGCTCACGAAGGCAAGCCGCACGCGCACGCGCCGGGCGCGGTCGCGCACCCGGAAGCGCACCACGGTGCCGCCCGCCGCCGGCGCCACGGCTGCCGGGGACACGTTGAAGAGCGTGAGCACGGGGCGGCCCGTGGGCGCCCCGGCCGGCACGGACCCGATCCCGCCCGCGTCGCCGCGCGCCGCAGGCGCAGGCAGAGCCTGCTTGCCGGGCTGCTCGATCGGATCGGGCGGGACCTCGGCACCGGCCTGGGCGGTAATAGCGATGAAGAGGGCGAATACGCCCGTGAGAGTGCCAGCGACCCTGCCGCGCACCTGACGACACCTCCTTGCGTCTAGTGCGAGTGTCGGCGGGCCTACGAGACTTGTTGAGCGCTAGTTCCCTTGCACTGGACGGCTGTCCGGTTTATGCGGCGTCCGGCTGCGCGAGCGACACTGCGAGCTCGACCGCCTCCGCGGCGCCACTCGCATACCGGACCTCGCTCGGCAGGCTGGACTCGTGCTCCAGCCTCCACCCGCCCAGCAGGACCACCGGCCGGCCCAGCGCCCCCGCGAGCCCGATCTCGGACAGCGTGCCCCAGCCGCCGCCCACCGCCACGACGACGTCTGCCGACGCCACCACGCTCAGGTTGCGGGCGTGGCCGATGCCCGTCACGACGGTCACGTCCGAGTAGCGGTTCGCCCGCGACCGGTCGGTGCCCGGCAGCAGCCCGACGACCGTCCCGCCGGCTTCGCTCGCGCCGCGCGACGCCGCCTCCATCGCGCCGTACTCCCCGCCCGTCACGAGCACAAATCCGGCCGCGGCAAGGCCGCGGCCCACAGCGCGGCACTTCGAGGCGGTGTCGTCGTCACATTCCCATGGGCCGATCACGGCCGCGTAGCGGCGCGGCTCAGGCAACCGCCGCGCGCCCTGCGGTCAGCATCCGCCCCATCAGGTCGAGCGCACCGTGCTTGGACAGCGGCTCGTTGAGGTTGCCGCACTTCGGTGACTGCACGCACGAGGGGCAGCCCGCCTCGCACGGGCACTCGTCGAGGAGCCGCCGCGCATCGCCGACCAGCCGCTCGAACTCGTCGAACCCGCGGCGCGTGATCCCGACGCCGCCGGGATGGCCGTCGTAGATGAAGATCGTCGGGCACCCGGTCTGGTGATGGATGTTGGTGGAGAGGCCGCCGATGTCCCAGCGGTCGCACATCGCGATCAGCGGCAGGACGGCGATCTGCGAGTGCTCGGCCGCATGCAGGGCGCCGAGCATCGCCTGCAGGGGCTGCGAGTCGGCCATGTCGGGCAGCTCGTACCACAGCGCCTGCGTGACGAAGTTCTGCTCCGGCAGGTCGAGGGTCTGGAGATCGATCACCTCGTGGTCGGCCATGCGCTTGCGCTGGAACGCAACGACCTCCTGCATCACCGACACGATGCCGAACCGCAGCGGCACGCCCAGCGCGTCGCGCTCCTCGCGCGTCTCCTCGATGAACGTCTCCGTCTCGATCTTGGGCTGCGTGTAGTAGTTGCCCTCGGCCGGGTGCACGAGCGCGCGGCGCCCGTCGATGTCGAGCTCCTCGACCTCGTAGGGCTCGCCCAGGTGCAGGTAGACCGCGCCCGGATGGACCGTGGAGAAGGCGCGCTCGGCTTCGACGAAGCCGATGATCTCGCCCGCCTCCGCTTCCACGATCGTGAAGCTGTCGGGCGAGGCCGAGCGCAGGGAGAGCTTTGCCGCCGGGAACTTCCAGTCGCGCGGGTGGTAGCGCCCGGCACGCTTGCGCAGCCTGCCGGCCGCCACCAGCCGGTCGGCAGCCGCGATCATGCCGGGGCCGAGCGTCTCCTCGTCGCCCGGCTCGAGCGGTCCCTCGTATGCGGCGACGCACAGGTGGTTCATGTAGATCATCTCGGAGCCGTGGTCGAGGATCGCCGCCTCGACCGGCCGCTCCAGGAACTCGTCCGGATGGCGGCAGAAGAACTGGTCGAGCGCATCGTCGCCGGCCACGTACATCGCGAGGCCGCCACGCTCGGTCCGGCCCGCTCGGCCCCACTGCTGGCGCAGGCTCGCCACCGTCCCGGGGAACGTGACCGAGATCGCGGCGTCGAGGTGGCCGATGTCGATGCCCAGCTCGAGCGCGTTGGTCGTGACCACGCCGAGCAGGTCGCCGCTTGCCAGGCTGCGCTCGATCTCGCGCCGCTGGCGGGGCGTGTAGCCGGCGCGGTAGGGGGTGATGCGGCCCGCGAGGTCGGACGACTCCTCCAGCCGCTTGCGCGCGAACTGGTAGATCAGCTCGGCGGCGCGGCGGCTGCGCGCGAAGCAGATCGTGCGCACCTCCTCGCCGACCAGGTCCGCGAACAGGGTCGCGGCCTCGCCGAGGCTCGACGCGCGCCGCATCGTGCGCTCGTCGATCAGCGGCGGGTTGCACATCACGACCTCGCGCTGCCCGCGCTCGGAGCCGTCGCGGTCCACGAGGTCGAACTCGAGCCCGGTCAGCTCCTGCGCGAGCGCGAGCGGGTTGGCGATCGTCGCGGACGTGAGGACGAACCGCGGCGTCGTCCCGTACGCCTCGGCCAGGCGGCGCAGGCGGCGCAGCACGTTCGCGACGTGCGAGCCGAACACGCCGCGATAGACGTGCGCCTCGTCGACGACGACCAGCGCGAGGTTCGCGAGGAAGTCTCCCCAGGCGGCGTGGTGGGGGAGGATCCCGACGTGCAGCATGTCGGGGTTCGTGAGCACGACGTTGGCGCGCTTGCGGATCGCCGGCCGCTCCTCCTGCGGCGTGTCGCCGTCGTAGATCGCGTGGTGCAGCGACGGGATGCTGAGCTCGGTGAGGCTGCGCGCCTGGTCCTGCGCGAGCGCTTTGGTCGGATAGAGGTAGAGCGCCCGCGCGCGGGGGTCGGTCGCCAGCACGTGCAGCACGGGGAGGTTGAAGCACAGCGACTTGCCGCTCGCCGTGCCGGTCGTGACGATGGTGTGGCCGCGCCGCATCACGGTCTCCCACGCGTCGGCCTGATGGGAGTAGAGAGATGTGATCCCGCGGCCGATCAGGGCCTCGCGGACCTGCGGGTGCAGGTCGTCGGGGATCGGCGCGGTGACCGCGGGCTGGCCCGGCTCGTGGACGCGGGTGACCAGGCGTTCGTCCTCCCCCGCGAGCAGTCCCGACAGCGCTTCGGTCCAGCCTTGCTCCATCGTCTGTAACAGTAGAGGCGCGATGGCAGTCGCCGTGAGGCACATCTCCGCTCCGTCCGCACAGGACTGGTTCGAAAGCCGCTCCTACCGGCACGGGGCGTTCGCCGACCTGCGACAGCTGGCCGCGCGCAAGCGCGAGCTGGACGTGGCGGTCAGCCTCGTGCTGCCGACGCGCGAGGTGGCGCCGACCGTCGGCGTCGTGCTGGACGAGGTCGCGGCCCTCAACGAGCGTGCCCCGCTGGTCGACCAGGTCGTGGTCGTGGACGCCGCCTCTGCGGACGGGACCGCCGAGCTTGCGCGCGGCAAGGGGGCGGAGGTCTACGACGAGGCGGAGCTGATGCCCGCCTTCGGGCCGGTCGTCGGCAAGGGCGACGCCATGTGGCGCGCGCTGTCGGTGGCCCGCGGCGAGCTGATCGTGTTCGCAGACTCCGACACCGCGAACTTCGGCCGGCACTTCATATACGGGCTGCTGGGTCCGCTGCTGTCCGAGCCGGCCGTGCATTTCGTGAAAGGGGCCTACCACCGGCCGTTCACGGCGCCCGACGGCACGGTCGTGGACGACGCCGGCCGCGTGACGGAGCTCACCGCGAAGCCGCTGTTCGGCATCTTCTACCCGGAGCTCTGTGGCTTCGGCCAGCCGCTCGCGGGCGAGGTCGCAGCGCGCCGCGACCTGCTGCGCGCGATCCCGTTCTGCACCGGCTACGCGGTCGAGACCGCGATGATGATCGACGTGCTGCGTCACGCCGGCCTGGGCGCGATGGCGCAGGTCGACCTCGGGACGCGGCTCAACCGGTCGCAGCGGCTGCTGGCGCTGGGGGCGATGTCGTACGCGGTCGCGCGTGCCGTCCTGATGCGCGTCGACGGCGGCGCGGGCGCGGTCAACCCGGAGACCTATCTGCACGCCGCCTGCACGCCGGCCGGAGTGCAGCTCGAGCAGCGCCGCGTGCAGGTGCTCGAGCGCCCGCCGATGGCGGGCGTGCAATAGCTTCGGCCCGGCCGGCTCCTACGGAGCCAGCTCGCGGACCAGCTCGCCCGCCGGGCGGATGTCGCCGATGCGCTCGATGCACTCTCCCGCGTAGAGCGGCCCGGCCTCGACCAGGCTCGGAGGGCCGCCCGCGATCGCCGCGGCAGGACCGAACATCGGCCGGCGCGGGTCCTGCGCCGCCGCGAGGCGGAACTGCATCGGGACCGGCATCCGCGAGAACACCGGCGCCGTCGCCTTGTGGAACGCGCGCAGCCAGGCGGGGCCGCGCAGATCTCGTCCCAGCCAGCGGGCGGTGGCCTCGTTCGCGACCACGCGGTGCGGCGCCGGCCAGCCGGCGCCGAAGAGCTCCGTGAGGATCGTGTCCCGCGCGTCGGCCAGGCGTTCCTTGTAGGCCGGGTGAGCGCCGCACTCCTCGGTCATCAGGAAGCGGGTGCCGCAGACGACCGCCTCCGCTCCGGCGTCGAGGCGGGCCCGGACGTCCGCTGCGTCGGCGATGCCCCCCGCTGAGAGCACCGGATAGTCGTCGGGCACGGCGCTGCGGATCCGGGCCAGGAGCTCCGCCGCGGGCACCTTTCCCCGCACGTGGCCGCCTGCCTCGACCCCTTGCGCGATCACCGCGTCCGCGCCGGCTGCGCGGGCCGTCAGGGCCTCCTCGACGGAACCGCACTGGTGCATCCAGGCCTTGGCGGTACGGCGCTTGGGCCTGCCCCAGAAGGTGACGACGACGTCGGCCTCGGAGGCCGCGTCGAAGTGTGCGCCGCGGGCGAAGGGCAGCAGGAGGTTGACGGACAGCGGCCTGCCGGTCCGCTCGCGAACCGCCGCGATCTCCCGGCGCAGATCGTCGGGCGCGAGGATGCCGATCGTCCCCAGGCCGCCGGCCGCCGAGACGGCGGCGGCGAGCTCGTGTGCCGCCAGGCCGCCGCCCATGCCGGCCTGCACGATCGGCCGCTCCACCCCGAGTCGCTGCAGCAGGGTTCCCACGGCGCCAGTATCGCGCGCCACCGAGGCTCTAGGCTTCCGCCGCGTGGCCCTGCGCTGCGTCTACACGGACCTCGACGGCACGATGCTCGGCAAGGGCGCGTCGCTGCTGCGCGACGCCGAGGGCAACTTCTCGACACTCGCGATCCGGGCGCTCGAGGCCTGCCACCGGGCGGGCGTCGAGGTGGTGATCAAGTCCGGCCGCCGCAAGGCGCAGGTGTACGAGGACGCCCGCCTGATCGGCCAGCCGTCGTACATCTACGAGATGGGCAGCGGGCTGGTGGACGGGGAGGACGAGGTGTTCTTCACGGGCTCGTTCGAGGTGGGGGAGGAGAGCGTGCACGACCAGATCGAGCGCGCCGGGGCGCCGCGGCTGCTGATGGAGACCTATCCGAACCGGATCGAGCCCCATGTGCCGTGGCAGAGCGACCGCTTCTTCTCGCACCTGCTGCGTGGCGAGGTGCCGATGGCGGAGGTGGAAGCGCTGTTCGCCGAGCACGACCTGGACGTGCGGCTGGTCGACAACGGGATCACCACGCGCCGCTCGCCCGAGCTGATCGCCGATCAGGTGCACACCTATCACCTGATCCCGGCGGAGGCGGGCAAGGGCCGTGCGGTCGCGGCGCACATGCGCCGCCGCGGCCTGGCGCCGGAGGATGTGATCGCGATCGGCGACTCGCGCGGCGACCTCGAGGTGGCCGGCGTCGTGGGCCGGTTCTTCCTCGTGTCGAACGCGCTCGACAAGGACCCCGAGTTGGCCGCCGCCGCGAACCGCCCCAACGTCACGGTCACCGAGGAGCCGATGACGGCCGGGTTCTACGAAGCGATCGTGCGCAGTCTCGCCGAGGGCTAGGCCAGCAGGTGGCGGGCGACTCGGCGGGCGGCGCGTTCGATCTCGTCGGCTGAGGCGATGCCGCCGTTGTGTGACGCGGCCTCGACCTCGACGTTCATCAGCCGATGCTCGAAGGCATCGAGCTCGTCCGTTCCGACCACCGCGTAACACGGCACGCCGCCCTGGCGGGCACGCGTCGCGACTTCGAACACGAGCTTCCCGCCGATCGTCTGCTCGTCGAGTCGCCCCTCCCCCGTGACGACCGCGAACGCGTCGTGCGCGAGCGCGTCGAACCCGACCGTGTCGAGCACCAGCGCGGCGCCCGGCCGCAAGGTCGCTCCCGCGTACGCCCACAGCCCGCCCGCGAGGCCGCCGCCGGCGCCCGCCATCGGCTCGTCGCTCGGATCGCGGCCGGTCTCGCGCCGGGCCATGGCGGCCCAGTCGGCCAGTCGCTGCTCGATCTCCTCCACTTGATTGGGAGACGCACCCTTCTGGGGAGCGAAGACGCGCGCGCTCCCCTCCGCACCCAACAGCGGGTTGCGCACATCGCACGCCACCGAGAGCTTCACCCCCCGCAACCGCTTGCGCACCTCGCTCAGGTCCGCGGTGCTCGTCGTGAAGTGGGCACCCAGCGCCGCCAGGGCACCGCGCCCGCCGTCACTCGTCGCGCTGCCTCCCACCGTCACGAGCACCTCGCGCGCGCCGCTGTCGATCGCTGCCGCGATCAGCTCGCCGGTCCCGTGGCTGGTCGCGCCGACCGGATCGCGCTCGACGGTCGCCACGCGCCACAGGCCGGACGCCTGGGCCTGCTCGACGACCGCGACGCGGCCTCCCTCGAGCAGCGCGAAAGCCCCCTCGACCTCGCGCCCCAGCGGATCGCTTGCCGGCGCCGCGAGGATGCGCCCGCGGCGCGCGTGGGCCATCGCCTCCATCGTGCCCTCGCCGCCGTCCGCCAGCGGGAGCAGCTCGAGGGCCTCGACTCCGCCCGCCGCGAGCCCGCGCCCGATCGCAAGCGCGGCCTCGGGCGCGGTGAGCGTTCCCTTGAACTTGTCGGGCGCGACGAGGACGGGCCGCGCCGCACTCACGCCAGCGCCCGCTCGAACGCCTCGCGCGCGGCGGCGCCGTGCACCGCGAAGACCACGAGCTCGAGCCCGCTCCGGCCGTCGAGGTGGCGGCGCACCTCCTCGACCTCGATGCGCGCCGCCTCGTCGACCGGGAACCCGCCCACGCCCGTCCCGAACGCGACCAGCGCAAGCGATCGCGCACCCAGCTCGTCGGCCTTCGCGAGCGTGCTCGCGGTCGCCCGCCGGATGACGTCCGCCGAGGTGGGCCCGCCGGGCTCCATCGTCGCCGCATGGATCACCCACGTCGCTGGCAGCTCGCCGGCCCCGGTCTCGACCGCCTCGCCGAGCCCGATCGGCGCCTTCTCGTCGCTCTCGCCCTGGATCGCCCGCCCGCCGGCGCGGACGATCGCGCCCGCCACGCCGCCGCCGTGGAGCAGCTGGGTGTTGGCGGCATTCGCGATCGCGTCGACCTCGAGCTGCGTGATGTCTGCTTCCTGTACCTCGACGCGCGCCATCGGGCGAGGGAGGATATCCCCGTAGTACGCTCTCCCCATGTCCGTGGAGCACGCGCACGCGACACCGGCGGAGGAGGAGTACCTCCAGATCATCTACTGGCTGATGGAGGCCGAGCTGCCCATCACGGGCGCCAACATCGCGCGCGCCATGCAGCTCTCGCCGCCCACGGTGCACGAGATGGTCGGCCGCTTGGAGCACGACGGCTACGTGAAGCGCAACCACGACAAGTCGCTGGTCTTCACCGACAGCGGGCGGGAGCAGGCCGAGGCGATCGTCGGCCGCCATCGCCTGATCGAGCGGTTCCTGACCGACGTCGTCGGCATCGCCTGGGACGACGTGCACGAGGAGGCGGAGCGCCTCGAGCACGCGATGTCACCCGCATTCGAGGCTTACATGACCCGCGCGGTGGGGGACGCGAAGACCTGTCCGCACGGCCATCCGATCTCTCCCGGCAACCGCATCCCCGGCGTGCCGCTGGCCGACGTCGAGGTCGGTGCGGACGTCGAGATCCTGCGCTTCGAGAACGAGGCCGAAGACCTCCTTCACTACCTCAAGAGCGCGGGACTGCGGCCCGGCCTCACCGGCAAGCTCGCAGAGTCCGGCGACGAGGAGGTCGTGCTCAAGTCGAACGGCACCTCGGTGACCGTCACGCGCAGCGTCGCCGAGACGGTGTCGGTGAAGGCCGACCCGTCACCGCCGCCGCGCACGGCATTGCCCGAGCAGCTCGTGCTCGGCAAAGACCGCTACGGCCGCTGAGGGCAGTTTCGCCCCCGTCCGCCTGAGCCCGTGCGGCGGTTCGCCGCGCGTGATGGGTTGGTATCGCAGGAGAGCACCAACCCATCAAGGTGAGGTGGGTCCCGGCGCAGATCAGTCACGTTTCGCACGAGACACGGCGTGTGCCCTGCCCACCGTGATGGAATTGTGTCGCGCTGCGATACCTACCCATCACGACGGCCAGGCCGGCCGACTCCGTCGTGGTGGTCTCCGCTAGGCCGGCTGCTTGATCGAGTCGAGCGCCTCGGCGAGGCGCTTGGTGCCCTCGGTCGCCTGCTCCGGCGTGACCGCGGAGTACGCCAGCCGCAGCGCGTTCGTGCCGCCTTCGAGCATGAAGTCGCTGCCGGCCACGAACGTCACCGCGCGCTCGGCCGCGGCGGCCAGCAGCACGGTCGTGTCTACCTCCTCGTCCAGCTCCACCCACAGGAAGTAGCCGCCCTCGGGGCGCACGAACTTCGCCTCGTCGCCGATGTGCTCCGCGAGGCCGTCCGCGACCGCGTCGCGGCGTTCGCGCAGCGCGCGCTTGACGCCCTCGATCGACTCGCCGATCGCGCCGGAGCGGCAGAACTCGCCCACGATCGCCTGCGCCAGCATGTTCGGCGAGATGTACGTGTTCACCGCCTGCTTGGTGAGCGCGCCCATCAGGTCCTCCGGGCCGATCAGGTAGCCGACGCGCACGCCGGGGGCGATCGTCTTCGAGAACGAGCTCGCGTAGACGACGCGTTCGTCCGTGTCCCGCGACAGCATCGTCGGCAGGTCCTCGCCCTCGAATCGCACGTCGCGGTACGGGTCGTCCTCGAAGATGATGAAGTCGTATTCGGAGGCGAGCTCGAGCAGCCGGTCGCGCTTCTCCTGGGAGAGCGTGCAGCCCGCCGGGTTGTGGAAGTTGGGGATGATGTGGGCGAAGATCGGCTCCAGGCCGGCTGCCAGCGCGACCTCGAGCCCGCCGACGTCGATCCCGTCGCTCTGCAGCGGCACGGCGAACCGCTCTGCGCCCCGCGCTTCGAGCGCCAGCAGCGTGCGGTCGTAGGACGGCGCCTCGACGATCACGGGATCGCCGGGCTCGACCAGGTGGTCGAACAGCATCAGCCCGGCCTCGAGCGACCCGTTGAAGAGCACGACCCGCGTGGAGTCGACGCCGTGCCGCTCCGCGATCCACTCGCGCAGCGGCCCGTACCCGTATCCCGGGCCGTAGGACAGCGCGCCGGCCGGGTCCTCCTCGAGCACGCGCATCGCGGCGTCGCGGACGGCCGCCGCCGGCATGATGTCGAGGCTCGGGGCGCCCCGGGCAAAGCTGATGGGAGCGAGGGACTCCATCGCAGTGAGGATAGAGGGCGGCTAGGTCTTAGCTCCGACCTTCTCGGCGGCCATCTTGGCCACCTCGGTCGGGTTGCGGCCGACGGGCACGCCCTTCGACTCGAGCGCCTCGGCCTTCGCCTGCGCCGTCCCGGAGGAGCCCGAGATGATGGCGCCCGCGTGGCCCATGCGCTTGCCCGGCGGTGCGGTGAACCCTGCGATGTAGGCGACCACGGGCTTCGTCACGTGCTCGGCGATGTACTCGGCCGTGCGCTCCTCCTCGTCCCCGCCGATCTCGCCCACCATCACGATCAGCTCGGTCTCCGGGTCCTGCTCGAACTGCGCGATCACGTCGATGAACGACGAGCCGATGATCGGGTCGCCGCCGATGCCCACGATGGTGGAGTTCCCGACGCCGAGCTGGGCCAGTTCGTTGCCGATCTGGTAGGTCAGCGTGCCGGACCGCGACAGCAGGCCCACACCCCCGGGCTGGAAGAAGTGCGCGGGGATGATCCCGACGTTCGCCTTGCCCGGGGACAGGACGCCCGGGCAGTTGGGCCCGATCAGACGGGAGTTCTTGTCCTGCAGGTAGTTGTAGGTCCGCAGCATGTCGTGGGCCGGGATGCCCTCGGTGATGCAGATGATCGTCGCGACTCCCGCATCCGCGGACTCGGTGATCGCTGCGGCCGCGAACCGGGGCGGCACGAACACCATCGCCGTGTTGGCGCCCGTCTCGGCGACGGCGTCGGCGACCGTGTCGAAGATGGGCACGCCCTCGACGTCCTGCCCGGCCTTGCCCGGCGTCACGCCGGCCACCAGGTCGGTGCCGTACTCGCGGTTGCGCAGCCCGTGGAAGGAGCCCTCGCGCCCGGTCAGCCCCTGGACCAGGAGCTTCGTGTCGGTGTCGACGAAGATCGCCATCGCGCTACGCGGCCGCTCCTTCCTTCGCCAGCGACACGACCATCTGCGCGGCTTCGATCATCGTCTTGGCCGGATGCAGTTGCGGCGCGTCCGCCTGCGCGAGGATCCGCCGTCCCTCCTCGTCGTTCGTGCCGTCGAGCCGCACGACGATCGGGACCGAGACGTCGATCTGGTCGAGCGCCTGGAGGATGCCGTTCGCGACCTCGTCGCAGCGGGTGATCCCGCCGAAGATGTTGAACAGGACGGCGCGCACCTTCTTGTCCGACAGCAGCACCTCGAGGGCCTGGACGATCTCCTCGGCCTTCGCGCCGCCGCCCACGTCGAGGAAGTTGGCCGGCCTGCCGCCCTCCTGCGCGACGACGTCGAGCGTCGACATCACGAGCCCCGCGCCGTTGCCGAGGATCCCGACCTCGCCGTCCAGCTTCACGTAGGTGACGCCGCGCTCCTTCGCCATCTGCTCCTGCGGGTCCTCAGCGGAGGGGTTGCGCATCTCCGCGACCTCGGGCTGGCGGAAGAGCGCGTTGTCGTCCACGGACACCTTCGCGTCCAGCGCCATCACCCGGCGGTCGCCCGTCACCACCAGCGGGTTGACCTCCACCAGCATCGCGTCGAGCGCGATGAACGCGTCGTAGAGCTTGCCCATCATCTCGCCGACCTGATCCGCGATGTCCGCGTCGATGCCGGCGTCGGCCACGAGCTTGCGGCCGTCCTCGGGGCTGAACCCGTCCAGGGGGCTCACGTGCGCGCGCGCGATCTGCTCCTCGGGGACGGACTCGATGTCCATGCCGCCGGCGGCGGAGAGCATCAGGAGCACCTTCTTCGCGCTGCGGTCGAAGACGACCGCGGCGTAGTACTCGGCGGCGATGTCGGAGGCCGGCTCGACCCACACCTCGTGCACTGTCAGGCCACGGATGTCCATGCCGAGGATCGCGTCGGCGTGCGTCTCGGCCTCCTCGGCGTCCTGGGCGACCTTGATCCCGCCCGCCTTACCGCGGCCGCCGATCTGCACCTGAGCCTTGACCACGACCGGGAATCCGAGCTCCTCGGCGGCCTGGCGGGCCTCCTGGGGGGTCACGGCCACGCGCCCCTCGGGCACGGGCACGCCGTGCTTGGCGAAGAGCTGTTTGCCTTGGTACTCGAGCAGATCCATATATGGTTCCGGCCGCCCGCTTCCCGGCGCCGAGCGCGGGGAAGCTATCAACAAACCCTTTGGCCGCTGCCTGTGCCCCTTCCCAAAACCATCGATTTCGTCAGCCTGGAGGTCTACGGGACCCTGATCGACTGGGAGGGCGGCATCTACGACGCCTTCCAGAAGGAGGCCGAGCGCGACGGCTTCACGATCGACCGGAACACCCTGATCCCGCTGTTCCTCGAAAAACAGCGCGAGATCATGTCGGGGTCCTACGAGCTGTACGCCGAGGTCCTGCGGCGCACGGCGATCGCCGTCGCGGAGGAGCTGGGCTGGGAGCTCGAGCCGGTGCGGTCCAGCTTCCTGCCCAACAGCGTGCCTGCCTGGAAGCCGTTCCGGGACTCCAACGCGCTGCTCGACCGGCTGCGCAAGAAGTACCACAAGCCGGATGCGAGCAACGTGACCGGCATCGGGCTGATCTCCAACATCGACGACAAGCTGCTGGGAGCCACCCGCCGCCACCTGCGCACCGACTTCGACCTGGTCGTGACCGCGCAGCAGGTCCGCTCCTACAAGCCGGACCCGGCCCACTTCAAGGAGGCCAAGCGGCGCCTCGGCACCAAGACGAAGTCGATCCACCTCGCGACGGGGCTCGAGACGGACGTGCTGCCCTGCGTGAAGCTGAAGATCCCGGTGATCTGGATCGACCGCAAGAAGGAGGGCTGGCCGCAGGGCGTGAAGGGCAAGCCGGCCGAGATCGTGAAGGACCTCAGGTCGGCCGTGAAGCTCTTGGGCGCCGCCTAGAGCCCGCCACGCCGGGGGCCACCGCGCGGTGCCCGGTTTGGAGCACCTATGCGGTAGTCGATGTGTCGCACCGCGCGGGGTCGACCGCCCGCCGGTCCGCTCGGACCGCCCTAACCGATCTTCGCCAGGCGGTCGCCGGCGCTGACCGAGGCGCCTTCCGCCACGCTCAGCTCCTCGACCTTCCCCGCCACGGGAGCCGTGATCTCGTT
>Ga0075431_100004846_pt1 | contig 13253 bp, 14 predicted proteins | sample RhiMetdeltSRZDD5_FD_75297 | JGI IMG/M metagenome (GOLD analysis project Ga0075431, IMG submission 75297) | Populus rhizosphere microbial communities from Tennessee, USA - Rhizosphere MetaG P. deltoides SRZDD5 | ecosystem: Host-associated > Plants > Roots > Rhizosphere > Soil | place: USA... | reverse complement strand
GTGCTCGGCACCGCGGTGCCGACGTGGTGGCTCGCGCTCAGCATCATCGTCTTCATGAGCAGCACGATCGGCTGGTTCCCGAACGGGCAGGGCAGCGGTAGTCTCGGCGACTGGCTCAAGCACATCATCTTGCCGGCCATCCTCTTGGGCCTTGGCGGCCTGATCACCTTCACCCGCTTCGTCCGATCGGAAGTCCTCGAGGTGCTCAGCTCGGACTACGTTCGCACCGCTCGCGCAAAGGGGTTGGCCGAGCCGGTCGTGCAGCGGGCGCACGTCCTCCGGACCGCCCTCACGCCAGTCATCACACTGCTCGGCTCGCTCCTCCCGGCCGTCCTCTCTGGCGCTGTCATCACCGAGACGATCTTCAACTGGCCCGGCATGGGCCGGTTGTTCATCGAGGCCGCGTCTGCGCGGGACCGCCCGCTCTTGCTGGGCATGCTGTTGCTCGGCACCGTGCTCACGATCATCGGCACCCTCCTCGCCGACATCGGGTACGGCCTGGCCGATCCGCGAGTTCGGTACTCATGACCGATGATGCACCGCGCCCGGCCCTGACCAGGACAGCGCCGTGAGCACCTCGACGCCCTCGTCCGTTGCGGACGCCCGGGCGCCCGGCGAGCGTGTCGCCGAGCGCATCGGCATGGCAGACGGCATCGGACGGCGGCCGTCACGTAGCTACCTCTCGAGCTCGCTTCGCCGCTTCGCCCGGGACCGCCTCAGCATGGCCGCCCTCGTCGGCTTTACGCTCATCGTCCTCGTGACGATCTGCGCACCTCTCATCGCAACCTACGTCCTCGAGACCTCCCCCGAAGCGATTATGCGTACGCCCGCCGGTCGAATCGCGATCTACCAGCCTCCTGGCCCGGCCTATCCACTCGGGACCGACGAGCTCGGACGCGACAGCCTGACCCGGCTGCTCTACGCCGGCCGGGTTTCGCTGACCGTTGCGTTCCTCGTGGCGCTCATCTCGCTGGCGATCGGCGCACCGCTGGGTCTCATCGCAGGGTACTACGGTGGCCGCGCCGACGACCTCATCAACGCGCTCGTGCAGCTCGTGATCAACATCCCGACGCTCTTCATCCTGATCATCCTGTCGGTCCTGTTCAACCCAGGCGTCCTGGGGCTCGCCCTCTTTTTCGGCCTGGTCTACTGGCCGTCGACTACTCGACAGGTGCGCGGCCTCGTGCTCTCATTGCGCAACCGTGATTTCGTCGATGCCGCTCGCGTGCTCGGCGCGAGTGACGCCCGCATCCTGGCTCGCCACGTCATGCCCAACGTCATCTCGGTTGTGACCGTCGTCGCCGGGTTTGACGTCGCCTCGGCAATCCTCGGCGAGTCCGCGCTGAGCTATCTCGGCTTCGGCGTTCCCGTTCCGCTCTCCAGTTGGGGCAACATGCTCAGCGGGCAGCAGGACACATTTCGCAGTGCACCGTGGCTGGTCTATCCGCCAGGTCTGATGATCCTGATCACCGTACTCTGCGTCTTCTTGATTGCGGACGGCCTCCGCGACGCCTTCGACCCCCGCCTCCGCTCCTGACCGCATGCAGATCCCCGCGAGGTTCGAGCACCGCGTCCGCGATTCGCTCGGCGACAGGGGCGCCGCCTGGCTTCGCGCCCTGCCAGTCTTGGTCGCCGACCTCTCCGAGCGCTGGGGCATCACCGTCGGCGATCCGTTCGAGCTGTCCTACAACTACGTCGCGGCAGCCCGGCGTCATGATGGCACCCAGGCCGTCATCAAGCTCGCGCCGCCCTGGGAGGACGGCGAGTTCGAGCGTGAGATCGAGGCCGTCCGGCTCTACGACGGCAACGGCATCTCCCGCCTGCTCGAGGCCGACGTCCTCCGTCGGGCGATCCTGCTCGAACGCCTGGTACCTGGTCGGATGTTGACCGATGTCGCCGTCGAGGACGACGATGCCGCCACCCGCATCGGCGCCGACGTCCTACGCCGACTCTGGCGCCCCGCCGCCGACCTCCCCGATCCCTCGCGCTTCAAGCCGCTCGCCGAGTGGTTCCTCCGCGCCTTTCCTCTCCACCGCATACAGTACGGCGGTCCGGGGCCGTTTCCGGCCAGCGTCCTCGAGTTCGCCGAGGCGCTCGTGCCCGAGCTCCTCGCCTCCTCGCCCGGCGACGTTCTCCTGCACGGCGACTTCCACCACTACAACGTCCTCTCTTCCGAGCGCGGCTGGCTCGCGATCGATCCGAAAGGCATGCTCGGCGACCCTGGCTACGAGGTCGGCCCGTTCCTGCTCAACCCCGACGTCGCCATCCAGCCAAAGACTCGCGCCCTGCTCGACCGCCGCCTCGACATCCTCGCCGCCGAGCTCCCATACGACCGCCACCGTCTCCGCGATTGGGCCATCGCCCACGCCGTCCTCTCGGCCTGCTGGAGCGCCGAGGGCCCCGGCGACGAGTGGCGGCCTGCCATCGCCCTGGCCGAGAATCTGATCGACCATGCCTGACTTTCTTCGCCTGTTCATCGGCATCGACATCGGCGATGCCTGGACCGATCGGCTCAGCGCCACCGCTGACTCCCTGCGCGACGACCTTGGCCGCGCCGTCCGCTGGGTCCGCCCGGAGCTCTACCACGTCACCGTCGTCTTCGTCGGCAACCAGCCGCCCGAGTCCGTCCCCTCGATCGAAGCCGCCCTCGTCCGTGCGGCCTCGACCACCCGGCCGTTCACGCTCCAGTTGCTCGACTTCCGTCGACTCGGCGGTCACGAGCACGGCGCCCTCGTCGCCGGCGTCGACGATTCGTCGGGCCGGCTCCAGGCCTTTCGTGCCGCCCTGGACGACGAGCTTCGCCGACACAACATCACGTTCGACTCGAAGCGACTGGTCCCCCACATCACGCTCGGCCGCCCCCGCGGACGCTCCGGCCCGCTGCCGCTGATCTCGGTCGATCTCCGCGACGCCCCACCCCTCGCCGTCCGCGAGGTCGACCTCGTCAAGAGCGACCTGCTGCCGACCGGCCCAGTCTACGAGTCGCTCATGACCGTCCAACTCGGCGCCCGCTGACCGCCGCCTTAGCGCGCCCTGACGGACGGATCGCTCGCACGCGGCGTTCCGCTTTCGCTACGCTTCGATCCGGGCGTCCGCCGCCGCGCGGGCGACGAGGAGGTCAGCGTGAGCGACACCATCGGCCTGCTGGACGGCATGTCCACAACCCGCTCGATCCGCAGGTTCCTGCCCGACCCGATTCCCGACGAGCTTCTTCACGCCGTGCTGGAGGCCGCAACCTGGGCGCCCAGCGGCTCCAACTCCCAGGGCTGGCGCCTGCTCGTCATCCGCGATCCAGAGCAGCGGCGCCAGATCGGCGAGATCTACCGCGAGGGGTTCTTCGCCTTCTACCCCGCCGAGCGGCTCGCGTCGGAGACCGATCCCTCACGCCAGCGCATGATGACCGGCGCCGTCTACCTCGCCGAGCACCTCGGCACCGAGCCACCGGTCCTCGTCATGTTCTGTCAAAATAGGCCTCCCGCCGGCTCGAACAGCCCGTCGAGCACCTGTCCCTGGACGCGCGGATCCTCGATCTACCTCGCCGTGCAGAACTTGCTCCTCGCCGCCAGGGCGTCCGGACTCGGCGGCTGCCTGACCACCGTCCATCTGCTCTACGAGGCCGAAGCCAAAGCCGCGCTCGGCATCCCCGAGGACGTCGACACCTTTGCGCTGGTCCCGCTCGGCTACCCCGGAGATCGGTTCGGGCCGCTCAACCGCAAGCCCGTCTCCGACGTCTCGTACCTCGACACCTGGGGCACCCCCCTCCCGGATCCACGCTAGCCGATCGTCGGCGCGAACTGCGTGCAGACCGCGTTCACCACGTCGACCCGCTGGCCGGTCGGCGTCAACGCCCCTGTCTCCTGGTCGACGCTGAATACCACTGCGTTGTCGCTATCCTGGTTGACGCAGATCAGCCACCTGCCAGACGGATCGATGTTGAAGTTCCGCGCCACCTGCCCCAGCGTCGCGGCGTGCCCGGCCAGACTGATCCCGCCCGTGCTCTGGTCGATCGCGAAGATCGCGATGTCATCCGACTCGCCGCCCGATCCCCGATTCGACCCGTACACGAACCGCCCAGTCGGGTGTACCACCACCTGCGCCGACCACTTCCGGCCGGTCCAGCCCTCCGGCAGCGTCGTTTCGTTCTGGATCTCCTCGAAGATCCCACGTGCCGCGTCCCATCGCAGCACGGTCATCTCAGAGCTCAGCTCGTTTATCACGTACGCGAACCGGTTGCTCGGGTGGAACGAGATGTGGCGCGGCCCGCGCCCGCGCGCGTACTGAATGTACGGTGGATCGTTCGGCTGAAGCTTCCCGCTGCTCGTGTCCAGCCCGTAGACGTACGTCCGATCCAGCCCCAGGTCGTTGACGGCGATCCAGCGCCCAGACGGATCGAACGGGCACTGGTGCGCCTTCGGCTGGGTCTGGTCCGGATGCGGCCCTGGGATGTCGCCCGGGCCGGCGACATGCTGCATCATGTCGGTCGGACCTCCCAGCGTCCCATCCTCGTTGACCGACACTACGCAGACGGCTCCGCCGCCGTAGCTCGCTCCCACCACGTACCGGGAGGTCGGATCGACGCTCAAGTGCGAGACACTCTGCGTCCCTGTCGGCGAATCGTTCAGCGCTGTCAGCAGCCCGGTCGCCTGGTCGACGGCGAAGCTCGCAATCCGGTCAGGATCGGTCGCCGCGAACAGGAATCGCTCACCCGGATCGAGCTCGATCCAGCCCCGCCCCTTGATCTCGGTCGCGCCCCGCTCCGCCAGTTCGCCAGTCGTCTGGTCGAGAGTGAAGACGTGAATCCCCTTCCCCCTGTTCGCCGTCCCGAAGTACACCACCAGCGGCTTCGACGTCTGCTCGCCTGCCATCAACAACTCCCAGCGCTCTCCTCCCCCTCTCCCTCGCAAGGGAGAGGGGGTCGGGGGGTGAGGGCTCTACACGCTTCGAACGATATCATCCAGGTTCTGGGAGGATCGAATGAGCGCAACCGTCGTACTCGATGCACGGCTCGAAGCCCTGGTTGACCCCGCTGCCACACCAGAGAAGATCGCCGGAGGCTGCGTCTTCACCGAAGGGCCGCTCTGGAGCCATCGTGAGAGCATCCTGACGTTCAGCGACGTCCGTGGCAACACCATGTACTGCTGGTCAGAGGCGACCGGACAGCAGGTTTTCCGCAAGCCCAGCGCCGTCGCGAACGGCAACACCTACGACCTAGCCGGCAACCTGATCACCTGCGAACACGAGGGACGCCGCGTCTCACGCACCTACCCAGACGGCCGCGTCGAGACCCTGGTCAGCCACTATCAGGCGAAGAAGCTCAACAGTCCCAACGACGTCGTCTGCGCCGCCAACGGCGACCTCTACTTCACTGATCCCCCGTACGGTCTCCGTCAGCCAGATGGCACCTTCGCCCCTGGCGAAGTCCCCTTCAACGGCGTCTATCGCGTCTCGACGGCAGACGGCAGCGTCACCCTTCTCGTGGACGACTTCGAGCGCCCGAACGGCATTGTCATCTCCAACGACGGCCGCCAGGTCTTGATCGACGACACGGATCGCGCCCACGTCCGCGCCTTCGACCTGGCGGCGGACGGCAGCCTCACCAACGGCCGCGTCTTCGCCGAGGTCAAGCACACCGGGACGATCGGGCGTCCAGACGGCATGAAGCTCGACAGCCAGGGCAACCTGTATGTCACCGCCAACACCGCCGAAGGCGTCTGGGTCTACGCCCCGGACGGCACCCTGCTCGGCTTCATCGGCACCTCCGAGCCGCCCGCCAACTGCGCCTGGGGCGGCCCCGACAACACCACCCTCTTCATCACGGCCAACACCTCGGTCTACCGACTCCAGATGAAGGTTTCCGGCCAGCCCCTCCCACTTGACGCCCCCCACTGACGTCAACTCCTCACGCCCACACGGAAAGACGCCTGTCGAAGGCGCCAGACTCCCTGGGAGCGCGTCCATCCTGGCCGCTTCGTGGCGCCACCAGACGACGCGCTCCTGGCCCATCCCGCAACTGATCTCGCCGTCAGGATATCGGAGTCCGACTCGTCCCACCTCACGGAGCTCCGCCAGCGCCCCTGTCGTCACGCTCCGCGGCCGTCCAGTCGCCGGCAAACGCACCGCGACGGTACATTTCGTCGCCGTCGTGCTGGGTGAACTCCAGCTCGATTGTCGATGTATCCACGCCCAGCGACTCCGAGCACGCCGCGACGACCGCCGCCGCGAGCCTGGCGCGCTGCTCCACCGGCCGGCCTCGCCGAATGTCGCACTGCCCGACCACGACCGGCTCGACGCCGCCGCCCGGCCCGCCACAGCGGAACAGGTTCTCCGCGCCCAACTCCCGGAACCCGACCTTCACGATGTCAGGTCTCGTTTCCATGATCTCGGCATACAGGTCCCCGAGCCGAGCCGCCAGCGCGCGCTTCACGTCGCCCGGATATCGGCCCGGCAGGTCGAAATGCAGATACGGCATCGTGTCGCTACTTTCACCCTGGTCTTGCCGGTCAGGCGAGCAGATCGCCATCCGCCTGCGAATACGCCTGGCTCCCTGCCTGGACCTCGACCCGATTCCCTGCCAGGCCGTCGCTCACGACGAACGCACCCTCTGGGGACCCCTCCACCTGATTGCCGAAGGTGCGCAGGCTGACCACGTTGCCGACGACCTCGCCACCGGGGCCACCCGCCGCCGCCTGCGCGGCAACCCCTGGTGAACCCCCGGTCAGGGAGTTCCGTGACACCACCACCCGCACCTCGTTCCCCGCCGTCCGGACCCCGTCCACGCCGAGCGCCCCGACGATTCGGATCCCGTGCTGTCCACCTGTCGAGATCGTGTTGCGGTCGATCGCGATCTCGCCGAGATTCTCGTAAGACTCGCCCCCGCCCCCGCGCACGAAGATCCCGACCGGGCTGCCGACTATCTCATTCCCGGCGAACAGCGCCTCCAACCGATTGTTGCTCGGCACCGGATCCGCGTGCGGCGACGCCACGACAGCCTGGATGCCGTACTGCCGGTTGTCCCGAAGGATGTTCCCGGCCGCCACGATCCGCTGCCGGTTGCCGGACGGCCCGAACGAGCAGGCGATCAGTAGCCCGCCACGTCCACTCGCCTCGATCGTGTTCCGGACAATCGTTGCATCGAGCTTCACCCCGTCAGGCTCCGGATAGAAGCAGACGAACGCCACCCCATCCGCGAAGCAATCGCGCATCACGTTGTCGGCGATCACCAGACGGTTCCGCTGGCCGTGGCGCGCCTCCGCGAAGATCTGGTGGCCTTGTTGTGGCGAACCGGTGCCGCGTGGGAGCGTCGGCCGATACTGCTTGAGCCCGTTCTCGCGGAACACACATCCGACGATCAGCGCCTCGTTCACGCCGCACAGATACACGCCGTGATCGCCGTGCCGGGTGATCGCACAGTCCCGGACCGTCGCCACAACGTCCGGCGGCGCGCCGATCCCGTGCCCTCCCCCGTTCGTCACCGTCACGCCGCTCAGGCTAGATTCATCCCCCAGCAGCACAACCGCCAATCCGGGATCGATCGGCCCGAATGACGGCTCGAATCGGCCGTCGCCGTCGACGATGCAGCGGTCCGACCCCGCCCCCTCGACCATCACGCCGTCTGGGACGCGCAGCGGCAATACCTCGCCGGTCCGGGACGGCGAATACACACCCGGCCCGACCAGCAGGACGTCTCCCGCCTGCGCCATCGCCAGCGCCTCAGAGATCGACCTTGCATCTGCCCCGACATCCTCAGGGTGGACGTGCATGACGTTCACCGAAGCTCCTCCATGAGTCGATCCAGGCCCAACGACAGGATGTTCATACTACAACCACGACCAGGATCGCATCGTCACGAGCACAGTCCCGACCCACGCAACTTGCTCCATCACCTGCATCGCGATCCATCAAATGACGCCCAGCTCTGCCATCGTCGAGCCACCCCACGACCACCATCGACGACCTACCCGACGACGCCCCGTCCGGCCTCCTTCGTGAGCCCCGTAGGGACGGCACAATGGTAGACGTGGGTTTCAACCCACGGCCTCGGTGACGTGCCTTGGGTCCACCGCCGCTGCTCGCCACCCTCACAACATGCTTTCTGATGCTGGCCTCGCAACCGTTCTCTGCACTACCGTCTCTTCAGAGAAGCGGAGGTAACCATGACGAGGATCGCGGCGATCGGCGGCAAGGCAGACGTCGCCCCGGAACACCACCACGTCGTCGATGGCGTCCTGGAGACGTTCGGCCAGGTGCGCGGGCCGTTCAGCATCCTCCTTCACAGCCCGGACCTCGCCGAGCGGCTGCTCCCGCTCGTCCACTTCTTTCGCACAGGCACCACCGTCGAGGGGAAGGATCTCAGCCTCGCCATCCTCGTCGCCGCCCGCGAGCGCGAGGGTGCCTACGTCTGGTCGCGCCAGGTCGATCTCGCCCGTCGTAACGGCGTCCGCGAGGAGGCGATCGACCTGATCCGCCGCAAAGGCGACCCGTCCGACCTGCCCCCAGACGAGCGCGAGATCGTCGTCTACGCCCGCCAGCTCGCGCAGACGAATCGCATCGACCAGGTGGCATTCGATGCCCTGCGAGCCCGCCACGACGAGCAGTGGCTCGTCGAGCTGACGGCGGCCTCGTGTTACTACGGCATGCTCTCCGGCGTCGTCAGCGCCTTCGAGGTACCAGCCCCAGAAGACGGCGACCGGCTGCCAACGTAACGCGGGGGCTTGTCCCCTGCTGAGATCGGACACTTGCATGACCGTCAAGATCAAGCGCCTCGAGCTCTTCGGCATCGCCATGCCGCTCGTCGGCGAGTACAAGAACGCCTACCTCTCCAAGTCGGTCGTCAAAGCCGCCGTCGTCCGCCTCACCACGAGCGACGGCGTGACCGGCTGCGGCAGCATCGAGCCGACCCCCGGCTACTCGAAGGAGTCCGTAGAGGCCTCCCTGCGCGTCCTCGAAAACCGCCTTGCCCCATTGGTCGTCGGCATGGACCCCACCAACGTCCATCGCATCCTGGGGGTGATCGAGCCAGCCGTCGACGGCTTCTACGAAGCGAAGGCGGCCATCGAGATGGCGTGCGTCGACCTTGCAGCCCGCGCCGCCGGCCTGCCCGCTCACACCTACCTCGGCGGAGCCGTCAAGAATCAGCTCCTCTTCAACGCCTGGATCGGCATCCTTCCGCCCGAAGAGGCGGCGAACGAGACGCTCCAGTGGAAGGAACAGGGCTTCCGCTCCGCCAAGATCAAGGTTGGCGGCGACATCCACGCTGACCGCGACCGGGTCGCCGCCATCCGTGAAGCCGTTGGCCCCGACTTTCACCTCCGGATCGACGCCAACGCCGGCTACGACGTCGAGAGCTCGATCCAGCTCGCCCGCATGCTCGCCCCCTTCGATCTCCAACTCTTCGAGCAGCCGGTCCCCGACCACGATATCGCCGGCCTGGCTCGCGTCCGCCGCGAAGCGAACGCGCTTGGCATCCCGATCATGGCCGACGAGTCCGTCTCAGACCACGCCAGCCTGATCCGGATCATCAGGGCCGATGCGGCGGACATCGTCAAAGTCAAGGTCATGAAGCAGGGCGGGATGCTCAACACCCGCCGCATGATTGCTACCGCCGAGGCTGCCGGCATCCGCTGCGTCGTCGGCCACGGCTTCGGTCTCGGCCCCCACACCATGGCCGAGATTATGGTTGCCGCCACCTCGAACAACGTGCTCGACGGCCTCGAATGCGTCGGTCCGCTCAAGACCCGCGAGGACGTCATCACCCAGCAGATCGACCTCTCGAGCGGCACCCTGACGCTCCCCACGAGCCCCGGCCTCGGCGTCACCCTCGACGACGCGAAACTCGCCCGATATCGCCTGGACACGCCTGCCCTCGCCTCCTGACGGGCTGAGAACCGTCACGACGACATACGCATTTCTGCCGATCTTCGACGACCACGTCGCAGATACGTCGTCCTCCCGATGTCTGCCAGAACCTCACGCCCTACCGTGATCTCAGTGTCACCACCGGTTCGTAGGAGGTTCCCATGCGCATCGGCGTCCGTAGACCGGCAACCATCGTCGTGCTGGCCATCGCCCTGGTCACCGCCGCCCTGGCGGTCGGTGCCGAGCCAGCGTATTCTCAGCCACCGTCGCCGTATCGCATCGTCTGGGACGACTTCCAGGCCGGATTCTCGGCGACCGTCACGCCAGGCGCCCCAGGCGCACGCTGGTTCTACTTCTCGGCTGGCCCGTTCGTCGGCGACGACGGCCTGCCCACCACCTCAACCCGAGGGCTGAAGGTCGTCCCCAAAGGCACCAACCCGACCACCCGCCAGCCCGCTTTCACCCGCACCCTCGGGCAAGAGCCCACGAACGGTGGCCTGCCCGGTGGGCTCGACCACGTCAAGTGGCTGGTCTACGCGAACCACATCGCGTCGACCAGTATCCCGGGCTTCGACGCCGTGCCCGGCCAGGAGCTCGCCTGCGAAACCCGCCTCTCCGGCCGCACGTTCGGCACGGCCGGGCACCCGTTCGGCGCGCACGTCCGAAACCCGAACGATGATCTCCGGCTCGGCGCCGTCGCGCTCAACGCCATTGACTTCGAGACCTTCATCGTCTCCGACTTCTTCGTCACCAACGAGCGGATCTATGCGCTCTACGAGCGCCTGCCGTTCGGCCGCCCCAGCAGCGGCGGCAACTTGAACGAGTACGCCTCGTTCACCTTCACCGTCCCCGTCGCCACTCGCTCGGTCGGCGACCAGCATCACCTCAAGATCGCCTACGACCGCTCGCGCGGCCTCATGCGCTGGCTGATTGACGGCAAGGAGGTCATGCGGATGAATCGCCTCGGCCACCGGATCGACCGTCGCCACATGGTGCTCGACCACGGCGGCGCCGAGACGCTCGTCCAGCCGCGCCAGCTCGCCTGCGGCATGGGCATGTTCACGCTGCTCGACGCCTCCCGCCCGCCGCAGGGCGCCTCCGATCCCAGGAGCGAGGGCCTCGTGCGCCTCTCGACTGCCCCCAACTTCTACTTCCACACCGGCCTCGGCCAGCCAACCTCACAGACGTTCGCCGATCCCGACAGCCGGCCCTCGAGCCGCCTCTTCGGCCAGGGCGCCGAGCTGAACGCACGCCGCTTCGTCATCTCCAGCCGCCCGAACGACGACGACCGCCGCGACCTCGTCGATCCGGCCGATGATTGACTTCGGCGACAGGCCGCAATACATTGACAATAAGAAAGGCGCCCAGACCAGGCGTACGCCCCGAAAGGCTCGCGCCCGTAGCAGGAGGACGAACGTGGAGCTGCTCGTCGGCGGAGGTGTCCTCCTCGGCCTCCTGATCGTCGTGGGCGTCTTCGTCCTCCTCGCCGCGATCCTCCTCGTCGTGCCGAAGGTCGTCATGGCGAGAATGGCGCCTGGGCTCCAGCGCAGGATCGACGCCGCCTACACCCCCGAGCAGATCGTCTTCGAAGACCTGCAGGCCGTCACGCTCGGCCTCCAGTCCAGAGGCGTCTTCCAGGGCCGCGGCAACGGTGCACTCGTCCTCACCGCCGACGAGCTGGCCTGGTTCCGATTCATTCCCGAGAGCACCGACCTTCGCATCCCCCGCCAGAGCATCACGAAGGTCGACACCGTCAAGTCGCATCTCGGCAAGACCTATGGGCGCGATCTTCTGCGCGTCTCGTTCGACAACAACGGCGAGCCCGACTCGATCGCCTGGTACGTCGCCGACCTCGGCGCCTGGCTCACCCGGCTCACCACTCCCAGCACCGCCACTGGCTAAATCGCCACCACGCACCGACTCCCCCGCCCGTCGCAACCGCACGCCAGTAGCGGACGCCTCATTCGATCACGGCGACCGCCTCGATCTCCAACAGGTATTCAGGCAAGGCCAGACCCGCCACCACCACAAGCGTGCTGGCCGGCAGCGCGTTGCCGTCCAGGTACCTGTCCCGGACCTCGCGGAGCGCCTCGCGATAGCGCGGGTCGGTCACATACACCGTCGTCTTGACGAGGTCGCTGAATCCCGCGCCAGCGGCTGCCAGCGCCCTCCCAAGGTTCTCGAACACCTGGGTCGCCTGCGCGATGAAATCACCCGCGCCGACGAGTTGCCCGTGCTCGTCTTGAGCCACCTGGCCCGCGATGTAGATCGTGTTCCCGGCCTTGACGACGTGCGTATAGGTCGGCGGCACGGCCAGACCGTCGGGCTGAATCCTCTCAACTGCCATGGTGCCTCCCCTGCGTGTCGAGTACCTGCATCATCGCCCAGCGTCGAGCAGATGCACCGTCGTCCATCAGGGTAGGCGTTTGCCGCCGATCCTGCCACTCCGCCCGATCCGATGGGTGACTGGTGACAGAGAATTCATGAACCTGACGCAGGTACTCCGGTACGCTTCGGGAGATGACTACCGCTCAGGAAGGGCGACATATGGACGCGCTACGCGCGCTGAGGGTGCTCGCTGTGCTTGTCGGGCTCATCGTGTTGACAGGATCGGTCGGCCACGCCCAGCAAGCCCCGGGCCAGCCGGAGCCGCCGGACGCCTGCGAGGCCAGGCCGCCGACGATCACCGGATCCGGCCAGATCGTCGGCACTGACGGCGATGACGTGATCCACGGCAGCGACCTCGCTGACACCATCGACGGCGGGGCCGGCAACGACGTCATCTGCGGCTTCGACGGCAACGACACGATCAGCGGTGGCGACGGCAACGACTTCATCATGGGCGGCGACGAGGACGACACCCTCAGCGGCGGGCCCGGCGACGACGAGGTCCGAGGGGGTGAAGGCCAGGACACGATCCGGGGCGACGCCGGCGCCGACACGCTGCGTGGCGGCGAGGCGGTGGATTCGCTCGACGGCGGTGACGGGAACGACGACCTCGGCGGCGGCGACGACGACGACATGCTGGCCGGCGGGCCGGGGACCGACATCTGCGACGGCGCCGATGGTCGCGCTGACACCGCCGCGGCCGACTGCGAGCAGGTAGACGACGTCCCGTAATCAACTTCGATTCGGGTACGTCCGGGGACGCCGCTATACGAGGCCGTGCGCTTCGAGGCCGACGTCCCGCACGGCCTCGGCACGTATCCGACCTGCGGTCACGTGCAATGCCAGGTTCGTCAATCGACCGCTGGTGGTTCCGATCGCAGTGTCAGCGCCCGGGGTGCCCGTCAGTTTTCTGCGGGCGGAGCGGACCGATGCGGGAGGAAGCGCCGCTTCCAGGGATGGGCGGTGGTCGGGCGACCGTCGACGATCGTCTTTGGGACGGGCGGCTCCGG
>Ga0075431_100004843_pt1 | contig 13255 bp, 11 predicted proteins | sample RhiMetdeltSRZDD5_FD_75297 | JGI IMG/M metagenome (GOLD analysis project Ga0075431, IMG submission 75297) | Populus rhizosphere microbial communities from Tennessee, USA - Rhizosphere MetaG P. deltoides SRZDD5 | ecosystem: Host-associated > Plants > Roots > Rhizosphere > Soil | place: USA... | reverse complement strand
GCGCGATCTCCTCGAAGCCGAATTCGCCCGACTCACAGGCGCGGAGCTTCTCGAGCGCTTGCGCGCGCGCGGCGTACCGTGTGCGCCGATCAATACGTATTCGCAGGTGCTCGCCGATCCTCAGGTGCAGCACATGCATTGGGTGCAGGACATGACACTGCCGAACGGTGTGCAGTCGAAAGTGGTCGTTTCCCCCCAGCGAATCGGCAGCGAGCGCCCGCGCGTATACCGGAACCCGCCTGCGTTAGGCGAACATACCGACGAAGTTCTGGCGGAGCTTCAAAGCGCACGGAAGTCCAGCGCCACGGGCACTCGCCAACCATGATCATCCGAAGAACCGAATAGTGAGCACGCGTATGACCCTGCCCGAAAAAATGAAAGCCGTCGAAATCAGCGCGCCAGGCGGCCCTGAAGTGTTGAAGCTGACCGAACGGCCCGTGCCGAGCCCGCGCGACAACGAAGTGCTGATCAAGGTCGCGGCAGCAGGCGTCAATGGTCCCGACATCATGCAGCGCAAAGGACTCTATCCCGCGCCGCCCGGGGCGTCCGACTTGCCGGGTCTCGAGGTCTCAGGCGAGATCGTCGCCATCGGCAAGGCTGCAAAGCGCTGGAAGGTCGGAGACCGGGTGACGGCACTCACTAACGGCGGCGGCTATGCGGAATTCTGTGTCGCTGACGCGGAGCAGTCCCTGCCCATACCGAAGGGCGTCACTATCCAGGACGCCGGCGGCCTTCCGGAGACTTTCTTTACTGTATGGAGCAATGTCTTCATCGGCGCGGGGCTCAAGGCCGGCGAGACGTTTCTCGTGCATGGCGGGGCCGGCGGGATCGGGACGACAGCAATCCAGCTCGGCAAGGCGTTCGGTGCGAAAGTCATTGCGACGGACAGCCCCGAAACGCGTTGCCGCATCTGCCGTGACCTCGGTGCGGACCGCGTCATCGACTACAAGCAGGAAGACTATGTCGAGGTCGTGCGCGAGCTTGGCAACGCCAACGTGATTCTCGACATCGTGGGCGGCCCGAACATCGAGCGCAACTTCAAAGCCGCGGCACACGACGCGCGGATTATCCAGCTCGCTTTCGCGCTCGGGTCGAAAGTCGAGGTGAACCTCATGCCGGTCATGCTGAAGCGGCTCACATACACCGGTTCGACCCTGCGCACCCGACCGCCGGCTTTCAAGGCGCGCATCGCGTCGGAGCTCGAAGCCCAGGTCTGGCCTCACATCGAAGGCGGGCGTATCCGCGTGGTGACCGGCCGCACCTTGCCGCTGGCCCAGGCCGCGGAGGCGCACGCCGCGATGGAACGCGCGGAGCACACGGGCAAGATCCTGCTGTTGCCTTAGATCAGGCGCTCGTCTTCCACCGCTGCCTGCGCGTTGTCGGGCGGCTGCCGCCGCAGCAGCGAGATGTCCTTGACCTCGGCGATGCGCCACGCATGGCGCACGTTCTTGTCGAGCTCGGTGAAGTAGAGATTCTCGCCCCCGAAATGCTTCTCGCCGTAATTGCAGCAGGCTTCGAGCTCGTGATGTAGCCGCTTTTGCGCGCTCTCGTAGAACCGCGGCGTCTGGAAGATCAGGTCCGCGGCGGAACCGAAGATGACCTGCTCCTTCCCGTTCTCGGGCGCCTGGCGTGCTATCCCGCCGAGCACGAACTCGGGATAAAGCCTGTCGTAGCACTTCTCCAGGTAGCAGCGGTCCGCCATCTGCGCGAGGATATCGGCGCTGCCGAGCAGGTTTCCGATGAGGCGATGCTCGGGATCGAGACGGATCCTGTCGATCGGAATCTCGTAACCGGTGAAGTGCAGCGTTCGGGCAGCGACGGCCGCAAAGTCCGCCATTCCGATCTTCTGGAGGTACTCCTCGAGAAAGCGTCCACCGCGCGAAACGTGTACCTTCGTGTACTCGGCGCCATTCATGTGGCGCGTATCCTTGCGGTGGCGGATGTAACCGCAGTCGTGAAAAAGCCCGGCAATGATGCCGAACCGGAAAAACCGCTCAGTCAACATGTCGGCGTGGCTCGCGCGCACTGCGCCGTCCATGAGCCGCGCCATGGCGAGCGTGACGTCGAGGACGTGCTGGAGGTCGTGATAGGACGTGTCGCAGGCGTAGTACGCCGGATGGTCGCCTCTGTAGAGCGCCGTGATGTCCGCGAAAGCTTCGCCGATGTTGCCCGCGTCGGGCGTTTGGTACAGGTCCTGGAATATGCAGGCCACTTCGCCCGCAACGGCGGCAGGATCCGTTGTGTTGACGCGATTTTGAACGTCGAATTCGTTGCGTCTGAACATCGCCGGTAGTGGCCACTACATGCGAGCTGTGCATGGGGGCAAGATGAGTTTAACTACAATGATCCGCGCGTTGCAACGCGGCTTGCGTGCATGACTTCCGCCCGTTCCGACACGGTTTACACGAAGACGGCCAAAGGTCTCCTCGCGTCGAGAGGCGGCGTGCGCAGGCGATCTGTGATCACCCTTGCCGGAACCGTCCAGGACCCGTAGTCGCGATAAAAAAACGGCACGCCGGAGCGTGCCGTTTTCCGTAGCGAAGTCGCCTCGCGGGCGTGTTACATCGTGGTTGCCTGAAGCGTTGCGATACGCTCTTCCAGAGGCGGGTGCGACATGAACAGCCGCTTCAGACCGCCGCCAGTCACGCCGGAAATCCCGAACGCCTTCACCTGGTCGGGCAATTGCGGCGGCTGGCCGTAGTTCAGCTGCAGACGCTGGAGCGCCGCGATCATCTTGTTGCGCCCTGCGAGCGTTGCACCGCCATAGTCGGCCCTGAACTCGCGCCGGCGGCTGAACCACATCACGATCATGCTCGCGAGTATGCCGAGCACGAGCTCCGCGACGATCGCCGTGATCCAGAACGCAGGGCCATGTCCGCGCTCCACTTTGAACACGATCCGGTCGACGAGGTGGCCGATCACACGCGAAAGGAAGATCACGAACGTATTGACGACGCCTTGTATGAGCGCAAGCGTCACCATGTCACCGTTCGCGACGTGGGACACCTCGTGGCCGAGCACGGCCTCGGCTTCATCCGGCGTCATGTTGTTGAGCAATCCGGTACTGACGGCGACGAGCGCTGCATCCTTGTTCCAGCCCGTGGCGAACGCGTTGATCTCAGGTGCCTCGTAAACCGCCACTTCCGGCATCCGGATACCGGCGCGCTGCGCCTGGCGCTGAACGATATCGACGAGCCAACGCTCGGTCGAGTTCGCGGGTGTTTCGATGACATGCGCGCCGGTCGCCCGCTTCGCCATCCATTTCGACATGAACAGCGAAATGAACGAGCCGCCGAATCCGATCACCGCGGCGAAAACCAGCAGCGACTGAAAGTCGAGCCCGGTGCCCTGCTGATTCAGAATCTGTTCGACGCCCAACAGCCGCAACGTCACGCTCAGCACCAGCAGGACCGCGATGTTGGTCACCAGAAACAGGAAAATGCGTTTCATAGGGTGGTGGTTTCCTTTGGTTGTAGGACTTCGTGCGTTAGATGGCGGTCCGCGCCTTATAGTTCAAGTCGCCGCGCCGTTCGTGCCCGGCGGATACGCGTGGTGACCGCGCTGCGGATTATAGGCCAGGCGTCTCGCGCGAACTATTTCAAAAACAAGTGTTTTCCGCGGCCCGTGCGGAAATACGCTACGTTCTCGTAAAACGCAGCGTGCTCGTTGTCAGGCCACCAGCCGGGCACGCCCAGGACCGGCAGCGGCGCAAGTGAGCGGGGATTCGTGATCCGGCAGAGAGCAGCCGCAACGATCCGATCGAGCGCTTCTCTTTGCTCGTTCGGCTCTCGGAGGACGAAATCTGCGGTTACCGGCAGCAGCATCGCGTGGGCCGTCATGCCGATATAGGGCGCGAGCGCCTTGTGCAGCAGAGCGTGACCGAACGCGAAAACCCGCATCGCGGACTGCATCTCGCTGCGACGTGTCCAGAAAAGACGCTTCCAACGGAAGCACCGCACATCTTCCAGCAGTGCAGGGTCGCTCGAGACGACGATCGCGCCGTTTTCGTCGAACAGCGTGAGCGCGTCGCGCTGCGGCCCACGTTGCGACGAACTGCGAGTCCCTGCCGACGACTGCATTCTCGAGGCCGCTGACTGCGCATCGTTGAGCGCGGATTTCGCGCGCGGGTAGGCAAGCCACACGAGCGCGTTGAAGAGATCGTGCCAGTCGCGCTCCCGAAAATGCATCTCTCCGCGTTCGCGAATCCGCGTTTCGTACGGCTCGGGACCCAAGTCGGCTACGAGCCGAAGCGGCACACCTGCGGCCGTCGAAACGCCTCGCTCGCGCAGGAGATGCTGGAGCACGCTGCGTTGGGGCCAGTCGCGTTCGCTGCGCAACCGGGCGCCGTACGTCGCCAATGGCCCGAACATCGGCGAGCGCTCGACAAAACCGGGGTCCCAATCCATGCTAAGAGTGCCCTTTTCGAGAAACTCCGCTGGCGGAGTCGGACGTGCACCTGCAGCCGCTACTCCGAACGTAGTCCAATGACAGAAAAAATCGATTGCGCAGTCATCGGCGCGGGCGTCGTGGGCCTTGCCGTCGCGCGGAAGCTCGCGATGCGCGGGCGCGAGGTCGTCGTGCTCGAAGCGGAAGAACACTTCGGTACCCACACGAGCTCACGCAACTCCGAAGTCATACACGCCGGTATTTACTATCCCACGGGCTCTCTCAAGGCGCGCCTGTGCGTTGCTGGCCGCACTGCACTCTACCCGTACTGCGCGGAGCACGCGGTAAACCATCGGCGCATCGGCAAAGTGATCGTTGCCTGCGACGAATCCGAGCTCGTCGGCCTGGAAAGCTACCGCAGTCAGGCTGAAATCAACGGCTGCAGCGATCTGCGCATGCTCTCACAGGACGAGCTCGCAGAGCTGGAGCCGAACGTACGCTGTATCGCAGGGTTCCTGTCCCCGTCGACCGGCATCATCGACGCCCACGGCCTGATGCTCGCTTACCTCGGCGACGCGGAAGAGCACGGGGCCGCACTCGCGCTCGCGAGCCCGGTGCTGTCGGGTGCCGTCACGGGCGAAGGCATCGTGCTGCAGGTTGGCGGCTCGGAATCCGTCGAGCTTCTGTGCAACACTGTCATCAACTCCGCGGGGCTGAACGCGCAGGCGGTTGCACGCAGCCTCGCCGGCATACCGGCCGAAACGATTCCGCCGACTTTTTACGCCATAGGCCATTACTACACGCTGACGGGCGCCTCGCCTTTCAACCGGCTGATCTACCCGGTCGCCCGCCGGGACTGGCTGGGCGTGCACGTCACGATCGATCTCGGCGGGCAGGTGAAGTTCGGCCCCGACTTCGCCTGGATCGATCGCATCGACTACCGGTTCGACGAATCCCGCGAGGACGCTTTTTATTCCGCCATCCGGCGCTACTACCCCGGCCTCAAGGATGGGGCGCTGCAGGCCGGCTACACCGGTATACGTCCCAAGATACATTCGCCTTCGGAACCCGCGCCGGACTTCCTGATTCACGGGCCGCGCGATCACGGTGTCGCAGGGCTCGTGAATCTCTACGGAATCGAGTCGCCGGGGCTCACGGCTTCTCTGGCGATCGCCGACTACGTCCACGACCTGGCGAAAGCTCGCTGACGCGGTTACATCGCTTTTCGCTGCGCACGCTCGAGGAACGCCCCCAAAGCTTTCACCCACTCCGCGCGCGTGTGGAGAAACCCGTCGTTATGTCCGCCCGCGATCCCGAGGAACTCCTTGGGTTCGTTTGCCGCGCCGTAAAGCCGCTCCGCGTGCGCATACGGCACGATGTCGTCTCGCGGGCTGTGCACCACGAGCACCGGCGCGGTCACTTTGCTCACGCATTCGAGCGTGTCGTACTTGAAGCGGCTGAGTAGACGAACGGGGAGGAAGCGATACACCTCCGCGCCCAGATCAGGTACCGAAGTGAACGTGGACGCGAGCACGAGCGCGCGGGGTTTTTCACGCGCGGCAACCCAGCAGGCGACGGCGCCGCCGAGCGATTCGCCGAACACGACGATATCGCCGGGAGGCAAACCACGCGTTTCCATCAGCCAGCGCCAGCTCGCCAGCGCATCGCGATAGGTGCCCTCCTCCGACGGTGCGCCCGTGCTTTTGCCATAGCCGCGATATTCGACGAGCAGCGTGCCGTAACCGAGCCCGCGAAACATGCGCGCATAGTCGATGCGATGCGAAATGTTGCCTGCATTACCGTGGAACACCAGCGCCGCCCCGCGCGGACTTTCGGCGGGAACCCACCAGGCGTGCAGCGTCTCGCCGTCGTCCGTGCGTATCGACACGTCCTCGTACGGCAGGCCCTGGATCGCCGGAGTCGCGATGTGCTCGCGTGCCATGTTTGGAAAATAGACGAGGCCCCCCTGCGTGAAGTAGACGAACCCCAGGAGCGCGCCGTAAGCGAGGCCGAGCAGGAGAATCATCTTGATCGCGAACGCCACGCCGGCCGGATCCAGACAGCGCTCACTCGGCCTGCAGCGGGAGTTCGTCGAGCGCAGCCGCCTGTTCGCGTAACGTCAAGATCTGGTCCTGCCAGTAGCGTTGCGTGTTGAAGAACGGAAAGTTCGCCGGGAAAGCCGGATCGTCCCAGCGCTGAGCGAGCCATCCCGCGTAATGGATGAGCCGCAGCGTGCGCAAAGCTTCGATAAGCCACAGCTCGGCGGGATCGAAATCGTGGAATTCACGATAGCCGTGCAGCACCGCACTCAGCTGCGCCTGCATGCTGTCCCGATCTCCGGAGAGCCACATCCAGATGTCCTGCACGGAAGGGCCTGTGCGCGCATCGTCGAGATCGACGAAGTGCGGTCCCTCGCCTGTCCAGAGAATGTTCCCGCTGTGGCAGTCGCCGTGCAGCCGGATCGTCCGCACGTGTCCCGCACGCTCGTACGCGCGTTCCACTCTCCGGAGCACATCTTCGACGACACTCGAATACGTGGCTCGAAGCTCGGCCGGCACGAAGTCGTGCTCCAGGACATAACGCGAAGGCGCGCGCCCGAAGCTTTCCATGTCGATTGCGGGGCGATGCTGAAACCGCCCGAGCGCGCCCACCGCATGGATGCGCGCGATGAAGCGGCCGAGCCAGCGCAATGTCTCGGGATCGTCGAGCTCCGGCGTGCGACCCGGCCGGCGCGGATAAAGCGCGAAGCGGAAGGCTTCGTGCTCGAAAAGCGTTTCGCCGCCGACCGCAAGGGGAGCAACGACCGGAATCTCTCGAGCGGCGAGCTCCAGCGCGAACGCGTGCTCTTCCAGCAGCGCCCTTGAGGACCATCGGGCCGGACGATAGAACTTGGCGACGAGCGCGGAGCCGTCCTCGAGCCAGACCTGGTATACGCGGTTTTCGAAGCTGTTCAACGCGAGAAGCCTGCCGTCGCAGCGAAAACCGCAGGATTCGACAGCATCCAGGATGAGCTCGGGTGTGAGCGCGCTGTAGACCGGCATGGCCTATTTCGGGAAGAGCAGCGCGCCCGTCGCGGAATGATCCGGAAGCACGCTCGGCGCGATGCGCGGCTCGGGCAGCCGGCATTCCTCCATCATCGAGGTCAGCGTGTGCTCGATTTCCGCGAGATCGTCGGCAGGATGGAGCGGCCAGCGAAAGCCTTCGACCAGCTCATCGTCGAGCGGCGTCGAAAGCGTGATCCGGATTTCCGCGCCTGCATGTGACGACAGTGTGACCTGCGGATCGCCGATGGCTGTGCGGAACCGTCGCACCGTGTTGCTCATGAAGAGGTTGAAAGCGGCCTCGATCCCGGCGCGCCGCCCCGCGTACGCCGCGGAGTACAAGCCCGCCGGTGGCCGCGGCATGGGCAGTATCTGAACACCGGGCGTCGCAAGCTGTGCGCTCATTCCCCGCAGCGCGGGCGTGCCCCACGCGCCGATGTTGGACGCCGTTTCGACAATGTCGGGCGCCATCGGCAACGCGATCGCCGCGCCGAGCAACAGACGCACGTGCACCTCCTCGATGCCGGGCAGCACATCGATCGGTGAGGGAGGCACGTCGCGTACGCCCGGGCTTTGCGCCCACTGGAGAACTTCGCTCGGGCGCATGGCTTCGAGCGTTTCGATCGCCACGAGCACGTTGCCGAGCCCGACGTTGCGGCTCGCGCCGAACACGCCGTTTGCTTCGAGCACGCGTGAGAGCTCCGCCACATCCGGGAGCACACACGAAAGTGTGGCCTTCGTGCCTCCGCCGCACACGATGACCCATGGTATTGCGAATACGCGGGCCGCGACGCCATCTTCACTTTGCGGCTTCTCGACTGCTTCGCAAAGCGCTTTCCAGAGCTGCCTGTATATCGCCGGCGAAGGCGCGGCCGCCAGCACGCCACCGGTTTCGACATCACGCCGCTCCGCAGCCAGCTCCCGCAGCGCGCGCGTCAGCTCGCGCTGCCGGCCTTGTTCCGCCATTCGCAGCAGCGGGTTCGATGGGTCGCCAGGACCGTATCGACGTGGATCGGGTAGTACCATGCGTTAGTCGACGCGCGCGCCGGACTGTTTTACGACCTTCGCCCACTTGGCGTAATCCGCACGGATCACTTTTCCGAACGCTTCGGGCGTGCCGCCGACTGCCTCGGCGGTCTGCGCGTTCAGCATTTTCACGAGCTCAGGCGACTTCAGCGCGTTGTTGAGTTCAGCGTTCACGCGCGTGATCACCGCTTTCGGCGTGCCCGCCGGGACCACCACGCCGAACCAGTTCACGACTTCGTAACCGGGCACCGTCTCCGCTATCGCGGGAAGATCCGGAAACGCCGGCGAGCGCCTGGGTCCCGTCACCCCAAGGCCACGCAATTTACCGGCTTTGACCTGCGGCGTGAGCGGAACCGCGCTCGCGATCGTGACGGCGATCTCGCCACCCAGCATATCCGTGATCAGCGGCCCGGTCCCTTTGTAGGGGACGTGTGTGATGTCCACCTGGGCCATCGATTTGAAAAGCTCCATCGCGAGATGGCTCGACGAGCCGCTGCCTGCCGAGCCGTAATTCAGCTGTCCCGGCTTGGCTTTCGCAACGGCGATGATTCCCTTCACCGTCTTTGTCGCGAGGGAAGGTCCGCCAGCGAGCATGAGCGGAACCGCGACGAACTGGATGATGGGCGTGAAATCCCGGATCGCGTCGTAACTCACCTTGCCGTACAGGTGCGGGTTGATGACGTGCGGAATCGAAGTAAAGAACAGTGTGTAACCGTCCGGGTTCGCGCGTGCCGCTATTTCGGTGGCGATCAAACCGGCGGCGCCGCCGCGGTTGTCCACGACGACTTGCTGGCCAAATCCAGTGCCCAATTGCTGCGCGGCGATGCGACCCAGAATGTCGGCGGCACCACCTGGCGGGAAAGCGACGACGAGCCGCACGGGGCGATTGGGATAATCGTCAGCGGCTGTGGCAGGCGTTGCAATAACCGCCATGAGCGCCGCGACCACCAGAGCCGATGTCCTTACACTCTTTCTCATCACCTCTACCTCGTCACTTCTTTCGTCACTGCTCTATATCAACCTTCAGGCCGCGCGCCCGATGCTTTGACCGCCCGTCCCCATTTCTCGATTTCGCTCCGCAGGAAGGTGGTGAACTGCTCCGGCGTATCGCCGACGAACTCCGCGCCTTCCGCGACCATGCGATTGCGGACTTCCGGGAGCGCGACGATGCGGACCGATTCGGCGTGAAGCCTCGCGACGATATCGCGGGGCGTTCCCGTTGGCACGGACATGCCGAACCACGAGCCGGTCTCGAAGCCTTTGAGGCCCTGCTCGTGAATCGTCGGAATCTCCGGCACCGCAGCCACGCGATTCAACGTCGTGACGCCGAGCGCGCGCACCTTGCCGCTTTTCGCGTGCGGCAGCGTCGAAACCATTGCGCCGAAATAGACCTCGATGTGACCTGCGACCACGTCGATCAAGGCCGGCGTTGCCCCCCGATAAGGCACGTGCACCATTTTCACGCCGGACATCGACTTGAAAATCTCTCCCGCGAGATGATGCGGGCTGCCGATTCCCGTCGATCCATGCCGCAGCTTGTCGGGATGCGCTTTGGCGAGCGCGACCAGCTCTTTCACGTTCCTTGCCGGCACCGACGGATGCACGACCACGATGCCCGGCACTTTGGCGAAGTTCGTGATGTGCACGAAGTCCCGCATGATGTCGAAGTTCAACTTCGGGTACAGCGTCGGGTTGATGGCGTTCGCGACCGTAGGCATGAAAAGCGTGTAGCCGTCGGGCGGCGATTTCGCGGCAACTTCCGTACCGATGTTGGTTCCGGCGCCCGGCCGGTTCTCGACGATCACCTGCTGACCCCACGTTTCGGTGAGCTTCTGCCCCACGGCACGCGCGAGCATGTCCGCGGTCCCGCCGGGGGTATAACCGACGATGTAACGGATCGGCTTCGTCGGATACGCAGCGCTTTGCGCGTGCGCCGGGCTAACAGGAGCGAGCGTCGCGAGGAGACCGCCGCACGCAACGGCCGTTCTGCGGAGCTTCATGCGGCTTACCAGCCGAGCACGTAGGCCGGCCGGCGTACGTCCGCGCCGCCGTGCAGCACGCCGTTCTTGTGGTCTGCGACGATGGCGCACACCGCGCCGGCGAGCCACGTCGTAGCCGGCCATTCATGGACTCTGTGGCCGCGCGTCGCGAGCTCCTCGCGCGTAGACGGATCGACGCGCGACTCGATGTACAGGCGCCCCGGGTAGTAGCGATGCGGCTCGAACGAGCCCGGAAAGCTGTAATTCGCGAAACGCGGCGCTTCGATCGCGCTTTGCGGGTCCATGCCGAAGACGTTGATGTTGAGGAACACCTGAAGCATCGCCTGACACTGAACGTCGCCACCCGGCGTGCCGAACGGCATGTACACCTTGCCTTGCTTGAAAGCCATCGCCGGATTCGGCGTGAGCCGCGGGCGTTTCCCCGGCGCAACGGAAGAGGGATGCGTCGGATCGGCCCACGACTGCGTACCGCGCCCTGAGCAGAGGATGCCGACACCCGGGACGATCGGCGTGTTGTTCGATCCGTCGCTTGGAGTGCAGGACATCGCATTGCCGTCCTTATCGACGACGCACAGATACGACGTGTCACCGGGTCCGGGTGCGTCCGCCGCCTCAGGCCCCGGCATCCAGCGATTCGTCACCTCCTGCAGCGTGCGCGGATCTCCGGCCGGCGGCATCTCGGTGTACGCCTTTTCCACACTGATCAGCGATCGGCGCCAGGCCGAGTACTTATCGGACATGAGCCCGCTCATCGGCACTTTGACGAACTCCGGATCGCCGAAGTAGTTGTGGCGATCGGCGAATGCGAGCTTCAGCGCTTCGGTCACGACGTGAATGTAATCCGGCGAGTTGTGCCCCATCGCCTTGAGATCGTAGTGCTTGAGAATGTTGAGCGTCATCGGCAGGACCGGCCCTTGCGACCACGGCCCGCATGCGTGCAGGTCGATGCCCTGAAACCGCGTGCGTACCGTCGGCTCGAAGCGAACGCGGTACGAGGCGAAATCCTCGAAGCGCATCAAGCCGCCTTCGCGTTCGATGAAGCGTGTCACCTCGCGCGCGATGTCGCCTTTGTAGAACGCATCGCGCGCGGCTTTCAGGCCGGCTTTGCGGCCCTTGCGACGCGCGGCTTTGCGCTCTTCGTCCGCCATGAACTTCAGCGTGCGACCGAGATCCGCCTGCACGAAGACCTCGCCTGTTTCAGGCGGCCGGCCTTTCGGCAGGAACACTTTGCGGGTCGAAGGCCAGCGCTGATACGAATCCAGGTTCTGCTTGATGAACTGCGACATGAGCGGATGCATCGGAAAACCTTCGGACGCGAAGCGCGTCGCGGCTGAAGCCACTTCGCCGAAGCTCATCGTGCCGAAGTTCTCGAGCGCCGTGAGCCATGCATCGGGCGCCGCAGGCACGACGCAGCGTTCGACGCCGGGCGGAATCTTCCCGCCGTGTCTGGTCCTGAAGTAATCGGGCGTGATCGCCCGCGGCCACACGCCGAGACCGTCGATGCAGTGCACCTTGCGGCTTTTCGCGGTGTAGATGATTTGCGGGGCCACGCCGCCGAAATTGACTTTGTCGGTCTGCAGAACACCGATCGCGATACCTGCCGCGACGCCGGCATCGATCGCGTTGCCGCCCGCCTCGAGGATCTCGAAACCGGCGTGTGCGGCCAGATAGTGTCCGGCGGACACGACGTGGCGCGTTCCCATGATGCTCATGCGTGCGGAAGTCATAAGGTTTTCCGACGAAGTGCCTGACTTTTCAGAGAAGTTGAATTGTAGCTCCATTCGCTGGCTCGGGGCGTCGGTAGTATGATGTGGCGGCTCGCAGTTCCGAGATGGATAACGGTGCGGTTCTCACGCCACCGTATTACAAGAGGAGGAAGGTTCTATGTTCACGCAGCATTCGCTGCGCCCGGGCGCCGCGCTGTTCGCTTTCGCGCTCGTCGCTGCGCCTGGCGTTTACGCACAGTCGTATCCGACGAAGCCGGTGCGCATGGTCGTGCCGTTCGCTCCCGGCGGCAACACGGACATCATCGCGCGGGTGTTCGCGCCGAAGATGGGCGAGCTCCTGGGGCAGCAGATCGTCATCGACAACCGCGGTGGCGCGGGCAGCACGATCGGCACGGAAGTGGTTGCGCGTGCAGCGCCGGACGGCTATGTGCTGTTGATGGTCTCGGCTGCGCACACGATCAATCCGGCAATGATCAAGAAGCTGAACTACGATTCGGTGAAAGACTTCGCGCCGCTCGGGATCGTCGCAGACGTTCCGACTGCGCTCGTGGTGCATCCGTCGCTTCCCGTGAAGAGCGTGAAAGAGCTCGTAGCGCTCGCAAAGGCGCAGCCCGGCGCGCTCAACTATTCCACTGCGGGACGCGGGACGGTGGGGCATCTTTCCGCGGAGCTCCTTTCTTCGATCGCGAAAATCAAGCTCACGCCCATTCACTACAAGAGCTCGGGCCAGTCACTCATCGACGTCATCTCGGGTATCTGTCACTTCCAGCTGTCGAGCATGCCCGCCGGACTTCAGCATACGCGCACCGGAAGGCTGCGCATGGTTGCGCAGACCGGTGAGAAGCGTTCGCCCGCCGCGCCGGATATCCCGACCATGCAGGAGCAGGGCCTCAAAGGTTTCGTCGTGTCGAGCGGTTTCGCGATGTTCGGGCCCGCAGGCACGCCGCGACCCATCATCGAACGGGTGAACGGCGCGCTCGTCAAAGCGCTGAACGATCCGGCCGTGAAAGACAACCTGTCGAAGCAAGGCGCCGACGTGGTGGCGAGCTCGCCCGAACAGCACGACAAGTTCAAC
>Ga0075431_100004842_pt1 | contig 13255 bp, 11 predicted proteins | sample RhiMetdeltSRZDD5_FD_75297 | JGI IMG/M metagenome (GOLD analysis project Ga0075431, IMG submission 75297) | Populus rhizosphere microbial communities from Tennessee, USA - Rhizosphere MetaG P. deltoides SRZDD5 | ecosystem: Host-associated > Plants > Roots > Rhizosphere > Soil | place: USA... | reverse complement strand
ACCAAGTTCATCTCCTTCGACACCATCCCGCCCGCGCCCGACTTGCTGCGCGAGGGCAAGGTCCAGGTCCTCCTCGGCCAGAAGTATTTCGGCTGGGGCGCGGAGCCGGTCCGGATCCTCGCGGAGATGAAGGCGGGCAAGCAGCCGCCCTCCCCCATCATCGACTCCGGGGTGGACGTGGTGACCTCGGCCAACGTGGATGAATACGTGGCCGCCTGGAAGAAGCTGGAGGCCGGCCAGTAGAGTAGCGAAGAGGGGCCCGAGTCGATCACGGGGTATGATCGACGGTCCCGTGGCGGAGAAACCCCTCGACAACACGCCCCGGGGACGGCTGCGCGCCCTCTACGACTGGATGGTGACGCGCGCGTCCCCGCATCCCCCCTCCGCCGCCCCGAGTCTCGCGGCCCTCACTCCCCCTCCGGACGCGCCCGTGCCCGCGCGCATCGGGCACTACGCCATCACGCGCAAGATCGGCCAGGGCGGGATGGGCCTGGTGTACGAGGCCCGTGACGAGCGGCTGGAGCGCACGGTCGCGGTCAAGACGATGTCCGCGTTCGCCCAGGACGACACCGCGCGCAAGCGCTTCTGGCGCGAGGCCCGGGCCGCGGCCAGCGTCAACCATCCGAACGTCTGCCACATCTACGAGATCGGCGAGCACGGCCGCGAGCTGTTCATCGCCATGGAGCTCCTCGAGGGCGAGTCGCTGGCCGAGCGCCTTCGGAGCGGGCCGCTGAGCGTGGCCCAGACGGTGCCGATCGGGCTGGGCATGCTGGCCGCTCTGGCGGCCCTGCACGCGCGCGGGATCGTCCACCGCGATCTCAAGCCGTCGAACGTCTTCCTCACCGCGCACGGAGTGAAGCTGCTCGACTTCGGTCTGGCCCGGCCCAGCGACCCGGAGCTGGCGCGCTCGCTCAGCGTGGCCACGGAGCTGACGCAAACCGGAATGCTGGTGGGCACGCCGCGCTACATGGCGCCGGAGCAGGTCACGGGCGACGCGCTCGATCCGCGCACTGACCTCTTCTCGACGGGCGCGATCCTCTTCGAGATGCTCGCGGGGCGTCCCGCCTTTGCCGGCGCCAACGTCGTGGAGATCCTGCACGCGACGCTGCACGAGCAGCCGCCCGCCCTCGTGGGCTCCCCCGCCGTCGCCGCCGCGGACCGGGTGATCCGCCAGGCCCTGGCCAAGAAGCCCGCGGAGCGGCCACCTTCGGCGGAGGCCATGGCGGAGGAGCTGCGCGCGGCGGCCGGGATCGAAGGCCACGACGCGCCCGCGCTGGCCCGCGCCCTCACCCGGCTCGTGGTCCTCCCCTTCCGGATCCTCCGTCCCGATCCGGAGACGGACTTCCTGGCCTACAGCCTGCCCGAGGCCATCGCCACCTCGATGGCGGGGATTTCGTCGCTGGTCGTGCGCTCGAGCGCGACGGCGGCGCGCTTCGCGGGCGAGGCCCCCGACCTCAAGGAGCTGGCCGCGGCCGCCGACGTGGATCGCGTGGTCCTGGGCACGCTCCTGCGCTCGGGCGACCAGGTGCGCGCCGCGGCCCAGCTCGTCGAGGCACCGAGCGGCACCCTCGTCACGTCGCACACCGTCCAGGCGCCATTGGGCGACCTCTTCCGCCTGCAGGACGACATCGCGCGCCGCGTCGTGGAGGCGCTGTCCCTTCCCTTCGGGGGCAGCGGCATCTCCCCCTTCCCGGATGCGCCCCACGACGCGCGCGCCTACGAGCTCTATCTCCGCGCCAACGAGATGGCCCGCACCTACGACGGCCTCGTGCGCGCGCGCGGCCTCTACGAGCGATGCCTCGAGCTCGATCCCGGCTTCGCGCCCGCCTGGGCCTACCTGGGCCGCTGCCATCGCGTGATCGGCAAATACATCGAGCCGTCGCCGGCCAGCGAGAGGCGCGCGGAGGAGGCCTTCCGCCGCGCCCTCGAGATCAACCCGCGCCTGTCCGTCGCGCACAAGCTCTACGCCCATCTCGAATCGGACATGGGCCAGGCGCAGAGGGCGATCGTGCGCCTCCTGACCCAGGCCGGCCGCCACGGCAACGATCCCGAGCTGTTCTCGGGCCTCGTCCACGCCTGCCGCTACTGCGGGCTCTTCGACCAGTCCATCGCCGCGCACCGGGAGGCGCGCCGGCTCGATCCCAACGTCCCCACCAGCGTCGAGCAGACCACGCTGATGACGGGCGACCTGGAGCGGCTGATGGCCATCGAGCCTTCGCTGGTGGTGGCGGGGGCGGACGACGGGATCCGCGTCATCGGCCTCGGTCTGGCCGGGCGGCGGGACGAGGCGCGCCGCGCCCTGGAGGCGATGCGTCGCACGACCCGCATCGCCACCTTCAACTCCTGGGCCGAATACCTCATGGCCTGGCTCGACAAGCGCGCGGCGGACATGTGGGCCAGCAACATGGCCGCCATGGGGGGGCTCAAGATCATGGACGACCCCGAGGCCATCTTCCAGGAGGGCTGGCTGCTCTGCGACGTGGGCGAGCACCAGCGCGGTGTCGAGTTCCTGCGGCGCGCGGTCGAGAAGGGCTACTTCGTGGCCCCGACCCTGACGGGCAGCCGGCACTTCGACGCCCTGCGCGGCGATCCCGGCTTCCAGGACGTCCTGGCCCTGGCCGAAGCGGGCCGTGACCGCGCCCTGGCCGCCTTCCGCGAGGCCGGGGGCGAGCGGCTTCTCGGCCCGTGAGGAACCGCGCATGAAGACGCTGGCCCGGCCGATCGACGTGGAGGAGGTGCGGCGCCGGCTGAAGGACGTGCGTCCGGACAGCGCGCGCCGCTGGGGCCGCATGTCCGCGCCCCAGATGGTGTGCCATCTCGGAGACGCGTTTCGCATGGCTCTCCGCCAGAAGCCGGTGAGCCATGTCCCCGGCCTCCTCAACCGCACGATCGTGAAGTGGATCGCCCTCTACGCTCCCCTGCGCTGGCCGCCCGGGATCGTCACGCGTCCGGAGATGGATCAGACGCTCGAGGGGTGCACGAAGCCGGCCGACTTCGCCGCGGACGTGGCCCAGGTCGAGGCCTTTGTCACGCTCATGACCGCGCCCAAGGCGGACTTCGAGTGGCCTTCCCATCCCATCTTCGGCAAGATGTCGGAGAGTGATTGGTTGCGCTGGGGCTACCTTCACATGGACCACCACCTCCGCCAGTTCGGTGCGTAGGCCCGAGGAGCGAGCATGCACTTCTTCTTCCGCCGTGGATTCCGGGCGATCAGCGCCGTCTGTTCCTCGACCCTCCTGCTCGCGGGCTGCGAGACGCCGGCCGAGCCCAGGGTCTGCACCGCCATCGCGGTCGACGCGCTCGTGATCACGGTCATGGACGGTGCGACCGGCCAGCGCATCTGCGACGCGACGGTGACCGCCGTCGAAGGGTCGTTCAGCGAGGTGCTGCGCCCGTTTCCCGCCGGCACCGAGTGCACGTATTCGGGGCCGACCGAGCGCGCCGGCGTGTACGAGGTCCGGGTGACCAAGGCGGGTTACGCGGCGAACACCACGAGCAGCGTCCGCGTGAGCCGCGACGAATGCCACGTGATCCCGGTGAAGCTGACCGTCACTCTCAACCGCGCGGGCTGATCCGCCCACTCGCGACCTCACGTGGTCCCGACCTCCGGCCTGCCCCTCTCCGCGCTGACCGCGCTCGTGGAGCGCGTGCGCGCCACGTCGAAGAAGACGGAGAAGGTCGCGCTGATCGCGGACGTGCTGCGGCAGGCCCGCGGGCGTGAAGCCGAGCTGCTCGCGATGTACCTCACGGGCGCGCTCCCCCAGGGCCGCATCGGCCTGGGCTGGAGCACCATCCACGCCGCCCTGGAGGGACTACCACCGCCGCGGGACGAGCCCCTCACCCTGCTGGAGGTGGACCGCGCCTTCGACGCGCTGGCCGGCGAGCGTGGGGCCGGCTCCGCCGAGCGGCGAACCCGCGTCCTGCACGCCCTGCTCGAGCGCGCGCGCGAGGACGAGCGGCGCTTCCTGGCCGCGCTCGTGCTGGGCGAGGTCCGGCAAGGCGCGCTCGACGGCCTCGTGCAGGAGGCGATCGCGCGCGCCGCCTCCCTGCCCCCCGCCGACGTGCGCCAGGCCGCCATGTTCGCGCCCCGCCTCGGCGACGTGGCCCGGGCCGCCCTGGAGGAGGGCGCGAGCGGCCTCATCCGCTTCTCGTTGCGCCTTCTTTCGCCCATCGCCCCCATGCTGGCCAGCACGGCCGAGGACACCTCGGAAGCGCTCGAGCGCCTGGGCGAAGCCGCGTTCGAGTACAAGCTCGACGGCGCGCGCATCCAGCTCCACAAGGCCGGCGACGAGGTGCGCGTGTTCACGCGCGAGCTGCGCGACGTGACCGCGCGCGTCCCTGAGCTCGTGGAATGGGCCCGCACCCTGGAGCCGCGCGAGCTGCTGCTGGAGGGCGAGACCATCGCCCTTCGTCCGGGCGGCAGGCCGCATCCGTTCCAGGTGACCATGCGCCGCTTCGGCCGGTCCAAGGACGTGGCGGCGGCGCGGCGGGAGCTGCCCCTCTCGTCGTTCTTCTTCGACTGCCTCTACCGCGAGGGCGAGGGCCCGCTCATCGCGCTGCCCTACGCGCAGCGCGCGGAGCGCCTGGCCGGCATCGTCCCCGAGGCCCAGCGGCTGCCGCGGCTCGTCACGCGCGACGCCGAGGACGCGGATCGCTTCCTGCGCCAGGCCCTGGAGGCCGGCCACGAAGGGCTGATGGCCAAATCGCTGGAGGCGCCGTACGCCGCCGGCCATCGCGGCTTCCACTGGCTCAAGCTCAAGGCCGCGGCGACCCTCGACCTCGTGATCCTGGCCGTGGAATGGGGCAGCGGCCGGCGCCAGGGCTGGCTCTCCAACCTGCACCTCGGCGCGCGCGACCCGGAGAGCGGACGCTTCGTGATGCTGGGCAAGACCTTCAAGGGCCTGACCGACCAGATGCTGCGCTGGCAGACGGAGACGCTGCTGGGCCTCGAGACCGGCCGCGACGGCCACGTCGTGCACGTCCGGCCGGAGCTGGTCGCGGAGATCGCGTTCAGCGACGTCCAGGAGTCGCCGCGCTATCCCGCGGGCCTGGCCCTGCGCTTCGCGCGGGTCAAGCGCCATCGCCCGGACAAGCCGGCGGCGGAGGCGGACACGCTGGCCACGGTGATGGAGATCTTCCGCCGCCAGCGGGAATAGACTTCGGGGCGGAGGTACACGTCGATGGACGCGTCGACCTTTCTGACCGCGCTCTTGCTGCTCGCCGCGCCCGGCCCCCGCATCGTCTCCCTGACCCCTGCTTCCGCGGTCGGCTCCACGGTCACGGTGACCGTCGAGGGAACCGGCTTCGAAGCGAGCGGCGGCGGGATCGAGGTCAGCGAAGCGGCCGGACGCGTGATCGCGAATGGAACCATCACGCAAAGGACGGCCACGCGGCTGGTGGCCACGTTCGCGCTCGCGGGCACGAGCCCCGGACGCTACGAGGTGCGGGTGTCGAACGCGGACGGGAGCCGGTCGAATCCCGCCCCCCTCACCCTGGCCGGCGAAGTGTCCATCACGCCCGCGCGCGGACGCCCGGGCCAGCCGTTCACCTACACGGGCCGCGGGTTCACCGGCAATTCCGGGGTCACCTCGCACCTGCAGGGACCGGACGGCCTGGAATGGCAGGCCAAGCGCTACGGCACCAGCCCCGAAGGCACCTTCGAGCGGGAGATCGTCAGCGGCGAGTTCGTGCCCGGCACCTACGCGGTGTGGGCGATGGACGACCGCACGAAGATCACCAGCCCGAAGGCCACCTTCGAAGTGGTGGCGGCTCCGCGGCCTCCCGCGCCCTAGCTCGGGATCCGGAGGACCTGGCCGGGCTGGATCTTGTCCGGGTCCTTCAGCTGGTCCCGGTTGGCGTCGAAGATCTTCTTGTAGGCGTTGGCGTCACCGTAGAACTGCTTGCTGATCTTCGAGAGGGTGTCGCCCTTCTTGACCGTGTAGCTTCCGGCGGGCGCGGAAGCGGTTCCGGCCGGGCCGCCCTGGCCCGCGCTCACCGTGATGTCGGCGGTGAGATCGGAGTAGGTGGGATCGACCTTCTTGATCTCGTCCCAGATCGCGTTCTTGACGTCGTTGGACGGGGCCTCGCCCCGCAGCAGGAGCTTGTTGCCCTGCATCTCGACGTTGCGGACGGCGGCCCCGCGGGAATGCATGAGGCGGATGACGGGATCGTACTTGTGGCGGAGGGTAGCAAGATCGGCCATGGACTTCTCCTTTTCTTTTCTAGCGCGGGGACAGCATCCGCGCCACGGTCGCGACGATACGTTCGTGGACCGGTTTCGGCAGGTACTCGTCGAATCCCTCTTCGAGCGCGTAGCGCCTCTGATCGGCGTTGTCGAAGCCGGATATGGCCAGGGCAGGCAGATGGCCGTCCCCCTCCTCTCCCATGCGGCGGATGCGGCGGATCAGGGTGAAGCCGTCGTGGCCGGGGATCATGAGATCGCTCACCACGACGCGCGGCCGCCGGCTGAGCAGCGCCCGCAGCGCGTCCTCCACCTTGGGCACCGCCGTCACCTCCGCGCCCGCACGCTGGAGCACGGTCCCGACGAGGGCCAGCTCGTCGGGATCGTCGTCGACGAGGAGTACGGTGACTCCCTTGAGAGAGGGCGAACGGACCACGATGAAGCCCCTGTCGACATCGAGTGCGGGAGCGCCACCGCCGGCGGGGCGTGGCCAGGCCGGCCTGTACGAAACCGGGACATCCCCACCGTAGCACCGACGGCCCGCGGATGGGACGGGCGTCCGTCGTTTCCTATCCGAAGATCTTCCGCAGGATCTCGCGCAGCTTCTCCGTGTCCTGGATGCGGTAGATCGCGGAGATCTTCAGCCGCCACTCGTGGGCGTCCCCCCGTCCGATGGTGTCGCGGGCGAGCCCGCCCGTCCTCAAGGTGTCGAGGGTGAGGACCTGGCTCGTGCGGAAGGACGCCCCCCGGTACTGCACGGCGGCGTCGAGCTTGAAGCGATTGGTGTTGAAGCCGGTGCCCCCGGAGATGAGGAGATAGTTCACCGGGTCTCGCGTCACCGCATCCATCGCTCCCTGCGGCTCCCAGCCCAGGCCCAGACGCAACGGGATGACCACGCCGTCCCGCACCAGGAGACGCTCCGCCCCCACGTTGAACGACACCGTGTCCTGGGTGTTCGAGAGCTCGGGCGGCAGGCCGTCGAAGAAATTGAAGGGACCGGGCATGCCGGGGACGTGGTCCACGATCGCGTCCGTCCATTGATCGTGGGTCACGGATCCGGCCAGCGTCCACAGCGGCGCCGGCCGCCAGGCCAGTCCCGCGGCGATGTATCGCGGGAAGCGGAACCGGGCGCGGGGCGCATCGGCGGTCTGCGGCGGACCGACCGAAGACTGGTCCTCGACGTGATTGGAGAGCGTCGACCAGAACGGCGCGTGATAGACCACGCCCGCGTTCCAGGCCGGGTAGTTGAGGAGAAGTCCGACGTTGAGGTTGTGCCCGCGCAGGCGCACGCGGCTCCGGCGGTCGAAGAACGGGGACGGGCCGGGCGTGGGCGGCTGCTCGACGTAGGAGGCGTGCTCCCTCCATCCGCCCCGCCAGAAATCCAGGCCTCCCCCCAGCGCCGCCCGGCTCGTCAGCTTCACCGCGCCCGCCACCGAGAGGACGTCGATGCTCCCCTCGAGCCGGTCCTCGAATTGGGTAGACGCTAGCACGCGTCCCGGCTCTTCCACGGGATAGCGATCGAACTGGCCCCCGAACACGTTGTCGAGCTGGTAGAGGCGCCGCCAGCTCACCTGCAGGGTCAGCGGACGGCGGACGACCGAGAACGGCAGCGCCGCGCTCGCGAAGTCGACGAAGGAGCTGGCGCCGCGCAGGGGGTGGCGATACGCGTAGAGCGAGCGGTCGTCGGGTGAGCGCAGGCCGGAGAGATCCAGGGCCGGCTTGCTGACCGCGTACACGAACGACAGCTCGGGCTGGCGGAGCTGGGCCAGGCCGGCCGGGTTCCAGGACGCCGCCGTCCCGTCGTCGGACACGCCCACGAAGGCGTCCCCCATGCCCGCGGCGCGGGCGCCGGAGCCGGCCCGGCTGAGGGACACCCCCTGAGCGCGCGCCTCCAGGCTTCCCGCGAGCACGAGAAAGAGCGCGGAGGCCAGGACGGACGAGGGCGTGCGAGGCATGGCGTAGTATAGACGTCGCCCTCGATGCCCCCCGCGAGCAGCACCTCCGGCCACCGCCGCGCCGTCGTGGCCGCCATGCTGGCCGCGGGAGCGCTCATCGCCCAGCAGGTCGCGGGACGGGCCACGCGCGACGCGCTGTTCCTGTCCACCTTCCACGTCTCTTCCCTGCCCCTCGTGATGATCGCGGCGGCCGTGGTCTCCGCGCTGGCCGTGCTCGGCTTCTCCGCGGCCCTCTCGCGGCGCTCCCCCGCGCGGGTGGTGCCGATCGCGATCGCGGCGGGCACCGCGCTGCTGCTGGCGGAGTGGGGCCTCAGCCTCGTCCAGCCGCGCCTGGCCGCGGTCGCGGTCTACCTCCACATGGCGGCCTTCGGGGCCACCGTCGTCTCCGGCTTCTGGTCGCTCATGAACGAGCGCTTCGACCCGCACACCGCGCGACGCGTGATGGGAGACGTGACGCTGGGGGCCTCCCTGGGCGGAGTCGCGGGCGGCATGCTGGCCTGGGCCGCGGCGGGCCTGGTGCCGGTGCCGACGATGCTGGCGGTGATGGCGGCCTTCAACGTCGTGTGCCTGCTCGCCCTCTCCCGCCTGGGTGCCGGGGAGACGGGCGGCACGATGGAGGAGCGCCGCCTCCCGCGCGGCGAGACGGGTCCCCTCTCCGGCCTGCGCGTGATGCAAGAGGTGCCGTACCTGCGCGATCTCGCCCTGGTGGTCGCGCTGGGCGCGGCCACGGAGACGCTCCTCGACTTCATCCTGAGCTCGCGCGCCGCGGCCACCTTCCCGGCGGGGGCTCCGCTCATGTCGTTCTTCGCGCTGTTCCACACCGGCATCGGTTGGCTCGGGCTGGCCGTGCAGATGTCCCTGGCCCGGCCCGCGTTGCGGCGCCTGGGGCTGGCGGGGACGGTGGCGCTGCGCCCGGCGACGGTCGCGGTGGCGGCGCTGGCCGGTCTCGCCTCTCCCGGGCTGTGGAGCGCGCTTGCCGCCCGCGGCGCGCACGGCGTCCTCAACAACTCGCTGTTCCGGTCGGGCTACGAGCTGCTCTTCACCCCCGTGGCCGAGCGCCGCAAGCGGCCCACCAAGACCATCGTGGACGTGGGCTTCGACCGGCTGGGCACGATCGTGGGCAGCGTGGTGATCCTGGGTCTGGCCGCCGCCCTCGGCACGCAGCGGCCGCGCGTGCTCTTCGCTCTGGCCGCCGCCTCCGCCCTGGCCGCGGTGGCCGTCTCCCGGAGGCTGCACAACGGCTACGTCGCCGCCCTCGAGGACAGCCTGCGCTCGGGCGTGGTGCGCCTCGACCTCGCGGACGTCATGGACTCGACGACCTCGATGACCCTCACCCGCACCGGCCTCATCGGCGATCGCGAGGCGATCCTGCGCGAGATCGCGGCGCGGCGCGGGGAGACGCGGGCGGTGGCGGCGCGCCCGGAGGGCGACGCCGTCATCGAGACCGTGGCCGACCTGCGCTCCGCGGACCCGGACGTGGTGCGGCGCGGGCTGCGCCGCGCGGAGGCGGCGGACCCGGCGCTGGTCGGCCACGTCATCCCGCTGCTCGCCCGCAACGACCTCTTCCTGGACGCGCTGCGCGCGCTGCGCCGGTCCGCGGAAAAGACCACCGGGCAGCTCCTCGACGCCCTCCTCGATCCCCGGCAGGACGTCGCGGTGCGCCGGCGCATCCCGCGCGTCCTCCGCCGCACCGGCACCCAGCGGGCCGCCGACGGCCTGCTGCTCGGCCTGGCCGATCCCCAGTTCGGGGTGCGCCGTCAGTGCGCGCTCACCCTGGCCCGCATCACCGAGCGCGAGTCCGCGGTCGTGGTCCCCCGCGCCGCCGTGTTCGCGGCCACGCTGCGCGAGCTGGAAGGCGCCCCCCGGGGATGGGGCGAGGAGGAGGCGGAGGTCGCGGGGGTGGAGGAGTCCAACCCGGAGGTGCGCCCGCAGACGCCGGGCGAGCGCGGTCTGGCCCACGTGTTCACGCTGCTCTCCCTGGCCGTCGAGCGCGAGCCGCTGCAGATCGCCTACTGGGCCGTGCTGGGCGCGGATTCGAACCTGCGCGGCACCGCCCTCGAATACCTCGCGAACGTGCTTCCAGACGACGTGCGCCGTGCCCTGTGGCCCCACGTCGGCGCGCGCGCCCAGGCCCCCGCGGCCACGCGGTCCCGCCAGCGCCTGGAGCAGGACCTGCTGCGCTCGAGCGAGACGCTCGGGCTCGACCGGCAGGCGCTGAAGCGGCTGGTGCCGCCCCGCTGATCAGGCGCGATTCAGGAAGTCGCGGAGGTCGAGCACCAGCTCCTCCGCCCCCGCGTAGCGCTGGTCGGGGGCCTTGCTCAGGAGGCGCAGGACGATGCGGTCCAGCTCCGCGGGCACGGAGGCCTGCCGGGCCGAGGGCGCGGCCGGGACCTCGGTCAGGTGCTTCTGCAGGATCGCGAACGGCGCGTCGGCCAGGAACGGGCGCCGGCCCGCGAGCGTCTCGTAGAAGATCACGCCCAGGGAGTAGAGATCGCTGCGCGCGTCCACGCCCTTGCCCTCGATCGTCTCCGGGGCCACGTACTCCGGGCTCCCGAGGAACGCGCCGGTGACGGTGAGGCCGTCGAAGCGGCGGGCGCGCGCGATCCCGTAGTCCATCACCTTCAAGGCGCCGCCGGGCAGCACCATCACGTTCGAAGGCTTGAGGTCGCGGTGCACGACTCCCTTGAGGTGGGCGTAGTCGAGGGCCTCCGCGATCTGCACGACGGCCTGGGTGGCCGCGCGCGGCGCCATGGCTCCGTGGCGGAGGAGGAGGGCCTGCAGGGTCTCTCCGGGCACCAGCTCCATCGTGAAGAAGGGGACTCCTTCCACCGCGCCCCGCTCCAGGATGCGCACGATGTTCGGGTGGTGGAGCGTGCGGCCGATCTCCGCCTCGCGCAGGAAGCGCTCCAGGAACTCCGGCTCATCCAGGAAGGCGGGCAAGGGCCGCTTGAGCGCGTACACCTCGCTCCCCCGCTCCACGCGGTACACGGACGCCATGCCGCCGCGGCCCAGCGGCTCGACCAGCCGGTAGTCGCCGAAGTACTCGAGGCCGTCCGGGCCGCGATGCACGCCCGGGCTGCCCATTCCCGGCGGGGTCGGGCGCGGCGGGGTCGGGCGTGGCGGGGTCGGGCGTGGAGGGGTCGCGCGGGAGGGCGTGGGCCGGGAGGGCGTCGGCGCGGAAGGGTCGAACGGATGGCTGCGTCCCGGCGTCGGCGGGGGGACGCTGGCCGGTAGCGGGCGGCGCAGGGCCCACGCGGTGAGGCCGAGCAAGATGAGAGCGACCGCGCCGACGAGGAGGAAGCGGGGACTCGCTCCCCCGGGCGTGGCCGTGGTCGCGGCCGCCGCGGGCAGGAGCCGCCGGCGCAGCTCGACCCGACCGGCCGCGAGGTCCACGGTCTCGGTGAGGTCCTGGAAGCCGGCCAGCGAGAGGCGCACGCGATGTGCGGCCGGCGTGAGGCCGCTGCGCACGAGGCGCCCCCATTCGGGATCGGTGGCGCCGATCAGCTCGTCGTCCACGTAGACGCTGGCGCCGGGCGGCTGGGACACGATGTCGAGGACGGCCGAGGCCTCCGCCGCGGGAGCGGCGCGCGGTGACGGACTGCTCCCGGCCGCCGTGGGCGGCTCGCGCCGGGGCGTCTCCGCCTCTCGCCGTTCCGGAGGATGGTCCACGGGGGCGCCGGCCACCGGCCGCGGCGTCTCCGGGACGGCGGTCACGGGCGCCGTCGGCGGCGGAGGCGCGGCGGCCATCGTCGTCGGCGGCACGGTGGCCGCCGGGCTGGGCGGTGCGGGGACCGGTGTGGCCGCGGCGGCGGCCAGCGCGTCCACCTGCGCCGCGAGCCGCCGCCGGTCCTCCGCCGGCTCGCGCCCCCAGTTCTCGGATCGCTTGAGCGCGGACCGCGCGCTCCCGACGTCGCGCAGCCGGAGATAGGCCTCGGCCAGCTTCAGGTACGGGTAGTACTGGCGCTCGACGTTCGTGCCGTAGGTGATGATGTCGCGTCCGGGCTGCGGCCGCCGGCTGACCGCGTACTCGAGGAGGCCGACCGCGCGCGCGGGCTGGCCCTGGTCGAGCGCCTTCACGCCGTCCCGGTACGCCTCGTGCCACTCCTGGGCGGCCCCGGCCGGGGCCACGAGAAGGAGAAGGGACGGGAGAAGGAGGGCCAGGGCGCGGCGCGCGCTCATGCGACGAACACTAGGACCCGGGTACGGCGGCGTCAAATCACGCGGCGCTCAAGGAAAGAGCCGCTGGGCCTTCCAGCCCTCGCCCTCGCGCGTGTACAGGACGCGGTCGTGGAGGCGGTGCTCGCCCGCGCGCCACAGCTCGATCCGCTGCGGCCGCACGCGGAAACCGCCCCACGATGGCGGGCGCGGGACGGCCTGCCCGGCGAAGCGCGCGCTCGTGCGCTCGAACTCCGCGCGCAGCGCTTCCGGCGATTCCAGGGGCCGGCTCTGGCGCGAGGCCCAGGCGCCGAGCTGGCTCTCCCGCGGCCGCGTCGCGAAGTAGGCCTCCGACTCGGCCGCGGTCACGCGCTCCACTCCCCCCTCGACGCGGACCTGCGCTCCGATGGTCGGCCAGTAGAAGCAGAGCGCGGCCCGCAGGTTGCCGGCCAGCTCCTCCGCCTTGCGGCTCTCGTAGTTCGTGAAGAACACGAAGCCGGCCGCGTCCACGGCCTTGAGCAGGACCATGCGCACGGACGGCGCCCCCGTGCCGTCGGCGGTGGCGAGCGCGCACGCGGTCGCGTCCGGCTCGCTCGTCCCCGCCCGCGCGAAGAGCTGCTGGAACTCGGCGATGGGGTCGTGGCCGGCGGGGCCGCTCATGCGGACGGTGCACCCGAGGGTTTTCCCGCGGTCCGCGCGGCGACCGGCGCGGCGAGGTCGAGGTCCCCGAAGCCCACCTCCGCGCACAACGCGCGCCAGCCCTCGCCGTCCTTGTCCACCAGCTCCCGCACCGCGAAGGGCTCGACGCGGCGCGGCCCCCGCACCATCGTGACCGGCGCGCCGGGCGGCGCTTCGATCGCGAAGCCGCGGCGCGAGAGGGCCAGGGCGATCGCCGCTCCCACCGCGTACTCGGCGACCGCCGCCGGCGGAGGCGCCTCCACCTCGCCGTGGCCCAATCTCAATC
>Ga0075431_100004838_pt1 | contig 13258 bp, 14 predicted proteins | sample RhiMetdeltSRZDD5_FD_75297 | JGI IMG/M metagenome (GOLD analysis project Ga0075431, IMG submission 75297) | Populus rhizosphere microbial communities from Tennessee, USA - Rhizosphere MetaG P. deltoides SRZDD5 | ecosystem: Host-associated > Plants > Roots > Rhizosphere > Soil | place: USA... | reverse complement strand
GCGAAGATTGCCGCAGCCAAGAGGGATGCGGCCCCCAAACTTGTAGATCTGATTGTCATCGTGGCTTCCCTACCGATTCGTCGTGCGATGGTTATCGGTCGTGGCGACTCCGTTAAGCAACCTCAAACAGTCTTCTGAGCCACTGTCGGACAAAGGCCGTGCCGGTCGCGCAACACATTGCAATGAAGCGACAACTTTCTAGGCGGCCATGCCCAAGAATTGGTCAGTTTCTTGCCCTCCTTGGGGCGTTCTCAGTCGTGGTGTATGTCCGCTGCGTTGGATGCGCAGGGGATACGGGGGTCAGACCCTTTCGACAGAAGGTCATGGGGATACGAGGGTCAGACCCCTTTCAACAGGCAGTCGAGTATAGTCTCATAGGTCAGACGAAAGGGGTCTGACCCCCGCCCCGAAAGGGGTCTGACCCCCACTCGCGTGCGGCTCGCTCGAGGGAATCGCATGATGCCAGCCCCGCCGACCGTGCTGATCACCGGCGCCGCCCAGCGTATCGGGCGCACGCTGGCCCTGCGCTTCGCGGCCGAGGGCTGGCAGGTGGGCGTGCACTGCCGCGCCTCGCGTCAGGAGGCCGATGAGCTGGCCGAGGAGATCGCCAGGAGCGGCGCCGCCGCTGCCGTCCTGCAGGCCGACTTGGCCGATGCCGTCCAGGTGGCGGGGCTCGTACCGGCCTGTGCCGCCGCGCTCGGGGCGCCGACCTGCCTCGTCAATAACGCCTCGACGTTCGTCTACGACACAGTTGCGAGCCTCGACCCGAAGGTCTGGGACATGCAACACGCCGTCAACGTCAGGGCGCCGGTGCTGCTGGCCAAGGCCTTCGCTGCGGCGCTGCCCGAGGGCGCTTCGGGCAACGTGATCAACATCGTAGACCAGCGGGTGTGGAAGCCCACGCCCAACTTCTTCTCCTATGCCGCCTCCAAGATGGCCCTGTGGGGCGTCACCCGCACGCTGGCGCAGGCACTGGCGCCACGGGTGCGCGTCAACGCCATCGGGCCGGGGCCGGTGCTGAAGAGCGCGCACCAGACCGACGAGGAGTTCCGCCGCCAGTGCGAGGCCACCATCCTGGGGCGGGGCACGACGCCGGAGGAGATTGCCGACGCGATCCGGTATATTCTGGCTGCTTCGGCCATGACCGGGCAGATGATCGCTCTCGACGGAGGCCAGCACCTGGCCTGGGATACGCCCGACGTGAGGCGCGCCCCGCGCGGGTAGAGCAAGTGTCATGCGCACCACCACCCGCCTGAAGAAGGCCCCGCACAAGGCGGACAGGCGAGCCCCAGGGCGCGCCGAGGTGCGCGCCGCGGATCTAGGCCCCGAAGATGCCCGAGGCCTGCGTCCCACCCGGCTGCGGCGCGTGTTCGTGCACGACCTGGAGATCGTTGCCAGCATTGGCGTCTACGAGCACGAGAAGCGTTATGAGCAGCGGGTTCTCATCTCGGCCGACCTGTGGGTGTGCGACGACTACGATGGTGTCTCCGATCGCCTCGCCGACGTTCTCGACTACGGCAAGGTGCTGGACGACATCATCAATCTGGCCCAGGGCGAGCACGTGAACCTGAACGAGACGCTGGCCGAGCGCATCGCCCGCCAGTGCCTCTCCGATCCGCGCGTCGAGCGCGTGCGGGTGAGCATCGCCAAGCCCGACGTGACCAGGTCCTGCCGCTCCGTCGGCATCGAGATCGAGCGGGAGCGGTCAGACCCTGCGGGTCTGCTCGCTCGGTGAGACGGTGAGATGGTGAGTGGTGAGTTTCTGTTTGGGCTCGCCGGATGGGTCGCCCTTCCCCTTGTGACGAAGGGCCGGCGGCGTCACACACTCTGCCTGCACTCACCACTCACAATCTCACCACCTCACCACCTCGGACCCGCAGGGTCGGACCCTTCTGCCTTACGCATGCCCCAAACTTTGTGATCATCGCAGCTCTGGCTTGCTGTAGCTGCGAGGGGCGGCGCGGCGGAGTGAGGGCCAGGGCGCGGGGTGATAAACGGCCCTTTAAGGGTTAAGGGCTTATAAACGAAGCCGCCTTGAGTGTGGCTCGGCGCCAGAAAAACGGGTGGGACCATGCTGCGTAGAGTAGGGGCGTTCGCCTTCTTAGCTGCCGTTTCAGCGACCGGCGCATCAGCCGCCGGACCGGACCTGCCGGAGATCATGGCGGGGCCCGACAATGCGGTGCCGCAATGCGTGACACCCGGCCGGCTGATGGCTTTCCTCAAGCAGCGCAACCCCGAGCTCAACGCCCGTTACGACGGCATCGCCACGCAATACATGCGCTTCGGCGAGCAGTTCGGCGTGCGCTGGGACTATGCCTTCTACCAGATGGTGGTGGAGACCGGCGCGCTCAGCTATTGGCGCGGCAACCGCCATGGGGACGTGAAGCCCGAGCAGAACAATTTCGCCGGCCTCGGCGCCACCGGCGGCGGTGAGCGCGGTGAGAGCTTCAAGGACATCGAGAGCGGCGTGCGCGCCCACATCGAGCATATCCTGCTCTATGCCGGGCGGCCCGTCGCCAACCCGGTCGCCGAGCGCACCCGCAAGGTGCACGAGTGGGGGCTGCTCACGGCTTGGCAGAGATCGTTCAAGCGGCCCATCACCTACGCCGATCTCGCCACCAGGTGGGCGCCGGGCAGCCGGGCCTACGTCGGCATGCTGGACACGGTGGCCGACCGCTTCCAGGCGGACGTGTGCCGCACGCCCGACCCGCGGCCGCAGCTGGTGCAGGAGGCGCGCGCCCTGGTTGCCGGCGGGGGGGCTACCGGCAACGGCAGCCCGGCCGCCGAGGGATCCACGACACCGTCAGTCCTCGCCCTGGGCAAGGAGCTCATGCAGCGGGTGTTCGATCCCAAGACCGACCCCAACCAGGGCCGATCCGCCCTGGGCGCCCCGCCGGCCGACCCGCCGCCGCCGGCGTCTGCCGCCCAGAGCGCCCCCTACAAGATCCTGAACGCCCCGTCGGCCGAGGCTCAGCCCCCGCAGGCGTCCACTGCCGCGCCGGCCGCGGGCACCACGACCGCCAGACCCTCCGCCGCGCCGGACACGACCAGCGCCCCTGGCGCCACGCTCACGAGGTCGATCGCGGCCGACATGGGTGCGAGGAGCACCGAGGCCGCCGCCACGGCCGCCGTGATGGCCCCCAAGGCCGGCATCGGCGACAAGGCGAGCGCCCGCTTCGCGCTGGCGGGGACTGCGGCGACGGCTGCGGCCAAGGCAAAGGCGCTCCCCGAAACGGCCGTGCCGCCGGCCGCCAATCAGAAATGCCGGGTGTGGACGGCCAGCTACGGCGGGCAGAAGTCCATGATCATCCGCTCGGTCGTCGACCAGGTGGTCAACTTCACGGTGCTCGACGTCAACGCCGGCCAGGAGACCCGCGAGGCCGAGGCGTTCATCTCCGCCTATGCCAAGAATGGCAAGATCGCCGGAGAGTACGCCAATCAGGCCCAGGCGCTCGACAAGGCCTTCGAGCTCTGCCCCGAGGGCTAACCAGCCGGGGCGTCGCGGATCAGGCCGTGCTGCGCCGCCCGCACCTTGCCGCGCGGTCGAGCAGCAGGCGGCGCTCGCGCGCGTTGCGGGTGAGGCCGGCGGCGCGCTCGAGTTCGGCGCGGGCCTCGTCGAGGCGGCCGAGCTTCTCCAGCAGGTCGCCGCGCACGCTCGGCAGCAGGTGGTAGGCCTTGAGCGCCGGCTCCGTCACCAGGCGATCGACCAGGGCGAGCCCTGCGGCGGGGCCGGACGCCATGCCGACCGCCACGGCGCGGTTCAGCTCCACCACCGGCGAGGGTGTGACGAGGGCCAACCCCTCGTAGAGCGCGGCAATGCGCGCCCAGTCCGTATCGGCAGCCTGGCGCGCCCGGGCGTGGCAGGCGGCGATGGCGGCCTGCAGGAGGTAGGGTCCGGGCAGGTTGTCCGGCGGCCCGCCCGGCGCGCTGCCCAGCGCCTCAGCGCGCGCCAGAGCGGCGAGGCCGCGCCGGATCAAGAGCTGGTCCCAGCGGGCGCGGTCCTGGTCCAGCAGCAGGATGGGCTCGCCGTCGGGGCCGACGCGGGCCTTGAGGCGCGAGGCCTGGATCTCCATGAGCGCGACCAGCCCGTGCACCTCGGGCTCCTCCGGGGCGAGTCCGGCCAGCACGCGGCCGAGGCGCAACGCCTCCTCGCACAGCTGCGGCCTGATCCAGTCGCCGCCGGCGGTGGCCGTGTAGCCTTCGTTGAACACGAGATAGAGCACGCCCAGCACCGACGCGAGGCGCTCCGCACGGTCCGCTCCGCGCGGCACCTCGAACGGCACCCGCTTCTCCGCCAGCGTGCGCTTGGCGCGCACGATGCGCTGGGCGATGGTGGGCTCCGGCACCAGGAAGGCGCGGGCGATCTCCTCGGTGGTGAGACTGCCCAGGAGCCGCAGCGTCAGGGCCACTTGCGCTTCGGTGGACAGCACCGGATGGCAGGCGGTGAACATCAGGCGCAGCAGGTCGTCGCCGATGTCCTCGTCGAGCGCGGCGTCGAGGTCGGGGGTCTCGCCCTCGCCGGTCGTCTCCAGCTCGTGGCCCAGCTCCTGGTGCTTGCGCTCGATCAGCTTGGCGCGGCGCAGCCGGTCGATGGCGCGGTGCTTGGCGGTGGCCATCAGCCAGGCGCCGGGCTTGTCGGGGATGCCGGAGCGCGGCCATTGCTCCAGCGCGGCGACGAGGGCGTCCTGCGCCAGCTCCTCGGCCAGGCCCACGTCGCGCAGCATGCGCGCGAGGCCGGCGATCAGCTTCGCCTGCTCGATGCGGAAGACCGCGTCTATGGTTCGATGGGTGTCGGTGGCCGTCACGGCCGCCGATCACACCATGCGCAGACGTTGGGCGCAATAGGCCAGCGGGCCGCATTGCGCCGCTACAACCGGTGCTTCGCGCAACAGGCTTTCGCTCTAATTGCGCGCGCATCTTCCGTTACTTGCCAGGCACCTGCTCGGCCCAGCTCTTCACCTGGGTCTCGCCGTTGAGGAAGGGCAGCGCCATTGCCACCAGCTCGGGTGCGAAGAAGAGGTCATAGTGGGTGCGATTGGGAATGATGGCGAGACGGTTCTGCGAGATGTTCTCGCGCATCCAGCCGGCATCCTTCAGCCCGCCGCCCAGGAGCTGGTAGAATTTCACCACATGCTCGGGCCGGTACATGTCGCTGTCGCCGAACACCAGCATGACAGGCATCTTCAGGGTCCCCACGTCGGCCGACCAATCATAGGGCGTCCGCATCAGGTTGCCCATCTGATCGAGGAGCTTGGGAAAGTCCTCCGGATGCGGCGCGATCGCGGCGTAGGACCGGTACATCGGCGTGCCCTTCATGGCTTCGGCCATGGCGGCGCCCACCTGCACCTGCTGCGCGCGCAGTTCCGGGAAGAAGGCGTCGTGGGAATAGCCGGCGGAAACCAGCACCACCCGCCGCACGGCCTCGGGATGCTGCACGGCGAGGCGGAAGGCTGCGCCGCCGCCGAAAGAGTAGCCGAGCACGTCGACCTTGCCGTAGCCGAGCTGTTTGAGGAGCGCCGCGAGGTCGTTGCCGATGTCGACCAGGTCGATGTTGCGGCTGCCGAGCGGCGTGCGGCCGTGGCCGTGCAGGTCGACGGCGACGACCTGCCTGCCTTTCGACAGCGCGGGCAGGACAGGGGCGAACATGTCGATCGAGCCGAGGCCGCCGTGCAGCAGAAGCAGCGGCTCGCCCTGTCCTCGCACCTCGTAGTAGTAGTTGACGCCCGCGATCTCGGCGCGACCGGACTTGCTCGGCGCGGCCGTTGCTCCTGTTGCCTTCATGCTCGCCTTTCCCTCTTCTGCGTTGCCGGCTTCTGGCACAGACCCTGCCACCAGGGCACAGGCCAGGACTGCAATGGCCGTCGCTCTTGACATCTCGTTCTCCATTGTTCGCCTGTGGCGCATACGATTGCTGTGGACTGCGGGGTGCGATAGGGCGTCAGCCGTATCGCACCGCTGCACGCATGTTTGACGCAAAGCGGCTCGCCGGTTGGCGCCTACGGCTTGGCGGCGTTCCTGCGCATCTTCTCGCGCGTCGCCTCCTCGCGCGCCCGCTCCTCCGGCGTGAAGACGTCCTCGGAGAAGTCCTCCGGCTCGGAGATCGGGCGCAGCTCGCATTCGCCCTGTCCGAGCACCTCAAGGAAGCGTGTGGTCCAATGGACCGCCTCGTCCATGGATTTCACCTGGAACAGGGCATAGGAGGCGACGAGCTCCTTGGATTCGGTGAAAGGCCCGTCGATCACGGTGATCTTGCCGTCGGCCAGCCGCACGCGCTTGCCCTTGACGCTGGGCAGCAGCCCGTCGCCGCCCGCCAGCACACCGGCCTTGCTGGCCTCTTCGATGAAGGTGCCCATCCGCTCGATCAGTTCTTTGCTCGGCGGGGCGCCGGCCTCCGAATGGTCATCGGCTCTTAGCATTCCCAGAATTCGCATCTGTCGTGTCTCCTGTGATCTCGGGTTGGCAGGCTGTCGGCCGTAGGCCGCAGCAGCAAAGCGTATGGCCGTTTCGCTGCCGTTCGGCGCCATGCGACCTCGCCTTGTTGCGCTCTACGTGGCGCGTTGCTCAGGCGGGAAGGCCGGCGTATCCCACATCAGGCGAATCTCGCTCTCGCCGTCGCCCGCGACCTTCAGGAAGCGCTTGCCCCACTCGATGGCTTCCGCCTTCGAGGCCACGCGGATGATGGCGAAGCCGGCGATCAGCTCCTTGGCCTCCGTGAAGGGGCCATCGGTCACGGTGAACTTGCCGCCCCCGAGGCGCACGCGCACGCCCTTCGATGACGGCAGCAGCCCGTCGGTGGCGAGCAGCACGCCGGCCTTGATCATGTCGCCGATCAGCTTGCCCATCTCGGCCATCTCATCCTGGCTTGGAGGCAGGCCGCCCTCCACCTTTCGGGTGTCGGCTGGCCTGTAGATGCACATGAACCGCATCTTGGTGCGTCCTTTCGGTCATGAGTGTCTTGGAAGGCCGTCCGAACACGTCGCGCCGGAAGACTGGCCTTTGATGTCACGACGAACGAGGGCCGCCGGGATCGACACGGGGGCGAAGAAAAATCTCGAGCCCGCCATGTCGGTCCTGGAGCGCCGGTATCACTTCTTCTTGGCGAGCTCGTCACCGAGCTGGCGGTGGTGCTCGACCGCCGGGCTCTCGCCGAAGTCCTCCAGCTCGAACACCTGGCGGATCTCGAGGTCGCTGTCCTCGTTCATGGGGTTGGGGCAGCGCTTCGCCCATTCGATCGCTTCCGCGAGCGACTTGCACTGCCAGAGCCAGTAGCCCGCCACCAGCTCCTTGGTCTCGGCGAAGGGACCGTCGACGACCGAGCGCTTGGTCCCGGAGAAGCGCACGCGCGCGCCCTTCGAGCTCGGCTGCAGCCCGTTGCCGTCGAGCATGATGCCGGCCTTCACCAGCTCCTCGTTGTACTTGGCCATGGCCGACAGCAGCTCCTCGGACGGCATCTTGCCGGCTTCGGAGTCCTCGGTGGCCTTCACCATCACCATGAAACGCATTGCCGTTCTCCTTCCTCGCTTGCAGGTCTGGCCGGGGCGCCGCTCGTGCGGGCACTGCCCTCGGCCTTCATCGTCACGACGAACGGGCGGCGGCCAGATCGACAGGCCCGCCAAAGATTTTGTGTGTGATTTTGGTAAGCCTTTGGGCTGCCATGATTATTTCATCGAACGGGGGCAGCAGTTCGGCAGCCGGCTGCTCTTCACGGCCTTGTGAGCGAGTGCAGCGACGCTCTTGGAAGCACGGGTACAGGTCGTCTAGGGTCTGACAGACGATCGGGAGAATCGGACCATGTCTGATACGACTCAGCTGGTGATGGCCGGGAAGAAGATGCTGGTGCCCCGGCTCCTCAAGAGGCTTGTGCAGATGGCTCTGGCCGTTGCGCTCACGGCGGGCCTGTTCTTCGTGGTGATCGCGGGCAATGGCTACCTGACGGGGCGGACGACGTTCCAGGCCGGTTTCCAGGCCTGGCTGGCGTTCGTCCGGCGCCCGGACATCCTAACCACGATGGTAGCCACCGCCGTGGTGACAGTGCTGCTCGTCTACTGGCAGCGCGAGCGGGAGCGCAAGACGGGCGGATCGGGCCGGCCCTCACTTTGATGTGGATGTAGGCTGGGTCGCCGCGAGACGGCGTACCCCAACAGCGGCAAGCTCGAACATGTTGGGTTACGGCCCTTCGGGCCTAACCCAACCTACACTCCGCAAATCTGATGATTTGGTAGCGGAGGCCGGACTTGAACCGGCGACCTACGGATTATGATTCCGCCGCTCTAACCAACTGAGCTACTCCGCCAACCTGCAGCTGCCCGCATCCAGGGAAGGGCGCCGCTGTCCTGAGCGCGCACAAGGACACCCCTGTCAAACAGGACGACCGCGCAGGAACGCGGCCGATATAAGGAGCGGCGCTCCTGGCTGTCAAGGCAGACGGGCCAGGCGAACGGGCGGTGGCGCCCTACGTGGCCGCCGCGCTGGGCAGCGCCAGCAAGGCGTCCTTCTTGCTCTCCCATTCCGTGCGGTAGCCGAGGCTCAGGAGATGGGCCACGCAGTCGTCCTGCCAGCGCGTGCCGCGGCCGAGCGTCTCCATCAGGATGCGCCGCGGCCACAGGGTCCGCGGAGCATCGGCGAAGAACGGCATCAGGGCGCGGTCCTCGTAGCCCTCGATGTCGATCTTCATGGCGTCGATCCGTGCAATGCCGTGCGCAGAGAGCAGCGACTGCAGGGTCTCCACCGCAATGGTGAGACCCGCGCCGCTGCCGGGTGTGGCGTGCAGGCTCGAGCTGCCGTGAGCGTTGGCGAGGGTGTGCAGCGTAGCGTGCCCGCACTTGTCCCCGACGCCCACCGCGGCAATGCGCACGTTCCTGAAGCCGTTGGCGCTTACGTTGAAGCGCAGGCGCTCCAGCACCGCCGGCGAAGGCTCCACCGCCAGTACGCAGCCTTGAGGTCCCACCGCCTGCGCGGCGTGAACGGTGAAGACGCCGACGTTGGCGCCCAGGTCGACGAACGTGCCGCCCGGTGGCAGCGCTTGCGTGATGCGCGTGATGTCCTTGAGGCCCCGGGGCCCCTGCAGCATGCGCCTGTCGGCGACATTGTCGCCGATGCAGCAGCGTAACCTGAGGCCGCTGCTGGTCTCGATGTCATACCAGGGGCCGAGCCGCGCCAGCAGATCATGGACCGGCTTGCGCAGCGAGCCCCGGACGATTCCATGCCTGATCACGCCGATGCACAACCGGGCCGCGGTGCCGGGACGGAACCTACCCCATGCGGAGGCGGCAGCGCCTCCCGACGGGCCGGCCCCCATAGGCGGCGAGGTCAATGTCGTTGGCTGGTCATCCGGCACGCGGCCGCCCCCCGTGTCCTCGGCATGTCCTCGGGCAATCCTCGACCGTCCATTCTCGGCGGGGTGTCGCCATCAGCGCGGATAGCACCGAGCCTGGGGACGCGGAGCCAGCCATACGCTCGGCGGCCGTCGCGTTCAAGCCGGGCGCCAGTGCTCGGCGATCCAGGGGGTTGGGCGCACGTGCTTGTAGATGCGCTTGTGCCACGGCGCCGGCCAGCGACCGTCGCGCGCTTCGTCCGGATCGGGCTTGCCGGTGAAGCAGACCACCTTGGTCTCGGCCGGCAGCGGCGCCCGCTGGAAGAAGTTCAGGGGCCAGCGCGGCATCAGGGTATGCTTGAAGCTGACACACCAGGAGGCCGGCCAGAAGGTCTTCTCCCTGATGGTGCGGGAGATGTAGGTCTGGCTGTTGCGGTGGGCACCGAGCACGCCCTCCGGGTCCCGGCACAGTCTCTCGTGGACATAGCTGTGCGCCCCCACGCGGAAGCGGTAGCAGGAGGTGTTGCCGATGCCGGAGCCCATCTGGGTCCAGTTCTCGATGACACAGAATGTCGCCTCGGGCCTGTAGTCGAAGAGCTCGTCGAGGGAGCCGGTGATGACGACGTCGAGATCGAGGAACAGCACGTCGCCCGATAAGCCCGGCAGGTCCGCGGCCCAGAGAGCAATCTTGCGCCAGGGACGCCTTTCGAAGCTCGCCGGCAAGGCCAGAGGCAGCAACGGGTGCGCGGTGATCTCGGGATCGATGCCCGTGGGGTTGTCGGTGTAGCAGACGAGCCGGGTCGGCCGCACGGTATTGCGCTTGATCATCGACCAAAGGCAATTCACGTAGCTGGAGGGGTAGCGGTCACCCCACTTCATGGAAACGACGGTCTGCACCCTCGAATCGCCAGGCACGATCTGCTCCCCCGAGGCGGCTATCGTTCGCTATCCGACCACAGATATCAGTCCATTTAGATCGTTGGAGCCAGCAAGGTCAAGAAAGGGGATGGCAGCCACCATGGCGGAGCTTTGAGGCAAAAGCGCGCCCCGGCGATTTTGTCGAGGTGCGCCCTCCAGGCTCGTCAGCGCGCGATCCGACGTCCGGCGGCGCGCGTTGCCCACAGCACGAGGTTTACGACCTCCCGCCGGAAACCCCCGATTCTCGGCGATTTCTTGTTGGCCCAATGGTGAACGAGAACCGTATCGAGCCAGACCTGATCGATGGGGGAGAAGGTGCAACTCGCGCAGGTGCCCATCGCCATGGCGAGTGCGGACTCGTCTGTCTCGCCCACCAGCGCCTTCTCGCCCAGCGCAATCCATGCCAAGACGAGCCGGCGCGCCCCGGCCGTCGGCTTGACGACCATGACCTGACTGCTCGGCACGAGGCGCACCGCGCCGTTCCGCCGCCGCCGCGCGACGATCTTCAAGGCGAACTCGCCGCCGGAGGCGGTCAATGGCGTCAGATCGCCGATGGCGCTGAAGTCCACATCCATGAAGACGATGGTTTTGTCTGGGTGGCGGTCCATGGCCGCCAAAACCTGCGCGGGCTTTGCCCGGGTGTTCGCCGCCCATCCGCTGGACGGCCTGTCGACGGCGACGAGATCGTAGGGCGCACCCACCTTGTCCAGGCTGGCCGCCAGGTCCTGTGCGTACCCGCGATAGATCGGATCGTCGGTGAACCAGCCGCACACCAGCCACTCGTGCCGATCGGAAAGCCTGGCGAGATTGCGTGTCGGCACATCCAAGGCGACTGTCACAAAAGACCTCCCCATCTCGCGTCCGACCGCCAGGGGACCCTTCTAGATATCCGCTATTCGAGGGTCAAGGGCGCCACGCTTCCGAGCCTCATGGCGGAATCGCCCGCGCTCACGACGGCCGAAACGGGCTGCCATTGGTGCCGAGCCGTGTACCTATCGTGCTGCGGGCCAGTAAGGCTACCGCGCACCTTGGTGGAGAGACGGGGATACGGAACGTGCCATCCGGCGACTGACCGGTCTCAGCAAGTTGCGCAGCTTCACGCCGCAGTTCGCAACAAAGCACCGCATCCACCAGTACGGTCCCAACTGGCGCAGGTTGAACAGGAAGCTGGCTGGTGTCCGGAACGGGCTCCGGCGCAGGCCGGCCCGCAACCGTGCGCGGCCGGAGGCGCGGATCACGGACTGGTCGTTTCGCAAGCGCACAGGCGGCGGGTTCACCCCGTAGACGTCCATCCCGAACAGCCACGGCCATCGGGTATCATGATCGACGGCCCACCGACGTGGGGTAACGGGGGCGAGCATCTTGGCGGCGCCATCGCGGCTGATCAGATACGCGGCGGTTCCAGACGGCACGCGGGAATGCCGAATGAGCATACTGCCGTTCATGACCGGCATCAGGGGTTTGAAGGCTCGATCAGGCGGCCTGCTCAGGTGCACCATATCCCAGCCGCTCGGCAGGACCGCCAGGAGTTCGCCGATGACGTTGACCAGGTCATCGGGCAGCATCGCATCGTCCTCGCAGACAAGCGCGGCCGGCACGCCCATGGCGATGATACGCTTCCACACCCCGATATGGCTGGCATAGCAGCCGATCTCGCCCGGCGTGAGGCGAGAGGCCAGCATACCCGAGGCGTCGCAGAAGTACGGCTTCCGATCCTCCGGCAAGTTTAATCCGTCTACCGCGGCGAACCGCTCGAAGTCCATGCCGGCGCGGGCGAACTCAGCCTGCATCCGAGTTAGACGGTCCGCGCTGCGGTCCAGATTGATGAGGAAGGTAGGGAGAAAAAGTGCTCCAGAGCCCGACACGACATCCCTCATCGCGACGCCTCTGTTCCTACGGATCGCTGATAGATATCCGACAACAGCCATCTAGGCGTACATTGCTGCTTCGGTCAAGCTCGACTGCTCGGCGTGCGATGGCGCGGCGGGTAGCCTGCTTCTGCAGCGCCCGTGGAGTCACTACCAGCTGAATTTGGCTTGATAGCGGCCTCGACGCTCGAGCCGCGTCCTTGCTCCGGTCCGGTTCACAAAGGCGGCGTCGCAGCACCGCCCCGCAGTTTGCGCCGCGGTCTCTCACGCCGCCGCCCGGCCCACGTCCAGCTTGCGGAAGCGCATCATCGTGAACAGGCCCAGGGGGCGCAGGCCGCGACGCTCGATCAGCTCCAGATCGCCGCACACCAACACGCGCTCGACGTCGAACACGGGGCGCCAGCCGAGCTTGTCGGCGAACGGGGCCATGCGGCGCTCCACCCAGCCGCGCATGCCCTCCTCGGTGGAGAAATGGTTGACGATCAGCACCTCGCCGCCCGGCCGGCACACGCGCGCCAGCTCGCGCATCACCTTCTCGGGCTCGGGCACCACCGTCATCACGTACATCGCCACCGCGGTGTCGAAGGAGGCGTCGGGGAACTTGAGATCGCCTGCGTCCATCTCGTGCAGGCCGGTGACGTTGGTCAGGCCCTCGGCCGCGACGCGCTCGCGCGCCTTCTGCAGCATCTCCGGCGACAGGTCGATGCCGACGATCTCCAGGTCGCGCCTGTAGGTGGGGAGCGACAGGCCGGTGCCCACGCCCACCTCCAGCACCCGGCCGCTGCCGGCGTTGATGATCTCGACCGCGTGCTTGCGTCCCTCGGCGGCCACCAGGCCGAACGTGCTGTCGTACACCGGGGCCCAGCGCCGGTAGGCGCTCTTGACCGCGGCCTCATCCATGGACGGCGAACGTGCGCGATCCCCCTCTGTGCGCTCGTCCCTCATCCGCGGACCCGACCTCATGGCCACTCTCCTTCCCATGCGTTCCAATCTGTGCGCCGGGCTTCGCCACGACGCTCTCCGCCCGCGGCCCTGCCGCGCTCTCGATCCAGCCCCCGCCCAGCACGCGGGCGCGCGGGCCGGTGTCGGCGTAGAAGGCGCAGGCCTGGCCCGGAGCGACCCCGTACTCGCCCTCGCCGAGCTCCACCCACACCCGGCC
>Ga0075431_100004834_pt1 | contig 13261 bp, 13 predicted proteins | sample RhiMetdeltSRZDD5_FD_75297 | JGI IMG/M metagenome (GOLD analysis project Ga0075431, IMG submission 75297) | Populus rhizosphere microbial communities from Tennessee, USA - Rhizosphere MetaG P. deltoides SRZDD5 | ecosystem: Host-associated > Plants > Roots > Rhizosphere > Soil | place: USA... | reverse complement strand
GCGCAGCCGATGATGCCGCCGCCGACCACGGCGATCTTCATGCGGCGCCGAGAGCGTCGAGAAAGCGCTTGGTGGAGTCGGCCGGCGAGTCCGTGTCGAGAAGCGCGGCGATGGCCGCCACCCCCGCCGCCCCGGCCGCGCGCACGGCGGCGATTCGCTCGGGCGTGATGCCGCCGATGGCGATGACGGGGACACGGACGGCCGCCGTCACCTTGCCCAGTCGCTCGAGGCCCTGCGGCGGGCCCCAGCGGCGCTTGGACGGCGTGTCGTAGACCGGACCGAAGACGATGAAGTCGGCGCCGTGCACCTCGGCGTCCACCGCCTCCTCGAGCGAATGAACGGAGGCGCCGATCGCCAGCCGCGTGCCCGCGATCTTGCGGATATGGTCGACGGGCAGCGAGGCGTGCGTGCGCTGTACGGCGTCGGCGCCCACCGCGAGGGCGACGTCCACCCGATCGTTGACGATGAGCCGCGCGCCGTGGGCACGCGTGAGGTCCCGCAGCTTCTGGCAGAGCGAGGCCAGCTCTGCGCCGCCGAGATCCTTCTCCCGCACGTGCACGGCCGGCAGCCCGGCCGCCAGGCACTCGGCCACCACCGCCGTCAGCTCGCGGCCGCGCGTCTGCGTGCGGTCGGTGACGAGCGTGAGGCTCAGCTGGTCCAATCCGGCAGGCCCTCGAGCGGCGAGGACGCTGTCGCGTAGAGCTTCTTGCCGATGCGCCCCGCGCGATGCGCGAGCCGGCCCGCCTCGACGCAGAGCCGCATGGCGCGGGCCATGGACACGGGATCCCGCGCGCCCGCGATGGCCGTGTTCATCAGCACGCCGTCGACGCCGAGCTCCATGGCGATGGCAGCGTCGGAGGCGGTGCCGACCCCGGCGTCCACGATCACGGGGACGGAGACCATTTCGAGAATGATCTTGATGTTGTACGGGTTGCGGATGCCGAGACCGGAGCCGATGGGGGCGCCGAGCGGCATCACGCACGCGGCGCCGGCGTCCTCCAGCCGCTTGGCCACCACGGGGTCGTCGTTGGTGTATGGCATCACGGTGAAGCCCTCGCGCGCGAGCGTCCGCGTGGCCTCCAGCAGCCCCTGCACGTCGGGGAAGAGCGTCCGCGCGTCGCCGATCACCTCGAGCTTCACCATGTCGCCGAGCCCGGCCTCCCGCGCGAGATACGCGGTGCGGACGGCCTCGTCGGCGGTGTAGCAGCCGGCCGTGTTGGGCAGCAGCGTGTAGCGTGCGGTGTCGATGAAGTCCAGGATCGATTCGCCGGCCCCCGGCAGGCTCACGCGGCGCACCGCCACCGTGACGATCTGCGCCCCCGACTCTTCGTGGGCCTGTCGCATGATCTCGTTGGACGAGTACTTTCCCGTGCCGACGATCAGGCGCGAGGAGAACTCCTTGCCCCCCAGGACCAGATTCGTGTCGTACATGACTACCCGCCTCCCATAGGTCGAACGATCTCCACCTTGTCGCCGGCACGCAGCACGGTGATCCCGTACGCGCTCTTCGGCGTGATGTCGCGATTGACGGCCACGGCCGTGTACTCGCGCTTGACGCCGAGGTGCACCAGCAGCCCCTCGACGCTGAGCCCGTCGGCCACGTCCATGTCCTTGCCGTTCACCACGATCGTCATAAACACAAACGGCCGCTCCCGTGAGGGTGCGGCCGAAATCTCCGGCGCGCCGTGTTCCCTTCGCCCGCATTACCGGGATCAGGTTCGAGGGGTCCCGGGCCGCACCCGGTTCTCAGGAATCCTCCCCCCACGACGTCCAGGGCAAAGTATACCTGCTTCCTGGGGGCCCCGAAATGGCCCCCAGATCCCCCGACGCTCGGACGCGCCCCGGCGAAGCCGTGGCGCGCCTCGGGGTCGACAGAGGATGTCTCAGCTCCGGTCGAGGCGGGCGAGCCAGGCGTCCGAGTCAAGTACCTCGGCGCCGTAGAACTGCTTCATGTACGAGAGCGCGTGCGCGTGCTCCCGCTCGTCGGGGCACGAGCAGCAGTCTTCGAGCACGATCACGTCGTAGCCGCGGCACCAGGCGCCCATGGCCGTGTGCTGCACGCACGCGTTGGTCCAGGTGCCGGCCAGCACGCAGGTCTTGATGTCGAGCTCGCGCAGGACGGAGTCGAGCCGGCTGTTGTAGAAGCCGTCGTAGAGCTTCTTGGGGATGAGGAAGTCGCGCTCCTCGTCGTACTCGAGCTCCTTCACCACCTCCGCCCCTTCCGTGCCGATGATGGCGTGGGGACTGGACAGCTTGAAGTGGCGGTCGATGGGAATCTCGGTCTTCTGAAAGCTGTCGTTCACGAAGAACACGGGAACGCCCCGCTGGCGCGCCTGACGGCAGGCCCGCTGCGTGTGTTCCAGCAAGGCGGCCGTGCGTACCGGCATCGGCAGCCCTTCCTTCGAGACGAAGAAGTCCGTGAGCATGTCCACGACGAGCAGGCCGGTTCGCATCATGAGTTGCCTCCCCCCATCCGCGTGCAGCCGGGACGCTATCAACAAGCGGCCGGCGTCGCAAGCGCCCGGCTTCCCCAGTCGCGCCCACCGTGCTATACGTGCGCCATTCTCGGCCCCGGAGGACATGTCATGACACGATGGAGCCTCACCGTCGCCCTTGTCGCCGCCGTCGCCGCCGCGTCGCCGGCGCTGGCCCAGGAGGAGATTCGCATCGGCTTCCTGGCGCCGCTGACCGGGGCCCTCGCAAAATCGGGTCAGGACACCGTGCGGGGACACGAGCTCTTCTGGGAGCAGCAGGGCAACAAGGTGGCCGGCCGGCCGGTGCGCATCATCGTGGCCGACACGGCCTGCAACCCGGACAACGCGCTGAACCACGCGCGCCGGCTCGTGCACGCCGAGAAGGTCCACTTCCTGGTGGGTCCGCTGTGCGGTCACGAGGGCCCGGCGGTGGCACAGGTCAGCCGCGAGACGGGCGTGCCGGTGTTCGTCCCGGTGGCGGGCGCCGACGAGATCACCCAGTGGAAGCGCGTGCCGACGGTCATCCGGACCGGCGCCACCTCGAGCCAGACGTCGCAGCCCTTCGGTGAATGGCTCGCCCGCGAGGCGGGATGCAAGGCGGTGACGACGATCGGCAACGACTATACGTTCCCGCACGAGGCCATCGGCGGTGCGCTGACGACGTTCAAGCAGGCGGGCGGAAAGGTCTCGAAGGTGTTCTGGTCGCCGATCGGCACCGCCGACTACGGCCCGATCCTCGCCGGCATCCCCGCCGGCACCGACTGCGTGGTGGTGGCCGTGGTAGGCACGGACCGCCTCCGGCTTCTCGAGCAGTGGTACGACTTCGGCTACGACCGGAAGTACAAGATCCATGGGCTGTACTGGCTGATGTCCGACGTGCTGCCGGAGGCGAGCGACCGCGCCGTCGGTCTCATCGGCGCCTCGCTCATCTGGGCCGACGGCCTGGAGACGCCGGAGGCGCGCGCGTTCATCGACGCCTACGCGAAGAAGTACAAGCAGGTGCCGTCGTGGTTCGCGGAGGCGAACTACTCGACCGGCCTCTGGACGAAGCTCGCCATCGAGACGATCAAGGGCAAGGTCGAAGACCGGGCGGCGTTCCTCGAGGCCGTGCGGAAGACCAAGGTCAAGGCTCCGCGCGGACCGCTGGCGCTCGACCAGTACGACAACCCGGTGCAGAACGTCTACATCCAGAAAGTCGTGAAGCAGAAGCATCCGGTGCTCGGCGAGGTCAAGGTCAGCGTGCCAGTGAAGACCTACGAGAACGTCTCGCAGTTCTGGACGTGGAAGCCGGAGGAGGTGCTGGCCCGAGGTCCGTACCCGCGTCAGTGACGCCGCTCATCCTCCAGGCGCTCAACGGCGTCTCGATGGGCGCCCTGCTGTTCCTGCTCGCCTCGGGCTTCACGCTGACCTTTGGACTGGGACGCGTCGTCAATCTGGCTCACGGCGCCTTCTACCTGCTCGGCGGCTATCTCGGCCTCAGCGCGCTCCGCGCGACGGGAAGCTTCTGGCTGGCGCTGGTGGCCGGAGGCCTCGCGGTCATCGCCGTGAGCTGGGCCTGCGATCGCTTCCTGATCAAGCGCACGCGCGACAACGTGCTCGGGCAGGTGTTGCTGACGATCGGCATCGCCTACGTGCTCGCCGACGTCTGCCTCGCGCTGTGGGGTGGCAACCCGCTGCGCGTTCCCGCGCCCGCCTTCGCGCAGGGGCCGATCGATCTGCCGGGCGGCATCGTGTATCCCCGCTATCGCTTCCTGCTGATCGTCTTCGGGATCATCGTGGCCGCCACCCTCTGGATCCTGTACTCGCGCACGCAGCTCGGCGCTCTCGTCCGCGCCGGCGTGGACGACCGCGAGATGGTGGAAGCGCTCGGGGTCGACGTCGGACGGCTCTTCGCCCTCGTGTTCGGCGCCGCCGCATTCCTGGCCGGTGTGGCCGGCGTCGTGGGCGGCGCCTTCCTGACTCTCTATCCTGGCGCCGAGTGGGACATCCTCGCCTACGCGCTGGTGGTGGTCATCGTGGGCGGGCTCGGAAGCCTCGAGGGCGCCATGATCGGCAGCCTCCTGGTCGGCCTCGTGGACGCCTATGGCCGCTGGCTCCTGCCCGAGTTCTCGTACTTCATGGTGTTCGGACCGATGGCGCTTCTCCTGCTGATCCGTCCCACCGGTCTCTTCGGGCGCGAGGCGTGAGGATCGGCGCGGCCGCGCTCGCCGCCGCCGGCCTCGCCGCTCCGTGGCTCCTCGGCACCTTCTGGATCAGCCTGGTCACGCAGATGCTGATCTTCGGCCTGCTCGCGCTCAGCGTCGACCTGCTCACGGGTCACACGGGAATTCTTCCGATGGGGCACGCGGGCTTCTTCGCGGTCGCCGCCTACGCCACGGCCATCCTCGAGGTCCGCCACGCGCAGGGATTCTGGATCTCGGCCGGCGGCGGCGTCCTCGTGGCCGTGCTGCTGGCGCTCGTCTTCGGGCTGGCGGTACGCACGAGCGGCGTCTATTTCATCCTCCTGACCATCGCGCTCGGTCACATCGTCTGGGGCGTGGCCATGCGCTGGACCACGTTCACCGGTGGCGAGAACGGCGTCAGCAACGTGCCGCCGCCGGCCGTGGCCGGCGCTCGCTTCGCGGACCTCTCCGTCTACTACTACCTCGTGCTCGCGGTCGTGCTGGCGTGCGGGCTCCTGTATCGCCAGCTGATCCGCTCTCCGTTCGGCCTCGCCCTGCGCGGCATCCGCGAGAGCGAGAGCCGCATGCGGAGCCTCGGTTACAACGTCTTCGCCCACAAGTACGTGGCCTTCGTGATCTCCGGCGGACTGGCGGGCGTGGCCGGCGTGCTCTACGCGTACTGGAATCGCTTCGTGTCGCCGGCGGCCGCCACGTTCCACGCCTCGGCGGAAGCCGTGCTGATGGGCATCCTCGGCGGCAGCGGCACCATTCTGGGTCCCTTCCTCGGCGCCGCCATCATCCTCGGCATCCGCAACTGGGTCAGCGCCTACATCGGCTGGTGGACGGCGGTGATGGGAGTCGTGTTCATCGTCACCGTCCTGCACGCTCCGGACGGCCTGCTCGGCGCCGCGCGAAAGTGGCGCGCGCGAGCGCGGTCGGCCAGCGCGCCGGCCGCGCCGCCGGCCGCATTGACGGGCGCTTCGATCCGGCGCGGGCCGAGATGAGCGCGGCCGTGGCGCTCGAGCTGGCCGACGTGCGCAAGACGTTCGGCGGCGTGCACGCCGTCGAAGGCGTGTCCATGCGGGTCGCCGCCGGAGAGCGCCGCGCCATCATCGGTCCGAACGGCGCCGGCAAGACCACGCTCTTCAGCTGCCTCGCCGGCGCGCTCCGGCCGACGAGCGGCCGGATCGCGCTGTTCGGACGCGACGTGACGACCGTGGCCGAGCATCGCCGGGCGGCCATGGGCGTCCGGCGCACGTACCAGATCACCAACGTCTTTCCCCGCCTCAGCGCCGTGGACAACGTGCTGCTGGCCCTGCACGGCACGCGCCGCCGCAAGTGGGTCATGCACCGCAGCGTGGACGGCGACGTCGCGGCGCGAGAGCGCGCCGTGGAAACGCTGCATCGCTTCGGTCTGGAAGGGCGCGGCGAGATTCCCGTGCGGACGCTCTCCTACGGCGAGCGGCGACAGCTCGAGCTCGCCCTGGCGCTGGTGACGGAGCCGCGCCTGCTGCTGCTCGACGAGCCCGCGGCGGGGCTCGCGCCGGCCGAGCGCGCACGGCTGGCCGAGACGCTGGCCGGCATCGACCGTCGCGTCACCATCGTGCTGATCGAGCACGACATGAAGATCGCGCTCGCGCTGGCCGACCACGTCACCGTGCTCCACCGTGGGCGCGTCATCGTCGAAGGCCCGCCCGGCGTCGTGCAACGCGATCCGCAGGTGCGCGAGGTCTATCTTGGCCAGGGCTGAGGCGCTGCTCCGGGTGGACGACATCCACACGTACTATGGCGATTCGTACGCCCTGCAGGGGCTCTCGCTTCGGGTGCCGCGCGGCCACATCGTGGCGCTGCTCGGACGCAACGGGATGGGCAAGACGACCCTCGTTCGCTCCGTGGCCGGCCTCACACCGCCTCGAGCCGGCGCCATCCACCTGGACGGCGCCCCCCTCACCGGACTGCCGCCCCATGCCATCGCCCGCCTCGGGGTCGGGCTCGTCCCCCAGGGCCGGCGCACGTTCCCCTCGCTGAGCGTGCGCGAGAACCTGCTCCTGCCGACCAGCGCGCTCGCGGCACGGCCGCGGGACGCGGGCGAAGACGGCTGGACGCTCGCGCGGGTGCTGCGCGAGTTCCCCAACCTGGCCGAGCGCGTCGATCACCGGGCCCGTCACCTCTCCGGCGGCGAGCAGCAGATGCTCGCCATCGCGCGAGCGCTCATGGCCAACCCCACCCTGATCCTGATGGACGAGCCGTCGGAGGGCCTGGCGCCGGTCATCGTGGCGCGCCTGGCCGAGATCATGCGGGGGCTGCGCAGTGGCGGTCACTCCATCCTCCTCGTCGAGCAGAACGTCGAGCTGGCGCTGGCCGTCGCCGACTATGTATACGTGCTGACCACGGGGCGAGTGGTCCACGAGGGCCCGATCGCGGAGGTGGGTCGCGCCCGGGACGTGCTCGGCCAGCATCTCGGTATCTGACGCGCAGCTGGGCCGCCGTTGACTTGGCGGGGGCCGAATGATACTTAGTCCGCCACCGTTCGAGACCGCTCCCCGACTCCAGGGGGTGACCGGCCCGACAAGGCTCCCGCGTCGAAATCCCGCTCCCGAAATCACGTTGAACCACACAGGAGTGTGCTCATGAGAGGAACGACACGCCGTCAGTTCCTGCGCTCGACTGCCGGCGCCTCCGCCGGCATGGCGTCCTGGCTCGCGGTCGGCAAGGCCCCGGCCTTCGCCCAGAAGCGCGAGCTCTCCTTCCTGTCCTGGAATCATTTCGTACCCGCCGCCGACGACGAGCTGCGCAAGCAGGCGGAGGCGTTCGGCAAGCAGGCCAACTGCACGGTGCGCGTCGACACCATGGCGCATCTGCAGATGCCCGCCAAGCTCGCGGCCGAGGCGCAGTCGCAGTCCGGTCACGACATGTACCGCGTGGCGGGCGCCGACGCGTTCCTGTACGAGCAGCTGATGGCCAACGTCGACGACGTGGTCGACAAGCTCGGCAAGCAGTACGGCGGCTGGTATCCGTTCTCGGCCGAGATGGCCCAGACCAAGTCCGGCTGGAAGGCGGTGCCGTGGTTCTGGATCTCCTTCCCGGCCACCTACAACATGGCCCACTTCAAGAAAGCCGGCCTCGAGAACCCTCCCAAGACGTGGGCCGAGCTGCTCTCCATGGGCAAGACGCTCAAGAAGCAGGGCAACCCGGTCGGCATCCCCATCAGCCACTGCTCCGACGCGCACTCGACGTACTGGTCGGTGGCGTGGTCACACGGGGCCAAGGTCATCGAGGCGGACGCCAAGACCCCAGGCATCAACTCCGACAAGACCGCGCAGGTCATCGAGTGGTACAAGGAGCTCTACAAGGACGCGATGGAGCCCGAAGTCCTCTCCTGGGACGACGCCTCCAACAACCGCTTCATCCTCTCCGGCAAGGGCTCGTGGATCCACAACCCGATCAGCCCGTACAACGCGGCGCTGAAGGAGAAGATGCCCATCGCGGACGATATCAACCATCACAACAGCCCCGCGGGGCCGGCCGGCGCCCACTCCGCGCCGCCGATCCTCAGCATGGGCGTCTGGAAGTTCAGCAAGAATCAGGAGCTCGCCAAGGAGTTCATGCAGTACCTGTTCCGCAAGGAGAACTACGACGCGTGGATCGTGGCCGCCAACGCGTTCAACCACCCGCCGCTGCGCCACCTGGCGGACCATCCGATCTGGGCGCGCAACCCGAAGTTCGCGATGCTGCCCAAGGAGGCGGAGTTCGCGCACCCGCGCGGCTGGCCGGGCAAGCCGAGCGACGCCGTGCAGCGCATCGACGACAACTACGTGATGGCCGACATGGTCGCCAAGGCCGTGAACGGCATGCCGACCAAGCGCGCCATGGAGTGGGCACAGGACCAGGTCGCGCGCGCCCTCAAGGGCCAGCTGAAGGTCGGCTAGCTTGGCGGTCACCTCACGCGCGCTCGCGGCGGCCGGGCTTCAGGCGCCCGGCCGCCGCGAGCGGCTCCGCCGCTGGTGGGAGCAGGAGCACGTGTTCGGGTACGGCCTCATCGTGCCCGCGCTCGTGCTGCTCACCTGCCTGGTCGCCTACCCGTTCGGAATGGCCATCTACTTCAGTCTGTCCGATTACTGGGTCGGCTCGCCGGGCCCGTTCGTCGGGCTCGCGAACTTCCGCGAGATCCTCGGCAACGACGTCTTCCGCCAGACCGTCCAGAACTCCTTCGTCTTCACCCTGATCGCGCTGACGCTCAAGACGGTGCTCGGCGTGTGGCTGGCGGTGCTGCTGGCCCGCGACGTCCGGTTCAAGCGTCTGCTCCGCGGCGCCGTGCTGCTGCCGTGGGTGATTCCCACCGCCCTGTCCACGCTCGGCTGGTGGTGGATGTTCGACTCGCTCTACAGCGTGGTGAACTGGACGGCCATACGCCTCGGGATCATGTCGGCGCCCGGACCGAACTGGCTCGGCCAGTCGTCGTGGGCGATGGCCGCCGTCATCGTCGTCAACACGTGGCGCGGGCTGCCCTTCTTCGCCATCACCGTGCTGGCCGGCCTCATGTCCATTCCAAGAGAGTTCTACGAGGCGGCGGAGGTGGACGGAGCGAGCAACCGCCAGCGCTTCTGGCACGTGACGCTGCCCCTGCTCAAGCCCGTGCTGGCGGTGGTGATCCTCTTCTCGACCATCTTCACGTTCAGCGACTTCAACATCGTGTACGTGCTCACGCGCGGCGGCCCCGTCAACAGCACGCATCTCTTCGCCACCCTCGCCTATCAGATCGGGCTGCAGGGCGGCAATCTCGGTCAGGGCGCGGCCATCTCGCTGTTCCTCTTCCCGATGCTGGCCATGGTCGTCTTCCTCCAGCTGCGCTACATCCGGAAGGAGTGACGATGGCGAGCGCGACGCGAGCCCGGACCCGGCGCTGGCAGGCGGCGCTGACCTACGCGAACCTGACGCCCTTCATCTTCTTCGCGCTGTTCCCGTTCTATTTCATGTTCGTGACCTCGTTCAAGCGCAACGCCGAGCTCTACAGCCTGAAGTCCATTCCGTTCTGGATCCAGAGCGGGGTCATCACGGACCACTACGCGTTCCTCTTCCAGCGGACGGAGTTCCTCACCTGGATGAAGAACAGTCTGATCATCAGCGTGATCGCCACCGCCGTCTCGCTGATCATCGCCATCCTGGCCGGCTACAGCCTCGCCCGCCTCCGCTATCGCGGCGTCGGCTCCTTCGGGACGGCGGTGTTCATCAGCTATCTGGTGCCGCCCACGCTCCTCTTCCTGCCGCTATCGCAGGTGGTCAGCTGGCTCGGCCTCTCGGATTCCATCTGGTCCCTGGTGCTGACCTATCCGACGTTCCTGGTGCCCTTCTCGACGTGGCTCCTGATGGGCTACTTCCGGACCGTCCCGCGCGAGGTCGAGGAATGCGCGCTGGTGGACGGCGCCACGCGGATGCAGACGCTCTTCAAGATCGTGCTGCCCATGGCGGTTCCGGGCGTGGTCTGCGCAGCGTTGTTCGGCTTCACGCTGTGCTGGAACGAGTTCATCTATGCGCTGACGTTCGTCTCCCAGAGCGGCAACAAGACGGCGGTGGTCGGGGTGACGGCCGACCTGATCCGGGGGGACATCTACTATTGGGGCTCGCTCATGGCGGGCGCCGTGCTGGCCAGCATCCCGATCGTCGTCATCTACGTCTGGTTCCTCGACTACTACGTCTCCGGCCTCACCGCCGGCGCCGTCAAAGGCTGAGCCAACCCCGCGATCAGTTTCTGGCCAGTCACCTCGTGCGGACTGGCTCGATGCGCCGAAATCCCGCGATTTTCGAGGGGGTCAGGCCTGGTACTCGTCTTGCTCTTGAACGGCGGCGTGAGCTTCTTCGATTCCCTGATCCTCCTGGTCCTGGCCCACGGATACATCGTGGTCTTCGTCGCCGTCGCGCTCGACTGCGCGGCCCTGCCGATTCCCGGGGAGCTGCTGCTTCTGACGCTCGGCGGCCTGGCCGGGCAGGGCCACCTCGATCCGGGCTCCGGGATCCTGGCCGCCGCGGCCGGCGTGCTCGTGGCGGACGCGGCCACGTACTGGGTCGGACGGCTCCACGGTCAGCGCGTGTTCGCCAAGGTGCGCTTCGGCCAGCGCTGGACTCCCGGCGTGACCACCCTGATCTTCGGCCGGTTCGTCATCGGCGCCCGCATGATGGTGGCTCCGATGGCGGGAGCGAAGCGCCTGCCCTTCGCGCGGTTCGTGCTCTTCGATGGCCTCGGCGCCATGCTCTGGGCGGCGGCCTTCGTGGCGATCGGCTACGCTGCCGGCGCCAACGTCGGCGCTGTGCAGGGATACTGGAACAGCCTCACGGTGGTGATGCAGGTCGTGGTCGCCGTCGCCGTGCTGGCCTTCCTCGCCGTGAAGTTCGTCGGCGCCACCCGCTTCGCGGTCGCCGTGGGCGCCGCGCTCATCACGCTCGCCACCGTGCGGCCCGCGTTGTGGGTCAGCAGCGAGATCGAGGCCGGCGGGCCCCGCGGCAAGCACGATCAGGCAATTGTTAGGATGGGGGACCCCGAAATGGCCCCCCATACCCCCCAGCGCTCGTCGCGCCCCGGCAAAGCCGTGGCGCTCCTCGATCACGCGCTGCCTTACGGGGGCCCCGAAATGGCCCCCCATACCCCCCAGAGTTCGTCGCGCCCCGGGGAACCCGTGGCGCTCCTCGTCACTGGCTAGCTGGCTTCGCTCACCGCCTTCACCGCTGCCGGATTCTCGAGCGATGAGAGGTCGCCGGGCTCGCGACCGAGGTAGGTGGCGCGAATCACGCGGCGCATGATCTTGGCGCTGCGCGTCTTCGGCAGATCGCGCGTGAAGAGCACCTTGTCGGGCTTGAGCGCCTTGCCCATCTGCGACGCGACGCGCTCGACCAGCTCCTTCCTGAGCGTTTCTGTCGGCGCGTGATCGGGCCGAAGCACCACGAAGCAGACGATCGCCTCGCCTTTCACTTCGTGCGGCACGCCGACGACGCCAGACTCCGCAACGGCCGGGTGGCCTACCAGCACCGACTCGACCTCCGCCGGCCCCAGCCGTTTCCCCGCGATCTTGAGCGTGTCGTCGGAGCGGCCCTGGATGTACCAGAACCCGTCGGCGTCGATGGTGGCCCAGTCGCCGTGGACCCAGACGTCCTTCCACCGCGACCAGTACGTCTCCTCGTAGCGCGCGGGATCACGCCAGAACCCTGCGGTCATCCCGGGCCACGGCTTCGTCACCACGAGCTCACCGACAGCGCCGCGGACAGGCCGGCCATCCTCGTCGAAGACCTCGGCCGCCATCCCGGGAATCGGACCGGCGAACGAGCACGGCTTGATCGGCGCGATGGGAAAACACCCGAGGATGCCGCCGGAGATCTCCGTGCCTCCGGTGTAGTTCGTGATCGGCAGACGCGCCTTGCCCGCGTTCTCGAAGAGCCAGCGGTATGGCTCGGGATTCCACGGCTCGCCCGTGGAGCCGAGGATCCGCAGCGACCCGAGATCGTGCGCGTGCACGTGCTCGGGACCGTGCGGCATGAGCGCGCGGACCGCGGTCGGAGACATGCCCATCACGGAGATCTTGTGTCGCTCGACGAGCGCCCACAGCCGATCGGGCTTCGGATAGTCAGGGACGCCCTCGAAGACCACGGCGGTGGCGCCCAGCGCGAGCGCCGCCGTGAAGAGCATCGGTCCCATCAGCCAGCCGAGATCGGTGAGCCAGAAGAGCCGATCGTCCTCGCCGACGTCGTGGCAGTACGCGAAGTCGTGCGCGCACTTCAGCAGGAACCCGCCGTGCGTGAGCACCGTGCCCTTGGGCCGCCCCGTCGTGCCGGACGTGTAGATGATGAGGCACGGCCGATCCGCCTCCACGGGCACCGCCGCGCATTGCGCGGACTCGGTCGCCACCGCGTCGTGCCACCAGCGATCGCGTCCCGTCGTCCACGGAATCTCGCGGCCGAGCCGGCGATAGACGAGCACATGCTTCACCGTGGGACACTGAGCCAGCGCCTCGTCCGCAGTCTCCTTCAGGCGGACGGTCTGACCTCGCCGGTAAAAGCCATCGGCGGTGATCAACACCTTCGCCTCGGAGTCTTGCAGACGGGAGGCGACGGCCTGGGCGCCGAAGCCGGAGAAGCACGGCGTGTAGATCGCGCCGATGCGCACGACGGCCAGGGTGGCGATGGCCGCCTCCGGGGACATCGGCAGGAAGATGCCGACCCGATCGCCCTCAGCGATCCCGAGCGCGCGCAGTGCGTTGGCCAGCCGATTCACCTCCCGCGCCAGCTCCTCGTACGTGAGCGTGCGGGTCTGTCCGTCGTCGCCTTCCCACACGATGGCGGGCTTCTTTGCGCGGCCGGCGTCGAGATTGCGATCGAGGCAGTTGTCGCTGAAATTGAGCCGCCCGCCGGGAAACCAGCGCGGCCACGCGGCGCCACGCGAATCGTCCAGCACCCGCGTGTACGGTGTGAGCCACCGCAGCCCGAGATCCTTGACGACGCCCGTCCAGTACCACTCGGGATCCTCGACGGAGCGCCGCTGAAGCTCGGCGAGCGTGGTGACGCCGAGCGAGCGCATGAGGCGCGTGATGCGCGCGCGCTCGATGACTTCAGGGGTGGGTCGCCAAACGATCTCGTTGT